>Ga0335077_10003630_pt1 | contig 18712 bp, 21 predicted proteins | sample Lox_Sample_31_FD_207151 | JGI IMG/M metagenome (GOLD analysis project Ga0335077, IMG submission 207151) | Soil microbial communities from Loxahatchee National Wildlife Refuge, Florida, United States - Lox_Sample_3.1 | ecosystem: Environmental > Terrestrial > Soil > Wetlands | place: USA... | reverse complement strand
GATGGTGTCGTCCATGTCGAAGAAGACGACCCGCGGGTCGTTCGAGGGGGACCGCACCACGCGGTGCCAGCGGGCACCAGGTCAAAACGCCATCTGGCCGAACCGGACCGAACCCGGCTTTGGGATTTTAACAAGACCACGCTTCCAAGTTCGGAGACTTAAATCACAAGTCCCCGATTTAATTCACAGCGAAAGGAACGGGTTTTCTTGCTCGGCGAGGAACGAGATCCTCGGGCTATGGTGGCGGCGGGAAGTGCATCCTTGTCCCACCAACGAATGAACCATGGCCCCGAATGGTTAGTTTCCGGCAGTGCGGGGAACTAACGAGCAGAACCGTGCTTGCTTTCATGTGGCCACCGCCGCCGACGGGTCCGCGGGGGGGACCTTGGGGATGAAGGTCGTCGGGCTCGGATCCAGACCGTGGCGCTCCGCCTGGGCGATTACGACGCCGATGTTGTAAGCGAGTATCTTCGCCAGGAGTTCGTTGAACCTGGCGAAGTTTCCCTTGGAGAGCAGGGGTTCACCGAGCTTTCGTTTGATCGCCGAAAAGGTCGCCTCGACGTTGCTTCGTTGGTGGTACGCCAGGTCGAATTCGTCTCGTCTGAGCTGGAACTCGTGGTATTTCCGGTTCCAGATGGGGGAACCCTTCGCCAGGCCGCGCGAGTTGGACTTGAAAGGGACGAACGGATCGATTCCTAGCTCTTCGGCTACAGCGAGGTTTGCCCGGCTCAGGTAGGCCATATCACCGGCAACTCGGCCGGGAGTATGGCCAAGCTCCGCAACCCGTCGGAGGAGCGGTATGAACTGGGGACAATCCGCCCCGTGTTCATCAGTAATTCTCACGGACAGAACTATGTGCGTCTTCACCCCAACCGCAAGGTGGGCCTTGACGAACAGGTGCCGCCGTTCGGGATCGTACCGTTCGGTGAAGTAGGCGCCCATCGTTGAGGTGGAAAACCCCGACGAGTCGATGGCGAGCGTTCCAGCATCCTCGATGTCTTTGAGCACTAGACCACTCCGTTCGATGAGATCGACAAGAATCCCTGTCGCCTGGGGTCTGTTGAAGAAACGAGACGGGACCGAGTAGTTCGGGACCCTAGGCAGGAATCCCTTTCCACCCTGGTTCAATGCAACCAGGAGCCCTCGAGCACGTCTGCCAGATTTGCTAAGGTGCACCTTGCGAACGGCCATCATCACCTGGGTTCGGAGCGGGATGATCGGGCGGCCACGCCTGCCACCCGTCCATGAGACCTCCGGGACCGGCCCCAAGAGGTCCCAGAGGAATCGGTCGAAAACCTGATCCTCGAGCTGCTGGCCCCGGTCGTAAGCCCCCCAGTCAGACTGGGAGTAGGTCGGCTTCGCCGGCCCTGCGACCGCATCCCGGGGCGGGGCCGGATTGGGGTCAAGCCAAATCACCGTTTCAACAATGTGCTTGCAGGGCGTTTTTCGATCCTGCCAGCGCGGACACCCACAGCTCCATCCGCCGGCGTCAACGGCCACCTCGTAGGCTTTGGTGTCGTCAGAGGACCTAACCTCGAAGCGGAGACGGCCCTGCGGCCGTACTGCTTCCCGCCTCGTGGAGAGCAACCCGATTGCCTTTGCCTCTGTCGTGCCACTCCAAGGTCCGCGCGTTCCTTTCATAGGCCTATCAATAGACCTATGCTGCTCCATGTACTTAAGGATTAGGTCTATGCATCGCCCTCTTGTTAGGCCACTTATATGACACCCTTGTCGTCTAGGCGGGTCGCGAGGCAGTATGCCGAAGTCTTTCGAATCCAGGGTCTTCAGAGCAGCGCCGTCGTCGGACTCACTGAAGACGACTGTCCCGCAGTCAGTTGCCACGGTGCTGGGGCTGGAGCCGGGCGACTCCTTGGTTTGGGGGGTAGATGTCGCCGGTCGCTCGGCAGTGGTCCGCAAGGGCTCCGGGACCTCCTCTGCCTCTACAGCCCGGTCCGGTTCCAATCCGGACAAGCGCTGATCCGCCCGACGCGGAGCAGTTGCCCCTGCCTCGGTTGTAAGCGGGCTCTCCTCGGTCATCTTCGTCACCGCGTACAACTGACGGAGGGGGATGAATCGCTCGAGTTGTCGACATGTCAGGTTGCGAGGTACCTGACATTCTGATACTCTGACAAGGCGGATTTGTCAGGAATCCACTTTGTCAGCTTGCTGACAAATCTTGATGAGGGGATTGGCCCCATGCAGTGTTATCTCGCGTCCACCCGCCCCGACAAGCACAGAAGATGAAGATCCTCGATCGATGGATCCGGAACTCAAGCGTTATAGCGCGTACGAAAGCGAGCCGGTTCTCTTTACGACCAGGCTACCTTCCGAGCTCCAAGTTCAGCTCAAGCTCCGGGCGATCCGCTCTACCCTGCAGATTCTGACTGAACATGCGTATCTCCTGTACCTTGGGGGAAGACTCCCGCCACGACTCCTCGCTGGAGAGACCTGGCCCGAGGAGTTCCCCAACGATCCCAGGCCGGAATACATGCTGAGTCCCGTGCGACCATTCTCGGTGCGGATCCCGCGCAGCCTCCTGAGATGGGCCAGGGTCTTCGCAGCGGAAGCGGACATATCGGAGCAACACCTCGCATCCCGCGTATTCGAGTGGTACGTCCGGACAGCTCGCCTACCGCCTAACCGAGAGGACGCCGAGAGAGACTGGAGGGGTTTCCTCAAGGTACCCGAGAAGCTGATCGCGTGGGACTTCGAGGGACTCTACCCGGAGCAGGCGCTCGACGCGCTTCAAATCCTCATAGATCGGCAGGCAAAGTACGGCGGCCCTCTCGCTAGCAAACCGGACACAACCTCCCCCCCACTCAGGGTGCCGGGGCGGACCAAGCGTCGTCGTAGACTGGGCTCGGAGGGGACCCCTTCTCGGGTCAAAAAGGGAGGCGGGCCCAAGACAGTTCCTCGGAAGGGGAACACGGCCGCCCGGGGGGCGGCGCCTTGAACGACTCCTAACAGAGAGTCGTCATTCAGTCACGTGCCGCCGTGGTTTGGACAAAGCCAGCCTTCTGTTCCGTCGATGCCCACGCCTCGTCGTAGAGCGCGTAGAGCTCCTCCCTGCTGAGCACCGAGGTGTCCAATCTACGAATCCGATCATTCAGCCGCTCGGAGAAGTTGCGGAACCGTTGCCGCGTTACCCGTTCGTGCTTCGCCAAGACGCCTTGCAGCCATTCATCCGCACGTGTCTCTCCTCGAATGGAGGTCGAGTCGAAGAAGTAGACCCACTCCGACCATTTGATACGTTCGGCAAGTCGCAACGGAATCTTTCCAAGACGGAAACAGTACTCGAAGTGGTTTCGATTGCGGCCGCGCTCCGCCCGTTTGATCCGCGAAGTCGCGTGCAGATTGTAAATGGCCTCCCACAACCACCGCCTCTCGCGGGCTCCTCCAAAGCCGTGCCGTTCGGCAATCATCCGCAACCCGGTGCCTGTCGCATGCCATAGCCGCACGTCGCCCCGCGGCAACTTGGCCCCCTCTGGTGGGACCTCGTCCGGAAGCAGGTCCCTGGCCACCAGTGAGGTCTCTAGCTCCTGAACCTCCGCGCGTAGAAGCTTGTCGAGCTTCTCTGCTTGTTCCACCAGCGATCGACGAGGGGCCAGCTGGTTCGACAAGACACGTGGCTCTCCGGTGGCCAGTCGTTCGGTGATGATTCCGGTCTCCATCGGAGTCATCCGTAGTACTTTGCGAGGATTCGGTCCGTAAAGGGGTATGCAAGGTTCCTGAGGATGGACTCGGGGTCCATCTCATCGATCTCGGTGCGGGGATCAAGCCCCAGAATCTTGAGCAGAACCGCACCCTGATCCCTGGTGAGCAACACAAATGCTGCCTGCCGTGCTGACTCCTCGAAGATGTACTCGACCCGGGCCTCGTCGTCTGGGTCCGCGTCGATGAAGGCGGGGTGGTTCGAGTTGATGTCGAGCTTCCAGGACTTAGTGCCAGCGGTCGCGGAGGCCTTCGACCGTGGCTCGCCAGGTCCCATTGGCACGAGGGCCGTATCCTCGAACAGACCGTAGGAGGGGTCCATCTCGAGATAGAACACCGTGGTCTTTTCCGCCAGCCGGCGTCCCTTTTCCCACAGTCCCGTAGTCTCGAGCCCCGTGGCGGCGCATCGCAACTTAATCTTGCCCCTTCTGACCTCTCCGTACCGCTCCTCGGTAACCTTAACCTCTTCAACGCGGCAGTCGATGGAGCCGTAGGGACCAAGGACGATGTCCTGGTGGAAGACTTCGTCGAGCTCCATGCCTTCCTCGGCCCAAAACGTACTGATCCTTACTCTGACGCTCATCCTGAGTGGGGTTCTGTTGTGCAACAGATAGGTAAGCCCGAGAATCGACTGGCCAAAATTGACGCGCTTCGAATCCTCTTTCGGAAACTCGTACTCGGTCAACTCGATTTCCGCGAGGTCGGGGCCGGGAAGGGGCGGCGTGGTGTCGACGTAAACGAAGAATGATCTGCGAGCCAGGACCTGGCCATCCAGGCCTCTGACGATTGCCGCGCATGTGACCTTCTCCCCGCTTCTGTATGCACCGGCAGCGAACTGGACCCGCAACGGGGCGGTAGGCTTGGATTGACCCGACTGGAGTCGCAGCAAGACCTTGGGGAGGATGGTTTCGATCACGGTGCCGTCCTCCCGATTGGTCGTGACCTCCACCATGACGTCCTTCTGTCCAGAGGTGTGGTTGGCGACTCGGAAGAGGAAGCCCTCCAACGTGTCCCCGGTCTTGACGAGATTGTTGTTGTGAGCAAATTCAAGGTTCTCGATCGAGACGGAGAAGTCCCTACGGGTCTCCCGCCCCGTGCCTAGGCTGGGCACGCCGAGGTCCTTCAGAATCCCATTGAGAGCCGCGTTGGCTTCCTCTGCCGACTCTCGGGCCCTAGCGTTCTGGTCGGTCCTCCGTCCGAGTCCAATCGAATCCATGAAGCCGTTGAAGTGCTCCTGCACCCACTTTCTCAGCGCCCGGAACTCGGGCCGCTTGGTATGGCTGAATCCGTAGTGCGTCAGGTTTTCGCTAGCCGAAAGGACATCCTCAAAGGCCTCATCGAGCTGGATATACCCGAAGAGCCGGTCAGCAACCTCCTCGGGCACGCCGGCGACCAGGAGCCGGCCCACCTGCATGCCTCGCCGGTGAACAAAAACACCCAGCTGCTCCTCTCGTAGCTTGTGTCCTTGTGGGGGAATCAGAACGTGAAGGTGCTTCACCTTGTACCTTAGATCGCCGACTTCAATGGTAGCGTTGTCGGTCCGGTAGACCCGCCATTTGTTCCTGGAGACCTTGGGCAGTCCCCCAAAGTTCTCGGGTACGCAAGCATGAGTTACGGGTCCACTCAGGCCGGAGACGGTGATTTCGGCGTCCTCCTTTTGGATGATCTCCCACCAAGTGTCCCCGATGGAAGTCAAGAACTCCCCAGACCGGATCGCATCGAGGACCTCCTTCACTGGTCGAACGATGGTAATCCTGGTTCCCGGGGTGGTCAAGGGTTGCAAGGCACCCCCCAACTCTTCTCGAAGGCGCGTCCTGGCCGCCTCTCCCTCGAAGGCGTTCAAGTATTGTTCGCAGACGCGGCCTTTGATGTGGCGCTTTCCGAAGCGATACAGGCCGTCACGAGTCAGGCTATCGTAGAAGATCAGGCGCTCGTCCGAGCATGCGTTGAAAATGAGCTTGCCACGACCGAAGAGGCCAGGGCCTTCGTCGCCGCCAGAATCAAACATGCTCTCGAATCTAGCAAACCGTTCACTGGCGGGAAAACTGACCGGACGGTCCTTAACGCCTTTAGTTGACGTGCCGGTGAGCCCATAGGTTCCTTCATCAGTGATAGAAAGCAACGTTCCCTTCTGAGAGTCCAGGAGGCGGAATCGGCAACTCCACTGCACCTTCGATTGCCTGTCCTTCGCGCCGTGGGAGTTCTGGATGGCCTCTTTTTGCAGCCCATGGGCTAGTCCGAGGGCGGGGTCGGTGTTGTACTCCCGCACCGCCTGATCCAGGAACGCCCCCCAGTTGACGTCCGGCGAGGTGACGGGGGTAGCATCGTCTGTCACAGCGGCACCCCTCCTGGGAGTCCCGCTAATTCTTTCAGCCGCATCATTGGCCAGCCTGCTTTGAGGGACCCTGACGCAGGTATTCCAGAGTGTTGCTTAGAAAGTAGTCAACCTGGTCGCGGGCCGGATCGTTGCCGTTGGCACGAATGAGGTTCTCTACAACCTTGCGTTGCTCAACCCGGCCAAGGTTCTTGTCCTTCAGCGCGTTGACAAACACATCGTAGATCCTGACCCTCTGTCCCAGGGAGTTCGTAACGGTGGCCAAGGGCTTCCACCCGCGTGTCCTCGTCCGGTTCCGCCGACCCTTGCGGCGCCGCGGTCCGCGCCGCGGTTGCAACGAGCCCCCGCTTGACCTCTGTTTTAGCCCGCGATCACCGAAGACAAAGACGACAGCACCATCCTCGATGAACGAGGACTCTAGAGGATGATCCTCGATCTTGTAGCGGGACCGCAACTCTGCTTCCAGGTCGGACAATGACTTGCGGACAACGATCTGAATCTCTTCGCCGCTCATGCGCCGTACCTATGTCCATATCACCATATAACGCTAACTGACGTATCTCATTTCACCTCTTTGATTGGACTCACCCCGCGCGCAAGGATCTCACCGATGAGAGAACTCAACTGACCCTTGAGGCCTTCTCGAACCTCGCATTCCCACAGCTGGAAGGCTTTCCAACCGTCGGACGAGAGCCTTTCGAGGACCATCTTCCGCCGCGCGCGATTCGACGCGATCTTGGCGTCCCAGTATTCTTGCCTGACATGAGGTCGACTGTAGTGCCGGGGGCAGCCGTGCCAGAAGCAGCCGTCTACGAAGATCACCACCCTGCTCCGCCGAATGGTTATGTCCGGCCGGCCCGGCAGCCCCGGATCATGGAGGCGATAGCGAATCCCAGCCGCTGCGAGAGCGCGGCGCACGGCGAGCTCAGGGGCCGTATTGACGGACTGGATCCTGGACATCAGGCGACGCCTGACATCAAGTATGGGCGGGTCGACCACGATTGGGCCTACGCGCTGGAAGTACCTTGAGGTTGCGAGCGCCCCGGCTTGCGGGTTTTCTTAGTTGCGCCTTTCGAGGACCCCCGGAAGACCACCATCACGTCCCCAGCCTTCTGGCAGTCCAGGGGAATGCCCTTTACCCACCCCAGAGAGTCAATTACATCATTTGGCACCAAAATGAGGAACTTAAAGTACGGGCGAACCAAGCCATCTTTGCTCGTGTAGTCCCATGCTTTATGACGTTGAAGCTTCAACTTGGGGGAAGCAACAGCGTATCACCTATGTCTAGTTTTTGGGTCCAAAAGACTTATGCATCGCGAAGTTCATGACCGAGGAAAGGGAGATGTCCGCATCGGGCTCTGCAAGGCGACTCGGTCTGCCGGGCAGTGATGGCATAATGGGGGCCGCAATTTTGGAGTCCCCGACGATGCCTAGAGGCGTGCTTCCTCCGTCCAGGGGTGCAGTCGGGGATGGCGGAGGCGTTCGCACGAGCAATTCAAGCCGCAGGTCCCATGAGGGTCAGTTCGGAGACCTTGCTGCTGTGGACATATGCTGTGGGCTCGGAGGTCTCAGCGAGGGGCTCGGTATGGCGGGCTTCGACGTTCGCCTCGGAATCGACAACTCTCCGAGTGCTGCGCTGACGTACCAACGCAATCACCCAAACGCCCTGGTCGCCCTTCAGGATCTGAGCCAACTGCGCAAGTTCCGGTCATATCTGTCAGCGGTCGGGATTGCTCCCTACAAACTCGCGGTGCTCGCCGGGGGAACGCCGTGTCAGTCGTTCAGCGGTGCGAACACGAAGAAGCGACCTGGTCGCAACGAACACCACAACCTTGTCCTGGAGTTCGCAAGACTCGTGAAAGAGGCTTATCCGGCCCTGTTCGTGCTCGAGAACGTGCCCCGAATGGCATCCGTGGAGAACGGGGAGCTCCTCAGCGACTTCCTTCACCTAGTCGAGCGGGCCGGCTACGAGGTGAAGGTAAAGAACCTGCTTGCCGCCGACTTCGGGGTCCCTCAGACCCGCCGTCGCCTCTTCGTCGTCGGATCTCGCATTGGACCCTTCGAGTTCATGGCCCCGACTCATGGCCCCGACTCCTATTCGGGAAAGAGGTTCGTGACTGTCCAAGATGCCATCGTCGGCGACCTGCCGACGGCTGTCCGCAGGGAAGATGCAACCGGCCCAATGAGCTACATTGGCCCGCCCGCCAACTGGTATCAGAGATGGTGCCGCGTTGGAAGCCGGGAGGTGACCGATCACTTCTGGAACAACCTTGGGGAGGGCCCCTTGAGACGGTTTGCTCTGATTCCGCCCGGAAAGAGCTGGGTTCAGATTCAGGACGCTGGGCTTGCTCCAGCCGAGCTTGAAGTCACAATAGATCACCGGTCCGTATACCGACGCCTAGAGGAGGACAAGCCTGCGGTGACCATCGTGAACGTCAGGAAGGCAATGACCATCCACCCCAAAGTGGACAGACTGATCACACTACGGGAGGCCGCGCGTCTCCAATCTTTCCGCGATCGTTTCTCCTTTTCACGAGCCGGTGGGCGTATCCTGCAGGTCGACCAAATCCAGCAACAGCTGGCAAACGCCGTACCCCCCTTACTCGCACGGGCCGTTGGCCGGCGGCTCAGGGCGAGGCTGGAGCACTAGCCGTGCGCGCTGGAGCCACACGAGGCCAGTACTTCAACGGCGATCCAAGTACTGCGCCTTCTCTTCTGGAGTCATTGGATACCACTCATCGTAGGCCAGTCGCGAGTAGAACTTCGCGAGGCTCTCACGGAAATGCGTCAAGGCCACGTCGTCAAGTCTCCCCTTTCGGAGAGTGGACAGGTTGCTTTCAACGTCGGTCCGGTGGACTTGAAAGGCTTGAGCGAACACAACCGCCATCCTATCGGTGAATCCCAAAGCCGGATCTGAGGGGAGGTAGAACAGGTGGGGATTGATCTTCATCTCACGAGTGATGAACTTCACCCATGCGCTGTCTGACTGAGGCCGCGACGCTCCTCTGTACGCCACCATCAAGGGGAGTATCGTGTTAAACGAAAGGTACGGCATTCGCTCCGCGTCGCAATCCTGAGAGATAAGAATGGCATACTCCTGGTGAACCGTGGTCTGAATTACGACTTCCGCTCGGGTCTCCCCAAGCAACCCGACCTTCCAGGACCTCCCATCCGGGAGCAGGACTGAATCCCTCGTGAGATCCGCTGCAGTTCTAGGCAGCGGATAGAAGATATCGCCTTGACGGATTGGCTCTGCCGCTGCGGGGAAAAGGTAGGTCATTCCTCATCATCTGGCTCGAAGGACTGGGACTCGCTCGCAAAGTACGAGTTCCACTCGTCATCAGCAGCAGCCCCCACTTCTCGAGCGAGTTGCGACGCTCCTTCCGTGTCCAGCAACATCGCCGAGAGAATCAGGGACTCCAGATGCGAGAGAAGTTGCCGCCTTTCGATGCTCAGTACGCCGGCGGCCGCTAGCCACGTCAGGCTTTCCTCCCCCCGGATCGCAATGTTGGAAAGCGAACGGAACGGAGTGTCTGAGCCTAGGCGTAGGAACGTCTCTCTGGCCTCGATGAGCAATGCCTGAGGGGATCCGGCTCTTACAAGGCCAGGTGCGGACTGAATGTTTGCCACGCGCATAGGAGTTTCCACTAACCTTCAACTTCTCAAGAGCTCAGAGAACTCGCGGATATCGTGGCTGACCTCACGGAGCGCGCGCGCCTTTTCGAGTTTCTCTTCAGGAGACAGCTTCTCGAGAGTCATGTCCCCTATGGCTGACACGCGAACCAGGATCCGGAGCATGAGTCCGATCTGCTCCGGTTTCAGCGCACGTACCGCGTCCGCGATGAACTCCTTTTGCCCCATCCTCTTCGCGATGTCCGAGAACCGAGTCCGAGTCCGTATCTCGACTTCGCCAACACGAGTCAGGAGTTCGGCAAGTGAGTCAATCGACGTTGATAGCACGTCAGCGAGACTCTGGACTTCGGTGAGGGCGAGCCCGTGTTGCACGCCTTCTGAGCCTACTCCGGCCGCCTGTTCCTTGGCTACCGTCGTCGGAGTTGGGTCTACCATCTATGCCCCTCCCCGCCCCCGGCCCGCGGATCCTCCCTTGCCCTCGAGACTTCAAGAGTAACGTCCTAGCAGAAGAAAAGTCCCTCGCATGCCCAACGGTGCCCTTCTCTGCTGAACGGGATGGCGGTGCCTGTCAGGTCCGGGTCCGCTTCCTCCGGCGCACGGTAGGTCCGGCGACCTCCCCCGAGGAACGTGCGTGGGGGACCGAGGAACCAGCGGGCACCCTCCGATCCCGGATGGCTTAGGCATCCCTCGGGACGCGGACACATCAATTCATATACAATGGTCGCTCAGTCGGACCCCAGGGATAGTTGCGGCCTGACCTTGTTTGGTGACCCTCATCTGCTCATGACCCTTCCAGTGGAACGAAAAGGGTTTAACGAACGCAACACTGCCCCGCGCCCCCCCCGGTGGAGCATATACGGAGCCAGGCATTCCTTCTGAGTGAAATCAATGGATGCAGAAACGAAGCTGAAGGAAGCGCCAAACCTCATTCTGTTTGACTCCGACGCCGAACTTCGCGACTTGCTCGATTCCCTAGGTCTTGAAATCAAGGGCGACGCGGTCTTCGATTCCGAAGGGAAGAAGGCGGTCTGTGACGGTTGCGAGGACGAGATCACGGTGCAGACGCTTGGCAGCCTGATGCCTGGGAGTGAGCACTTCTATTGCAACAAGCCCGGCTGCGCCCTTAAGTACTATGCGCGTACGTTGTAGCCGCCGGGCTACAACGGATGCCAACAACGATACTCAGGTTGCTTAAGCGAGCAGTCGGCCGCGAGAGGGCCGTCGAGATATACAAGAAGGTACACGAAAACAACGACTACCTGTCAACCGACCCGGAGATTGCCCGGTTGATGGAGGAGAACCCAGATGTGCACGTACTCCTGTCGGAGCGAGATCGAATCGTCTCAGAAGCACGAAGACTGTTCCATACCGGTGAATTCGGTATAGCACGACACTCGACTTTCAAGGGCCTCCTTGAGGCCAGAACCCTTCTGCAGAGGAAGAAGGAGTCAAACACGTTCCTGCGCAGGTTCCTTTCAATCGATGATATGACACTCGTTCTCCTCGGGTACGAGATCAGCTACCTTGAGACCAAGTGCCAAGAGCCTGTTGTAATCCAAGAGGACCGCGACCGCCTGAGGGCTCTACAACAAAGGAGAGACCATCCGAGGGTACGAGAGCGGGCTCGCAGAGTCTACAACATTGTAGCTTCTCGGTTCCTCGAAGAGCACATCATCCCCGAGATGAATCTCAAGGAGGAGGAGCTGAACGCTGGGGGGACGGGGCCTGAGGAGGTCAAGTCAGAAGTCTCAGCAATCTTTGAGTCCTATGTCCAATACAACGCCTCCGTTGTCTGGGTAAACTCATTCATGACCGATGCGATGGTGGAGTCCCAGGTTTCATCAAGACTGTTCCAAGCCCCCCAAAACGAAGTGAGGGTCTATTGTCGACCCCACAACTGGGAGCGAGTAGTGAGAATTTGTCGTGACCTTGCTGGACAGCACTCCGGGGTCCATGTGGAGGAGGTCGTCGACAATGGAAAGGAGGCGGGGGGCCACCTCAGAATCACCGTGCCTTCGTGAGAGTTATTCCCGCGCCGAATCGGCCGCAGGGGTCGATGGGTGTGCAAGAGCATTCATTAGGTCCGAGCCCACCTAATCCCAAGCATGAGTCTGACTTCGGTCCTAAGATCGGACCGACCACTTTCCCGCCGTCTCACAAGCCTGGTCTCCGTCGCCACCGCACCGCGCCCCGGCCAGTTGCCCTTGGTTGCCCCGCCGCAGACTAAGCACTACCAACTCGTCGGAACTGCATTCGACTATCTCTTCCGATTCGAGGTTCAGCGGAGGAATCCGTCCGCGAAAACACAGGATTGGGTGGCCGCAAATGCAGTCGAGTTGCTGAAGCCTGTAGATCTCGGTGACAGTGTCGCGATTCGGGAGTGGCCTGGGGTCGAAGACGTTGAGGCCCTGTCAGCTGAGGCAGACGGGCTCTTGAACGAAGCAAAGACGGCCCACAAACTGTACCTCGGGGTTAGGGATCCATCGCAAGCACAAATTGCCCAGATGGCCTTGCATGCGTTGCGGCTCGCCAAACTCGATGTAATCTTTCGAGCTGGGATTGTCGACCCATCACTCAGGTCCGCAGATCCCCTAGATGTTCAGGATCTGGTCCTATTGTGCAAGACGATTCCCTTCGAAGGACCAATGTCGGTGTGTCTCGACAATAGAGTGTGGCTCAATCCGACATTCGGCCGATACTCAGCCGGAATTCAGGGGGCAGATGCGGACGTTGTGGCGTCCTCGACGTTGATCGACATCAAGACAACTATCAATCCCGACGTGAGGCCTCACCTTGCCCAAGTCATTGGATACGCGATGCTGGCCGAAGCCTATCGGTCAAACGAAGACCCGGCGTTCCCCTTACTTGAATCGGTAGGCATTTACTTCGCCCGGCAGGGCAGGCTCGTTTCTCTGCCGATGAAACCGGTTCGAGAGAGTCCGGATTTTCTCGGCGCCTTCGGAGCGCTGATGGACCACTGCAAGAACGAACCGTTGACCATTGACGATGTACGCTCGATGAAGACTACCGGGAAGCCGAAGGATGCGCCAAAGGACAAGTCGAGCAGGAAACGGGGGCCCTAGCTTGCCCAAACGACCCTACGGTGCCTCCGCAACTTGACCACGGCCGCCCAACGAGAACCAGGGGCACCTCCCCCCCGGTAACCCATAGACGGATGCCAGTTGTCCCGCGTCTTAGACGCACTTCCCCTCCCCAAAACAGGCGTCCTTAATGGTCACTATCAAAATAGTAGGATGGTTATTCGCGCCTACGGGGAGCCTTTCGAGGTATGATTGAAATCCGGTTCGATGGAGCCCAGCCGACTGTCGTCGCCAGGGCCGGCCCCATCCCTTCCCTTAGATTGAAGCTCATCATCAGAGCGAGTCATGATGGGAGAAACGTGCCGCCGGGCACCCCTGCTCCCCAGGAACTTCTGCTCAGCTTAGAACCACGACTCAACCTGAACGGTGTTGCCGTTCCTACCGTGGTCTTGGAGAGTGGTCCACGCTTCGGCGATCCTCCCAGTAACTTCGTCCACCAGGAAGCGACGTGGATCGCCTATGTCACTCATGAAGTCCTCCATGCGATAGAGGACTCGCGCAAGGACGACGTTCGCGTTGATTTCTCTTGCCAGATGAACTTCTGGTCGCAAAATCCTGAAAATCCAGGGCGCCCTTTAGTGTCCGCATATCCTGGCTTCCAAACAAAGCTTTCACAGAGAGATTGGGCGGACATCCTCGATCAGCTCGGCTTTCACGGTGCTTGGGTACTCGAGCTCCCACGCCCGGTTGTCGAGGGAATGGCCGAGGCCGTCAAGCTGCTCGCTTCGGCATGGGCGCGAATCGAAGCGAACGACGCAGTGGGGGCCGTGAGTGAATGCCGGAAGGCATGGGATCAGGCAGACCGCGTCCTGGAGGTCCGGGCGGCGGAACGAGACGCGGCAATCGACGGCTTGTCAAAGGGGGAAGCCGACCAACCGTCCAAGGCGGAGCGAATCGCGGAGATTCGTCGGTCGATTGACAAGTTCTCCCAGATCGGGCCGCATAGCGACCTCTACCAGGTAACGATGGACGACGCACTCGTAGAGTACAGGCTGACCGTGTCCATGTTGGCCTACTTGGGCAAGATGACCAGTCAGTCAATGTAGTCTGACCAGGTTCCAGGGCCAATACCCCTCCTCGGGGATAAAGTCACAAGTCCCCCGACGCAGTAGCAGCAACCAGACCTATTCAATAAGATCCGAAAGCCAGGCCAAAGCGAACAAACTAAGCATGGGGTAGAGTTTCGGTACATTCGGAGGTGCGACCCATGACCCCCTCAGAGAAGCCTTCACCCGGCCTTGCTCGGCGCATGAAGCACGCTGCGAGAGTAGCCAGGACACATGCCTATGCACCTTACAGCGGGTTCCGAGTCGGTGCAGCTGTTCTCGCGGGGGACGGAAGAGTGTTTTCTGGCAGCAATGTGGAAAACGCGTCCTATGGGCTCACGGTTTGCGCGGAACGAAACGCTGTTTTCCGAGCGGTCGGGGCTGGAGCGAAAGCGATCACGGCAGTGGTCATCGTCGCAGGGGCTGGCGAACCGGCACCACCCTGCGGCGCTTGCCGGCAGGTGCTCAGCGAGTTTGGCGTTGACGTACCTGTCATTAGTTACTCTGTGGGAGGTCGGGTCCTCAGGACTAACATTTTAGAACTGTTGCCGCATCCCTTCGGCGGCGAGCAACTTAGGCGTAAGCGTTCGTCAAGGAGGTCGAACACTTGAGCGGCGCGACTTTGCCGCCAGCCACACCCTCCCCCGCCGGCAGTCCTAAGGGCGCGGGCGCGACGACCCCCACCCCGTCCGGATCACCGAGCACTCCTACCACGCCCCAGGAGACGCTTCTTCAGGGAGCGCTCGCGGCTATGAAGGACGCCCCCCCGCCCCTCAAGGCCGGGATCTTTGGCTGCTTAATCATCGGAGTTCTGGCGTTGGCGGTCCTCGGCATTCCGCCCTACGCTGCGAGCAAGGAGCTGTATGCCTTAGTCATCGCGGCCGTGTTTCTCCTAGTCTGTGTCGTGCTCTTCGTCTACGCATACACAATTCGCCCTCCCTCACATGACGGGATCCCCCCGCGCCCGGGTGGTACCCCGCAACCGATTCCTCCTGCCCTCAAGCCCGCCCCTGACCCGAGAGTGATCCGCCCTTTCTTGGATGATGCCAGGACCAACGTGCGGAACTATCTTCACCAACTGGACTCAGCCGTAACGGACGACGATGTCAGGGCGAACCTCTTTCTGCCAGTTAAAGCGGCCGACGCGGCCGGGGGCGGGGTTACGCTGGCGATTCCTTCGCAATTGTGCCTAAGAATGAATCTCGCTGACGAGAGGGACATCACTTTCGGTGTGGGCGAGGGCGCTACCGGACAGGCGTATCAGAAGGGAGAGGTTCTCATCGCGTGCCGGGGGGCGCCTGGCAGCACTGACTGGGACTCCAAGTACCGGCTTACGCCGGAGCAGGTCCGACGCATTCATCCCGATCTGAAGTGGGTGATCTCGCTCCCTGTAAAGTCCGTGGCAGGCACCATCGTGGGGGTCGCGAACGTCGACTGTCTCAAGCATGTCTTCACGTACGATGACCTTGAACGCAGTTCCGACATTGCTGGCGCATTCGTCGGACTCATCGGAAACCTCTTCTAGCCGCGTCGACTGTCTTCGGTTGATTGAAACATGGACGAAACTTCGGGCTCCGAGTTTGGGGTAAAGCATGTCAAGGCACACCCCATAAGCCTGGGACACGTCGTTGTCGTTCAGATCTCGAAGGAGGTGGGTGAGGCGCTTAGTCGTTCTGATGACGCCATCCTGAAGGATTACACCCTCGCCCCAACCGCCACTCTCGAACGTCTTGCGAGTCAGTACTGGCAAAGGATAGGTCAAACGTCGCACCCCACTCTCTGACTACAGCTCGTCCTGGGCCTGCGTGCTTGGTCTTGCTGAGGGACATCGAGGGAGTTGGGGAAGGACCTTCCGCGGGGAAAGCGGACCATTGGTCCTGAGATGATCGTTGCAAGCCGGGAGCAACGACCCTACAGGTGCTGGGCAAGAGTTCACTTGCTTTTTCTCGAGGCTTTGGACAGACTCTAGGGGGGTCTGGGATCGTGCAGAGAACAAGCGTGGCAGTCGATGTGCACACGGACTGGGAATACTCTGCCTGGGAAGCCCGCGGGCCACGATGTACCCTGAACTAGCACAATCGAAACGACAGCACTCAATAGGCTTGGAGAGTGCCTATCCCATGTGCGAGATTCACCTGCGGACACCCGGCGCTCGATTGCCTCTGAAATCGACTTGAGCATGCTGCCCCCCTTCACACCGTAGCGCTTGGCGAACTCCATCCGGAAGCACTGCTAGGAGCACGGCGACAATCAAGGCAGAGCCTCCAGCCGGTCCGCACGGAGTCTCGCCAGAATCGACTCTTTCGGCCCGTAAACGAGTCGCACGCCAACTCGTCCACCTTCCCTGACTTTGAGAGTTGCGGCTATGACTCGCGCGAGGTCCTGTTCAGTGAAGTTGTGACCGTATGAGTTGAACGCCGCGATGAGCCCTCGCGACTTCTCGCAGAGGAAACAAGTGAAGTCCCTCTCGCGCGAAATATCCAGGCCGATTGATTCTACACTGTCGGCTGGAAGGAGAGCCAGGAGCGGGTCGAGTAAGCGACCCGACCCGTAGACAAAGAGGAGTCCCCGGTCCCAAGCTAGCTCGACTGATATTGCAATCTGCTCAGGGGGGGTGGGCGCGTATGGATTCCGTTCTTTCACTGCTTCGTCGCTCCCCTCTGCAGGAGGAGGGATGGGCGCATCTGCTTTGCCACTGGCAAAGAGGTCGTACTCTTCTACTGGGATTATATCCCAGCACTCCATATCGCCCCTGATGGTCCAAGCGGCCGTCCTTTGCGGACAGACCACGAAGACCACTTCGCGCGGCCCCGGGTGCCGCGATCTCCGTCGGTTCCCCAAATTCGGGAATCGGGCGCGGGATCGGATGAGCCACCCGGAGTACTCGTGGAGCCATCAGTAGCCCAGGCGGACCCGACAGCTGAAAACACGCAGGCAGGCATACCGCGAGCTTACGGCCACGCCCGGGGCGATGTCCCTTCGCACAGGTATCGCAAATGGTCGCTTCGGGGGAGCGGTCTCCGCCGTTTCCCGGCCCTTGTGGCCTGTATCTCGATCTTCGCGGTCGCCATCATGCTCGTCACCTCCTTGCCGGTCCAATCCTACAATGCGGCGGGATCGAGTGGCCTGCACCTCGCCTCGAGCTCATCCTCCCAGGGAGGCCTAACGAACTATCCCTATCTCGTAAACACTTCCCTCTTCCCGAGCCCGGATGTCTTTCCGGTGAACGACTCTTACACCCTCCCCCAAGCGTGGTCGAGTTCCTCGTACGGACTACCAACGGTCAATGTTCTCGGCGTGAGAATAACTCCCACGGGCAATGAGACCCTTGCAATCCGCAGCGGGAGTTACAGTACCGCGATTGCCGCCCAGATAGCGGAGGACAATTCGTCCGTCAACCTCCCGATCCAATGGGGAGGCTGGACCTACCCGTATCAGATCGAGACGGGGAGTACTCGCCAGTGCTATGGTGAACACTGTCTCACGGAGACCACCTACGGGACCGGCTACACTTCGGGAATCACTGGAACAGCGGTGGGGGGCCCGCTGGTGGCAGCCACCATCGGACAGAATACTTCCGTTTGGGACGGTTCCACGCAGGTCGCCGGTAGCCCAGTTCCCGGGTGGAACCCGCACCTCGCCGAAGGAACGAACTATGCGGTGCTGACCACCCAGACGAGTGCGGGGATCGAGGTCACGACCTTCTACCAGGTCTCAGACCTCTACGGGTATGTCCTATACCATCAGACCACAATCGACGTGACGGCAACCGACTCTGCCGTGGTCTGGCTCCCTAATGAAGCGGGAGGCGAGGAGGGCGTAGTGGTCTCCACACCCGGAGGAGCCATCGAGTTCTATGACTCGGTTGACGGTGGCTATACTTTTCAAGGTCCGTACTCGATCGCCAGTTACAGCCTACTTGCTTCCAACCGAACCGTTCTTGACTCGATCGGGTCCACTCAGTTAACGAACCCCTACGGCTGGCCGGGGCAGGTGGCGGCCACCGTTGTAGGGGACACTGCCATGGTCGTTTACACGACCGCGATCGGTGGGGTCACCGCGGCCGCGACGGCAGTGTCCGTGAATCCCACCGCGACAAAGTGGGTGAGCGGATACACGACCCCTCCCTCGCTGGGATCCGTGGCGTATCCGGCCCTGATCGCGACTCCCATGGGGTACGTTTACGCGACCTGGATCCAGGACAATCTCCAGACATGGTCGGTCCAGTTGGCCGCCTTCAACGCCGCCGGCCAACCGATCCAGGCACCGTCGGCGCTTCCTGGCACAGTCTCGTCTACGAGCCCGCTCACAGTGTCGCCCCCTGCGATCTCCATCGACCTGTTCTCCCGTCCATTTGTCATCTGGGCAGTCGACCCTGGCAACGGCGCCCTTACCACCATGCGGTACACGGGGGCCTACCTGAGCGCCTCGAATTCTCTCAAGTTGCTTGAGACCCAGCTCAACGAACTACAGCCGGGCGACTTCCTCGCCCAGTCTTCAGGAAGCCTGGTGACCGGTCTGGCCACCGACATCTCGAGCGACCTAAGCCTAGTCGGAAAGATCACCAATAGCAAGTCTACCTTCACCTATCTCTGTCAGGCCGCCAACCTGACGGCCAACACGATCTACACCAATGTGAGTCACATCGAGTTCTCGCTCGCGACCGACCTCTGTGGGAATTTTGGCTACGTCGAGAAGGAGACCACCCCGCCGGAGATAGGGGGAGTAGTCACCGGCCCCCCTCCCAATGCGGCTTGGAACCCCTCTATAGCGACCGCGTCCGGTCCGATGGCGGCCCAGAACTACCTGACCACCATCGCGGATTGGGCCCTCATGGCGCTGGGCGTATCTGTAGGTTGGATGGGTAATTCGGGAGCAACGACGGT
>Ga0335077_10003629_pt1 | contig 18715 bp, 11 predicted proteins | sample Lox_Sample_31_FD_207151 | JGI IMG/M metagenome (GOLD analysis project Ga0335077, IMG submission 207151) | Soil microbial communities from Loxahatchee National Wildlife Refuge, Florida, United States - Lox_Sample_3.1 | ecosystem: Environmental > Terrestrial > Soil > Wetlands | place: USA... | reverse complement strand
ATTTAGTCATGAAACCTATGGATAAGATGACCCTGGTTTGGTGGGTCAACGGCGGGGATCCAAGCCTATAGTGGGGGCGGTGCTCCATCTCGACGGAGGGGCGGAGAACCCCACTCACGGGGACAGGGTTCCACATCTTTCATGAGGGATGGGCGAAGAAGGATAACAAATGAGAAAATTGTACATGTTCATGTCACTTAGCCTCGACGGCTACGGCATTCGTCTCTCTGTGGTTCTTCACAGGAATTGACTCGAAGCTCGAAGAGGGTGAAGAGAAGAAGAGGCTCATTGCAGTCTTCGCTCGCCATTCACTGAAGGGAGAAATCGGTGCAGCACAGTTCGAAAGGCTGAAGCTAGCGGTCGAGGACTAAGGAGATGCCAATAGATCTCTTGAGAGACCCGACCATACTCTCGACGGTCGACTGGCTGAGGGGAGGGGGGTTGGGGAAGGAATGGAGGGGAGCGCCACAGATCTGCCCGCAGTGCGGCTCAGAAGCCTTCAGCATACTTGCAGGGGATAAGACCCTGCTCGTCTGTCCGCGATGGAGCGAGAGGCATCCCGGGCGAAGCAAGGCCCAATCATTCTAGCTGCACTCTGAACCTTACCTTCACATTATAAGCGGCAAATTCCCTTCGCAACATGCAAGTCCCCACCGACGTCGAGGACGTGGCGTTCCACTCCCTTTTCATTGGCTCGACCGGCGCAGGCACGCGCCCCCATCACCCTTGCGCCCCCCAGTGGCAATCATAAGGCGAACCTTGGGAGGCATCCGGGTCCTCATGACCAGGTAGGAGATGGTCAGAAGGGCAGTAAAGGCCACGGCCGCCAAGAACTGGTAGGGGAACTCAGGTATGCCGCCGCCACCTCCGCTGGATGACGATGAGGATGAAGAGGTCGAGGTTGTGTGTGGAACCGTGGTGGAAGTTGCCGATGTGGACGTGGTCGTAGACGTAGATGTGCTCGAGGAATCAAAGAACACGTCAATACCCGTTGAAGTGGTCCCGAGAATCTCCCCCCTGCCAGAGTCGTAGATTATGTTTCCGATTCCGGCTGGAAGTTGCGCAACTACCATGTTCGTGTTGTCTGAGACTACTGCCCCGGCGAATATCTCGCCCTTGCCCGAATCGTACGCTATGCTGGTGGAACCCCCCGTTATTCCGTTTATCGTGGCGACTACTTGATTAGTACTATCGGATATGACCGAAATGGCGTTGCCGTTGTAGGCGAACACTTCCCCTTTGGTTGGGTCGTCGGCCAAACTAGTCGCAGATACGCTTATGTTGGCAACGACTTTGTTCGTGCTGTCCGATATGACAGAGACCTGGTTGAAGTTCGCGACGAAGACTTCGCTCTTTGCTGAATCGTAAGCCATTTCTCCGGCGGAAGCTTCAACGCCTATTGTTGCAACGAAAGCATAGCTGCTATCAGACATGACGTAGACAGTACCTGATGAAGAGTCCGACACGAATATCTCGCCCTTGCCAGAGTCATAAACCATCCCGGTGGGTTGATTCGGCCAGTTGTATTGGGAGTTTCCTGGTGTGTTCCAGCTTATCGTCTTGCCGGTGTTGTTGCTGTCCAATATGACAGAGATTAGTGGAGTAGAACCATAACCCTGTAGAGCGGCATGTTCATTGCCATAGGCGGCAAATACCAAGCCCTTCCCAGAATCGTAAACAACGTCTCCAATGTAGCCCGCAGCGGTCCCTTCTGTTATGTTTGCGACTACCTTGCCGGTGCTATCTGATACGACCTGGACGACCCCATTGCCAGTAATAGAGCTGTACTGTGTAAATATCTCGCCTTTCCCCGAATCATACGCCATCGTGGCTGGGACCATGACCGAAGATATCGTAGAGGTGGGCGCAAGGGTTGAAGTTGCATTCACTAATTTTGCCGGAGAGAGGAAGAGAAGCACGATCAACAATAGGCACAGAATCCTCGAAGCCTTTCCCTTCACGTCAAGCTGGCGCGACGTATACTGACTAATTAATTGCTGATACGATTCTCAATTCTGACAGTGCACTATCAGAGAGACATGCATGTCTCGTCATCCTAATCTTCGTGGTGCGGCCTGGGATCCTCACGAGCGAGAGTGGAAACTTTCCGATCACAATGAATGACTGAGATTCCAGATTCACCCAGTGCCCATTTCGTTTATGTTTTCGCGTTCGACCTTGGCGAGACGTGAGGGAGTCGAAAAAAATGGGGGCGGATGTACCGCAGGTAGAGCACTCCCAATAGTCCGCCCTACCCTGCCAAAATCGCTGGTTCAAATCCGGCTTACCCCGCATGCGCAACGATGCTCAGCTAAGCGCAGCTCCGCGCAACTGCTCTGCTTGCTTGCTCGTCCCGCACGCTGGGCCGAATTGCAAAACACGGTTTACCGTGCAAATCCATCCGACAGTCCAAAACGTTGTTGGGACCCGGAGGGGCTCAACCAGTTTACTGTTCGAACCATTCTCGAGGTTAGGTTCCAATTCGAGCCTGGCGGAATGCGCTTTGAACGCCCCATTCAGAGTTGAGCGTCCTTTGCCTGATACTGGATACCAAACCGTTTTATTATCTCAAGGCCATCCAGCTCCCTAAGCGCTTGGCTCAAGAGGAGCGGAGGCTTGCTGCAATAATGTTCACCGACCTGGTCGGGTACACCGCCATCACCCAAGCCAATGAAGCCGCCGCGCTGACGTTGCTCCAAGAACACGCCAAGATGCTCCGTCCGATCTTTGCCAAGCACAACGGGAGAGAAGTGAAGATGATCGGCGACTCGTTCCTTGTCGAGTTCTCTAGCGCGCTTAATGCCGTCCTATGCGCCATCGAGGTCCAACGGGCGCTCTACGAGCACAAGGTAGCGAACCCGAACTCGAAAATCGAGCTCAGGATCGGGATTCATGTGGGGGATGTCGTGTCGAAGGGGACCGACGTGTTCGGAGATGCCGTGAACATTGCGTCCCGCATCGAGACACTTGCGGGCCCCGGCTCCATCTGCATCTCCCAGCAGGTGTACGATCAGGTCTGGAACAAACTCCAGCATCCACTGGTGGGCTTCGGCAAGCACGAGCTGAAGAACGTCCAACTCCCCATGCAAGTCTTCAGAGTGGTTCTCCCTTGGGAGAACGAAGCGATAAGCGGTGAAGCCAGGAAGGTCCTACCGCTCGTGGACAGGATCGAGGAACTCGGAAAGCTCCGGGCTGCCCTCGAAAAGACCATCCAGGGAGAGGGGAACCTGATCTTCATCGCGGGGGAGGCCGGGGTGGGGAAGACCCGCATCGCCGACGAACTTTCAGCCCTGGCGAGGGAGAAGCACGCGACCGTCCTCTACGGAAGGTGCTCCCGGCGAGAAGGGAAGATCCCCTACGCCCCCTGGATAGAGCAGATACGCGAGTATGTCCGCACCAACCCTCCCCAATTGCTCTTCAAGGTCGTGGGGAACTTCGGAGGGGAGGTGGCCAAGTTGGTCCCTGATGTGACGGCAGCCATCGGTCCGGTCGTCGCCGCAAGCAGTGGCTCTGTCGACCAAGACAGGCTGAGGTTTATCGATGCAATCACACAGTTGGCTGTGAACGCTTCGAAGGAAACGCCTCTGGTAATGATCATGGACGACGCGAACTGGGCTGATTCGGGCTCCCTCGACCTCCTCCTCTCCGCGGCCCGGCAAGTGGCCAAACGGCGGATACTGCTGGTGGGGATATACCGTGACGTCGAAGTCGAGGAGGACTCTGACCTATTCGAGTTCCTCTATGACGTCAGGAGGGAGAAGCTCGGGGAGACGCTCCAGCTGAGGGGATTCGGCCCAGAGGACTCGGGACTGCTGATCGGTGAAATCCTGAACCAGAAGGAGGTCGATGTCGAGTTCAGGGAACTAATCTTCCGCAAGACCGCAGGGAACCCGTTCTTCATCGAGGAGCTCGTCAGGTCCCTCGTCGAGCAGGGAGTCCTTTTCAGGACGGCGAGGGGATGGGACAGGAAACCAATCTCCGAAATTGAGGTACCGAGCGGAGTTAGGACGGTCATCAAGCAACGGCTCAGTAATCTCGACGAACAGAGCCTTTCCGTACTCTCGGTAGCATCCGTGACCAGCGCAGAGTCCAAGGAGTTCTCTTTCGCGTTGCTGAAGGCGGTCACCGGGATGGATGAGAACCAACTCGTCGACATCATAGAGCGTATTCTGAAGACCAGGCTCATACGCGAGACGAGGATGCTCAGCGGGCGGCCAGGGTTCACCTTTACCGACTCGCGGATCAGGGACGCCATTTACGAGGAGATGACCCTCATAAGAAGGAGCAGGTACCACCTGAAGGCGGCGCAGGGGATTGAGGAGATTTACAGGGACAGGCTTGACGACGTCTACGGGGTCCTTGTCTTCCACTACCTCAGGGGAAACGACCAGGCGAAGGCCGCCCAATATTCCTTGAAGGCGGCCGACCGGGCCTCCAGCGTCTATGCCCACGGAGAGGCGATAAACTACCTCAACATCGCGCTTGAGGCCCAAGAAGACTCACCAGACAAGGCAGCCAAGAGCGCAATCCTCCAGAAACTCGGCGAGTCGGAGCGGTACGCGGGACGCTCGGAGTACCAGAAGCACCTTTCCGAAGCCGCGAAGCTTGCAGTGCAGGTGGGGGACACCCAGGGGGCGGCACGCATCTACAGCAACCTCGGCTTCTGGGTCTTTGATGACAATAGGGAAAACCACACCGTCCCGAACGAGTATTTCGAGAACGCCCAGCGACTACTGGCTGGAAAGGAGGATACCGAGGACGCCGCCAAGCTGTACAACAATGTCGCCCGGTTCTACTTCCTGATGGGTCGGCTTAGAGAATCCAATGAGCTGGCGAGCAAGGCGCTGGTGCTGGCGGAGAGGCTTGGACTCCCTGAGGTTCAGGCCCATTCCCTTCTGACGCTGGCTATTCTCGCCCCTTCCTCAGAGAAGGAGGCGAAGCTCGCGAACATGCAGAAGGCGCTCAAGATAGGCTATGAGCACAACTACTACGATGTCATCATTAGGGCATCCAACAACCTGCAGGTTGACGTTGAGGACCCCGCGGCTGGGATAAAGATCGCTCGCGACGCCGTTTCATATTTCAAGAAGGTGGGGTACACCCCTTATGTCGACTGGGCCAACCTCATTCTTGCCTCGGCGAGCTTTTCCACCGGGGAACTTGAACAGACAGCTTCCATTGCCAAGGAGTTCCTTTCCAGGTCGACCCTCAATTCATCGGCCAGAAGAGAGTCCACCGCGGACTTGGGGGAAGTGGCGTTGTGGCAGGGACGGTTCGACGAAGCAGAGCACTACCTAAGAGAGTATCAGAGCTTGCTGGAGGGAAGTCAAGACTTTCAAGAGTTCCTGCGTCTCTATCTTGACCTTGGGCTTCTGTATACTGAACGCGGCGAACTGGCCAAGGGGAAGGAGTGGCTTGAAAAGATGATCGCCCTGGCGAAGGAGAAAGAACTCGACCAGACCGTCACCTACACTCCCTACCTTTCTTGGGGTCTCTCTGGTCTCGTGGATGCCCTGCTCAAGCTGGAGGACATGGCGGGAGCGGAGTCTTACGCTAGACTGCAGGGGGAGATAGCAGAGAGGGAGAAGGGGGATGCTGTGCAGGGTTTTTCCGCTGCGATAAAGGGGAAGCTGTTGGCATCGAGGAAGAATTACAGCGAGGCGGAGACCTCATACGAGAAGGCTACTGGGCTGCTGAGGAGGGGGGTTTTCCTATTCAACCTGGCCGGAACATTGAGGGAGTTGGGGGAGGTCAGCCTCAAGAACGGGAACAAAGTCGGGTCGAAGAAGGCGTTCGCCGAGGCTGCGGAGATTTACACCCGGATGGGGGCAAAGACCTACCTGGAAAAAGTGGCCCGGGCGGATGCTAGCTGACAGAATAGGCTAGAATCAAGCCCCGTTAGCCAAACAGAGTTCAGTTCAACCTGTATTGAGCTCGGGTCGCCCGGATTCGATGGGTTTACTGTGTAAATCCGCCTCAGGAGCCCCGAGAAGTTTCGGCCGAGGGGGGCCCAACCAGTTTAGTGTGTCTTGCAATTCGGCGGAGCGTGCGGGACGAGCAAGCAAGCGTAGCAGTTGCGCGGAGCTGCTCTCAGCTGAGTACAGTTACGCATGCGGGTCAGCCGCATTTGAACCAGCGATTCTGGTGGGGTTGGATGACGCTCACTTCCGATATGTTATCGTTGAAGACATCTCCTTCCACCGGCGTTCACATCCAGCAGAACAAAGGCTGCTGCCAACCGGCTATTCGCCTCAGGCAGGGTTATATATGTAACCGTCGTTACATACGAGAGCTTAGGACAAAGCGAATGCGTGATGAAAGTGACCGTCTTCAGGGATGGCAGGAACAGGGCCAAGTATCACCTGCACCCCGAGGGTTCCGGGTGCGGCTGGAGTCCGTCGAGCGAAAGCAGAATCGGGGATGCGGAGATGCCCGAGGTCGGCTTCAAGGCGCTCGAGGATAGACTCTCTTCACGGGGCTACACAGTCGTCCCCGACGACATCGCCAACAATGAATTGGCGAGCGACTGGTGGTCAGTCGTCTCCATGATAATGAGGTAAGCGAGCACGGACCAGCACACTTTCGAGAGCATCCTCTTTCTGAGCCCGGTAGACGGGGCAGAGGTTGACGGGCGTGGACCGCTACCTCACTTTAGAGATTTGAATCTGAATCAGGTTCTCAAGGCGTTGACGGATGGCCGTGAAGAGTACGACCTGGGCCCGTTCTTCTGTTACCAGTTGAAAGATATCGAATCGATTTCCTACCGCCATGAGGTGATGAGGGATCTCGAAGAGCAGTCACTGCGTGAACACGTAGAGTCGTTCGCAGATAGCATGCGTGGGATGCGCCGACATCTGGCTCAGGCAGACGAGCTCAGTTTTGAGTACCAGAAGATGAGCTGGTTCCTGGACGCCGTCGAGATTTATTCAGACGCCGTGAGGAACCTCAGTGCCGGGCTGTCTCGAGCAAACCCCCGCTCTCGTGGCTTGCAGGGCCTCGGCAAATTTCTTGAGGGGTACGTCAGCTCCGACAGTTTTCTTGCACTGTCTGCCGAGGCAAAGAGACTGAAAGGGAAACTGTCGGAAATCACTTACCGGATTCACATTCAGGGTCTCCGCGTAAGCGTTGGCAAGTATGGAGGGGAGCCTGACTATAGCGCGGACGTGGAGGACACTTTCCGAAAGTTCCGGGAAAAGGAAGCCGCCGGGTTCTCGATGAAAGGCCGGGCGCTCCACGACACTCCGTTCATGGACAGCGTCGAAGAACGAATCATGGAACTCTTGGTCAAGCTGTACCCTGACATCTTCAGCGAGCTTTCTGCGTTCTGCGCCCGCCACTCCGGCTACATGGATCCGACCGTTCGCAGATTCGACAGAGAGGTCCAGTTCTATCTGGCGTATTTGCAGCTGATGCAGTCCCTGGAGGCTGAGAATCTCGAATTCTGCTATCCCCAGGTTAGCGCCCAATCAAAGGCGGTCAGCGCGAGAGAGACGTTCGACCTCGCGCTGGCGATGATGCTGGCTCGAGAACACAAGAAGGTCGTCTGCAACGACTTCTATCTCCAGGGGAACGAGCGAATATTCGTCGTTTCCGGCCCGAACCAGGGAGGCAAGACGACCTTCGCCCGCATGTTCGGGCAGCTCCACTACCTGGCTCGCCTGGGGTACCCGGTCCCCGGGAAGGAGGCACACCTCTTCCTGCCGGACGATATCTTCACGCACTTCGAGCGTGAAGAGCACATAGAGACTCTCCGGGGCAAACTTCAGGACGAGCTGGTCAGGATGCACGACATTCTGCTTCGAGCCACTGGCGACAGCATTGTAATAGTGAACGAGGGGTTTGCATCGACAACAGTCAGCGACGCTATCTTCCTAGGAAAACAGATTCTGCAGCAAGTTGTCGACCGCGGCTGTCTCGTCGTGTATGTGACCTTCATTGATGAGCTTTCGAGGCTTGGAGACGCAACCGTCAGCATGACGAGTACCGTCGTGCCTGAGAATCCAACCGAGCGGACGTTCAAGATAGTGAGGAGGCCCGCCGACGGGCGAGCCTATGCCATGGCCATTGCTGAGAAGTACGGGCTGACCGGGCAGTCCATCAGGAGGCGTCTTGCCGGATGAAAGTCTTGCTCATGTACCGTAACAAGGACTTCGACCCAAAGGCAGCCCCTCCGCCGAACACGGACACACTGGTCCAGGACCTCGAGCTAGACACCCTCTGCAAGGTCATGGCCCAGGGGGACCCGTTCCTCCTCGACATAGCCAAGAAAGCTATCCTTCTCGGCCTTGCCAGTCCGGAAGCGATAACCTACAGGCAGCACGCCCTGAAGGATTCCATAGAGCAGGCTGCTGTGGTCAGGAGGACCTATGGCCTCGCCGTGGAGGCCATCGAAGGAAGGAAGAAGATATGGGGCTGGGGACTCGACTACGTCGACTCTGTCCTTCGCAACTCCGTGGAGACACTCGAGCTCTTCTTCGACATCCTGAAGAGGCTGAGAAGAATCGCGGACGCCCACCGCGGGCAGTTCAGGTCAGAGGCATTCGTCCGCTTCTTCGGCATGATTGAGAATGAGCTCGACGACGCCTACCTCCTGAAGATCCAGGAGCACCTGCAGGAGCTCAAGTTCCCTGAAGGGGAGCGGATGAGCGCTTTGCTCGGAAAGGGATTCAGAGGAGACAATTATTTGCTCCGGCGGTTTCCAATCGGGAAGCAGACCTGGACCCAGAGACTCCTCCGTAGGAAGCCCAAGTTCACCTTCGAAATAGCGCCGCAGGACGAGAGCGGGCACAGGGCCCTTGAAAACATACGCGACAACGGAATAAGGACGGTGGCGAAGGCACTCAGAGAGTCAACAGACCATATACTGAGCTTCTTCACAGCCTTGCGGACTGAGCTCGCGTTCTACATCGGATGCTTGAACCTGAGGAACGTGCTCCTCAAAAAGGGGGAGCCGATCTGCATCCCGGTCCCTTCTGGTCCTGAAAGTCTGACTCTTTCGGGCCGAGGGCTGTATGATGTGACTCTCAGCCTGAAGCTCGAGCAGAGGGTAGTCGGCAACGACCTGGCAGCTGACGGCAGAAGGCTGCTCGTCATCACCGGAGCCAACCAAGGAGGGAAGTCAACGTTCTTGCGTAGTCTTGGCTTGGCCTACGTCATGACCCAGGCCGGCATGTTTGCTCCCGCAGAAGAGTTCTCTCTGGGAATCTCAGAAGGGGTATTCACCCACTATAAGCGGGAAGAAGACATTGGGATGAAGAGCGGAAAGCTCGACGAAGAGCTTGCCAGGATGAGCCACATTCTGGACGGTATACGTCCCCGGTGCGTCCTTCTGCTCAACGAATCCTTTGCGTCTACCAACGAGCGGGAAGGCTCTGAAATCGGAGAGGAGGTGATTATGTCTTTGTTGGAGGCGGGCGTCAGAATCTTTCTCGTCACTCACCTCTTCGAACTGGCGAAGGACCTCCACTCCCGGGAAGGTGCTGACGCCCTCTTCCTACGCGCCGAGCGAAAGGCAGACGGTCAGCGCACCTTCAGAATCATCGAGGGAGAACCCCTTTCCACGAGCTACGGCCAGGACCTTTACAAGCAGATCTTCGAGGGCGCTAAAAGGGCCGTGGAGGTGCCGCCGGTGAGTGCATCGCAGTGACCGCCTTCAGCATCCTTGGACTCGCAATTCACAATTCAATTGTCGCGGATGGACGGCCGGGGGGAGTGTGACTCGGGCCACGGGGACAAATGAGCAGACAAGAATAGCACGAGTGAGTGCGAGACAGGTCCTCGATTCACGTGGTAATCCAACGATCGAAGCCGAGGTGGAGACTCGCTCGGGGGCGGTGGCCCGAGCTATTGTGCCTTCCGGAGCCTCGACCGGAAGGCACGAGGCACTCGAGTTGAGGGATGGAGAAAGGAGAATCTACCGGGGGCTCGGTGTGCTGAGGGCAGTCGCGAATGTGGAGGGCAGAATTGGTCCAAAAATCGTTAGTTTTGACTGCCGCAACCAGGAGGAAATAGACGGATTGATGATAGAGCTGGACGGGACGAAGGACAAGAGCAAACTTGGGGCCAATTCCATTCTATCGGTGTCGATGGCCGTAGCGCGGGCCGCCGCAGCATCGGAAGGCGAGCCGCTCTATGCGCACCTACATCCGATGAAGAAGTACAGACTGCCCATACCGATGATGAACGTGATCAACGGCGGGAAGCACGCGGGCAGCAAACTTGCCGTCCAAGAGTTCCTGATAGAACCCGTGGGCGCGAAGAGCATGGGTGAGGCCATAAGGTTCGGCGACGACGTCTACCACTCGCTGCGGTCGATTCTCAAGAAGAAGCACGGCGATTCTTCCGTGAACGTAGGCGACGAGGGGGGCTTCGCGCCCTCCTTCCAGACCTCGGAACAGGCACTCGATGCCATTGCGGACGCGATATCCGCAGCTGGCCTAGAGCAGCGAGTCAGGCTGGGTATCGACCCGGCTGCGTCGAACTTCTTCAACGAAAAGACCTCGACGTATCGCATCGATGGTGACGAGTATGAGCCTGACGAGTTGCTTGACTATTATGTCCAGCTCGCGAAGAGGTACAGGCTCCTCACCATCGAGGACCCATTCGAGGAAGATGCCTACGCCAGCTTCCAGGCGATTACAAGGAAGCTCGGGAGCGGGATGTTGATAATAGGAGACGACCTTTACGTCACGAACCGAGAGCGCATCAGAAAAGGAATATCGCTGAAGGCTACGAACGCCGTCCTGATCAAGCTGAACCAAATAGGAACCGTAACGGAGACATTAGAGGCAGTGAGGATGTCCAGGGCAGCAGGGATGTCCACAATAGTCTCTCACAGGTCAGGGGAGACGGAAGACACCTTCATCTCCCACCTGGCGACGGCGGTCGAAAGCGATTTCATCAAGACCGGAGCTCCTGCGAGAGGGGAAAGGGTAGCCAAATACAACGAGTTGCTCCGGATCGAGGAGGAGCTTGGCGACAAAGGATACTATCCCGGCTTTCCGCAGACCATTCGGTGACGCACCTGCCAAGGTAAGAAAGAACAAGACCAACTGCCCAGTTGTTCATTACCTTAATGAGAGAGTTGATGGTAGTTCCCGCTTCATCTTGATCTGATCCCCCCCAACACGTGAAGAGGTAAGTCTCCCGCCCAGTGTAACGGCGGTTACTTTTATAACGCTCCCTGAGCGGCCGGGTTTGATGGACCGACAGAGAAGCATACAGCTGTAGCGACGATGTATGTAGCCGCGGCAGGGGTGCTGGCTCTGGCCGGGATAACGGTGTACACCCCGGTGGTGTCCACGCACAATCCTGTTCTTTTGGTGGGCATTCCGGCCTCAGTGATCCTGGTCCTGACCACTCTCCTCAGCTCAGAATCGCAAACGGACCGACAACCGAAGGGCTACTGAATCCGGCGGCAGGTGCTCCAGAGAATGTAACTATAGTTACATTAATATGCCCAATTGTCTCGGCCGGCTCATTCAACCAGGCTGTAACCGTCGATGCTCACCCAAACTAAGGCAGATCAGATTGCCAGAATAGCGGAGGGTCTGAGCGTGTTACACAAAATAGCGTCGAGCAGGGCAGGAAGCAGCAGTGCAGCTACTTCTGAGTATCTGGAAGAACTGCGGCAGAAGCTCGTTAGCGAGGACTTCTATCTGGTCGTCCTGGGCCTCTTCAAGAGAGGAAAATCAACGCTCATCAACGCTCTGCTGCAGTCAGAAGTCCTGCCTGTCGGAGTAGTTCCGGTGACTTCGGTGATTACTCTCATGAGGTACGGCAGAGAGCCGATGGCAAACGTCTCCTTTGCGGGGGGCGTGAAAAGGAAAATCGAAATCTCCGAGCTTCCCGAGTACGTAACAGAGAAGGGCAATCCAGGGAATGCAAAGGGGGTAAGGGAGGTGGAGGTGAGGGTCCCGTCGGCAACCCTGAAGAGCGGTGTAACCATAATCGACACACCCGGCGTAGGTTCGACATTTATGGGCGGCACCCGGACCACGTACCAGTTCCTTGAGAAGGCCGACGCCTGCATCTTCACTCTTGCCGTGGATCCTCCCATAGGGCAGTCTGAGGTCGACCTGCTGAAGGCGATAATGCCCCATGCCAAGAAGCTCATCTTCGTGCTCAACAAGAAGGACTACGCCGACGAGCCAAGCGTGGGGGAGGCTGTCAGCTTCTGCAGAGAAGTGATTCAGCCGTCGCTGGGCATCAGTGACGTCCCAGTCTACCCGATATCTGCGAAGTGGGCCATTGAAGGATACGAAGAAGCCGATTCGCACAAGGTTGCGGAGAGCGGGCTACCTGAGCTAATGGAAGTCTTGGACAGCCTCGTCCGCAGCGAAAAGCAGGAGATCTTGATTGCCTCAACGGCGACGAAGGCGCTGAAGGCTGCGGAAGACCTCCGCGTATCCCAGGAGATAGCGCTCAAATCGGTCCAGATGCCCCTGAACCGTCTGGAAGAGGCGCTGAAACGGGTGGACGAATTCCTGAAGGTCGTCGAGACGAAGAAACGTGAGATTTTCTACCTCCTTGACGGGAAGTCCAAGGAGATAGTCCAGATGCTCGACGAGGATCTGGAGACATTCAAGAGAGAGCACGCAACCGAGTTCCTCACGGACCTTGAAACCTATGCAAGAGAAGCCCTGGGGTCGAAGAGGAATACTAGGGAGACGGCAAGCATGCTAGAGGATAGGCTTGGTGAAGAGCTGAAGACAGTCTTCTCGGACTTCGCCACCAAGGAAGAGGAGAAGATAACATCGAGTTTCAGCGAGCTTGCGGATACCTTCGGCCGCCAGGTCGACCTTTTGGTGGGGAGCGTGCAGCGAGAGGTGTCGACACTGTTCGGAGTCAAGAGAGAATCGTCCGCCCCCGGTGTGAACCTCACTTCAGAGCACCGGTTTTACTTCCAGTCGAGGCCGTTCTCGCAGAGCGGTCTGACATTCGTTGGTGACCTTTCGGGGCTGCTGCCCAAATTCATGATGAGGGGAACGCTGTTGAAGAAATTCATCGACCAGGCCAGGGAAGCATTCGAAGGGACGGGGGGGCGAATCAGGTACGACTACTTCGTCGTGAGGCTGGACAAGGGAGTGATCGGGTTGAAGAGAGAGGTGGGAGCGCTCTTGGATTCGTCTATCCTAGCTGCGAGAGACGCGGTGGTCGATGGCGAGCGCATGCACTCGAAGAGCAACGAAGAGGTGGAAAGCGCCCTGAAGGAACTGAATCGGACCCTTGGCGAAATTCAATCAGTGAAGTACCAGCTGGGACAGCTTGCGCGCGGAAGCCCTGACCCAGAGGCGCGAATGCCATCGGGGTCGCAGGGTGCCGAGCAGAGGCAGGGCACTGGGTTTTCGGGAGGGAGATAGGTGCTCAGGAAGCTTCTGGTCGGTTACGACGGATCGGCACAGGCGGAACGGGCCCTTGACTTTGCCATAGGCATCGCTTCGGAGAACGAAGGCTCAGAGATTCATGTCGCGTACGTGGTTCAGAAGCCAGCCGGGATCCCCGATCCTGTCCCCGACGAGGTTCTGGAGTCCATCAGAAGGGCTGGGAAAGAGGAGCTCATGAACGCCGAACGGCTGGTAAAGAAGAACCTCATCGACGTCGCGGTCCACCTGGAGGTGGGGAACCCAGGCGAGAAGCTTCTGGAGCTGGCAGGGAGGTTGAAGCCGGACCTGGTGGTCCTGGGAACTCTTCAGCACTCGGCTTCAGAGAGGCTCCTGGGGACAGTATCCTCATACTTCTTGAAGTCAAGGTCGTATCCTCTGCTGATCGTGCCCTGACCGTTTAACTCACGGTGAGAAGGATGTAGATCAGGACGAATATGAGGGCGACCATGATATAGACGACATAGAGTCCGAGCTTCCCCGGCATCACTTTCCTGCTTGTGTAGGCCGAAAATCCCAGCGTCCACTTGGCGAGGACGTCGTAGAACTTCTTGAAGACGTCCAGCACCTCTAGGTCTACGACGTATTCTTCGGGAGACCTGATGACTGATCGCTGCACGGACCCCACCTGGACAACACTCTCCCTTGTCCTGAAGAGAAACTTTAGCATGATTCTGATTGGGGTGCTGTAGCCGAACGAGTTGTACATTGTGGACGGGTCGTCCGCCTGGGCCGAACCTGCGAACCATCCTTGGGTCTTCCTCGCCCGAAGCCCAAAGCGAAGCGGGCGCACATGGAAAGCTCCGGCGCCTGCGAGAACGACGGCAAGGATGGAAAGGAACGCGAGAGCCGTGAAGGTTGGGGAGAAGCCCCCGAACGGGCTGCCGGAAAGTATCACAAAGGGTGCGGGCACCCCCAGCAATCCGGTGACGAAGGTCCCGAACGGGTTTGTACCCAGTGTCTGGGAGGCGGCGTTCGAGGCGAGCAGGAAGATGGCCGGCGCTGCTACTCCGATTGCGACGATCAGCGCCGCGAAGTAGGCGAGGCCTCCCACTATCGAGAACCCCCCTTTCTCTCCCTTGGCTGCCGACCTCCGGGGCCACAAGATTCCGAAACCGTAGACCTTGGTCATCGTAACGACTATCATCCCGGCGGCAAGAGCGACGACAGCTCCCACCAGGGTCCCCACAATCTGGCTGGTCAGGTCCCCGAACCTGTACGACTGGAACAACGTCTCCAGAATCATCCATTCCGAGACGAAGCCGGCGAGCGGGGGGACCGCTGCCAGGGACAGGACCGTGAAGATGCCGGTGAAGCCGAGAGACCTTCTCCCGTCTGCGGGGATAGGATTGGCGCTGCTGAGGTCGAAGCTCCCCCTGAGTTTGCTCACCCACCCGTTCGACAGGAAGAGGGAGGCCTTCGAGATGGAATGGGAGAATGCGTGGAAGAGCGCCGCGATGAGAGCAAAGTCCGCAAGAAGAGCGAGGTTGTAGCAGGACGCGACGATGTATGCCCCTATCGCAACCACTATCATCCCGTTGTTCTCGATGGTGCTGTACGCAGGAAGGCCCTTGGAATGCTCCGAGACCGAGCTGAAAAGGGCCCCCAGGAGGGCCGAAATTCCACCTATGGACAGGGCAAGCCAGCCCCACCAGAGCTGGTACTGGCCCAGGTGCGAAATGATGTCGATGATGCCGTAGACCCCCATCAGAGTGAGGGTCGCCGAGAGCAGGGCCGACGCGTTCGACGGGGCGCTCGAGTGCGCAATCGGCAGCCATTCGCTCATGTGGAACGGGGCCAGCCCCATCTTCAGGCCAAACCCTACCAGGGCAGTGACAAAGACCCAGGAGCCCAGCGGGGAGATGATTCTGGCGATGGTGGGCCCCATGAAGGTGAAAGTCCCAGCGGCGGAGAAGAGGCCGGAGAAGGCCAGCATGATGAACACGCTGCTCCCTTCTCCGAAGGCAAGGAAGAGGTAGGCAGCGTTTCTGACACCTTCTCTGTCCCCCTTTCCTTGGAGAATCATGAAGAAGGAAGCGATGGTCATCGACTCCCAGCCTAACAGAAAGGTGATTGCGTCCCCGCTGACGAGGACAAAGAGCATGGAGAGAATTGTGAGGAGCAGCAGAGATGAAAGCGAACTTGGGTAGTCGTCATCGTACCTCACAGAGTACAGACATGTCCCGAGCCAGACCAGCGATGAGACCAGCAGGAAGAAGGAGTTGAACTGGGAGACTTGGAGCTGGGCAGAACTGGAAGGTGCGACCTGCCAGAGATCGATAACAGCTGTTCCTCCCGAGGTCAACGTGACGAGGGACAGGACTGTACCGAGCGCGGAGCCTGCAATCCCCAGCAGATATGCCGCCCTCTTAGAGAAGAAGCCGAGGGCGGAGCCTGCGGCAAAGGCAGCCAGAGTCCCACAGAGAAGGTCGGAGAGCAGATATGCCGGGGTCATGGTCTTGCGTCCTCCTTCTTCAGCCGACCTGCGCCGAGGAGCAGCCCCTCCAGGATTTGGACAGGGGAAGGCGGGCAGCCAGGGACCATGACATCAACGGGTACCGCGTCCCCCACCGGAGAAACAAACCCTTCCGCTCCCCTGAAGATCCCTCCGCTGATGGCGCAGGCGCCTACTGAGATGACCAGCTTCGGCTCTGGCATGCTCTCGTATGTCCTTTTGAGGACGTCTGCCATCGCGGGGTTGAGGGCGCCGACTACTATCAGGGCGTCCGCATGCTTGGGAGAATTTGTGAACGAGATGCCGAGCCTTGACAGGTCGTAGTATGGATTGGTGAGGCTCAGAACCTCGAGGTTGCACGCATTGCACGACCCGACATCTATCATCATAATATGGAGGGACCTCCCGAAGATCTGTTTGATCGGCTCCCGATGGCCTGCAGTGAGACTGGCCTTCAGGGCCCCCACTTCGTCACCTTCCTCGAAAGCGAACCCCGCCGAAGAGCAGAGGCGGCAGTAGATGCAAGACCCTAGGTCTATCTTCTTCTCTCCTGACCTTATGGCCCCGGTCGGGCAACCCTTCTCACCGGCGGTCCAGTCCGCCTTCGGCGTTGGCATCGGGGGTTGCGAACGACCCGGGAGCTCCTCGGGGGTCGGTTTTGCATTAGGATAACCGGTCGTGAGCACCCCTTTTTTCAGCCCCCGAACGACCCAGATTTTTGGCATCTTCGATTCTCACCTGTCTGAATCGGCGAACGAGAGGCCGAAGCTTTCGAAGGCGAACTGGAAATCTGTGAAGACGTTACCCTCGAGGCTCCTTGCCAACGGGAGCCAGTTCACCAGAGAAGCAGGGCGGATCTGCAGGTTGCTGACCCTGCCTTGGCTGTCTAGCTGGGCCACCTGTATCAGGTCCCCGCTGGGGCTTTCGATTCTGCAGAAGGCGAAGTCCTCCGTTCGCCCCCCTACGCCGTGACCCTCGGTATTGCCCTCCGTTCCATCCCCTGGCATCCTGTCGAGGAGTTCCCTTAGGGCGATGGTGCTGGATTCGATCTCCCTGACTCTCACCATGGTCCTCGCCATGGTGTCCCCTCCCGGCTCGGTCTCCAAGTTGACGTAGATGTCTTCGTAGGGCTCGAGAGGATAGGTCAGCCTGTCGTCCCACTGAATCCCAGAACCACGGGCCGAGGGGCCGACTGCGCCCAAGGCCAGAGCATCCCTTCTAGGAAGCTTCGCTGTGGCCTGGAGCCTGTCAAGGAAGATACGGGATGAGAGGAAGTATTCCACCAGCCCTGAAAACTCTCTGGCAACCAGCCTGATTTCATTTGTCAGATTGTTGCACTCTTCCTTGGGAAGGTCCCGGCGTACCCCCCCGAGAGAATTGAAGCCGAAGAGGTACCTGTGGCCGAATTGCTTTGAGTTCAGTCTCAGGACCCTCTCCCGAAGGGCGTGTGTCTGGGCCGCGGCGACATTCTGGGATGCCGCCTCTGCCAGCCGGCCGAACGCGTACAGATGATTGTGGATCCTCTCGAGTTCGATGGCCACGGCCCTGATCCACTTGGCCTTCGAAGGAACCTCCAGGCCCAGGAGATTTTCCACAGCTGTTACAAAGCAGGTGGAGTATGAAGCGGAGAAGTTGCCTGCGGAACGCTCGATAAGGAGGAGCGCGTCTTCGGGTTTTCGGCCAAGAACTCTCTGTTCGACACCTCGCTTCTTGAAGTTGACCTGAGGGATGATCTTGAGGATGCGCTCACCGTATGTCAAGAGCCTGAATCCACCAGCTTCCGGGACTCCCGAACTTACGGGACCGTAAGGGAACTCGAACACCCCGTAGCCTTCGACCGTGCCCCCTGCCTCCAGTTCCAGCGGAATCCCCGTCTTGGCATCACTCCCTCTGAGGAGTAGACCGAACTCCTCGCCAAGAGTCGGGGGGAGCTCGCTGAGGATTGTCTTGTTGGCCTCGGTGTCAGAGATGAGCGCATAAGCAAGGCCGCTGGCCTGGAAGACCGATGAGAGTTGCATGTTCTCTCCGAGGCCTTCAATGTTGCGCCGCTCTACTCGGGAGCCACCCGGCCCTCCAGACTCGCCGCTCAAGGCACAACCGCCTGGGCCGCCTGCAGCAGCAGTGGGCTCATGTACACACCGACCATCAATGCGACGACCAAGTTGGCGAGAGGGATCGCGACAGAGACCCAGTTCTCCCTCTGGGGGACCGCTGGTGCCGGTTTGTTCAGCTCCCCGTCTGCCTGTGGCCCCATACTGCTCTGGCCGAATATCATTCTCACGGACTGCCTGTTGAGCCCGATGAACCCGTAGGTGTAGACGGCGGCGAGCAGAAGGACCAGCGTGATGTTCCCTGCGCTCATCGCCTGCGCAAGTATCATGAATTCGCCCACGAAGACACCGAAGGGCGGGGCTCCGGTCACGGCGAGGCAGGAGAGCGCGAAGAGGTAACCGCTGTACTTCAGCCGCGTCGCCACCCCCTGGACTTCCGCCATGCTCTTGCTTTCATAGGAGACGAGGATGTTTCCGGCCCCGTAGAAGGCCGAGGACTTCGCAAATGCGTGGGCGACTATCTGGATGGCCGCTCCGATGGCTCCGACACCACCCAAGGCGAACCCAACCAGGATGATGCCCATATTCTCCATGCTGGAGTAGGCGAGCATTCTCTTGTAATTCCTCTGATAGCCCATTATGACGGCGGCCAGCAGGGCGGTGAAGACCCCGAACCCGATGAGGAGATTCTGCATCGCCCCGAACGAGGGGAGGCCCTGCAGCAGGTTGAACGTCCTCACGAGTGCGTAGATCGAGGTCGGGAGCAGGATTCCAGAGAACATCGCACTGACAGGCGAAGGAGCTTCGCTGTGAGCGTCTGGGAGCCA
>Ga0335077_10003628_pt1 | contig 18721 bp, 19 predicted proteins | sample Lox_Sample_31_FD_207151 | JGI IMG/M metagenome (GOLD analysis project Ga0335077, IMG submission 207151) | Soil microbial communities from Loxahatchee National Wildlife Refuge, Florida, United States - Lox_Sample_3.1 | ecosystem: Environmental > Terrestrial > Soil > Wetlands | place: USA... | reverse complement strand
TTCCGAAGGAAAAGCGAATGCCGGGAAAAAAGATTCTTTTCGTGCTGGCTTTGACTTTGGTCTTGCTGCTGGGCGGACCAGGCAGTTGCCTTTTGGCGGCGCAGTCTCAGGCGATCTTGCCTTCCTCTTTTGGCGCATGGATGGCTTCCGGCGCGGCAACTCAGGTTTCGCCGGCGCAGATCGAGCAGTTCGTGAGCGACGGCGGCCCCGTTCTGCGCGAATACGGCATCGCCTCCGGGGAGCGACGCGAGTACGCCAACGGCGACGAGAAGCTCACCCTCACGCTGTATAGCATGGTTGACCCCAGCGCCGCGTTCGGGGCGTTTACGTTCCTTCGGGATGCCGATATGGCGTCAATCGCGGCGACGAGTCCCGTGTCTTTTTCGGCTGCCGGAAAAGGACGGACGCTTCTAGTAGTCGGGAATCTGCTGCTGGAGGCGACTTCCTCCAAACCGCGGCTGGCGGCAGCCGACGTCAGTGCCCTCGGGCAGAGCGTGGCTAAGCAGGCAGACCAGCGACCTTATCCACCGATCGCGGAGTTCCTGCCGAAGGATGGACTCGTTCCCGGCTCCGAACGATACGTTCTGGGTCCTCTGGCGCTCTCCCGGGTATTTCCCCCGGGTGCCGCCACTATTGCCGATTGGGCTGGGTTTGGCAGCAGCGCGGAGGCTATGGTGGGTCGCTATAAGCTGTCTGGTAGAGACCGCGAGGGCGAAGCGCTTCTCCTGCTGATTCTTTATCCCACGCAACAGGTCGCGGCAGACCGCTATGGGACGATGGGTAAATCCTTTGCTCTCAACGTGGATCCAAGCCTAGCGAACGGGAAGCCGGCGATGTTTGCCACGCGCTCGAGCGCGCTGATCGCTCTGCTTTCGGGCGTGGACTCGCGTGAAACCGCCGCCCAGTTTTTGAGTCAAATCCATTATGCCTCGCAAGTTACGTGGGATGCGCCAACCCACGACCTTACCGACCCCAGTATTTCGACGATCGTTGTTGGCGCGATTGTGGATACTGGGGCGATCATGCTGCTGGTTATCGCCGCTTCCCTAGGGTTCGGGGGGTTTCGGCTGCTGGCAAAGTTTCTTGCACCGGGGAAGATTTTTGATCGCAACACGGATGTAGAGATCCTGCAGCTCGGCATCAGCAGCAAGCCTGTGGATGTAAAGGACTTTTATGTGCTGCAAACTCCCCGATGAGTCGCCTTTGGGCAGCGTAAATAACTGATAACATAAAGGATGTTGTCCGCCACACTAGGGTCTTTCTGGCCTTGACTGCCGGCTATACCATCTTCTAGACTTCGTTCGAGGAAAACCAGTTTCAAGGCCTTCCGCGCATAGGCCTGGAACTATTCTCCCCTCTAAGAGAGCTCACCTCACGGTGGGCTCTCCGCTTTTTGCCTCCAGTTTTACCCTTCTGCATTACCTTTCGGGCAAGAACCCACACAGGTACTATGGCGGCAACCAGTACTCGCACGAGAGAGTATCGTCGCCGGTCTTCTGAAGATTCTTGGTCGGATTTTTGTCCGCAGCGGAGGTGGCGTGAAAAGGAAGTGGATCCCGCGCTTGGCCGAAATTAATAAGGAACTTCTCCTTATTCTCTCGATTGTCGCCTCAGCCGGGCTTATCAACCTGCTCATCGCGGGCCAGCGCATGGCCCTCACGGTTTACAATCTGCCCACGCTCTTCGCCGCGTACTACTTCGGACGTCGCCGCGCAGTGGAAGCTTCGGTGGCCTCCATCCTGATCGTCGCGTGGATGTACATCATGCATCCCGCAGTGCTGGGAAAAAGCGATGAGATTCTGTTGAGCTGGTCCGATTTCTGCATCTGGGCCGGCTTTCTGATGATCTGCGCTTACGTCACGGGCACGCTCTACGAGCACGGACAAAAAAGGCTGCGCGAGCTGCGGGAGACTTATTACGGCGTGCTGCAGATTCTGAATCAGTTCATCTCCAACGACAAATTCACCCAGAACCACTCCTACCGCGTTTCGTTGTATGCCACGCAGATCGCGGAAGAGATGGGCATGCCCGAGGATCGCCTGGAAGATGTGCGCGCCGCGGCGTTGCTGCACGATATCGGCAAGCTGGATATGAGCCGCGACATTCTGTACAAGGCCGCGCGGCTGACCGAGGAGGAGATGTCGCAGATCCGCGGCCATGTGCACAAGGGAATCGAACTGCTGAGCCCGGTGGGAGGCTCGCTGCAGCGAATTTTGCCCATTGTGCTCGCGCACCACGACCGCTACGACGGCAGCGGCTATCATCCAACCAAGGGCGAGGATATTCCCATCGAAGCGCGTATCATCAGCGTGGCCGATGTATATGACGCGATGGTGAGCGACCGGCCGTACCGCAAGGGCATTTCGCCGTTCGAGGCGCGAGACCTGATTTCCAAGTCGGCCGGCAAGGATTTCGACCCGCGGGTGGTGCGGGCATTCGAGGCGGCCTTCCGAAAACAGCGGCTCGAGGTTCCCGAAGTTCTCGTCTAGAGGGCGGCTCTCGCGCCTCCCGCAGCACTTCGCATTACTACTGCGTTACGACTGCATTGGGATCAAATTACCTCACGCCTATACACCGCGCATTCCTCCACGTTTTCCCAGTCAGGTTTTCGCTTGCTAGATGAACCCGATTGAAATCCACAAGCGGCGTAGTGTTCCTCCGTAAAGAGAAAAATATCGCGTGGCTCGGAAGACGAGCCACTCAGGAGGAGATCACATGGCGGAAAGCGGAGCAAGCAGACAGAGAACAGAAGAACAGCAGCGCGGGAGTCTGGCGCAGGGCGGGTCGAGTGGTATCCAGCGGAGCGGGTCGAGCGGAATGCATAGGGCGAGCGGATATGTGCCGTCGGTCTTCGCAATCAGTCCGCGGGACTTCTTCACCATGAGCCCGCTAGGGCTGATGCGACGGTTCGCGGATGAGATGGACCGCGTATTCTCGACCTTCAACGCCTCAGGACAACGCAATGCATTGGGCGAGGAATTGACGTGGACGCCCGTGGTCGAAGTTCGTCAAGACGAAAACCAACTGATCGTGAACGCGGAACTGCCCGGACTTTCGGACAAAGACGTCAGAGTGGAAACGACGCCCGAGGGCCTGGTGATTCAAGGCGAACGACAGCGGGAATATTCCACCCAAGAGGGCGGCATTCAGCGCTCCGAACGAAGCTACGGCCGGTTCTGGCGGCTGATCCCTCTGCCGGAAGGCGCGGACGTGGAACAGGCCAAGGCGAATTTCGAGAACGGAGTGCTGCAGATCACCATTCCGACTCCGGAGGCGCAAGAACAGCGGCGCCAAATTCCGATCAATAGTGCCTCGGCCGGCCGGGAGAGCGGCGGACAACGAGCGCGTTCGGCTTCGCAGGGCGGCTGATTTCCGCGGCTCCGCTCTCGATACTTGGGCCCCCATTTGGCAGTTGCGGATGGCTGGGCGCGTGAGTGAACCTGCGCGCCCGGCTATTCGATTCTCAACAACGCCGCGTATGGGGTGTGTCTGCGGCCGATCGTCTGAAAAGCAAGCCCCCCTTCCCCAGTTGATCCTGCCTCACCGGGATGACACCGGCTCGTCTCTGCAAGTGCGCGCACTCGGATATGATGGTCGCGCGCGTTTGGGCCTGACTTGCCGACCGCAGTTCGCGGTCCGCAATCGCCGAAAATTATGCCCACTCCTTCCAGTTTCGCGGGCCGGGAATATGACGCGGTCGTCATCGGCAGCGGACCGAACGGTCTCGCTGCCGCGGTTACGGTCGCCCAGGCAGGCCATTCCGTTTTGTTGATCGAGGCGAAGGAAACGCTCGGCGGGGGGATCCGATCGGAGGAACTAACTCTCCCCGGCTTCCTGCACGACGTCTGTTCTTGTGTTTACCCCATGGGTGTCTGGTCGCCGTTTTTCCGCAGCCTGCCGCTGAAGGAGCGTGGGTTGGAATGGGTTCAGCCCGCCGCGCCGCTGGCCCATCCTCTCGATGACGGCTCGGCAGTAATTCTCGAACGGTCTGTGGAAGCGACCGCGGAGAAACTCGGCGACGACCGCGAGCGATATATACGGCTGTTGTCGCCGTTACTTACGGCTTGGCCCAAGCTCGCATCCAGCGTCGAGAGACCATTCAGCTTTCCGGCTCATCCTTTCGCGGCAATGCGCTTCGGATGGACAACGTTCCGTTCGGCTGCGAGCGCCGCCGAGCGCTCCTTTCGGGGTACACAAGCGCGGGCGCTCTTCGCGGGCTTGGCCGCACACTCAGTTCTGCCGCTCGAGCACGTGCCGAGCGCGGCGTTCGGTTTCGTCCTGCAAATCATCGCGCACGCGCAAGGATGGCCATTCGCCCGCGGGGGTTCGCAGCAGATTGCCAACGCGTTGGCGGCGCATCTGACCGCGCTGGGCGGAGAGATCGTTACCGGCGCGCCGATTGCATCCATCGAGCAACTCCCGCGCGCGCGGGCGATTTTGTGCGACGTTACGCCGAGGCAACTTCTGCAACTTGCGGGTTCGCGTTTGCCGCAAGGGTTTCGCAGCGCACTCCAACGCTATCGATACGGACCCGGCGTTTGCAAATTCGACTGGGCGCTGGACGGACCAATTCCCTGGAAGGCGGCCGAATGCGCTCGCGCGGGGACCGTTCACCTGGGCGGCACGTTCGAGGAGATCGCGACATCGGAACGCGACCCCTGGCAGGGGAACCATTCCGAGCGGCCCTTTGTGCTGCTGGCGCAGCCGACGCTTTTCGACAGCACTCGTGCGCCCGCGGGAAAGCATGTGGCCTGGGCATACTGTCACGTACCCAACGGATCGGCCGTGGATATGACCGAAGCGGTGGAAAAGCAGATCGAACGATTCGCGCCGGGATTTCGGAAGCTGATCCTGAAGAGGAGCGTGCGTGTGGCGGCCAGCATGGAAAGCTACAATCCGAATCTGATCGGCGGAGATATCGGCGGAGGATCGGCCGATTGGGAGCAATTCTTGTTGCGCCCCACTCGGCGTTTCTATCGCACGCCGGCAAAGAGAATTTATTTGTGCTCCTCCTCTACCCCACCGGGCCCCGGCGTACATGGCCTCTGCGGGCATCTCGCCGCGCAAACAGCGCTGCGAGACATTTTCTGAGATTCTAAGGAGATGGTACAGCCCAAGGAGTTACTGGCGTGGAGCGTGGGAATCGTGATGGCGCTGATTCTGGCTGTTTATGCGAGCGATTTCCTGTGGTTCGAATACCGAAAATGGACACCGAAACCGAATGATCCCCTGGAGAGTTTCACTTTTTATTACGCCACTCCGCTCAAGAACGGCCGCATGGAAGTGTTTTACGACCAACCCCAGAAGCAGACCTGCGTGCACGCGCTCTTTCCACACGCGGGCTACAATCCCTGCTGGTATGTCAGGAAGTCGGATATCAAACCCATCGAGTGATGACTCGGCCCTCGAGGAAGTACTGCGAGAGGCTCGCCGCATGCAACTCTCGGGCGTTCAGCGCGCCTTCTCGGGCTTGGCGTCAAGCAGGGTGAAACTTTGCGGGCGCGTGTAAAGACGTACCGGAGCGGACGAGCGATCTAGAACACGAACTTCCGGGCGCGACATTTGCGCTTCGATTTGTTGAAAGATGTCGGCCAGCGTGCGCAGCCGCGCCTTTTGCAATCGAATTCGCTGCGAGCGCACTTCCCTCCGCATCGCCAACGCCTGGCCGAAAGCCTGCCAATATTCCGTATGTCCCGCCAACGGGCTCGTCGCCAGCTTCACCGCCAGGGCCGCAGCGTGCGACGCGGCCTGAGCGCTGGTATCCAGATGCAGCCAATGCATCAGGAGACGGTTGCGTTCATAAGCGGCGGAGACGCGGCGGCGCGGAAAGCGCTCACCGATGGTGGAGGAAAACTGATGCCAAATGGCGCTGCGCGGCTCATAGCGAATCTCCATTCCTTGTTTCCAGGCGCGGAGGGAAAGCTCGACGTCCTCCCAGCCATAGGGCGCCAGCATTTCGTTAAGGCCGCCGAGGGCGAGAAATTTAGCGCGATCGAATAGAGAGGAGCCGCCCGTGGCAAAAAGTGTGAGGAGCGGCTGCATCTCAGTTGTGGGAGAGGGAACAAAGAAACGCGAGTGGACACGGAGAAAGCCGCGACGGAATGCTCCGCGCTGCCCCGCCCCGCGCAAAACTCCGGTACCAAAATCGTAGGCATTGCCAGTCGCGGCGAAAACTTTCCCGTCGCGGAAGTGGACGGCCAAGGGCGGCAAAGTGCCCGGAGCTAAAGCGACGTCACTATTGACGAGGTAGACGAGCGGAAAACATGCGGCCCGCACGCCGCGATTTGCGGTAGGCGCGAAACCCTGCTGGCGCGCGCCGCTCTCGAATCGGATCTCAGGAAAATGGCCCCGAAGCCATGATTCACTGTCGTCTGTGCTGGCGTCGTCCGCAACGAGTATTTCAGTAGGCTGGCCGCAAGCTGCCTCGAAGGCCCGCGCCGATTCAACGACGGTCGGCAGAAATTTTTCGAGCAGGGCGCGGCCATTCCAGTTAGGGATAACGATGCTGAGGCCCGGCGGAGTCACAGGCTTATTGGGGGCCACTTCCCGCCTCATCGCGGGCAACAGCCTCCGCGCAGACTTGCAAAGACGAGCCGCCGCCCCATCGCGTACTGATCCACTCCCAAGGATGCAAAAAGGGTTTTGCGGCGTAATAACGCAACCGCCCGCCACGCGCGCCGTGAAGCCGGGTCATGCGATTCAAGACGCTATGCTTCAGCGCATGGTAATGGTCGGGGCCGGCGCGATCCTCCAGCACGCGAACGCGAAAGCCGCAAGAGTCCAGCAGCCGCTTCAGGGTAGCGGGCGTGAAGTGGTAAAGGTGATGAGGCAACGAGAGGTGATACCAGTCTTCCCCGAAATGGCGGGCCTGATAGCCCCCGAAATTGGGCAAGGCGATCAAGATCAAGCCGCCGGGACGAAGGATGCGGCGAGCTTCTTGCAGTTCGGCGCGGGGATCGGGCATGTGTTCGAGCGAATCCCAGAAGGTGACGATATCGAACCTCGCCGACGGCAATGCGGCTGCGGCGAGCGGAGCGTGTACGACCCGGTCAGAACCCAACGCACGCGCGGCCTCTCGGTGTGGAAGCGGCATGGGCTCGACGCCATAACGATCCCAGCGGTTCGGGTCCAGCGCGCGCAGGAAGAAGCCCAAACCGCATCCGACGTCGAGGATGCTGCCTGAATCGCGAAAGCGATCCAGGAACGCGGTGCGGTAGCGCTGATCGCGCCGAATCCAATCCGGATCGACGTCCTGGATGGCACCCCAATATTCATCACCGTAGAAAAATGCAAGGGCGTCCGGTGGGAGGCGCGGCTCGGTTCGCACGAGGTCGCAATGAACGCAACGCAGGAGACGAAAGGGCAAATCTCCGCCCGGGCGCGCGATCGTCTTGGTCAAAACCGATTCCGCGTCGCGAGAGCCGCAAAAAGGGCACACGAGGCGCTCGGCGCCTTGAGCAGCGCTCTTTTCTCCGACCGCGTTTTCGTATTTGGTTTTCATGCACGCGCTTTTCGGCCAGAATGTCGCGGCTGGAGCCCCGCGCAAAAGTCACGGTTCGCGTACAGCAGTAACCCTTCGCCCATTTTCGCCATCGCTTCGCCTTGCATTCGCCGCAGGCTCTTTACTACCCTTGTACACTCGCTCGGAGTTGTTTCTAACGCGAGGCCGCTTCGAGTGCAGGAGGATTAGCTATGGCCACGTCCGTCTGGAAGGGGCATCTCACTTTCGGCCTGGTTTCCATTCCCATCCGGCTGTTTGCCGCCGCCCGCACGGAGCGCATCAGCCTGAATCAGCTGCACAAGGTGTGTCACTCGCGCATCCGCCAGCCGCAGTTCTGCCCCACCTGCAATCGCCAGATCGAACGCTCCGAGATTATCAAGGGATTTGAATACGAGAAAGACCAGTATGTGCTCTTCACGGAAGAAGAACTGGATAAGCTCGACCCACCTTCGGCGCGAACCATGGAGATTCTGGAGTTCGTCAAGAGCGATGAGGTGGACCCGCTGTACTTCGATGCTTCGTATTACGCCACGCCCGAAGACGCCGGCAAGAAAGCCTATGACCTTCTGCTCGCGGCCATGGAGGAGTCCGGGCATTCGGCGATTGCCAAGCTCTACATGCACCAGCGCGAATACATCGTGGTGATCCGGCCCCGCGCCCACGGGCTTACGCTGCACACCATGTTCTACGCCGACGAAATTCGCAACGTCGCGGAATACGGCGAAAAGAATGGCGCCGAGCCTAAGGAGCAGGAAAAGAAGCTCGCTTTGCAGCTCATCGAAAGCCTCTCCGGGCCTTTTGAGCCGAAGAAGTACCAAGATGAATACCGCGCCAGCCTGCGTTCCATGATCGAGGCCAAACTCAAAGGACAGCAGGTGGCCGTGGCTCCGCATCCGCAACTCGCGCCAGTGGTCGACTTAATGGAGGCTCTGAAGAAGAGCCTGGCCGGCAAGCAGGCCGCCGAAAACAGGCCGGCGCCCGTGGAGATGAAGGCGCCCATGAAGGTGGTGCCCGAGGCACCCGCAGCGCGCAGGCGGGCCGGGAGCAAGCGCTCAGCCAGTTAGCCCAAATGGATTTTTCCCCGCGGCGCGGGAATTTCCGACACGAAGCCTCGCGTATCGACATCAAATCTGGAGAGCACAATCCGCAAGGAATAGGAGCCTCGGTATGAGAGACAACAAGTGGAGCGCCCTCGTCGCATTCATTTGCGGCGCGGCCGTGGGAGCGCTGGCGGGAATCTACTTCGCACCGAAATCAGGCAAGGAGATGCGAGAGGATCTGAGCGACCAGTGGGAGGAAGGCACTCGGCGAGCGCGGAAGGCAGGCGCGAAGGTCGCACGACACGCGCAAGAGATGGCCGAACAGGTGCAGCAGAGCGTGTCCGATCTGGCGGACGCAGGCATGCGCGCCGCTCGCAAAATCAATCCTTCCTGAGCTAGCTCGCTTTGCGGCGCTTGCCGGGAAGGAAACGATAGCGCTCGATTCTGGCGGCGATTCCGACGCGGTTCTCGGTAATGTTTTCCGAGCGCTGAACATGCGCTTCGCAGCGGACGCGTACCGGTTCGCCGCGCGTGATCTGCGGCGACAATGTCAAAGTAAGTTCGATAGCCGAACCGCTCTTGAGCGGCTTTTCCAATAAGAAATAGACGCCTTGCGAACTGACGTCCTTGGACTCGGTCAATATTTCTCCGCCAGATGAAACGCCGGAGGGACGCACCGTGATGGGCAGCTTGAGTGGATATCTCTTTCTGCTGCGTCGTTCCGTAATGGCCAAGAAGCACCTCTGACCCCGCAGCCAAACAAGTGCCGGCAAGTTGCGCGACGATCGAAAAGGTTCCCGCGAACAAGCCTCCCGGGCTGCGGCCATGGGCTAAGGCTATGGTTCTCCCGTTGCAAGATAGATGCTGGTTCCCGGCGCGAGGGTCCTCGCAAAAACCCGATATTGGAAAAGGCAAGGCCCTGAGACGGAGACTGGCGGCATGGAGAATTAGTACGCTATCGCCGGCGGCAGCGTGCGTGAAGCCCCAAAATAAAACGGGCGGGAGCCGATGCTCTCCCGCCCGTTCGCCCCGTACTGCAAACTCGCTTAGCCGATCGGTGTGCTGTTGGCGCTCGCTCCTGAGCCGGTAGAGTTCGCGCGAATCACGCCGCTCTGATCGGTGAAGAACATCCGCTGACCCGTCGTGCCGGCCGAAATGGGCGTGGCCGTGATCGTGTAGCTGTCGATGCTGCCGGCGGAATCCGCCGCGGCGGCCGTATAAACGAAGGTGTAGCCGCTCTTGGTTCCGTGCGCCAGCACGGAATCGATGAGCTGAGCCGAGGTCGAAGTGGCTGTGCCGGTTGTTCCGCCCATGGAGGACAAGGAGCCCGGAAAACCGGTACCGTAGGTCGTCGAGTACATGATGGCGGATGTGTTGAGCGTCCGCAGCGAGCCGACCGCGGACGCCTCATTGGCGGCGATCTTAGCGCGCAAGAGATTGGGTATGGCAATGGAGGCGATGATGAGAATAATCGCCACGACGATTAGCAGTTCAATTAGCGAGAAGCCTTTCTGATGGTTTCGCACCGGCCTGTTCCTCCTGACGAAAGTTGTTAGCTCTAGTTGAGCTCGCATCACACGTCATGAAGAAAAGCAGTTGGGGAGCCAATCCCTAACACATTGATAGTACGGTAGTTACTTAAGAAATGGCGGAAATGGGGTGTGCGGGAGGTGAACAGGGTTTCGAGGTATGTGCACGCCGCGCACATAGGCGTTTCAGACAATTACAGGCACGTAGAGCGGAAAACTGCGCTAGAGCTCGATGTGCAGCCTAAAGGCGGGAACCCAAACAGGTCCACGGTCGCGGTTATAGCCCGGATTCTGAATGTGCTGCAAATCGAGCGCTCCGTAGACCCCGCGCCAGAAGTGCGCGGTGTAGTAGCCTTCAAAAGTATCTTCCCGGCCGTAGGTAAGCATACCGTCGCCCAGAAGAAAGCCAAAGCCGCCCAGTCTCAAATACTCCGCATGCTCCGGGGAGATTCCGTTGGTAACAAAGGCGAGCCCAACTTTATCGTGGTCGCGATGCCAGCCATAACCGCGGTAATCGCCGCCCACGGAAAAAGTGTTATCGACTTCGGTGTATGCGAAGGATTCGTGGTGGCCATCGTTCCAGCCAGCGCGTGAAAAAAGCCGCAAAGACGGCGTTACCTGCTGCTCTAAGTTGGCGCCGAAACCGTACTTGACGCTTCCCGGCTGACGCGTGCCAACGATGTCCGGAGCCGGCGTTTTGCCGGCGAGGAACAAGTCGATGGCCTGCTGGTAGTCGCCCATATTCGCGTGGTTGACGTAGGAAAGAAGCCGAAGCTGCGCCGGCGCTTTGAGGCCGAAACGCGGATGCAGTTCGAATTCCAGATTTTCGGCGCGGTCCCGGCTCAAATCGGTGTCGATATCGATGCCGTTGGCAATGGCGGGCATCAGAGCTTCCGCAAAGCGCACCGCCCAGGAGCGGTCGTACGATCGTCCAGTTCATGAATTGCAGATGGCTGTCGCTGGCGACCGGATTCACGTCGAAGAAATCCGCGAGGGACATCAGGCCGGCGCGAAATTGCAGGCGCCTTACTGGCAGGCTGTCGAGGACGCCCATAGGCCCGGAGTCGGCGGTTTCTGTCTCCTTTCCCAACGGGAGCACGTACCTGAATATGGCCCGCGCGATGTAGGGCGCGGTACTCAAGGGTGAGCCTTCGCCGGGTATGCGGACCACGTCGATATTCGTGTAGGCGCCCAACCCAACCGAATTGCTGATGCCGCTGCCGCTGGCTTCTTCGAGGTCGAAAACAAAATCGATTGAGTGTGTGAGCCGCGCAGCCGTGTAGAGCGTGAAGATGCGCGACAGGGCGAACTCGGAATTGGGTTTTAGACTATTTTTGCCGCTATAAAGCGCGCTAAATGCGCCGTGCCCTTGCCCGATGAGATTGATCTGGCCGGAAACCCACCAGCGTGCCGTTTGCGAATGGGGAAATATCGTCTCGGGATCGGTCGCCTCGGGCGGCTGGCTGTTTAGCGCTTGCGGCGGGTCGGGACCGGCGTTCTGCGCCCGCAGAAGGATGGCAGGCACCGCAACGATCATCAAGAGCGCGAGAAAGCGCTTAAGAAACCGCCATTGGCTATGAGCGATGCCGAAGATGGCTGGCCTGCCCTTTGCGGTATCCAGAGGGCCGAAAACTTGCGCCCCCAGGAGCATCGTTGTGCTACGCTACCCCAGTGGGGTAGCGTAGCACATATAGCCTACCCCTCTAGGGTAGTCAAGAATAATGTCGCATCTTTCAAGAGAAGAGCTGGATCTGGTCAACCGCACGAAGAAGGTGATTGGCCAACTGGAGTCGGTGGAGCGGGCGCTCAACGATCACGAGCATTGTTCCGAGATTCTTCACCGCCTGGCCGCCGCCCGGGGCGCGATCAACAGCCTGATGGCGGAACTGATGGAGGACCATATTCGCCACCATATGTCGCGGCATACGAAATTCTCAGAAGAGGCCGCTGAAGATCTGATCGGGATTGTGCGGACGTATTTAAAATAACCTTTGGATTCAGACAATACGGTGGCTGTGCCGGAAGACCAGAACTAGCCGATTCAGTAGGGTTGCGCCGCGCGCGCGTCGTGCTCCAGCTTATCGCGCACTTCCTTCGACTCTCCCTCGCCGGTCATCAACGTCTTTCCATTGGGGAGCGTGACCGCAGACACGCGTCCGAGCGGCTGGCCGTTCTTGACGGGAAACAGAACAACGGTGACCTGGTCGCCGGCCTTGATGGCCGATTTGCTCCAGCCAACGTTGGTGATACTGACCGGATTCTGGGTCTCCCCAATCCAATGCACCACGTTCCCATCGTCGCCCTTCACATCGAACTCCAACAAGCAATGCGGATTGGACCAAACCCACTCCGTAACGGTTCCCTTGAGCGTGACTTTCTTTTCGTTCTGGAACGCGGCCGTTCCGTGATGCGCGAGGAGAGGAACGGACACAGTCACAATTCCGATCGCGGCCACCAAAACCGCCGTAAGTTTATTTCTCATGCCATCACCTCCGGTTCAGCGAATGCCGTTAGGACGCACTCATAACACTAACAAGCTAACGCTGCGGCGCCTGGCCCGCGGGGGCGCTCGCAGGATTCGCAAATCTCTTGTTGTAATTTTCCATCTCAGCCGGTGAGCAGTACTGTTCCACGATATCCCTATGCGGGTTCTCCAATTTCATGGGGAACTTGTTCATGGCGATCCAGGGTTTCGTATACATCTTGGGATCGTCGATGGTCACCGACCATTCCAGATGATCGCGGTCCACGCGATGGAGGCGCTCCTCGACGCGCGCCTGGTCGCTGATGGGGCGTCCCGCCGTATCCAGCCAGACCCGGTCCTCTCCCATCATGCCGACCGTCTCAACGACGAGCGTGGTGTCGTCCACCCATCTGCCTACCGAGTAGCCATAATATCGGGGCTCCTTCACCTCATTGCCGATGAGCACGCCGCCATCGGTCAGTTTGGGAGCCGGGCGGCCATCGGTCCAGATGATGCGCCAGATGGTTCCATACTCGTATAGGATCGCCACTTTGTATTCGTTCTGCAGGATTTGCGTCTCCCGTAGGTTGTAGAAATCCATGCGCGGGAATCCCAGCGGCTCGCATTTGTCGCGCGGATCATTATTAAACTCGGGAAGATTCTCGTCGGCTCCGAAGAGAGCGTGATGTGACTTGTAGGCTTGCAGTCCGTACGGCGTGTATGGCAATTGATGTTCCGGCTTCCCGTCGCTGGGCATGGCCTTTACGCCATCGGGTTGAATGCCGTCGCTCGGACCATTGGCGGGCTCCCAGGTTCCCGAAAGATCACGGCGCGGCACCGCGGACGTTTTCGGCGCCGTAATTGCTCCCGCTTTTTGTTCGCTTTTCTGGGTCTGCGGTTCCGCCGTTCGCGGCCTGGCGCCCGCGACGAAGAGAGCCGAAAACATCAGGGCTGGCACCAGAACGATCGCCAATCGCCCGGAAAAATGTGGCATTTTCTCCAACCTTCCTTTTCGCCCGTGCGCTCGCCGATATTACTTTCCGCAGCCTTGGCGGGATTTCTCCAACTGCTGGAAGAGGCGGTCCGCGCCTTTGCCGTCGAGAGTGCGCATGACGTGGCCTTCGCCCTTCTCTTCGCTGAATTCAACCGTGAATCCCTGAGTCCGGAATTTCGAGGCCTGCTGCTCCTCGCTGTGCAGCCACTGCGTATCCTTTTCGCCCGCGTACATGAAAATGCACAGCTTGGCCAGCACGCGCATGCTCTCGGGCGAATTGTCCGGCAGAAACCCGGGGAGGCCGGTCACCGACCAGAAATATTGAGGGTAGAGCGAGGCAATGTGGAACGCGCTCAATCCGCCATTGGAAACGCCGGCGATGTGAAACTTGTTTTGCAGAACCTTATAATCGGCAAGCAGCTTCTCCAGAAACGCCGGGAATACACGCGCGCCATCCTCGAAGAACAGATCTCCGTCAGGCGCCGCCGGAATGATGACGATATAGCCCAAAGTTTCCGCCTGCTCGCGCCAGTTGCGCTGCAAAGTAGCCTCGACCATTTCCATCGTTTGCGGGCCGCCGCCAAAAGCGAGAATGGCCGGATAGGTCTTGGCCGCGTTGTAGCCATTGGGGAGAACGACTTTATATTCGAGTTGAGTTCCCCCGATGTTTGCGGTTTTATCGAGCACCTCCGCGGCTAGAGGCCGCCCGGAGCAGACGAGCGCGGTAAGGAAGCCAACGATAGCTAGAGACCATCTGAGCGTTGCGGAATGGCGGGACATATTCGGCGCTCCTCCCTGTTCTGGCTGATGGACGATTTGGTGCGCAGATTATACGCGAATTGGGGTTTTCGGGAACGGTCAGGCACGTTGCTGTGGAGCGTTCGGGAGTCGAGCCTCAGTTTTGGTACCCCGGTACCGATCGCCGCGGTACGTCCCGCGCCGAAGTACCACATGGTTTTGTTGCTTTCGTCCTATCGCACGGCAGGGAGGAAAACGAAATTATGCTTTCAGCCGCGCGGGCGGTTGCTCACGCCCGGAAAAAGGACATATGCTCAATAGCCACTTCGCAGAAAAGCGCGCCGTTCCGAGATATTCGTTCTTCGCAGACGCTGAAGTTATTTTGGGAGACGGCACGTCGGTGCCCACGCAGCTTGCCGAATTAAGCGCACGCGGTTGTTATATCGGCACGCTACTGCCCATCTCCACGGGAACACGGTTTCGCATCCGTATCTCGGACGGCCTCCGAACGTGCGAACTGCAGGGCAGAGTGATGTACCTGCACTCCAGCAGCGGCCTGGGAATTTTCGGCATGGGCGTGCTGCTGGAGGAGATCGCCCCCGGGGAGCGCCGCATACTGGACGCTTGGCTGCGCGATCTGGATGCCAAACGAACCGCCGCTTCTTTCAGCTATCCACAGCAGCAGTAAACGTTCGCTTCGAGCCGATTTCGGAAGGACCAACGGGAAAGCTGCGCTAGGAAAACGGGGACGTTTCGGGAACAGGCGGGTGAATTACGCCTTCCACCAGCAGGGACCTGATTTCGCCCGCAGAAATGGGCTTTGCAAAGTAAAATCCCTGGACAAGACAACACCCCCAGGCGCGAAGTTGTTCAAGCTGCTCCGCGGTCTCCACTCCCTCGGCGATAAATTCCATCTGTAATTCACGCGCCAGCCCGATAATCGCCTTCACGATGGCCGCGTCGCTCGGGTCGTGCAGCGAACCCCGCACGAAATGCTGCGACATCTTGATGCGGCTCACCGGATAGCGACGCAGATAATCGAAGGATGAGAATCCGGTCCCGAAATCGTCGATGGCCAGACGGATTCCCTTTTCCCTGAGCCTCTGCAGCACATCGTTGTGTTCGAACGATGTCTCCATCAGAACAGTTTCGGTCAATTCCAGTTCCAGGCATTCCGGCGCCAGGCCCGTCTCGCTGAGGGCGGTAGCGATGGTTTGCTCCAGTTCGAGCGGCGCCTTGAACTGGATGGCGGAGATGTTTACCGAGACACTGCGAGGGGCAATGCCCGCGCTGACCCATTGCTTCATCTGCTCGCATGCTTCATGGAGCACTTTATGGCCCATGGGGATGATGAGCCCGCTATGTTCGGCGGCGCCGATAAACTCGCCGGGACGTAAAACGCCCCGATGGGGATGACGCCAGCGGACCAGCGACTCCAAGCCGACGATCCGCCCGCTATCGGCATCCACTTGCGGCTGATAGACGAGGAAGAGCTGGTCCTGGTCCACGGCGTCCCGCAGTTCCGCGGCCAGCGTGAAGCGCGAGCGGACTTCGGCGTCCATGGACTCAGTAAAGAACCGGAATCTGTTTCTCCCCTCCCCCTTGGCACGGTAGAGCGCCACCTCGGCATAGGAGAGAAGCGACTCCGTATTCAGCGCGTCACGGCCGCATACAGAAATGCCAATGCTTACGCTAATGCGTATCAGAGTTCCGTCGATCGCGTATGTCTGGCTGAGTACGTCAAGCAACTTGCGGGCGAGAATGCTGGCGTCCTCCGGGCCATTGAGATCGACCTGCATGACGGCGAATTCGTCTGCTCCTAGACGCGCAACCACGTCTGTCTCGCGGATAGCCGAGCGCAGACGTTCGGCCACGGCACGGAGAAGAGCGTCTCCCCTGGGATGGCCCAGCGCGTCGTTCACATCCTTGAAATGGTCTAGGTCCAAGTGTTGCAAGGCGAAACCTCGGCCGCCCCGCTTCACGCGAGCAACGCCTTTCTGGACCCATTCGGCGAATGTGGTACGGTTGAACAGGCCGGTGAGCGGGTCGAGTCGCGCCATAGACAAGATCTTTTTTTCAGCGAGCTTGCGTTCGCTGATATCGCGTGCGATGGCGATGGCGAAGCGTTCCGTCCCCAATTGCATCGGCGCGAAGGAGAGCTCGATGGGGACTTCGGTGCCGTCTTTTCTTAGCGCATCCATCTGCAGCATCCGTCCCGGCGGCGAATCCCCGTCCTCAGCGCCAAGTTGCTCAAAACCCGTTGGGTCATTGTCCCCATATCGCGGCGAGGCCAGCCATTCGTCCAGTTTCCGGCCGAGCGCTTCCTCGGCGGAGGAGCCAAAGATGCGGCTGGCGGCGCCGTTCCAGAATGTGATGAGCCCCTGAAAGTCGATCATGATGATGGCGTCCTGCGCGGCCTCGGCCAGCGTGCGAAATTTCTCTTCGCTGGCGCGCAGCGCCTCGTCGCTCTTCTTGGGCGGCGTGATGTCCATGACGATGCCTTCAACCTCCTTCACATTCGCGCAGGCATCGGCCGATCATGCTGTAGAGGCGTCATGATCCTGCTTCCCTTCCGGAGTCGTGTCGAACGGAGGGGCTTTCTCTCCTGAGGGGACGGTTTCGCGTGAGCTCTTCCGAGAAAGATTTCACATTTGGGCAATTTCAATCTTCAGAAGGTCTCCCGCGGCTGTGCCGCTTTTCGCGATCGTATTCGCGGGAAGCTCCAGGACGCTTTGCGCCTGAAAATTTGGCCAGACGACGGAATAGGGCCGCACCCCCGCGCACGCTTTCAGCACAGTAGCGTTCCGGCTCAACACGACGACGTCAATCGGGAAGCGCATCCCGATGGTGTGAATGGCGTTGCTGGGGAAGAGCCACAGGGCGCTGCCGGGGTCCAGAGCGCGTCTGCCCAGCAGGCCCACCATACGCTTTCGAAAGCAATCCGCAATCTCCGCTCGCGACGCTAAGAGCGTTCCTTTCGTGCTGTTGCTGATGCGCAAATAGGCTTCCATCTTGCGAGAGACTGCCTCACTTGGCCGGCGAACTCGGTGCAGGTTGCTGGAGCTGCTTATGACCGGGAATGCCGGGGTCGTATTTCTGTATATCGAGCGATGGCAGCACCGGCGCCGGAGTCGCCGACACCTGCGCGCCGCTCGCTACCGGATCGACGATGCGCGGCGTCACCAAAACCACCAATTCGCTTTTCGACTTCTGGATGGACCGGGATTGAAAAAGCCTGCCGAGAATGGGGACATCGCCTATGCCCGGAATCTTGCTGAGCTGTGCGGTGTCCTGTTCGTTCAGCAGGCCGGCGATGGAAAACGACTGCCCGTCTCGTAACTCGACTTCCGTCTCGGCGCGGCGCGTCGCAATGGCCGGGACAGTGAACCCGGAAATGGTGACGGCATTGGTGAAATCCAGGCTGCTGACCTCCGGCGCAATCTGCAAGCGGACCGTATCGTCGTCGGCGATTGTGCCATTGAAATCGAGGCGCACTCCAAACGGCCTGAACTGTATGGTGACGACTCCCACGTTCTGCCCGCCCTGGACCACCGGGAAAGGAAACTCGCCGCCGGCGAGAAAGCTGGCTTTGGACCCGCTGAGAGCCAAAAGATTCGGCTCGGCCAGAATCTGCAGCACGGAATTTTCCTGCAGAGCCTTGATGACCGCGCCGAAATTGATGTTGGGATTGAAGACGAAAATGTTCAGCAGATCCGAAAGTCCAAAACTGGCGCTCGCGCCCGAACTGCCGCCGGTAATCTGCACGGGAGAGCCGCCGGCTCCGGTGATCGGACCAAACTGCTGCGTGGAAAGCGTGCCTAGGGTGTTTCCCGCGCCGGTGCTCAGAAAATTGAAGCCTATCTGGTCAAGGCGAGTGCGATCCACCTCCGCGACTTTTACTTCCAGAAGAATCTGCCGTTGATGGCTGGATTGCTGGGCCAGCGAGTCGACCACGTCCTTGGAGTAAACGCCCGCCATCTTGACCAGTTCATCCTCGGCGTGCTGGCTGGGAACGCGGCCGGTCAGAATCAAACGGCCGCCGTCCGCCTCCACCTCCACCGAACGGCCGGGATAGGCCTGGTCGATGGCCATGCGCAAGCTGGCAACGTCCAAATCCACGGTGACGTCCATCATGCGGGAGGTTCCCGATTCGTCCCACAGGATCAGGCTGCTCGTGCCCGGCGCCTTGGCCTCCACCACCACTTCGTTTGCGTCCGTGGCCAGCGCGTCAATCACCGCTGGATTGCTCAGCAGGACCCGCTTCAAGCGCGTCTCCAGGTGAATCACCACAGACTTGCCGGTGATAATGCGCAAAGGCGCGGAGGCCAGAGGTACCGCCTGCTGAGCGGCACAAACCGCGGAAATAGCGAGGACAAAGGCGAGCGCGAGCAGGAGGCCGTTCGGCGTGAACGGCCGGCTTATTGTTGAACGCGCCACATTCGCCTCACCGCCAAA
>Ga0335077_10003627_pt1 | contig 18725 bp, 18 predicted proteins | sample Lox_Sample_31_FD_207151 | JGI IMG/M metagenome (GOLD analysis project Ga0335077, IMG submission 207151) | Soil microbial communities from Loxahatchee National Wildlife Refuge, Florida, United States - Lox_Sample_3.1 | ecosystem: Environmental > Terrestrial > Soil > Wetlands | place: USA... | reverse complement strand
TTCCAGAAGAACATGAGCACGGACAGGGCGAGAATCCACGACCCGACGGACGAGATGATGTTGAGCGTGGTCACGTTCCCGGGCAGGTAGGGGTAGTTGGCGACGCGCCGCGGCATGCCCTCGACGCCTATCCAGTGCTGGACCAGGAACGTCATGTTGAACCCGATGAACATGAACCAGAACTGGACCTTGCCGAGCCGGCTGTTCAGCATCTTCCCGGTCATCTTCGGCCACCAGAAATAGAAGCCGGCGAACATCTCGAACAGCACCGTGCCGGCCAGCACGTAGTGGAAGTGCGCGACCACGAAATAGGAGTCGGACACGGCGAAGTCGATGGGCGGGGAAGCCAGCATGATGCCGGTGACCCCGCCGAACAGGAACACTATGAGGAACCCGACGGTAAACAGCATCGGCGGCTCGAAGGTGAGCTGGCCTTTCCACATGGTGCCGATCCAGTTGAAGAACTTCACCCCGGTCGGCACCGCGATCAGAAACGTCATGAACGAGAAGAACGGCAGCAGGACGGCACCGGTGGTGAACATGTGGTGCGCCCACACGGTCATCGACAGGCCGGCGATCGCGATCGTCGCGGCGATCAGCGTTTTGTAGCCGAACAGGGGCTTACGGCTGAACACCGGGATGATCTCGGTCGCGATGCCGAAGAACGGCAGCGCCAGGATGTAGACCTCCGGATGGCCGAAGAACCAGAACAGGTTCTGCCACAAGATGGCGCCGCCGCTGGCGGCGTCGAAGACGTGCGCGCCCAGCCGCCGGTCGATCTCGAGCACCAGCAGCGCGGCGGCGAGCGGCGGGAACGCCATCAGGATCAGCATCGAGGTGAGCAGCGCGTTCCAGGTGAACATGGGCATCCGGAACATGGTCATGCCGGGCGCGCGCATGCAGAAGATCGTGGTGATGAAGTTGACCCCGGACAAGATGGTGCCGAGGCCGGACAGCACCAGGCCCATGATCCACATGTCGGCACCGATGCCTGGCGAGTAGATCGCGCTGGTCAGCGGGGAGTACGCGTACCAGCCGAACGAGGCCGAACCGCCCGGGGTCAGGAAGCTGGACAGCAGGATCAGGCCGCCGAACAAGAAGAACCAGTAGCTCAGCATGTTCATCCGCGGGAACGCCACGTCGGGCGCGCCGATCTGCAGCGGCAGCACCTCGTTCGCGAACCCGACGAACAGCGGCGTGGCGAACAGCAGCAGCATGAGCGTGCCGTGCATGGTGAACAGCTCGTTGTACTGCTGGTCGGACACGAAATGCTCGTCCGGGCCGAGCAGCTGGATCCGCATCAGCAGCGCCATGACCCCGGCGACCAGGAAGAAGAAGAACGACGTGATCAGGTACAGGTGGCCGATGATCTTGTGATCGGTCGAGGACAGCCAGGACGCGAGGATCCTGCCCTTGCGCTCGGTCCGCGGCGTGTCGACGACGGCCACCTGCGGCTGCTCGATCGTGCTCACTGCGCTCCCTCCCGCGGTTCGCACCATCCGGAAGCCCTCCGGGCCACCGGCCGCTCGCCCGGGCCGGAAAGCCCCGTGCTCGCTAGCCGGTACAGGGGTGGGGGCTTGGGGAGGTGGGTGGGGCTCAACTGGTGCTCCCGGATGAACTCTGTGCCGCATGCTGCGCGGCCATGTACGCCTGGAATTGCTGCGGGGTCACGACCTTCAGCGTAAACAGCATCCGGCTGTGGTAAAGGCCGCACAGCTCGCTGCAGTGCCCGATGAAGGTCCCCGTCTGCGTCAAGGTGACCGCGAAGTGGTTCGGGTGGCCGGGGATGACGTCCCGCTTGAACAGGAACTCCGGGACCCAGAACGAGTGCACCACGTCCTCGGAGGCCAGGTTGAACTGGACGGTCTCACCTTCCGGGATCTCCAGCACCGGCAGCGGGCCCTCGCCCCACATCTCGCCGACGTTCGTCACGTGGTACTGCGGGTAGTTGAACTGCCAGCTCCACTGGAACCCGAGCACGTTCACCGTCACGTCGGGCTTGCTCGGCAGCTTGTCGATGTAGTTCTCGTCCTTCGCGGTGAAGTAGAACAGCACCGCGATCAGCACGAACGGCACCGCCGTGTACATGATCTCGATCGGCATGTTGTAGCGCGCCTGCGGCGGGAGCTTGTCACCCCGCTTGCGGTGGAAGATCACCGCCCACAGGATCAGCCCCCAGACCAGCGCGGCGACGCAGAAGGCGGTGATCCAGGAGCCCTGCCAGAGGGTAAGGGTCGTCTTGCCCTGCTCGGTGATCGGGTTCGGGAAGCCGAGCCGGGTGAACGTGTTGTTCGTGCAGCCGGTAAGGCCGAGGACCAGGAAGCTGACCGCAACCGTCATGCCCGCCGCGCGCTTGACGCGCGCCCGGGGCTTTCTGCCACCCTGTCCGGCGTTGTCGGTAGTCAAGGCGAGGGCCTTCCTCGGTTCTGCTACAACGTGTCGTGCAAACAGTATCGCGCACCGACCGCGAGCCTTCTAGGACCCCGCATGTTTGTGTCAACTTCGTACACCGCGCGCGTACCTGGGGCGGAGGCGGGCATGATGGAAGGCGTGAGGGTGCTCCGGTGAGCGGCCGCAGGGTTCGCCTGTTCGGCCGCGGCCCGTCGGGCCGGCAGGCCGCCGGCCTCGGTCCCGGTCCTTTTACCGAGCCCGAACGGGCCCCGGTTCCCGCCCCGGCTATGGTGCCCGCCCGGACCATCGACGCGCTGGGCCGGAAGTGCCCGATTCCGATCATCATGCTCGCGGAGCAGATCAGGGACGTCCCGCTGGGCGCCGTCGTGGCGGTGCTGGCGGACGACCCGGCGGCCTATACCGACATCCCGTCCTGGTGCACGATGAAGGCGCACGAGTTCGCCGGCCACCAGGAACTGCCGCAGGGCGGCTGGGCCTTGTACATCCGCCGCATGCTCTGACCGGGGGCTGGTCCTTCAGGTCGGCTTGAAGCGGCCGGTGAAGCGCGGGTCGTCCTCCCACCAGGGCCTGGTCTCTTGTTCCCCTTCCTCCCCCGGCCCGCCCACGGCCGCCGCCTCGAGCTCGGCGTCCCTGGCGTCGAGCTCGGCGTCGATCCTGGCCGCGTCGGACTCGTCCTCCCGTATCAGCTGCATCAGCTGAGCGGCCAGGAACGGCAGGCCGACCAGGTCGCCGAGGATCCACAGCGCTCCCCCGCCGATGACCTGGTCCGCCTGCAGGGTGGGGCCCCAGGGCCGGGCCAGCGCGTGGTAGTACGCCGCGCCGATGAGGCCCTGGTAGGCGATGATGGCCAGGCCCAGGAACGCGTCGCCGATCACCTCCGCGCCGGTGATCCACATCGAGACCGCGTAGGAATACTTCTTCGGCACCGGGTCCACCCGCAGCAGGGTCCAGAAGAACGCCAGGCCGGGCACCACCAGCGCCAGGTAGGTGACCTCGCGGACGGCGGTGCTGTGGAAGGAGGCCGTGTACCAGGACGTGAAGTACATGACGAAGGGCACGCCCACCAGCGCGAACGTGGTGATCGCGGGGAACGTGATGATCCGGGCCGGCCGTGACCTGATGACCGCCTCCAGGCGCGCGCCCGCCCGGGGGAACACCGCGACGGCGAGCGAGATCGGGCGCCCGAGCGCCAGGAACAACGGCGCCACCAGGACAAGCAGCACCGTCTGCACCGCCCGGACATAGAACAGCACGGGAAAGTAGACGCCGACGAAGGACATCGTCGCGATGACCAGGAAACCCAGGCCGAGTCCGAGGAACCAGATCCGCCACGCCACCGGCCAGTCCGGCTTCCGGCGCACCGCAGCCAGGTAGCCGCCGCCCAGGATCAGCACCAGCGCCAGCATCCACGGATCGAGCGTCCACTCGGTGAACGCCCGGGCCACCGTGAGCTCGGGCGGTCCCTGATACCCGGATGCGAGCGCGGTTCCCATGCCGCCACGCTACCGCCACCAGACCCGGACGGCCCATGCGGCACCCGGCAACCGGTTCCCGGGCTTGAACCAGGCCCGTTCGGTATGAAAACCGGCTCAGGCCGACAGGTGAACCGCGACCTCAGCCGCCGCGGTGTCGCCGTAGGCGGCGGCGAAGCGGTCCGCCAGCGGACCCGGCTTGAGGTTGTACTCCTGCGGTCCGGTGGCCTCCAGCGCGTGCACCGCCAGCAGGTTGCCGAGCTGAGCGGCGCGTTCGAGGGACAAGCCCCAGGCGATGGCGGCGAGGAAGCCGGAGCGGAAAGCGTCGCCCGAACCGGTGGGGTCCACGGGCTTGGCGTCGGGCACCGCGGGCACCGTGACCGGCGCCTGTCCGTGCTGATCGATCCGGGCACCGTCCGGGCCCAGGGTGGTGATCCTGACCCCCACCCGGGCCAGCATTTCCGCGCTGCCCCAGCCGGACTTGCGCTCGATCAGCGCTTCCTCGTACTCGTTGCCGAACAGGTAGTCCGCGCCGTCGACCAGCGCGCGCACTTGCTCGTCGCCGAGGATCCTGGCCAGCTGCTGGGACGGGTCGGCGACGAACTTCAGGCCGGCCTCGCGGCACTCCGCGGTGTGCGCCACCATGGCACCGGGGTCCCCGGCCCCGATCAGCACCAGGTCGATGCCGCCGTGCTCTTCGGCCAGCGGCGCGATCCTGATGTCCGCGTCCTCGGCCATGGCGCCGGCGTAGAACGAGCCGATCTGGTTGCCGTCCACGTCGGTGGTGCAGACGAAGCGGGCGGTATGCCGCAGCAGCGACTCCCGTACGCCCGCCGTGCGGACCCCGTGGTCTTCCAGCCAGTGCCGGTAGTCCTCGAAGTCGGCCCCCACCGCGCCGACGAGCAGCGGCCGCAGGCCGAGCACGCCGAGACCGAAGGCGATGTTGGCCGCGACTCCGCCCCGCCGGATGGCCAGCTCGTCGACAAGGAATGACAGCGAAACCTTGTCGAGCTTGTCGGCGATCAGCTGGTCGCTGAACTTACCGGGAAACGTCATCAGGTGATCGGTCGCAATCGACCCCGTGACCGCGATGCGCACGGCGTTACCCTACCCCCCCGGTCAGCGTCAGTGGAAGGAATCGCCGCAGGCGCACGAACCCGTCGCGTTCGGGTTGTCGATCGTGAAGCCCTGCTTCTCGATGGTGTCCACGAAGTCGATGGTGGCGCCCATCAGGTACGGGGCGCTCATCTTGTCGGTCACCACCCGCACGCCGCCGAACTCGCTGACGATGTCGCCCTCGATGTCGCGCTCGTCGAAGTAGAGCTGGTAGCGAAGCCCCGAGCACCCGCCCGGCTGCACCGCGATGCGCAGCTTGAGGTCGTCGCGGCCCTCCTGGGTGAGCAGCGAGCTCACCTTGGCCGCGGCGACGTCGGTCAGGATGATCCGCTGCGTAGCCTCTTGCTGAACAGTCACCTTAGCTCCCGCCTGGTTCCAGTGAGCCGCACTCACGCGGCGTTGGCGTTAGTCGTTACCCAACGTGCAATCCAACGATATGTCGTGCGGCCGCATTCCAGCCACCCCTGAGGCGTGGCTCACAGCCCGGGGGCGCCCCAGACCGGGAACCACCGGGACAGATCCTGCTCCCACTTCAGGTCGTCCCCGATCACGCCCTTGACCTGCAGTTCGAGCGCGTTGTCCCGGCGCTCGCCGGACAGCGGGGCGAACGGGTAGAAGGCACCCCGCTTGTACAGGTAGATCAGGCCAAGGCGGCGTTCGGAGTCATCCCGGAACGCGACCAGGGTACACAGCAGCTGAGGGCCGAAGCCGTTGTCCACCAGCGAGGAATTAACCGCGTGCAAGTCGGTGACCAGGGCCTCGAGCTCGTCCGACATGTGCGAGCTGACCAGCCAGGTGAAGCCGTAATCGTCCTTGGTCACCTCGACAGGCAGGCCGCCATCCTTACCCGAGCTGGCGTTGAGCAGGTCCTGGACGTCCTTCTGCACGTCGGCGAAGGACCGGCCCTCGACGGGACGGAAGCAGACGGAGCCGGATCCAGTGGGCTTGAATCCGGCTCCCGCGTCCAGCGTGACCGCCGCCGACGGCAGCGCGAACAGGTCGTCCAGCTTCGGCTGGACGGGTTTGGTCCGGCCGAGCAGCGTGTCCAGGAAGCCCATGAGGTCCCTACCCGGCGGTCCGGCCGAGCTGCTGCTGCACCTTGTCGAGTTCGGCCAGCCTGCGCTCCAGGCTCGGGTGGGTGGAGAAGATGTTGGACAGGCCCGTGCCGCCGCTCAGGTTCATCGCGGGAGCGAAGAAGAACGCGTTCAGCGGCTGCGCGGTGCGCAGGTCCCTGGTCGGGATCCTGGCCATCTGCCCGGTGACCTTGATCAGCGCGCTCTTCAGCGCGCTCGGCTGGCCGGTGAGCAGCGCGCCGCTGCGGTCCGCGGACAGCTCCCGGTACCGGGAGAGCAGCCTGATCAGCAGGAAGCTGATCGCGTAGACGACGATGCTGACCGCCATCAGCGCGAACATGACGATCGCGGCGTTCTGGTTGTTGCTGTTGCGGCGGCCACCGCCGAACAGCTCGCCGTAGAAGGCGATCCTGATCAGCAGCGCGGCGATGATGGCCAGGAACGACGCGATCGTCATCACCTGGACGTCCTTGTGCGCCACGTGCGACATCTCGTGCGCGAGGACGCCCTCGAGCTCGTTGTTGTCGAGCCTGCGCATCAGGCCGGTGGTCGCGCAGACCACCGCATGGTCGGCGCTGCGCCCGGTCGCGAAGGCGTTCGGCATGTCGGTGTCGGCGATGGCCACCCGTGGCTTGGGCATGTCAGCCAGCGCGCACAGCCGGTCCACGATGGCGTGCAGGCGCGCCGCCTGCTCAGAGTCGGCCGGGCTGACCTCGCGTGCCCCGGCCGTGGCCAGCGCGATCTTGTCCGAGTAGAACAGCGACCCGATGGCGAAGCCGCCACCGAGGACCACCGCGAACAGCACGATCGCGGCACTGGAGGCGTGATACGCCGCCCCGATGCCGATGATCGCGGCGACGAACGCGACAAAAACCAGCCCGAGCAGGAACATGGTCGCGGTCATCCGCACCGTCAGCCCCCGGTCAGGCGCATACCTGGTCCGCGCCGCCATGGCGCCACCTCCGTTCGGCTCCGGGCAGCGGTTTCGCCCGGTAGCCAAGCAGCCATTTAACTAGCCCAAATCTACCTGTACAACACTGAACGCAAGCCAAACGTTACCCGCGAGTATGCTCCAGGGTTTTCGAGCCTTTCGGGGATCAGCCCGGGATGAGCCCGTCGTCAGCGAGCATCTTGCGGACGTCGTCCATGCTGGAATCCGGGTCGGGAAGGATGAGGTCCGACGGCTCGAGGCGATCCGAGGGCAGCGGCGCGCCCTGCGCGCGAACCTGGTCGAGCAAGGCCCGCAGCGCCGTCGCGAACGCGGCCTCGTCGCCCGAGTTGACAGCCTTCTCGAGGTCGGCGTCGAGCCGGTTGAGTTCGGCGGTGGCAGTGTCGCCCACGCTGTACTGACCCTCGCCGAGGATCCTGACGATCACGGCCCCTCACCGTCCTGCGGCTCGGCGGGCAGGTCCGAGGTGGCCGGGATGCTGGCCGGCTGGGTCTGGGCCTGCGGGGGCGGCGGAGCGTACGGGCCGCTTTGCTGCTGGCCGGCAGGCCGCTGGGCCTGCTCCTGGCTGTTGCCGTTGGCGCCGCCTTCGAGCTGCTTGGGCGCGCTGGCGCTGATCTCGCCCTTGAGCCTGCTCAGCTCGCGCTCGACGTCGCTGCTCGCGGCCATCATGTCCAGCTCGTTCTGGATGTCGTCGCGCTGGCCGCCGACGGCGTCGTCGAGCGCCCCGGAGGCCATCAGCTCGTCGATCGCGCCCGCGCGGGCCTGCATCTGGGCGGTCTTGTCCTCTGCGCGCTGGATCGCCATGCCAACGTCGCCCATCTCCTCGGAGATACCGGAGAAGGCCTCGTTGATCCTGGTCTGCGCCTCGGCCGCGGTGTAGGTGGCCTTGATCGTCTCCTTCCTGGTGCGGAAGGCGTCCACCTTGGCCTGCAGCCGCTGCGAGGCGACCGTCAGCTTCTCCTCTTCGGCCTGCAGCGAGGCGTACTGCGCCTGCAGGTCGTTCAACTGGCTCTGCGCCGACGCCTTACGCTCGAGCGCGGCCCGGGCGAGGTCCTCACGGCCCATCCCGAGCGCCTTGCGCGCCTGGTCCTCAAGCTTGTTGGCCTGCTGCTGGAGCTGGTTCATCTGCAGCTCGACGCGCTTGCGCGACGTGGCGACATCCGCGACCCCACGGCGGACCTTCGTCAGCAACTCGAGCTGCCGCTGGTAGGAGTAGTCCAGGGTCTCACGAGGGTCTTCCATCTTGTCCAGGGCCTTGTTGGCCTTGGCCTTGAAGACAAGTGAGACTCGCTTCATCACGCCCATACGCGCGGCCGTCCCCTTCATTAACTTCTTCGTCGCCATCGGGCCACGCGCCCGGGCCGAAAATAGAGGCCGGGCACCGGCTAGACGGCGGACGAGCCCGTGCGACTAGTCGCATCCCACCCTACGCGGTTACCCGCATTGCCACTACCACGTCCACCCGCGTAGCGAGGGTCGTGCTGACCCTACTCCGCCGCCTCCGCGGCCGCCCCCGCCAAGCACCGCCGCCTCCGGGGGACCCACCCCCCGCGCCCCGCTAAGCTGGGCGCGTGTTCCGACGCCGTAGCGCCGGGGCGACGGACGGCACGGCCCAGGATTCCCCGGGCGCGCAGAGCCCGGACGGCCCGGCAGACAGTAAGCCCCGCCCCGCCGCCGAGGCGGCTAAGGGGCGGCCCACGCCCAAGCGCAGCGAGGCCGAGGCCAAGCGCCGCCAGCCGATCACCGGCGCACGGCCACCGGCCGCGCCGCGCACCAAGGAAGAAAAGGCTAACGTGCGCGCCGACCGGGCTACGAAGTACGAGGCGATGAAGCGGGGCGAGGCGTGGGCGCTCAACCCGCGCGACCGCGGTCCTGCCCGCGCGCTGGCCCGCGACTACATCGACTCCAAGCGCCGGGCCAGCGAGTACTACATGTACGTCCTCGTGGTCCTGCTCGCCGCGGTGTTCCTGAGGAGCAAGAGCGTGCAGGAGATCATCTCGCCGCTGGTCCTGGTGCTGATCGTGATCATCGTGGCGGACGCGCTGCTGATCCGGCGCGGCCTGCACAGGCTCGTCGCCGAGCGGCTGCCCGGCGAGTCCACCCGGGGCCTGACCACGTACGCGGTGATGCGGGCGCTGCAGATCCGCAGGTTCCGGGTGCCGGCCCCCCGGGTCAGCCCAGGCACCAAGATCTGACCGTCGCCAGGCGCCGGCGGATGTCCCGGCGCCGGCGGGTGTCCCGGCCGGCGTCAGGAGCTGACGAGGATGACGAGTTGCCGGGTCGCCCGGGTCATCGCGACGTAGCGGTCGACCGCTCCTTCGATGCCCTGGCCGAATGCCGCCGGGTTGATGAGGATGACCAGGTCGAACTCGAGACCCTTGGACAGCTCCGGGGTCAGCGACCGGACGCGGGATGTCGCCCGGAACGTGGGATCGCCGATGACGCAGGCGATCCCCTCGGCGTGTCCGGCGAGCCAGGTGTCGAGGATCGGGCCCAGATCCGGCGCAGATCCGTGCACGACGGGCAGGCCGGTGCTACGGATGGAGGCCGGCACGTTGGCGTCCGGGAGCACGGCCCGGATGACCGGCTCGGCTTCGGCCATGACCTCTTCCGGCGTCCGGTAGTTGATGCTCAGGGAGGTCAGGCTGATCTGGTCGAGCCCGATCCGCTCGAGCCGTTCCCGCCACGTCTCGGTGAACCCGTGCCTGGCCTGCGCACGGTCCCCGACGATGGTGAAGCTCCGGGACGGGCAGCGGAGCAGCAGCATCCGCCACTCCGCGTCGGTCAGTTCCTGAGCCTCGTCCACCACGATGTGCGCGAACGGGCCGGCGAGCAGGTCAACGTCGGCGCTGGGCAGCGCGGCCTCGGCGACCAGGGCGTCCTGGAAGTCCTCGCCGCGCAGCATCGTCACCAGGCCGACGCCGTATTCGTCGTCGGCGACCTCGATCAGGTTGTCGATGACCCTGGCCATCTGCTCGCGTTCGGCGGCGATAGCGGCGTCATGCCGGCGCTTGCGCCGGGACGTCTGCGGGTCGCCAAGCCGCTGCCGTGCCGCGTCCAGGAGCGGCAGGTCAGAAACCGTCCAGGCGCGGGCGTCTTCGCGCTGCAGCTTCCGGACATCATCGGGACTGAGCCAGGGAGCGCACAGGCGCAGGTAGGCGGGTACCGACCACAGGTCCGCGACGAGGTCGGCCGCGTCCATCAGCGGCCACGCGCGGTTGAGGGCCGTGCGCAGTTCCTCGTTCCGCGCCAGCGACTTCCGGAGCAGGCCGGCCGGGACGTCGCCGTCGTGGGAGTCGATCAGGATCGCGACCAGCTGCTCCCAGATGGCGTCGCGCGCCTCGTTGTGCGGAGTCCCTGGGTCTGGCGCTTCGAACGCCTCGGCCCAGTCCTCGGCGCTCAGCCAGATGTCGGACCAGGGGGTCTGGACCGTCATTCCCTCGGTGGGCCGCTTCTCGTAGAAGCTCACGGCCGGCTCGATCGCCTTGACCATGTCCGCGGAGGATTTCAGCCGGGCCACGTCCGGGTCGGCCTCGATCGCCGCCTCGGCTCCTCCGGCGACGAGCTCCCGCAGGGTCGCTGTCCGTACGCCTTCCTCTCCGAGGCTGGGCAGGACGTCGGAGACGTAGGCCAGGTAGGGCTGGTGCGGGCCGACGAACAGCACGCCGCCCCGGTGGTGACCCAGGCGAGGATCGGAGTACAGGAGATAGGCGGTGCGGTGCAGCGCGACGACGGTCTTCCCCGTACCAGGACCGCCGTCGACGACCAGAGCGCCGCGGGATCCCGCGCGAATAATGGCGTCCTGGTCGGCCGCGATGGTGCCGAGCACGTCCCGCATCCGGGCCGACCGGCTGCCGCCCAGGCTGGCGATGAAGGCGGACTGGTCATCGAGCGCGGCGTGCCTGGCAAGCCCGTCCGGGGTGAACACCTCATCCCAGTAGTCGCTGATCCGGCCGCGGGTCCAGCGGTACCTGCGCCGGCTGGCCAGGCCCATCGGGTTGGCGTGGGTCGCCCCGAAGAACGGCTCGGCCACCGGGGAACGCCAGTCGACCAGCAGCCGGCGGCCCGCGCTGTCCGTGAGGCCAAGCCGCCCGACGTACACCGGCTCGGGATTGTCTGCGCCGACCATGCGTCCCAGGCACAGGTCCAGCCCGAAGCGGCGCAGGACGCGCAGCCGGGCGGTCAGCCGGTGGATCTGCATGTCCCGGTCCATCGCCTGCTGGCCCATGCCGCCGGGCGCCTTGCGCTCGGCATCGAGGCGTTCGGACAAGTCGGCGATCGACTGCTCGAGGCTGTCCGCGATGGCCGCGAAGTGCTGCTCGTCGTCGGCGATCAGCGCCGGGCCGGCCTTGGCGCCGAGCCGGTCGGGAAGGTCAAACGCGCTGGTAGTCCGGGGATTCACGTCATCAGCTCCGATCTGAGGTCGGTTGCCACCGGCCGGCGACAGCACACGCACTTCGCGGCCCCCGTTTCCTGGATCCCGCCCTCGGCCAGCGATTATGCGGCACCACCCGGGCCTTGCCGCAAGCCCCCGGGTACGGTATATATTGAAAGTGGAGGGGTATGGGCGCACGTCATTCTCTTGATCGTCATTCTCTTGATCGTCAGCTCGACGGGCCGCCTCCTCTCAGAGCGGCGGCGCGCGCCTACGCCGGCCGGGCCGACCCAGGACGATCTGCCATCGGCCGATGACTGCGGCCGCAGAGCGAGGAATTCTTCGCGCTCTTCAGCAAGGCCGGCCAGAACGTCGCCGAGCGCGCCCGCTCAGTTCTCCGGGTGCAGGCTCATCGGGCCGTATTCGGTCCTGCCGTCATCGAGCAGGGATACCTGATCCACGCCGACCGCGAGCAGGCCGCGCCAGTTCTCCCCGAGCCAGCTCTCCGCGTCGCCCTGGCTGGCGAAGATGGCCTCCTGCAGCTCATCGGTGGTGATCACGGTGCCGTCCGCCTTCTCGTACCGCCAGGTCCATGGCATCGGTGGGTGGCCTCCCGCTGCTGAGACGAGCACTGTGGGTGTGCTGACTGAGGGTAGCTCAGGGGCACGTCCGGCATCACTCCGGGGCGGCGACCCGCACCTGGATCGCCGACCGCGCGGGGGCGCGTTTCGTAGACTTTGCCGGGCCCGGCATCTACCGGACGAGCCCTGCTGCCGACGGTAGTCAGGTGAGCGCTAACAGTGCGATAAGGCGCAGAACAAGATCGCCCAGACGGCCTTACCGCGCCCGTTGACCGGGCTCCAGCCCCATACGTCGCTCAGCGCGTCCACCATCTGCAGGCCACGGCCGGCCTCTTCGTTCCGGTCCGGCATCCGCAGTACCGGGGCGCGGTCGGATGGGTCGAGCACGGCGCACATCACCTCACCGGTCCGGCGCAGCAGTCGCAGGCCGAGTTGCTGGCCGGGGTCCGCGGCCGCCACCGCCCGCGCGGCGTGCGATACCGCGTTGGCCACGAATTCGCCCACGATGGCTTCGGCGTCGTCGGCGAGCGAGGCCAGGCCCCAGTCCCTGAGCGTGTTCCTGGTGAACTTCCTCGCGGTCCGGCCGGACTGGGCCCCGGCGCCGAGCGCGCACGCCACCACGGCCGGCGAGTCCCACCAGTCCGAAGGCATCCGGACCACGCGCGGCCTGCCGGGCGCACACTGCAGCCTGGCGCTCAAGTCAAGCGGCCGACGAACGGCAGGATCGACCTTGGTTCGTGTCGGCAACCCTACTTGGCTCAAGCCCATCGCGACCCCGCGAAGCGTCGAGCGGCAATCCCGGATGATTGACGCAAATCACATCCTGCCCGAGATTCCGCGGTTCATGCAATACCAGATGCACGTTCATTTGTATCGTGCGCCTGCTACGCGCGCAGGTCCGGGGTTTTATGCGCCTTTCAAGTAAAGCTTTCACAGCGCGGGACGGCCTGCGCGGGCGCACAGCGTCCTCCGGCGGATCAGCCGCGCGGGCGACCTCGTTGCCCCTCGGCGTTCCGCTCCGGCTGCCTCCTTCATGAGGAGGTCGTTGCCGCTGGCCCCGGGCGGGGGCACGTTAGGGTGGGTCGTCACCTCGCTGAGGACCCGGGAGCCGCTGATGCTTGTCGCTGGCGTCGATTCGTCCACTCAGTCCACCAAGGTGCTGCTCTGCGAGGCCGACGATGGCACCATCGTCGGGCAGGCCGGCGCCCCGCACCCGGACGGCACCGAATGCGACCCGGAACTGTGGTGGCAGGCCCTGGCCCAGGCGGCAGACGGGCTGCTCGGCCGGGCCGCGGCCATAGGGGTGGCGGCCCAGCAGCACGGCATGGTCGTCGCCGACGAGGCCGGCCAGGTGATCCGGCCGGCCCTGCTGTGGAACGACGTGCGCTCGGCGCCCCAGGCGGCGGCGCTGATCGCCGAGATGGGCGGCCCCGGCCGCTGGGCCCGGCTGACCGGGAGCGTCCCGACGGCGTCCTTCACGGTGACCAAGCTGCGCTGGCTGGCGGAGCACGAACCGGACGCCGCGGCCAGGACCGTGCACGTGATGCTCCCGCACGACTGGCTGACCTGGCGGCTGGGCGACCGGGAGCATGAGCCCGCCACCGACCGCGGCGATGCCTCGGGCACGGGTTACTTCTCCCCCGCTTCCGGCCGCTGGCTGCCGGAGCTGGCCGAGGCCGCGCTGGGCAAGCCGGCCGGGCTGCCGCGGCTGGCCGGCCCGGCCGAGACCGTGGCCCGGACCCCCGGCGGGGCGGCGCTTTCCGCCGGAACCGGCGACAACATGGGCGCGGCCCTCGGGCTGGGCCTCGGCGTGGGCGAGGTGGTCGTCTCGATCGGCACCTCCGGCACCGCGTACGCGGTCGCGACCGAGCCGGCCGCCGACGAGACCGGGGCGGTGGCCGGCTTCGCCGACGCCACCGGGCGCTTCCTGCCCCTGGTGGCCACGATCAACGCGGCCCGCGTGCTGACCGTCACGGCCCGGATGCTCGGCACCGGCGCCGAGGGCCTGTCCCGGCTGGCGCTGGCCGCGCCGCCCGGGGCACGGGGCCTGACCCTGCTGCCCTACCTGGACGGCGAGCGCAGCCCCGACCGGCCTGGCGCCAACGGCGTACTGCGCGGTCTGACCAGCACCAACACCACCCAGGAGAACCTCGCGCGGGCCGCAGTCGAGGCGGTGCTCTGCTCGCTCGCGGACGCCATCGACAACCTGGCCGACTGCGGCATCACCACGCAGCGGGTGATCCTGATCGGCGGGGCCGCCAAGTCCGAGGCGGTGCGCAGGATCGCCCCGGTGATCTTCGGCGTGCCGGTGACCGTACCCGAGCCCGCCGAGTACGTCGCGCTGGGCGCGGCCCGGCAGGCCGCCTGGGCGCTATCCGGCGCGGCGGAGGCTCCGTCCTGGCCGCCCGCAGGGACCAGCTTGGAGTACACGGCGGAGCCGGCCCCGCTGGTGCGGGAGCAGTACGCCGCCCTCCGCGACGCCACGATCGGCTGGGGCTGAGCGGGAAGGCGATGGGTCGGGCGTGACAGCATGGGAGGCAACGCAGGCAGCTCAGGGAAGGACCGGCCGGTGAGCACGGATTACGTTCCCTCGCCCGAGGACCGCTTCTCGTTCGGCATCTGGACGGTCGGCTGGCAGGGGGTCGACGTCTTCGGCAGCGCCGTGCGGCCGCCCATGCCCGCCGAGCGCGCCGTGTACAAGCTGGCGGAACTCGGCGCCTACGGGGTGAACTTCCACGACAACGACGTGTTCGCCTTCGACGCCACCCCGGCCGAACGGGACGAGCGCATCGGCGCGTTCCGCAAGGCGCTGGCCGAGACAGGCCTGGTGGCGACCACCGCCACCACCAACCTGTTCGGCCACCCGATGTTCCGGGACGGGGCGTTCACCGCCAACGACCGGGAAATCAGGCGCTTCGCGCTGGCCAAGGTGATGCGCAACCTCGACCTGGCCGCGGAGCTCGGCGCGAAGACCTACGTCTTCTGGGGCGGCCGCGAAGGCGCGGAGTCCGGCGCGGCCAAGGACATCAGGGCCGCCCTCGACCGGTACGCCGAGGGCCTCAACCTGCTCTGCGGGTACGTGCGTGACCAGCGCTACGACATCAGGTTCGCGATCGAGCCGAAGCCGAACGAGCCGCGCGGCGACATCCTGCTGCCCACCGTGGGACACGCGCTGGCCTTCATCAACGCGCTCGAGCACAGCGACATGGTCGGGGTGAACCCGGAGGTCGGGCACGAGGAGATGGCCGGGCTCAACTACGCGCACGGGATCGCCCAGGCGCTGTGGCATGGCAAGCTGTTCCACATCGACCTGAACGGGCAGCACGGCCCGCGGTACGACCAGGACCTGCGGTTCGGCGCCGGCCACGTGCGCGGGGCGTTCTGGCTGGTGGACACGCTGGAGGCCGGCCGGTACGACGGCCCGGTGCACTTCGACTACAAGCCGCCGCGGACCGAGGACGACGACGGCGTCTGGGTCTCCGCGGCCGCCTGCATGCGCAACTACCTGATCCTGCGGGCCAAGGTGCGGGCATTCCGCGCCGACCCGGAGGTGGCCGAGGCGCTGCGTGCCTCCGGGGCGGACCAGCTCGGCTCGCCCACCCTGGACCCCGGCGAGACCTGGCGCGACGTGCGCGAGCCCCGCGCCGACGTGGACGCCCTGGCCAAGCGCGGCCTGGCCTACGAGCAACTCGACCAGCTCGCCCTCGAACACCTCTACGGGGTCCGGCCCTAGGCCAGGGGCATTATCCCGCGAGACGTGGACAGTGCGGGCCGGACGCTGAGGAGTGCAGATGAGGCGGGTGACCATCCGTGACGTGGCGGCGGAGGCCGGCGTGTCCATTGGCACCGCCTCCAAGGCGCTGAACGGGCAGGGCAAGCTGCGCGCCGAGACCAGGGAACGCGTCGCCGAGGCGGCGCAGCGGCTTGGCTTCGCGCCGAACATGCTGGCGCAGGCCCTGCTCGCGGGCCGTTCGTTTACGGTGGGCTTCATCACTACGGATAGTTTCGGGCGGTTCAGCATCCCGGTCATGCTCGGCGCCGAGGACGCGCTCGGCGCCGGCCAGGTCTCGGTGTTCATGTGTGACACGCGAGACGCCCCGGAGCGCGAGAAGCGCTACGTCGAGACGCTGGCCGCCCGCCGGGTGGACGGCCTGATCGTCACCGGCCGCCGGATCGAGCCGCGGCCGCCGGTAGCGGCCGGGCCCGGCATCCCGGTTGTCTACGCGATGACTCAGCCGCTCGGCCAGGACGGGCCCGCGGTGCTGCCCGACGACGAGGGTGGCGGGCGGACCGCTGCCGAGCACCTGCTGGGCGGCGGGCGGCGGCGGATCGGGCACATCACCGGGCCCGAGCGGTTCCTGTGCGCGCGCAAGCGCGCGGCCGGGTTCGGCGATACACTCGCGGCGGCCGGCCTGCGGCCACACGGCGGCGCGCGATTCGGCGAGTGGAGCGAGCACTGGGGCCGGGAGGCGGCTCGCCAGCTGCTCACCGACCTGCCGGGCACCGACGCGATCTTCTGCGGCAGCGACCAGATCGCCCGCGGCGTGGCCGAGACGCTGCGCGAGGCCGACCGGGCCATCCCCGACGACGTGGCGCTGGTCGGCTTCGACAACTGGGAGCCCATGGTGCTCGGCGCCCAGCCGCCGCTGACCAGTGTCGACATGTGCCTGGAGGAGGTCGGCCGGGTGGCCGCCGAGCTGCTGCTCGCGGCCATCGCGGCGGAGCCCGCGCACGGCACCCGCATGGTTCCCAGCCGCCTGGTGGAGCGTCAGTCGAGCAAGTGAGCGCCTCCGCCCTCGGCGCGGGCGGCGGGGCGGGGCTGGTGGTCCGCGCGGGCGGCGCCGCGGGCCGCGCCGGCGGTGCGCATCAGGTGGCGCTGGGAACGCACCTGGAACACCATGACGACGACAATCAGCGCGATCGAGATCCACAGGCCGTAGCGGGAGATGGTCTGCGCTACGACCACGGCGTGGTGGCCGAGTTCGTAGCCGAGCCCGGCCAGCACGCCCGTCCACATCAGCTCCCCGATGATGTCCAGGATGATGAAGGTGAGCAGGCGCATCCCGGCCCAACCCGCGATGACGAAGATGACCGGGCTGGGGATGGGCACGAATGGTGCGACCACGACGGCGGGCCAGGTGAACTTGCGGCCCCAGCGCTGCACCCGGGCCATGTACCTGGCCCCGCGGTTACGCCGGCCGGACAGCAGCGCGATCACCCGCTCGCCCCACAGCCGGCCCGCCCACCAGAAGAGCGGATCGAACTTCATCACCCCGAAGACGCCGGCCAGCAGCACCGCGACCAGGCTCCCGTGCCCGACCCGGGCGAACGCGGCAGCGGCGATGATGGCCTCGGTGCTCCCGTTCAGCAGCTCGAGCAGTACCGGGTGGGTGCCGAGCAGCGGCGCCCGGAACGGCAGCATGGCCCAGTAGAAGATGCCGCTGAGCATGATGCCGGCCCAGCACAAGATGTCGGCCAGGCGCGGCTTGCCCGCCCACGGAATGCGCGGGTCATCCCACTGCTGACGCCCCCTGCCGGCCGCTACCGGGTCGGCCGCAGCCTCCTCGTCCACCAAAACACGGTATAACGAAACCGCGGGTGATTCCGCGTTCGGCCGACGCTGGGCCATGATGACCTTCGTGGCAGACGACACCTTCGCGGTCGCTGATCCCTTCGCTGCCGCGAGGGCCAGCGCGGACCGCCTCACCGGCCGGATCGGCCCGCACGATGCCGCCGTGGTCCTCGGCTCGGGCTGGACGCCCGCCGCCGACGCCATCGGCACCGCGCAGGCGGAGATTCCGCTGGCCGACCTCGGCGGGTTCCCTGCCTCGACGGTACCGGGGCACACGCCGACGGTCCGTTCGGTAGCCGCGGGCCCGGTGCGGGTCTTGGTGTTTCTCGGCCGGGTGCACCTGTACGAAGGGCTGTCCCCCGCCGCCGTGGTGCACGGCGTGCGCACGGCCGTCTCGGCGGGCTGCCGCACCGTGGTGCTCACCAACGCGGCGGGCGGCATCAGGGCCGGGCTCAGCGTGGGCGAGCCGGTACTGATCCGCGACCAGCTCAACCTGACCGGCCGGTCCCCCCTGGCCGGGCCGCCCCCGCCGGGCGGGCGGTTCACCGACCTCACCGATCTCTACTCCCCCCGGTTGCGGGTTCTGGCCCGCGAGGCCGACCCCAGCCTGGCCGACGGCGTCTACGCGATGATGCCTGGCCCGCACTACGAGACCCCGGCGGAGATCGCCATGCTCGCCCGGCTTGGCGCCGACCTGGTCGGGATGTCGACCGGCCTGGAGGCGATCGCGGCCCGTCATCTGGGCGCGCAGGTGCTCGGCATATCCCTGGTCACCAACCTGGCGGCGGGGCTGGCCAGGCAGGGCCCCAGCCACGAGGAGGTGGTCGAGGCGGGCCGGGCCTCCGCGACTCGGATGGGCGCCCTGCTCGCCGGGTTCCTCCCCCGTATCTAGGTCCCCGGGTGGTCGGCCAGCACCGCGTGGTGATCGGTGCCGTCGAGCGGATCGGCGTGCACGCTCGCCGCGGTGAGCCGCGGGATCGCGTGGATCAGGGCGTGCTCGGCGCCGACCGCGACGTCGTGCGCCTGGATGATGGACCAGACCGGGTCCACGGAGATCTCGCACTCGGCGCGCAGTGTCCGGCCGACCCAGCGGAGCCGGATCCGGCCGACGCCAAGCACACCCGGGGTGGCCCGCAGGGTGGCCTCGACCCACTCGGTCAGCGCGGGGTCGACGC
>Ga0335077_10003624_pt1 | contig 18735 bp, 21 predicted proteins | sample Lox_Sample_31_FD_207151 | JGI IMG/M metagenome (GOLD analysis project Ga0335077, IMG submission 207151) | Soil microbial communities from Loxahatchee National Wildlife Refuge, Florida, United States - Lox_Sample_3.1 | ecosystem: Environmental > Terrestrial > Soil > Wetlands | place: USA... | reverse complement strand
TGTTCCGCCACTACACGTTGTAGCGGGATCCGAAAGTCGGCCTCTATACGCCGGGAGAGGTGTAACTTCCCCTGTTCGTGGTACATTTTGGATCCGAAATCGCGGCGGATGGTGAAGGAGGCTTGGATGTCGCAGGAGGTTCGGATCCAGGAGGAGGCGACTCGTCTCGAGGAGCGCTGGCGCGCGGACGAGCGCTGGCGCGGGATCGAGCGGCCGTACACGGCCGAGCAGGTCGTCCGCCTGCGCGGCTCGGTCGTCCCCGAGAGCACGCTCGCCCGGCTCGGCGCCGAGCGCCTCTGGGAGCTGCTGCGGCGCGACGAGCCCGTCCGCGCGCTCGGCGCGCTCACGGGCGGCCAGGCCGTCCAGATGGTCAAGGCCGGCCTCGAGGCGATCTACCTCTCGGGCTGGCAGGTCGCAGCCGACGCGAACCTCGCCGGCGCGACGTATCCCGACCAGAGCCTCTACCCGGTGAACAGCGTCCCGGCCGTCGTCCGCCGCCTCAACAACGCGCTCATGCGCGCGGACCAGATCGACTGGGCCGAGGGCCGGAACGGCACGCACTGGCTCGCGCCGATCCTCGCCGACGCCGAGGCCGGCTTCGGCGGGCCACTCAACGCGTACGAGCTGATGCGCGCGCTCATCGAGGCCGGCGTGGCGGGCGTCCATTACGAGGACCAGCTCTCGTCGGAGAAGAAGTGCGGCCACCTCGGCGGCAAGGTGCTCGTTCCGACGCAGCAGTTCGTCCGCACGCTTGCCGCCGCGCGGCTCGCGGCCGACGTCCTCGACGTCCCGACCGTGCTCGTCGCCCGGACGGACGCGCTCTCGGCCGCGCTGCTCACGAGCGACGTCGACGACTACGACGGCGAGTTCGTGACCGGCGAGCGGACGCCGGAGGGCTTCTACCGCGTCCGCGACGGCATGGACGCCGCGATCGCGCGCGGCCTCGCGTACGCGCCGTACGCCGACCTCGTCTGGTTCGAGACCCAGACGCCCGATCTCGGCGAGGCGCACGAGTTTGCGGACGCGATCCGCCAGCGGTTCCCGGGGAAGCTCCTCGCGTACAACTGCTCGCCGTCCTTCAACTGGCGCAAGCACCTCGACGACGAGCAGATCGCGTCCTTCCAGGACCAGCTCGCCGGCTGGGGGTATCGCTTCCAGTTCATCACGCTCGCCGGGTTCCACTCGCTCAACGCGGCGATGTTCGACCTCGCGCGCGGCTACGCCGAGCAGCAGATGACCGCATATGTGCGCCTGCAGCAGCACGAGTTCGAGCTCGAGGAGTTCGGCTACACGGCGACGAAGCACCAGCGCGAGGTCGGTGCCGGCTACTTCGACCTCGTCGCCCAGGCGGTCGCGCCCGACAGCTCGACGCTCGCCCTCAAGGGCTCGACCGAGGAAGCCCAATTCGCGTGAGTGCCGTGGAAGCACTCGAAGTTCTCGCGCCGGCAGACGAGGAGGTCCTCACGCGGGAGGCACTCGGCCTCGTCGTGCGGCTGCAGCGGGAGCTGAACCCGCGCCGGCGCGAGCTCCTCGAGCGGCGGCTCGACGTCCAGGCGGAGCTCGACGGAGGCGGCGTCCCGCGCTTCGCGCCCGAGACGAGCGAGATCCGCGAGGGCGAGTGGCGCGTCGCTGAGGCGCCGGCCGACCTGCGCGACCGCCGCTGCGAGATCACCGGCCCCGTCGACCGCAAGATGATGATCAACGCGCTCAACTCCGGTGCGCGCGTCTTCATGGCCGACTACGAGGACGCCCACTCGCCGACGTGGACGAACGTCGTCGAGGGCCAGCGGAACGTCACCGACGCGATCCACCGGACGATCGCGCTCGAGACGCCCGAGAAGGCGTACCGGCTGAACGGCGAGGTCGCGACGCTGATGATCCGCCCGCGCGGCTGGCACCTGCCCGAGCGGCACGTCCTCGTCGACGGCGAGCCGGTCTCGGCTTCGCTCTTCGACTTCGGGATGCACATGGCGCGGAACGCGCGCGAGCAGCTCGAGCGGGGCAGCGGCCCGTACTTCTACCTCCCGAAGCTCGAGTCGCACCTCGAGGCGCGGCTCTGGGCCGACGCGTTCACGCTGGCCGAGGACGAGCTCGACCTCCCGCACGGGACGATCCGCTGCACTGTCCTGATCGAGACGATCCTCGCCGCGTTCGAGATGGAGGAGATCCTCCACGAGCTCCGCGACTGGGGCTGCGCGCTCAACGCGGGCCGCTGGGACTACATCTTCAGCGTCATCAAGAAGTTCCGTGCGCGCGACTGGGTGCTCCCCGACCGCGTCCAGGTGACGATGACCGTGCCCTTCATGCGCGCGTACACCGAGCTGCTCGTGCGCTCGTGCCACCGCCGCGGCGCGCACGCGATCGGCGGCATGGCGGCGTTCATCCCCTCGCGGAAGGATGCCGAGGTCAACGAGGTCGCGCTCGCGAAGGTGCGCGACGACAAGGAGCGCGAGTCGGGAGACGGCTTCGACGGAAGCTGGGTGGCGCACCCGGATCTCGTGCCGGTCTGCACCGAGGTCTTCGACGGCGCGCTCGGCGAGCGGCCGAACCAGCTCGAGCGGCTGCGCGAGGACGCCGTCCCCGACGAGGCCGCGCTCCTGTCGATTCCGGACACGCCGGGCGAGATCACCGAGGCCGGCCTGCGCACGAACGTCTCGGTCGGCGTCCGCTACCTCGACGCGTGGCTGCACGGCGTCGGCGCGGCGGCTATCGACAACCTGATGGAGGACGCGGCTACCGCCGAGATCTCGCGCTCACAGGTCTGGCAATGGCTGCAGCACGGCCACTTCGACGAGCCGCTCGTCCGCCACGAGATCGAGCTCGTCGACGCCGGCGACGAGGCGAAGGAGCTGTTCGCACAGCTCACGCTCGCCGACGAGCTCGTCGACTTCCTGACCCTTCCCGCCTACGAGCACCTCGACCGAGGAGGTACGAGATGACCGAGCTCCTGACCAGATCGAAGGAGCGCTTCGACGAAGGCGAGCTCCTCGCGCCGGAAGATCCGCCGACGGCCGAGCTCGCCGAGTGCACCTGTCCCGACTTTTGCGAGCGCGACCACGACAACGAATAGGCGCGAAAGAGCCGGGGTGAAGGAAGGCTCCACCCCGGCTCGTGTTCGTGTGCCGCGTCAGGGAGTCGTCGCGCCCGTCGCGCTTCCGACGAGGGTCGCGACGAGCGTGTTCTGGATCGTCGAGCAGACGGCCGTTCCGGAGCCGCTGGAGAGGCTGTAGGCGTCGACGGTGAACGTGTGGGAGCCGCTGCCGGTAACGGTGACCAGCTGCGTCACGATGTAGTCGCCCTCGACATAGTTGTCCGACGAGTCGAGCGAGGCGCCCGCGTCGCTGGACGCGACCTGAGTCCCGTCGGCGTCGAGCACGAACTCCCCGTCGCAGTCGGTGCCGATGCTGCCGTCCGGAGCCAGGCTGCCGCTCGCGGTCATGAGGTACGAGCCCGGCGCTGGGACCGTCACGGTGTTGAGGAGCACGGGGCTGCTCGAGTCCGTCCCGATATCGACGCCGGTACCCGTGGTGTTCTCGACATCCTGATAGGAGTCGCTCGGACCCGTCGCCCCGGTCGCGCCGGTCGCCCCGGTGGCGCCGGTCGCGCCGGTCGCGCCGGTCGCCCCTGTCGGGCCCGCCGGGCCTTGTGGGCCGGTCGTCCCGGTGGCTCCCGTTGCTCCCATTGCTCCCGTTGCTCCGGTTGCCCCGGTGGCGCCTGTCGCTCCGGTTGCGCCGGTCGCGCCGGCGCGGCCGGTTCGTCCGCGCAGGCCGTGGAGATGCTTGATCGCCGAGTTCGTAAGCTTCTTCTCGGCGATCGAGTGGTCCTCGATCTGCGAGCCGGAGATGAGCCCGCTCGCCCAAGCCGCGCCGCCGCCGAGCGCGACAAACAATGCGATTGCGGCGACCACCGTCGCCGGATGCCTCAAGTGCTTCACTCTGTCCCTCCTGTCGCTCAACCCCCGAACCCCCGCGCAGCGATCACGAGGCACCCGGCCGATGGTCGAAACCAAGCACCGCGGCCCCGCTTCGGCCACCCGCAAAGAGCGAGGACTGCCTCGACTTTATGGCTGTTTCCCGGCGAGCTAGGGCTGCGCGATGCCCAGCGACGGCAGCGCCGCGGGAGCGACGGGAGCGCCGTGTGGCGCCTTGCCCACTCTCGACTCCACGTCTCGCCAGGCCGTGCGGATCGCCGAGAGCTCGGCCACCGCGAGCCGCATCTGCGGGACGTAGGCCCGGACGCCGTCGATCGCGGTCGCGTCCGTCGGGTCGGCAAAGGCCACCTGCACGGCGCTGCCCTTGAACCGGACGGGAATGGCCGCGAACTGGAGTCCGACGTCCTGCGGCAGCACCTTCGCTGCGCCCGTGTCCACCCCGACGCTGCCGATGCTCACGTACGGGATGTTCAGCTGCTCGGAGAGGGTACGAGCGAGCTCGTCCTCGAAGATGACGCTCGTTCTCAGGAGTACGAGCCCCAGGAGCTCGCCGGTCCTGCGCGACTCCTTGAGGCCGGCGTCGAGCTGCTCGTCGGTGATCAGGCCCTTGTACCGCAGGACCTCGCCGAGCCGCGGCCGCGTCACGCCGATGGCGTTGACCGGCGCCGGGGTGCTCGCCGTCGCCTGCCGGAGCGGGGTCGCGACACCGTGCACCTGCACCCAGCTGTCCGTGTACTCCTGCAGCGTCGCCTCGTCCTCGGTCCCTGTGAGCTCGACGAGGGATGGAGCTGCGAGCCGTGCGGGCACGCCGAGGCGCAGGAAGTAGTCGCGGAGCCTGACTGCCAGGTCGGGCCGCCTGCTGATGTCGACCAGCCAGGGGCCTTGCGTGTCGTGTGCAATCGCGGTATCCACCGTTCTCCTCATGCCATAGGGACGGAAGTCGAGCAAGGGACGTTACGTTTCACTGAAGCACTGCGGCGGGAGTTTGACCACCCCGCAAAGAGTGAGCCGTTTCCTCGACTTCCTGGTCGTTTCGCGATACCCACGATCGAGGGATGCGTCACTCGATCGAGTGACTCGGGCGAGGCGAGAGCTCGCGATGCGGACGTACACTCGGAGGGTGAGCCTCGACTCCACGAAAGCGGACGACATCGCGCTCGTGATCGAGGAGGCGATCGTCTCGGGCGAGCTCGAGCCGGGGACCGTGCTGCGGCAGGAGCAGCTGTCCGAGCAGTTCGAGGTCTCCCGCACGCCCATCCGCGAGGCGCTGCGGCGGCTGGCCGCGCTCGGGCTCGTCTCCTTCGTCCCGAATCGCGGCGTCCGGGTGCGGACGATCTCGCGTGAGGAACTGCACGAGGCCTTTCTCGTCCGCGCCGAGCTCGAGGCACTCGCGACGGAGGTGGCGGCGCAGAAGATGACGCCGGGCGACCTCGCGGAGCTCGAGGCGGCCGAGCAGCGTTTCGCGAAGATCTCCCAGGAGCTGCGCGCGCTCGAGCCGGGCGAGGGGCGCCGCGCGATCATGGGCGAGTGGGTTCGCGCCAACCACGCGTTCCACGACGTGATCTACCGGGTCGCGGACCTTCCGCTCGTCGAGCAGCTCGCGAAGAGCGCCCGGCGCTCGTTCTCGGGGCCCGCGGTGTGGGCGCCGGGCGACCACTCGATCGACGGGCTCTACGCGAAGAACGCCGAGCAGCACCGCGCGATCCGGCAGGCGCTCGCGGCCGGCAGCGCGACGGGGGCCCGCGAGCTCGCCCACGAGCACGTCCTCTCTTCCTTCGTCCTGCTCGAGACGATTCTCGAGCAGGTCGGCGCTCAGCCCCGCGACTGGCAGAAGACCCGCGCGCGCGGCTAGCCGCACGACCGCGGCTGGAGCGGGCGACCGGCTCCGCTCGAGGGATGTCTCGAGCCGGACCCTCAAGCCCTCGAACGAGGGGATCGCGACCGGAGGTTTACGGCCGATGTCGGGAGTGACAAGACCTCTCGACCGGCCGCATGCCAAACCGTATTCGTCTTCTCGTCGTCTTCCTCGCCGTCGGAGCCGCCGCGCTCGCCGGCGCCTCTCGCGCCTTCGCCTGCGGAGGGTCGAGCGGATACACGTACGCCGGCATGGCATCCCGCCTGCCTCGTTACGGGATCGCTGCCCGCGTGACGCCGCTGCTGGGGTTCGACGTCGTGAGTGGACATGTCGCCGGCTGGGTCGGCGTGGGCGGGCCGGCGAGGGGCCGCGGGGCAGCGACGAATGGATCCAGATCGGTCTGAGCGGCTTCCCCGGCGTCACCGGGAACGACGTCTACTACGAGGTGGCCCTCCCGCACCACTACCCGGCCTATCACCAGGTCGCGGCAGACCTGCCCTTCGGGCGGACGGTCAAGGTCGCCGTGCTCGAGATGCACAACCGCCCCAACTGGTGGCGCGTCTGGTTCGACCGCCATCCGGTCTCGAGGCCGATTCGCCTGCCGGACAGCCACGATCGCTGGAGCCCCATCGCAACCGCCGCGAGCTGGGACGGCGGCAGCGGAGGCGCCTGCAACGGATTCCTCTACAGCTTCCGGGACGTCGCCGTGGCGTTCGCCCCGGGCGGCGGCTGGCGCGCGCTCGCGCGCAACGAGAAGATCACCAGCTCGACCACGCGCCTGCGGCGCGCGCGTGCGTCCTTCATCGCCGCCGAGGCGACGCGGCCATCCGCTCGCTGCTCTCCGTCCGCTCGCTGCTCTCCCTCGCTCCCTGAACCGATCGGGCGCGCGAGGCTGCGGCCCGCTAGGGTTCCGCGGATAGTCGCTGCCTGATCCCGCATACGATCGGCTCCCCATGGAGATGGAGCCGCTGTACCGCCCGCAGGGCGTCGAAGAGCGCTGGCAGCGCAGCTGGGAGGAGGAAGGGCTCTACCGCGCCGACTCCGAGCAGCCCGGCGACACGTACGTGATCGCCGTGCCGCCGCCGAACGTGACCGGCGCGCTCCACATGGGCCATGCCCTGAACGGCGCGATCCAGGACGCGCTGATCCGCTGGCACCGCATGCGCGGCTTCAACACGCTCTGGCAGCCCGGCTTCGACCACGCGGGGATCGCGACGCAGGCCGTGGTCGAGAAGGAGCTTCGCCGGGAAGGCGTCTCGCGGCTCGAGCTCGGCCGGGAGGCGTTCGTCGAGCGCGTATGGGAGTGGCTCCACGAGTACGGCGGCGTGATCATGGGCCAGTTCCGGCGGCTCGGCTGCTCCCTCGACTACGAGCGGGAGCGCTTCACGATGGACGAGGCGTACGTGCGTGCGGTGATGCGCTTCTTCGTCCACCTCTACGAGCGCGGCTGGATCTTCCGCGACAACCGGATCGTCAACTGGTGCAGCGACTGCCGCACCTCGATCTCCGACCTCGAGGTCGAGCACATCGAGGTCGACGACGCGCTCACGTATGCGCGCTATCCGCTCGCGGAGGGCGGCGGCGGGATCTCCGTCGCGACCGTGCGCCCGGCGACGATCCTCGCCGACGTCGCCGTGGCCGTCCACCCCGGCGACGAGCGCTACAGCGGGCTCGTCGGGAAGGAGGTCGTCGTCCCGGTGGTGGGCCGCCGCGTCCCCGTGATCGCCGACGAGCGCGTCGACCCGGAGTTCGGAACCGGCGCGGTGAAGATCACGCCCGGCCACGACCCGATGGACTTCGAGATCGGACGCGACCACGACCTGCCCGAGCTGACCGTGATCGGCCTCGACGGCCGCATGACGGGCGACATCCCGGACAAGCTGGTCGGGCTCACCGAGGAGGAGGCGGCCGAGTACGTCGTCGACTGGCTCCGGCAGGAGCAGCTGCTCGAGAAGCGCGAGAGCTACCGCCACGCGGTCGGCCACTGCGAGCGGAGCGGCACCCGGATCCAGCCGCTCGTCTCGCTCCAGTGGTGGGTCGACATGGACTCGATGGCGGCGCGCGCGATCGAGGCGCTCGAGTCCGGACGCGTCACGTTCCATCCGCCCTCGCAGCACCGCGTTGCGCTCGACTGGCTGAAGGCGATCCGGCCCTGGAACGTCTCGCGCCAGCTCTGGTGGGGACACCAGCTGCCGATCTGGTACTGCGCCGACGGGCACGTCACGTGCGCCGAGACCGAGCCGGACGCGTGCGCCGAGTGCGGCGGCGGAGGCCTGACGCGCGACGAGGACGTGCTCGACACGTGGTTCTCGTCGGCGCTCTGGCCGTTCGCCACGCTCGGCTGGCCCGACGACACCCCGTCGCTGCGCCGCTACTACCCGGGCAACGTCAACTCGACCGCGCGCGAGATCATCTTCCTCTGGGAGAACCGGATGATCATGGCCGGGCTCGAGCTGCTGGGCGAGATCCCGTTCTCGGACGTGATCATCCACTCGACGATCCTCGCCCCCGACGGGCGGCGGATGTCGAAGTCGCTCGGCACCGGCATCGACCCGCTCGACCTGATCGCCGAGCACGGCGCCGACGCGACGCGCTACGGGCTGCTGAAGATGTCGTCGGGGCACGATGTGCGCTTCTCGGCGCAGCCGATCGAGGAAGGGCGCCGTCTGGCGAACAAGCTCTGGAACGTCGCGCGCCTCGTCCTCGGCGCGACCGAGGTGGCGGCCGCCTTCAGCGCCGAGCTGCCGGAGGAGCGCTGGATCACAGCACGGCTGGACGCCGCACAGGCACAGGTGATCGACGGGCTTTCGAGCTTCGAGTTCTCGCGGGTGGCCGACGCTCTGTACCACGTCACCTTCGACGACTTCTGCGACTGGTATGCCGAGGCGATCAAGCCGGCGCTCTACGAAGGGGACGCGCGTGTCGCGGGCATGGCCGTGGCCACGCTCGAGCGACTGCTGAAGCTCCTCCATCCCGTCATGCCGCACGTGACCGAGGAGATCTGGTCGCAGCTTCCCGCACGCCGGTCGCGTCTGATCGCAGCGCCGTGGCCGGACGTCCACGGGAGCTACGCGGAGGAGCAGCCGTGGTTCGAGCGCATCCAGGTCGCCGCCGAGGTCTTTCGGCGCGCGGGTGTCCGTGGCAGCCTCGATCCCGAGCAGGCGCGCATCTTCGACGCCGTCGTCAAGCCCGACCGGGTCGCGCCCTCCACGACCGTGGACGCCGAGATCGCCCGCCTGGAAAGGGAGATCGAGCGCGCGGAGCGGATGCTCGCGAACGAGAAGTTCGTCGCCAATGCCGCCCCCGAAGCGGTCGACGCCGAGCGCCGGAAGCTCGCGCAATACCGTGCCGAACTCGAAGCCCTCCGCGATTAGCTGGCTCGAGTCGCTCTCGCCGTGGCCGGCCGACGGCTTCGGCACCGAGCGGATGCGCCTGCTCCTCGAGCGGCTCGGCGACCCGCAGCGGGAGTTCGACGCGATCCACGTCGTCGGCACGAAGGGCAAGTCGACCGCCGCGCGCCGCCTCGCGGCGACGATCGGCGGCCGGGCGTACACCTCGCCGCACGTCTCGGGCTGGCACGAGCGGCTCCAGACCGATCCCCAGGGGCTCACGCGCGCCGTCGAGCGCGTCCGGCCCGCGGCCGAGGAGCTCGGCGCGACCCAGTTCGAGACCCTCACGGCGGCCGCGTTTGCGGACTTCGCCGCGAGCGGGGTGCGGTCTGCGGCGATCGAGGCGGGGCTGGGCGGCCGTTACGACGCGACGAATACGATCGGCGCCCGCGTCGTCCTGCTCACGAACATCGGGCTCGAGCACACCGACGTGCTCGGCGAGACGCGCGAGGCGATCGCGCGCGAGAAGCTCGCCGTTGCGGGCCCCGACGCGACCGTCGTCCTTCCGGACGAGGAGTTCGCGGATCTCGTCGCGGGTCGGGACGTGCGCGTCGGCGGTGCCCGGGAGGCGGCGTCGGCGTTCCTCGGGCGTGAGGTCGAGCTGGCGGAGGCGTCGCTGCCGGGACGGTTCGAGGTGCGCGGGCGCGAGGTCTGGGACGGCGCGCACACGCCGGAGGCGGTCGACTGGCTGCTCGAGCGGCTGCCGGAGGCGGGCGAATACGTCGTCGTCGCCTCGATCCTCGGCGACAAGGACGCCGACGGAGTCCTCGCGCGGCTCGCGCGGGCCGGGGCGCGGCTCGTCGCGACCGAGTCGCCGAACCCGCGTTCGCTGCCGGCGTCGGCAGTCGCGGCGGCGGCGTCGGCGTACTTCGCACAGGTGGAGGAGATTGCCGATCCCCACGCCGCTCGAGCCCGCGCCCTCCAGTGGGCTGGCCTCGGCGGCAGGGTCGTCGTCACGGGCTCCCTGTACCTTCTAGCCGAGCTTCATGGCGACCACGGCATCGCATAGCCCGGGTGGCAGGCTGTCGATCTTCGTCTTCGCCGCTGTCGTCCTCGTCGTCGTCGTCGGCGGCGCCTTTGCAGCGGGCTGGCTGATCGGCAGACTGCTCCTGTGAGCGCGAGGGTCTTTTCGTCGGGAACCGGGCTCGCCGTCCGCAACGCGGCCATCCTGGTCGGCGTCGTGTTCTGGCTCTCGCTCGTGTTCTGGACGTACAAGGACGCGCGACGCCGGATCGACGACCCGTTTCTGATCGCGCTCGCGGTGCTCGTCGCACTCGTGCTGCCGTTCATCGGCCCCTTTGTCTACATGCTGTTCCGGCCGCCCGAATATCTCGAGGAGGTGCGTGAGCGCCAGCTCGAGCTGCGGGCGATCGAGGAGCGGCTCTCGGCGGGCGACAGCCGCTGCCCCGTCTGCCGGGCGGAGATCGACCCGAGCTTCCTCGTCTGCCCGGTGTGCACGACGAAGCTGAGGCAGGCGTGCACGAGCTGCAACGCTCCGCTCGAGCCGATCTGGCAGGTCTGCCCCTACTGCGAGACGCCGATCGAGCCGGCGGCGGCCGCGGGCGGGCCGCCCGTACTGGGGACGCAGCGCCCGCCGCGCCGCGACGCGTAGCGCCGCTACGCCGCACAGGGCCGCTCTATAGTGGGCCGCCGTGGCGGTCGAGCGGAGCCTGATCCTGATCAAGCCGGACGCGGTGCGCCGTCGCCTCGCGGCCGAGATCCTCGGCCGGATCGAGGCGCGCGGCTTCGAGATCCGCGCCGGGAAGCTTCTCGTCGTCGACCGCGAGCTCGCGGAAGAGCATTACGCCGAGCATCGCGAGAAGCCGTTCTTCGGCGAGCTCGTCGAGTTCATCACCTCGGGCCCGACCTGGGCGCTCGCGGTCGAGGGCGACGGCGCGATCGCGACGCTGCGCAGGACGATCGGCGCGACGAATCCCGCCGAGGCCGACCCGGGCACGATCCGCGGCGACCTCGCGATGTCGATGCCCGACAACCTCGTCCACGGCTCCGACTCGCCGGAGTCGGCCGAGCGCGAGCTCGCGCTCTGGTTTCCGGGCGGTGTCTAGCGCGGCGAATCGGGCGGCCTGGGAGGACGTCCCGCTGCCGGACTCGAGCTTCGACGTCGTCTTCTCGAACCACGCGCGTTCTCCTCTGCGGCCGTGCTTCGGGCTGCGCCGGGTCGGCGAAGGCGATGATGGCGCCGCGACGTGCAACCGCGGCTACGGCGAGTGGATCCGCCTCCTCCACGCGAACGGCCTCGTGGGCGAGTCCATCTGGGTCGCCCGGAAGGCGTGAGCGCTCCCCCCGCGCCGCCGCTGCTCCTCGCGTCGACCTCGCCGCGGCGCCGGGAGATCCTCGAGCAGCTGCGGATCCCGTTCGAGACAGTCGCGCCCGCGTACGAGGAGACGGAGGGCGACCCCGTGGCGCACGCGGTCGGGAAGGCGCGCTCGGTGCTCGCGCTGGCGGACGGGCGGCCGGTCGTCGGCTGCGACACCGAGGTGATCTGCGCCGGGCGCGTGTACGGGAAGGCGGCGGGCAGCGAGGAGGCGGAGGAGATGCTCGAGAGCCTGGCCGGGCGGACGCACGAAGTCGTCTCGGGGCTCGCGCTCCTGACCGCGGCGTGGGAGGAGGTGCGCAGCGAGACGACTCGGGTGACCTTCCGTCGCCTCACGCCGCGCGAGCTCGGGCACTACGTCGCGTCGCGGGAGTGGGAGGGACGCGCGGGCGCGTACGCGATCCAGGGCCTCGGCGCGTCCCTCGTCGAGCGGGTCGAGGGCGACTACCTCAACGTCGTGGGCCTGCCGGCGTCGCTCCTCGTCCGCCTCCTGGCGGAGCGGTTTCCCGGCACCTACGGCTTCGGTTGATCCAGCCATGGCCGGGGTCAGACCCCGTACATGGCCGGTTTCGACGCGTTGGCCGCACCGGCCCGGACGTATTCGGCGTAGGCCCTCGCGGCTCCGGCCGGCGTAGCACCGAAGCTCCGCGCCCACGAGATGTCGTGGAACGGACGAGGCGGCTCGATGCCCAGATGAGCACGGCAGCCGCTCCACCGCCACTGTTCGGCCGCTGCGACGAGCCCTGCGCGCTCGGGGTTCAGATCGACGTAGCGAACGACCTCGCGGAGATAGTCGTCGTCGGTGACGGTCTCCGAGCGGAACCGCCCCTGGAACAGATGACCGGTGTATTCGTGGCGCCAGTTGAACTCTTGGGCGTACTCGCCGCAGAGACGCTGCATCCCTCGCGAGATCGTTTCGGCCGGGATCTGGAGCACCAAATGGACATGGTTCGTCATCAGGCACCAGCCCAGAACGCGCCACGAGAGAGTCCGACCGAGACGTTCGAGGATGCCGACGTAGCACTCCCTGTCGAGGTCGTCGAGGAAGATCGGCTGCCGCCGGTTGCCGCGGCAGGTCACGTGCCGGATCCCCGCCGACTGGTCGCGCAACGGCCTCGGCATAGGCCGAGCGTATGGCCCCACTCTCGACGCGACCGTGCCGGAAATGCAACGAGCCGCGAGAATTCCCGCGGCTCTCCCAATCGGGGTGCCCAGATTCGAACTGGGGACCTCTCCGACCCGAACGGAGCGCGCTACCAGGCTGCGCCACACCCCGAGACCGCGCCATAGGGTAGCGGGCGGTGACGGCGCTCAAGGCGGTCCTGTTCGACGTCGACTTCACGCTCGCCCGGCCGGGCCCGGAGCTCGGACCGCGGGGCTACGTCCGAGCGGGCGAGCGGTACGGGCTCCGCCTCGACTCCGCCCGCTACGAGGAGGCTCGGAATGCGGCGCTCGTGCACCTCCGCCACCACCCGGAGCTCGAGCACGACGACGAGACCTGGTTCCGCTTCACCGAGGCGATCGTCCGCGGCATGGGCGGAGACGCCGACTCCGCGTACGACTGCGCCGTCGAGATCACGCGCGGCTGGGAGCGGCACGAGAACTTCGAGCTCTACGACGACGCTCTTCCGGCGCTCACAGCGCTACGAACGGCAGGCATCCGGATCGGGCTCGTCTCGAACTCCGCTCGCGACGTCCGCGAGTTCGCCCGCCATCACGGCCTCGAGGTCGACGCAGGCATCAGCTCGTTCCATCACGGCCGGACGAAGCCGCACGCGTCGATCTTCCACGCCGTGCTCGATCTCCTCGGCGTAGAGCCTGCCGAGGCGGCGATGGTGGGGGACACGATCGCCGACGACGTCGAAGGAGCGCGTGCGCTCGGGATGCGGGCGATCCTGCTCGACCGGGAAGGGCGCCATCCGGATTTCGAGCCTCGGATCCAATCCCTCGCCGGGCTCCTTCCTCTCCTGGGCATCGCGGCGTAACCTTTGGCTATGCCCGCATGGGTTGCCTGGGCGATCGCGGCCGTCTTCCTCGCCGTCGGCGAGGTCTTCACGCCGGGCCTGTTCTTCCTCGGCCCGATCGCGGTCGCGGCGGTCGCGGCCGCCGTGGCGTCGGCGATCGGCGCCGCCGTCTGGCTGCAGGCGCTCGTGTTCGGAATCGGTGCGTTCGCGTCGCTCGGGCTCCTCCGTCCGATCGCCCGCGCGCACCTGACGATGCCGCACGCCATCCGCACCGGGACCGCGGCGCTCGAGGGCGCGAAGGCCGTCGTCCTGCAGCGGGTGGACGACCAGGGAGGTCGCGTCAGGATCGGCGGCGAGGAGTGGAGCGCGCGCTCCTATCTGCCGGACGAGGTGTTCGACGCGGGAGCGCAGGTCGAAGTCGCGCGCATCGAGGGCGCCACGGCGCTCGTCTACAGATAGGAGCTGAGGGTCAATGGCAGCCTGGATCATTATCGGAATCGTCGCCGTGATCGTCCTCGTCACCCTGGCGCGGACGATCCGGATCGTCCCGCAGGCGCGCGCCGGAGTCGTCGAGCGGCTCGGCCGCTATTCGCGCACCCTGACCCCGGGGCTCGCGATGGTCGTCCCGTTCGTCGACCGCGTGCGGCCGCTCATCGATCTCCGGGAGCAGGTCGTCTCCTTCCAGCCGCAGCCGGTGATCACGGAGGACAACCTCGTCGTCAACATCGACACCGTCCTCTACTTCCAGGTCACCGACCCGAAGTCGGCGACGTACGAGATCGCGAGCTACGTCCAGGGGATCGAGCAGCTCACCGTGACGACGCTCCGCAACGTGATCGGCACGATGACGCTCGAAAAGACGCTCACCTCGCGCGACCAGATCAACGCCGAGCTGCGCGGCGTCCTCGACGACGCGACCGGCAAGTGGGGCATCCACGTCAACCGTGTCGAGCTGAAGGCGGTCGATCCGCCCGCCTCGATCAAGGACGCGATGGAGAAGCAGATGCGCGCCGACCGGGACAAGCGCGCGGCGATCCTGCAGGCGGAGGGCGAGAAGCAGTCGCAGATCCTCACCGCCGAGGGCAAGAAGCAGGCGTCGATCCTCGAGGCGGAGGGCGAGAAGCAGGCGATGGCGCTGCGCGCGGAGGGCCAGGCGAAGGCGATCGGGACCGTCTTCGAGGCCATCCACGAAGGGAAGCCCGACGCCGACCTGCTCGCCTACAGCTACCTGCAGGTGCTGCCGCAGATCGCGCAGGGCGAGGCGAACAAGGTCTGGATCATCCCGAGCGACCTGCAGCAGGCGGTCGGGCGGATCGCCGGCGCGGTCAAGGACGTGGTGCCGATCCCGCCGGCCGAGCAGAACGGCCAGCCGGAGTAGCGGCGACGAGCTCGGCAAACCGAGCCGCGCCGACGTTCCCGCCCGAGACGACGACGCCGGCGGTGCGCCCGCGGGCGTCGAGCTTGCCGTAGAGGAGGGCGGCGACGCCGACGGCGCCGCTCGGCTCGACGACGAGCTTCAGCCGGTCGAAGAGGAAGGTCATGGCAGCCACGATCTGCTCGTCGGTCACGGCCACGATCTCGTCGACCCGCCGACGGTTGACCTCGAAGGTCAGCTCGCCGGGCTCGGTCGCCTGCAGGCCGTCGGCGATCGTGCGCGGGACGTCGATCCGAATGCGCTCGCCGGCGGCGAGCGAGCGGCGCGTGTCGTCGCCGGCCTCCGGCTCGACGCCGACGACGCGGCAGCCGGGCCGGAGCGCCTTCGCGACGGTCGAGCAGCCGGCGATCAGTCCGCCGCCGCCCACCGGCGCGACGAGGAGGTCGAGCTCGGGCGCGACCTCGAGCAGCTCGAGCGCGGTGGTGCCCTGGCCGGCCATGACGAGTGGGTCGTCGTACGGCTTCACGAGCTCGAGCCCGCGCTCGGCGGCGAGGCGCGCGCCGATCTCCTCGCGGCTCTCCGTCCAGCGGTCGTACGTCACGATCACGGCGCCGTAGCCGCGCGTCGCCTCGACCTTCGCCTCCGGCGCGTCCTCGGGCATCAGGATCGTCGCGTGGGAGCCGAGCAGCCCGGCGGCGATCGCGACGGCCTGTGCGTGGTTGCCGGAGGAGTAGGCGAGGACGCCGCGCCGGAGCGCGTCCTCGTCGAGCGACGAGATCTTGTTGTACGCGCCGCGGAACTTGAAGGCGCCGCCGCGCTGGAAGCACTCGGCCTTGACGTGGACCCGCGCGCCCGTCAGCTCGTCGAGCGTGCGGGACGTGACGACGGGCGTGCGATGCGCGACTCCTTCGAGTCGCCGCGCCGCGCGCTCGACGTCCTCGAGCTCGATCAGCGACACGGCACCGTGCCCGGAAGGAAGAGGCCGAAGCCCCAGAGGCGGTCGTCGAAGAGGAAGTACGCGGTGCGGGCGTGCGGTGCGTCGGCGACGAGGGCGGTATAGCCGGTGCACGTGACGGTCAGGAGCGGCAGCTTGCGCGCCTCGACCTCCTCGGCCGGGGCGCCGAGCGTGAGGCCGCGGGTGTCGTGCCAGCCCGCCGGCTGCCAGAGCGTGTAGACGGCGGAGACACGGCCGCGGACGAACTCCACCGCGATCCCGTGCTCGTCGAACGGGCGCACGGTGAAGTACCACGTGCGCGACGCGCAGCCGCGGCAGAGGCCGTAGAACGAGCCGAGCGTGGCCCGGACTGCCCGCGGCGCCTCGCCGAGCCGGATGCCGCCGAGCGAGCGGCCCGGGTCGAGGACGCCGCGCCGCGGCACGCCCGCCGCGACGGGCGCGGCGAGCACGAGGGCGGCGAGCGCTGTCGCGATCAGGCTCCGCCTCATATGCTCGGAGTATGTCGCTCTGGGACGAGGTGGCGGTGCTCGAGGCCAGCGTCGACGGCTACGCGCTCGAACGCCGCGAGCTTCCCACGGAGTCCGGGTGGACTCGGGTCACGACGACGGTCGTCCTCCGCGGAGACGGCGTCTTCGGACAGGGTGAGGACGTCACCTACGACGCGTCGTTCCACGACGGCGTGCCCGCCGATCTCGTGCTCGCCGGCGCCTGGAGCCTCGAGGACTTCTCCCACCGGCTCGACGACGCGGCGCCGCTGGCCGAGGGGTACCGCCGCTGGGCCTTCGAGAGCGCGGCCCTCGACCTCGCCCTGCGGCAGGCCGGTCTCGGGCTCGGCCAGGCGGTGGGGCGCGAGGAGCGTCCCGTCCGCTTCGTCGCCTCGATGCGCGCGGACATCGAGCCGTGGCTCGAGCTGGCGCCGGCGCTCGAGTTCAAGCTCGATGCGGAGAGCGACTGGGACCGCGCGCTGCTGCGGCGGCTGCACGAGCTCGACCGTGTCCGCATCGTCGACCTGAAGGCGTACTACCGCGGCACGAGCGTCGATCTCGCGCCGGATCCGCAGCTCTACCGCGCGGTCGCGGAGGAGCTGCCGGACGTCGTGCTCGAGGATCCGTGGCTCGAGGACGGCTGCCGCGAGGCGCTGGCTGGGGCGGAGGACAGGCTGAGCTTCGACGCGCCCGTCCACTCGCTCCACGATCTCGACGCGCTGCCGCTCGCCCCGCGCTGGCTGAACGTGAAGCCGTCGCGCTTCGGGACGGTGCGGAGCCTCTTGGAGACGATCGAGGCGTGCGAGGAGCGCGGGATTCGCATGTACGGCGGCGGCCAGTACGAGCTCGGGCCGGGGCGGCTCCAGATCCAGCGGCTCGCGAGCGTCTTCTATCCCGACGGCCCGAACGACGTCGCGCCGTCGGTCTACAACGAGGGCGGCCCGCGTCCCGATCTGCCCCAGAGCCCGCTACCCCCGCCGGACGGGCCGGGTCTCTAACGGACATGTACGGGGTCTGACCCCGTACATGGCTGCCTCGGACGTGTCCGCCTAGGACCTGAACGCGTTCTCGCCGGTCAGTGCCTTGCCGACCGAGAGCGTGTGCACCTCGTGCGTGCCCTCGTACGTGAGGACGGACTCGAGGTTGTTCATGTGGCGGATGACGGGATACTCGAGGGTGATCCCGTTCCCGCCGAGCACGCTGCGCGCCGACCGCGCCACCTCGAGCGCGCCGCGCACGTTCGACATCTTCCCCATCGAGACGTGCTCGGGCCGCAGCGCCCCTTCGTTCTTCATCCGTCCGAGATGGAGGGCGAGCAGCGTGCCGCGGTTCACCTCGAGCGCCATCTCCGCGAGCTTCTGCTGCGTGAGCTGGTACGCCGCGATCGGCTTCCCGAAGACGATGCGCTCCTTCGCGTAGTCGAGGGCCGCCTCGAAGCACGCGCGGCCCGCGCCGACCGAGCCCCAGACGATCCCGTAGCGCGCCTCGTTCAGGCAGGAGAGCGGCCCGCGCAGCGTCGCGATCTCGGGGAAGCGGCTCTCCTCGGGCACGCGCACGTCGCGCAGCACGAGCTCGGACGTGACGGAAGCGCGCAGCGACAGCTTGTGGTGCATCTCGGGCGCTTCGAATCCCTCCATCCCGCGCTCGACGAGGAAGCCGTTGATCGCGCCGTCCTCGGTGCGCGCCCAGACGACGGCGAGGTCGGCGATCGTGCCGTTCGTGATCCACATCTTCGAGCCGTCGAGGATCCAGTCGGAGCCGTCGCGCCTCGCGGTCGTGCGCATCGAGCCGGGATCGGAACCGGCGTCCGCCTCGGTGAGCCCGAAGCAGCCGAGCGCCTCGCCGGCGTGCATCTGCGGCAGCCAGCGCTGCTTCTGCTCCTCCGAGCCCCACTTCCAGATCGCGAACATCGCGAGCGAGCCCTGCACGGACACGAAGCTGCGGACGCCGGAGTCGCCCGCCTCGAGCTCCAGGCACGTGAGCCCGTACTCGACCGCGCTCGCCCCCGGCAGCCCGTAGCCGTCGAGGTGCATCCCGAAGAGGCCGAGCCGGCCGATCTCCTGCGCGAGTTCCCGCGGGAGGATGCCCTGCTCGAACCAGTCGCCGATCTCGGGCAGGATCCGTTCGCGGACGAACTGCCGCACGGTGTCGCGGATCGCCCGCTCCTCGTCGTCGAGCAGCGCGTCGATCGCAAGGAAGTCGCGGGGGTCGAGCTCCGTCGGCCGAGCCGTAGTCGCCACGGCTCTATGGTAGATCTCAGCCGGATTCGGCGGCGTGGATCGCGGCGGCGAGCCAGTCCGGGACGCGGGTCGGCCGCAACGTCGCGGCGTCGACGCACGCGTGCTGGGTGTGGCCCTCCGCGACGACGTCCTTGCCGTGCACGATCGTGTACTCGAAGCGGAAGCGGGCGCCGCGCAGGCCGACGCAGCGGGTGTGGACGAGGAGC
>Ga0335077_10003623_pt1 | contig 18736 bp, 15 predicted proteins | sample Lox_Sample_31_FD_207151 | JGI IMG/M metagenome (GOLD analysis project Ga0335077, IMG submission 207151) | Soil microbial communities from Loxahatchee National Wildlife Refuge, Florida, United States - Lox_Sample_3.1 | ecosystem: Environmental > Terrestrial > Soil > Wetlands | place: USA... | reverse complement strand
CCATGGCGCGAGCGCTCGGCCTGGAGCGTTTCGAAACCGGCCTGGTGCTCGAAGGCGGCGCGATCGATGTAAACGGGCAAGGCAAGCTGCTAGCCACCCAAGAATGCCTGCTTTCGACCGTGCAACAGCGCAATCCCGGCATTTCACGCCGCGCGCTCGAATCGGCATTTCGAAAATTTCTGGGAGTGAACGAAGTGATCTGGCTCGGCCGCGGCATCTCCGGCGACGACACCCACGGCCACATCGACGATATCGCGCGCTTTACCGCGCCCGACACGGTGGTCGCCGCGATCGAACCGGACCGCTCCGATCCCAACCACGACCCGCTCGAAGAAAACCTGGCCCGTTTGCGCGCGCGCGGCGATCTTCGCGTCGTCCCGTTGCCCATGCCCGAGCCGGTCTACTTCGCCGGCCAGCGCCTTCCGGCAAGCTACGCGAATTTCTACATCGCCAACCGCGTCGTGCTCGCGCCGGTGTTCTCCGATCCCAACGATCGCGCCGCGCTCAACACTCTGGCTCGCCTGTTCCCCGACCGTCAGGTGATCGGCATACCCAGTCGCGATCTGGTGCTCGGCCTGGGCACGCTGCACTGCATGACGCAGCAGCAGCCAGTGGGACCGCCGGTCTTGCCGGCTGTCTGTTGATTGGGGTGAGAAAGCAGCCGCCAAGAGCGGCCGCCCCACATGATTCAGAGCCGTCCGGAGCTGGCTACGCACCCACCGCTTGCAGCTTCGGCTCCTCGGCGGTCACGTAAAATCCGAACAGCGGCGTGGTCTCTCCACGACCCCAGCGGTTCATCTTCCACTGCGCCCGCACGTGCCGAATCTCCGGCCGCCGCGCCAGGTCAATCGTCAGCGAATACGTCCCGCAATAAAATTTCTGCGGAAACGTTTCGAGCAATACCCAACTTTTCCGGTCGGCCGATCCCCAGATCGACACTTCCAGGCTTTGCTGCTCCAGACTTCTTGTAATGCCCAGCGTCAGCAGCAACGTCTTGCCGCACGAATCGTCCAGCGCCACAACAGCGCCGGCTCCGTCCTGCCGGGCGACACCCTCCGGGAGAAGAAACTTCGACATGACACCTCCCAACTTCCCAAGAACAACCTGTCGAACGGTCGGGTGATCGAACCTAATTAAATTTGCTTAAGTCGCTCTCGCGCTACCCTCAGGGTCTCATATTTTTTGCAAAAACAGAAGCGGATAAAGTGGGCGCCTTCCGCCGGATTTTCGAAGAAGCTCGACCCCGGCACCGCCGCCACTTTCAGGTCCTCGATCAGGTGCCGCGCGAACGCCATGTCATCGGGATAGCCGAATCCCGAAATGTCCGCCATGATGTAATAGGCGCCATGCGGACGCACCGGCTTGAACCCGGTTTCTTCCAGCACTTCGAGCATCGCGTTGCGTCGCTCGCCGTAATCGCGCGCCAGATTCGCGTAGTATTCATCGGGCAGCGCCAGTGCCACCGCGCCCGCTTCCTGCAACGGCGCCGCCGCGCCTACCGTGAGAAAATCATGCACCTTGCGGATGGAATCGGTCAGATCCGGCGCCGCCAGCACCCAACCCACGCGCCATCCGGTGACCGCGTAGGTCTTGCTCAGGCTGTTCACCAGAATGGTGCGCTCGCGCATTCCCGGCAGCGACATGATGGGAATGTGCTGCGCTCCGTCATATAAGATGTGCTCGTAGATTTCGTCGGTGATGGCCAGCGCGTCGAACTCCTGGCACAACTCCGCGATGATTTCGAGCTCTTTTCTTTCAAAAACGCGTCCGGTGGGATTGTTCGGCGAACATAAAATGATCGCCTTGGTTTTTTTCGAAAACGCGCGGCGCAGCTCGTCCGGATCGAACTTCCAGTCGGGCGGCCGCAGGTTCACGAATTTGCGATCGGCGCCCGAAAGCAGCGTGTCCGGGCCGTAATTTTCGTAGTGCGGCTCGAAAATCACCACCTCGTCGCCGGGATTGAGCGTGGCCATCAGCGACGCCATCATGCCTTCGGTCGATCCGCAGCACACGGTGATTTCGCGCTCCGGATCGATCTCGATTCCGTAAGTCCGCTTGTATTTCGCGGCGATCGCATCGCGAAACGTTTTCGAGCCCCAGGTGATCGCGTACTGATTGATATCCGCTGCGATAGCCTCGCGCGCGGCGTCCTTCAAAATCTGCGGCGCGGGAAAATCGGGAAATCCCTGCGCGAGATTGACGGCCTGATGCTGCGCAGCGAGGCGCGTCATCTCGCGAATCACGCTCTCGGTGAAGCGCAAAGTCCGGCTGCTGCGAAAACGCGCGCGGCGGTTGGGAATATCCGCGGGCTGAAGCAGAGATCGTTCGGCGATAGATGCCATTGGTACATTTTATCCCGCGCGCGAACAGCCCTGGCGATGACGGCGGCGGTCGACCTCACATTTTACGCACTCCTCACTCACAAGTGAGTATCATATACTCAGGATATGAGTACGCGGCTTCAGGTGGTGCTTCCCGAATCGGAGATGACCGAAATCCGCAAGTTCGCCCGCCGCGACGGCGTAACCGTTGGCGAGTGGGTGCGCCGCGCTCTGCGCCAGGCGCGCAACGATCGATCGCCCCTCGATCCGCAGAGCAAGCTGAAGGCGCTCCGCCAGGCCGTCAAACACTCTTTTCCAACCGCCGACATCGACCAGATGCTCGCGGAAATCGAGAAAGGTTACCGCGGCTGACTTTCGTCGATTCCAACATTCCGATGTACCTGGTGGGATCTCCTCATCCGCGCAAAACGGATGCTCAAATCCTGCTCGAGCGCCTGATCGCGTCCGGCGAGCGGCTGTTGACCGATGCGGAAGTGCTCCAGGAAATCGTGCACCGCTATGCGGCAATCGGACGGCGCGCAGCAATCGGCGCGGCGCTCAAGTTGACTCTCGATCTGGTGGATAATGTTTTGCCGATCCATCGCGACGACGTACTGCGCGCCGCCGAAATCGCGGAAAGCCGCGACTGGATCTCTTCACGCGATGCGCTCCACGTCGCGGTCATGGAACGCTATAAAATCGAATCGATCTTCACCTTCGACGCCGATTTCGATCGTTGGCCCGGAATCCGGCGGGTGCTCTAAAACTCAAAACCTCCTCGCAGGCTGAAGCCTGTGCCGTCGTGGCTGTAAGTTGCGGATACTGGTTTGTGGCACAGGCTTTCAGCCTGTGAGTTTTAAGTCAATACGCAATCGTCAATTCACTGCAATCGTGTAATTCGTCGCAGCCGCAATGCCACCCACTGTGACCGTCACCGGAACCGCGATCGACGGCGTGATTCCGGAGGGAATCGGCACCGTGATCTGCACCTGTCCGGCGATCGAGTCGGGCGCGGCGCCTGCGTAGACCGGTTGCACGTTCTGCCCGCCGATGGTCACCTGAACCGTAGCCGCAAGAAGGTGAGTTGAGTCCTCGACGAATTGGCCGTCGGTGAGCGCAGGGTTGGTCACTCCGGCGCCCGAAAGATAGAAGCTGACCACCTGCCCGGCGCTTGCCGGGTTGCTCGCGGAATTGATGCTCCCGTCCGCGTTCACTGCCGACGGCCACATGCCCGGATTGACGGGCACCACCGTCAGATCAACCTGGTTGGTGGGCGTCCCGTTGATGCTCGCCTGCACGTGAGTCACGGTTTTGCCCGCCACCTCGAAGGGAACCACCAGCGCGATCAATCCGCTTTGCACATAGATGAGCGGAGCGGGCGTGCCGTCGAATGAAACTTGGGTTCCCGCGATAGACGTGGGGAAAGCGGTGGAGCTGGAGGTGAACGTCGGTGTCGTGAGCGTCGCCGGACCCAGCGAACTTCCGTACATCACGATGATTTCGCCGGGAGCGACTGTGCCGCCTCCGGCGAAGTTCGCCACGTTCTGCACACCCTCGCGGCTGATCTGGCCCGGAACATAGTGCAGGACCGAAGCAACGTCCGCGATGTAGAGCGAACCGTCGGGCGACGGCCAGATCTGGTAGGGAACGAACTGAAGCGCAACGGCGGTGGCAATCTGGCCGCTTCCCTTCTGCGGCTCGCTTCCGCCTCCGATCAGCGTGTGGATGATCCCGTCGGTGGTGACTTCGCGGATCCGGTCATCGCAGGAGATGAAAACGTTCCCGTTCCCATCCGTGGCGATTTGATACGGGTAGTTCAGCGTAGCATTCGTCGCCGGTCCGCCGTCCCCGGTCGTCCCTACATTACCGCTCTCTCCGGCAAACGGCCGAATGATGCCGTCGGTGCCGATCTTGCGAATCCGGTTGGTTCCCTCATCGGCGGTGTAGATGTTGCCCGCGGGATCGACCGCGACGCCGTACAGGAACACGAAACTCGCGGTGAGCGCGGACATACCGTCGCCCGAGTCGGTCGGGGGGACCTGATCGGTTTGGCCCTTATTTCCGGCGATGGTGCCGATCATGCCGCCGGCCACGATGCGCAGGCGATGATTATCGATGTCGCAGATGAGGAGATCACCGTAGGGATCGATGGTGATGCCTTCCGGACGGGCGAGCTCAGCTTGATTGGCGGGAATACCATCGCCGTTGAAGCCGAACGCGCCGGTTCCAGCGACAGTCTGGATGATGCCTTGCGCATTGATCATCCGCACGCGATTGTTTCCGCTGTCGGAAATATACAGATTTCCCTGCGCGTCGAGCGCCAGGGCGAAGGGGGAGTACAACTGCGCCTGCGTGGCGGGAATGCCATCGCCGTTGTAGCCGGCGAGTCCGGTTCCCGCGACCGTGGTGATGGCGCCGTTGGGCGAAATGCTGCGAACCGTGCTGGTTTTGCTATCCAGCACGTAAAAACCGCCTTTTCTGTCCGAGACAATTCCTTGCGCTTGCAGCAAAACCGCGGACGTGGCGGCGCCTCCGTCGCCCAGCGGAAGATTCGCGCCCACTCCGGCGACCGTGTGAATCACGCCTTGCGTATCGATTTCGCGCACCCTGTGTCCATAGGACTCCGCGAAATAGACATTGCCCGCGCTGTCGGCCCCGATGCCCTCGGGGAACTCGAGTTGCGCTTTGGCGGCGGAAATGCCGTCGCCGTTGTAGCCGGGCGCGCCGGTGCCCGCGACGGTGATCATCTGGTTCTGCCCGATCACGCGGATCCGCTGCGTGCCCACGTCAGTCACGTACAGATTGCCGCCCGATCCAAAGGCGAGATAGGCGGGTTTATCCAGAGCATGGCCGGTCGCGGCGCCATCGCCGTCAAAGGCGCAATTCCCATCGCCCGCGAACTGAGTCATGTTCAACGACGGGCTGATTTGCCAGATACCGCAGGCTACCGTGTCCGCGAAATACAGGTTGCCGCGCGAATCGAAGGCCAGTCCTGCGGGCGCGAACAGAGGAGAACTCGTGGAAAGTCCGCTGCCAGGATCCCCATAGGAACCGTACTCTCCGGCGATTTTAGTGACGATCCCGCTCGTGTCTACCTCGCGGATCGTGTCCGAGCGCGGATCGCTATCGGCGATATACACGTCTCCGGCGGAATTGACGGCCAACCCGTCCGGGGTTATGAATCGCGCTTGAAGCGCCGGGCCGCCATCCCCGGGTTGCACCGCGCCAGGATTACCGGCGAAGGTATGAATGATTCCACGCAGGTCCACCATGCGGATCACGGCCCAATAGCTGTCGGCGATGTACAGGTTGCCGTAGGCGTCCAGCGCCAGGGCCACGGGATTTGTCAGCTCCGCCTGAGCTGCGGGCCCGCCGTCGCCGGTGTAGCCGGCCGTTCCGTTGCCGGCAAAAACGGCGATCTTTCCGTCGATCGTGATTTTGAAGACCTGAGAAAGATAGGTGTCGGAAACGTAAAGATTCCCCGCCGGATCGGACGCAAGGCCGAAAGGACTCACCAGCGTTGCGGAGATTGCGGAAACCGTATTCGCCGGAAAGCTGAGCGAGTTGCCGCCGGCCAAGGTTTCGAGAACAGGTGTGGGCTGGGCGAAAATTCCCGTCGCCGAGCAAAGAATGAGAAGCGCAGTTCGCATGTTTCCCCCAGGAATGTCCTTTATATAGTTCGGACCTGGAACGATTCATCTCCACCCTCTCGTAAACTCGGTTGACAGAACCAACCAATATGGTACGCTTGTTTGAGGAATTGGCATGCTTGGTGCGATTCAGCTCGATCCTCAATCCGAGACGCCGCTTTACAGGCAACTGTATGAAGTGATTAAGCTGCAAATTCTAAAGGGGCGGATTTCGCGTGGAGAGAAGTTGCCTGCTGGGCGGGAATTGGCTGGTACGATTGGCCTGCATCGTACGACCATTGCGGCTGCCTATGAACTTCTCGAAGCGGAGGGCCTGATCAAGTCTCACGTGGGGCGGGGAACCTTTGTCGAGGCCGAGCCGGAAACGCGCGCGGTGCGGGAATCCGAAGTGATCAGCTTTGCGGCGTCGCGGCCTTCGGAGGACGAATTTCCGCTGAATGGAATTCGCGCGACGTGCCGTGAGGTGCTCGAATCGGCGGAAGCCGCGAGCATTTTGCAACTGGGATCGGCGAGCGGCTACGGTCCGCTTCGGCGATTCGTGCTGAATGAGGTTCGCAAGCGCGGTGCGGCGGGTCCGGATGACGACATTTTGATCACCAGCGGCTGCCAGCAGGCGTTCGATCTGATCCAGCGCGTGATGGCGTCGCGCGGCGAAACGGTGCTGATGGAAGATCCGGTGTATCCCGGAGTGCGCAACGTTTTTCAGCGCGGCGGCGCGAAGGTGATCGGGATTCCGGTGGGCGAGGAAGGAATCGATCTGCACGCGCTCGAGAGGACGCTTGAAAAAGAGCGCGTGCGGCTGATCGTGCTGACGCCGAATTTTCAGAATCCGACCGGGACCACGATTCCCGAATTTGAGCGCGGGCGGATTATCGAGATGGCGCGCCGCGCGGGCGCGAGGATCGTCGAAAACGATCTGTACGGCGCGCTGCGCTACGCCGGATCGGAGGTCCCCGCGTTCAAGGAACTGGACAAATCCGGCGAGACCATCGTGCTGGGGAGTTTTTCGAAGATCGCGTTTCCGGGGCTGCGCGTGGGATGGGCGATCGGGCCGCGGGCGCTGATCGCGGAGCTGACCGAAGCGAAAGAAGCGTGCGATCTGCACTCGGACCAGCTTTCGCAGGCAGTGCTGCTGCGGTTCGCCGAATCGGGACGGCTGAAGGAGCACCACGAAAAGACCATCGAGACGGGCGCGGAGCGGCTGAAGGCGTGCCTGGAGGGTTGCGCGCGGGAGCTGCCCAAGGGCAGCCGTTACACTCGTCCGCAGGGCGGGATGAACGTGTGGGTGACCCTGCCCGAGCCGATGGAAGCCACCGATCTGGCCGCGCGCGCGGCCGCGGAGGGCGTGAATTTTCTGCCGGGGCGGTATTTCGCGGTGTCGCGGCCGCAGACCAATTCGCTGCGCTTGAGTTTCGCGGGGCTGCGTCCGGCGGACATTGCTCGCGGGTGGAATATACTGGGAAGAATTTTTCGAACGGAGTATGAACGCGCGCGGCGCGGGTATCGTCACGAACCGTCGCCAGCGTTGGTGTGAAGAAAAATCGCCGCGAATTTCATTTGCGGCTGATAAATAAGGAGCCTGTCATGTACCTGTCTGATGAATTTCGGTTGAAAGTGGGTCTGGCGGAGATGTTGAAAGGCGGCGTCATCATGGACGTCACCAACGTGGAGCAGGCCAAGATCGCGGAAAAGGCGGGGGCGTCGGCGGTGATGGCGCTGGAGCGCGTGCCCGCCGATATTCGCAAAGAAGGCGGCGTGGCGCGCATGGCGTCAATCCGGATCATCCGCGAAATTATGGACGCGGTGTCGATTCCGGTGATGGCCAAGGCGCGCATCGGGCATTTCATGGAGGCGCGGGTGCTTGAAGTGCTGGGCGTCGATTACATCGACGAAAGCGAGGTGCTGACGCCGGCCGATGAAGAGCATCACATCGACAAGCGCGGCTTCAAAGTGCCGTTCGTGTGCGGAGCGCGCAACCTGGGTGAGGCGCTGCGCAGAATCGCGGAGGGCGCGGCGATGATCCGCACCAAGGGCGAAGCCGGTTCGGGAAATATTGTCGAGGCGGTGCGGCACATTCGCACCATCGTGAAGGAGATGAAGCACCTGACGATTCTCGGCAAGGAAGAGCTGGTGCATGAGTCGAAGAATCTGGGGGCGCCGCTCGAATTGGTCGAGTGGGTGGCGGCGAATGGAAAACTGCCGGTTCCGAATTTTTCGGCGGGCGGGATCGCGACGCCGGCGGATGCGGCGCTGGTGATGCAGTTGGGCGCGGAAGCGGTGTTCGTGGGCAGCGGGATTTTCAAGAGCGAAGATCCGGAGACGCGCGCCAAGGCGGTGGTCAAGGCGGCGACTTATTACAATGACCCCGCGAAACTGCTGGAGGCGTCGGAAGAGCTCGGCGAAGCGATGCGCGGGCTGGATGTCGCCAAGCTGCCTCAAGAGGAGTTGCTGCAAACGCGGGGGTGGTGAAAAAGCGCTGACCGGTAGAATAAGGTATGCATCGGTTGACCGTGGAAATCATTCCGGATCAGGAGCAGGGTGGCTACACCGCGCGTGTTCCTGACATCCCGGCGTATGGTGAGGGCGACACCGAGGACGCGGCAATCGCCGATCTGCGGGACGCGCTGATGGCCTACGTGGAGGCGTTTGGAGTAGCGGATGCGCTCTCGCGGGTAAATCAGCCGAGTTCACTGCGGAAGGTGGATTTGACTTTCGACGAACCTGTCCGTGCCTAAGCAGCCCATCCTGACGGGCGATGAGATGGTGCGATTCCTCGAAAGACAGGGGTTCGAGGTGGTTCGGATTCGAGGCGCGGAGCCTTACGTACAACGGTGCCGGTACACGGCGGGCGGACGCTAAGAATGGGCACTTTACGGGGCATTCTTAGGGACATCGAGATGAGTCCCGCGGAGTTTGCGGACAAGCGCGAGTCCATCTTATGAAGACTGCAGGAGCATTGGCGCTTCGGGGGATTTTGTCGCGCTCCCGGTGCGCGCTGTACGGTATTTCGCGCGGTCAATCGATCGGTTGGCGTACGCCGCGGCTAAAAGGACAGAGTGCCCCAATGCCGTCCAAAACGAATATCGCGCTCCTTCTGGCGAACGTAGCGGGGGCTATCATTTATGTGGTTGTTGCATCGCGTAGTTGGGCCGTACCGCAAGAGCGAGGATTGAATGCCGCCACAGGCGAGCCGTTTATCTGGGCGCTTTACGTCCTACCAATTTGGGCCCTTTTTTCCTCGCTTGATCTGGTCTGGGGAACGATTATCGCGATCCGCAGGCAATGGCGCAGCGGCCGCTTCTGGTTGATTGCGACGGGCGTCTGGCTGGTTGCAGCAGTGTTCGACTTTACGCATCATTGACTCGTCGAAACTCAGTTCGTCTGGCTGACGCTTTGGTCGAGCTAAAATGAGATATGGCCACGAACGGGCACGACCCTCCAGCCTCGATCGCCTGGAAGCGCTTCTTGAGGTCCTTGTCAACCGGCACCTTGAGTTTGAGCAGGAGCACAAGCAGCTTCTCACGGCTCAGATGGTTTTGACAGATCGCGTGGATCGTATTGCGGAGTCGCAGCTCGAAACGACTGAGAAACTGAACGCCCTGATTTCGATCGTGGACGAGTTCATTCGCAATCGTCCCCGATAGCGCGAACGCCGCTGCCGGGCAGGATTTATCGCATGAAAACGGTTGGAATACTTGCGCTTCAGGGGGATTTTGAGGCGCATCGCAAAGCGATTGAGCGGGCCGGGGCTCGGGCGGTCGAGGTGCGGACGGCGGAGCAGCTTTCTGAATGCGACGGGTTGATTATCCCCGGCGGCGAAAGCAGCACCATGCTCAAGCTTCTGGATATCGAGGGGCTGACGGATGCGGTTCGGCGCTTCGGGCGGGAAAAGCCGATTTACGGAACCTGCGCGGGCGCGATTCTGCTGGCGCATGAAGTCACGCACCCGCCGCAGGCGAGCCTGGACCTGATGGATATCGCGGTGGAGCGAAATGCGTATGGGCGGCAGATCGACAGCCGCATCGCGAAAGTGCCGGTGAAGGACGGAGGCGAGTTCGAAGCCGTGTTCATTCGCGCTCCGATCATCCGGAAGGTCGGCGAGGGGGTGCGAGTGCTTGCCGAATATCAGGGTGATCCGGTGTGGGTGGAACAGGGGCGGCACATGGTGACGACGTTCCATCCGGAGCTGACGGGAGATTCTCGGGTGCACCGGCGATTCATCGAGAAAATTGGCCGCGAATGAACGCGGATTCACGCGAATCCTGAAATCTTAAAAATGGCCGTGAATGGACGATTCAAGTTTTTTCGCGTTCATTCGCGGCTGAGTCATAAATGACGGAACGGCTCCTCCGATTCCACGGGGAGCTTGGGGGATTCGCGGGTAAGCGATCGGGTGACCAGGTCTTTCGAGCCGAGGCCGACGGCGATCGCCAGGGCCAGGACGATTCCGCCGAACAGGATGCTGAAGGCGATATACACGATGCTTCGGCCGATGCCCAGGTGCTCCAGCGCCATGGCGACGGCGAGCACGATGATCATCCATTTCACTCCGGCGCTGAGCAGGCGCGCGTACTGAAGGTTCATGTTGACCGCGCCGATCAACACGCTGCGCGCGACGAAGCGCGCGACGACGGCCCCGATGATCAGTACTAACACGGCCGCGAGGACGTTGGGAAGATAGTTGAACAGCTCGAAGACCAGCTCGGAAGTGAGAGTCGAATCGAAGGCGGCGACTCCGATGAAGAAGCCGACGATTACGATGGTCCAGAAAACGATGCGCGAGATCAGCAGCGCGGGGCTTTTGTTGGGCGACCATTCCGAGACCGAGCGCAGGCCCCATTTGGAGAGACGCTCGTCAAACTGGACCCCGATCAGAATGCGGCGCAGGGCCACGTAGACAATTCCGCCGAGCAGGGCGGAGAAAAGCACGGCGACGACCAGGGCGAGGACGCCGGGAACGAGACTGGCGAGCTCGTTGAGGACTCGGATCATGGATTGATTCAGGGCTTGCTGGGCTTGTTGCCACATAGAGGTCCTTTCGTGGGGCGTCGAAGTGGGTCGAAAAGGGGGACAGCCCGCTCCGTCCACTGACGAACCGGTTTCGCTGGCTGTGAATATGTGGATTGGGGACAGAGTACGCTGTCCCCTTTTTCGACGAACATTTCTTTAACAGGAATGCGTCGGGTGTCTTCATGGATTGAAGCGATCGGGCCAACGCCAGCGCGAGAGGGCGTAGGGTTTGGATTGCTCGAAGGCGAGCGCGAGTAGTTCCAGGCGCGCGGAGACCGGCAGCGAGTCGGGTTCGAGCGCGTAAGAAGCGACCCAGGCCAGATACAGCGGAGTCATCGCACGAAGAAGCTGGTCCGGGTTGAAAGTGCGCAAGTGATGGCCGAGGGCGAAATCGTAGATGATGCGCGCCCACAGACGGTCGGGAAGGTGGAAGGATTCGAAGGGTCCGCGGGCGAGCTTGTTGAGCTCGAGCAGCGCGCCGGGAGGAAGAATCGCGCCCCAGACATCTTGAAGATTGCGGCAGCCGAGCTCGAAGGATTCGAACATGTGGCGCGGGTCGAGCGATTCGAAGGGCTCGGGCGGGTTGCGCGTTTCTCCGAAGACGGGAACGGTTTGGGAGCCGCGGACGCGCTGCCAAAAAGGGGCGCGATGGTCCATCTCGCGAAATACGGGGTCGAGGATCTGGACCAGCACCGAGCTTTGGTTCATCCAGTCGATGGGAGGGTAGCGGCGCAGACCGACGTTCGACTGGCAGATCTCGAAGCCGTAGCAGATGGCATCAAGAGTGAGCGAGGCGAGGGAGCGGCGGTCGGAGGGGCGCGACGTCTCGGCGACGTGGTGCGCGAAGCGGCCGGAAAAACCGAAATCCGGACCGAGAGGATGGTCGATGCGGCGCCCGTATAGCGCGCGGGTGAGCGGGGCGACGATGGCGGAGTTGAGCAGGCCTTCGAATTTCCCGTGGGCGTAACAGGGCGTGACGAGATCGAAATCGAGCTCCAGGATGGGGCGAACCAGGCCATAGATCCATTCGGCCGTGACGTGCTCGAGATCGGAGACGATGATGGAGATGGCGCGCGCATTGAGATTGCCGGCGACGGCGAAGACGGTGTCGCAGGCGGCGCGAATGGATTCGGCCGGGTCGAGGGATCGGCCGGGTGAGGCGAGCGGGAAGGGAAGAGGCTCGATTCCGGGGAGCGCGGACTCGGATGTGGGGAGTGGGGAGCCGGTGGCAGGATAGAGGACTACGGTTCGGGTTTGAGTGTAGAGCTTGGCAACGGATTCGCGGGCGCGCTGGAGTGTGGCTTCGAGAGCATCGGCAGGCGCGGGAACGAGCAGGCCGATGACGAGTCCGGCGGCGCCGATTTGATCGAGGCGCTCGCGCGTGGGCTGCGGGATTTCTTCAAGGGCGAGCATTACGGCGCTGGGACGGGCTGTGCCTGTGAATTAGGGGCGGCGAAAAAGGGGACAGACCGCTTTGTCCACTGATGTGCCGGTGACTGTGATTGTGGGTCTGTGAATTGGGGACAGAGTGGTCAGTCCTCTTTTTCGACGGACATTGTTTTAAGAATAATCTCGACGTGGTGGATGCGATCACGATGCGGCTCCCATCAAAATGATGCCCAGGAGCGGGATGCGCACCCAGGCGGGGCGGTTGTCGAGCTCGTAGGTGACTTCGTAGAGCGCCTTGTTGAGACGGAAGGCGTCGAGGAGGCGGCGGATATCGCGGGGGTCGGCGGGAAGAAAACCGGCGCCGGCGGTGGCTTCACGATAGCCGCGAAGAAATTCGATCGAGGCGGAACGTTCCCACAGGCGCGCCCAGGGTTCCAGACGCTCGAACGGCTCGCCGTGGCGCGCGGTCCAGTTGAGCAGCGTCGCGTAGCCGCCGTAGCTGAAGGAGCGGAGCATACCCGCGACGTCTTTGAGCGGAGATTGCTTGGCGCGGCGCTCGCGCAGCGGACGGGCGGGTTCGCCCTCGAAATCGAGAATGACGAAATCGGTTTTGGAGCGCAGCACCTGGCCGAGGTGAAAATCGCCGTGGATGCGGATGCGCAGGCCGTGGAGCGAATCGCCGGTGAGCGGAGTGCGCAGGCGCGCGAGAATTTCGCGGCGTCGGCCGAGGACCAATGCGGCAGGCTCGACCGTGTCGTCGGGCAGGCGCGAGACGTTTTCCTTGAGCGCGTCGAAGACGTGAATGGCGTGGGCGCGGAGATCGGTGTACAGCGAGTTGACGTCGCCGGCGGTGAAAGGTTCGGGAGCGAAGCCGGGATCGTCAGTGGGGGCGGCGAGGGCGCGATGCAACTCGCCGGTGCGGCGGCCGAGGGTCGCCGCGGCTTCCAGATACAGGCCGACGTGGTCGCGGGCGAAGGAGGAGAGCGGCTGCTCGGCGAACTCGACTGGAGTTTCGAGCTCGGCCGCGGCGTCGGCGGGGAAATCGTGAGGAGCGCACAGCTCGAAGTAGCGCTCGATCTCTTCGATGGTCCAGCGCCAGGCGTCGCCTTCGTTTTCAACCAGCGTTTCGAGGAGGCCGAGCGTGGCGGGTTCGGCGCCGTTGACGTATTCGAGAGCGCCGGCGTAGGGAGGAACACGATCGAAGTGGACGCGCTCGGTGAGATATTTTTCGACTTCGAAATCGGGATTGGGGCCGGGCTGATAGCGGCGGAAGAATTTCAGGATGAGGCGGTCGCCGTAGACGACGGAGGAGTTGCTCTGCTCAGAGGAGATGCGGCGGATGGGCAGCGGGTTGTTGACGGCGCCGTCGAGGAGCTTGCCGGGCTCGCCGCGGACACGGCCGTCGCGCGTCTGAAGCTCGCGGCTGGCGCCGATCAACGAGAGGATGGCGGCGCAGGCGTCGTCGTCGAAGACGCCGTCGTGCAGGACGCCGGGACCGTCGGGCGTGAGGATGGGCGCGACGACGGCATTGGGAAAATTTTCGCGGATGCGATCCGCCGCTTTTTCAAGGGCGATGGCCAGCGGAAGGAAGTAAATTTCGGGAGGGCCGCTTTCGTATTGAACCTCGATTAATGCGAGCGCAGCCTTGGGACGGTCGATGCCGGTCCAGTCGACGATGCGGGTGGAGCGGATGTATCGCGACTTGCCGCCGAACCAGCGCTGGCGCACGAGAAAATCGGGAAGCGCGATGCTTTCGAAGCGCAGATGCGCGGCGCCCTCAAACAGCGTGGCCCAGCCGGCTCCGATGGTGAGGACCGCGGGAACGCCGGCGGTCTGAAGCTCGGCGGGCTCGGCGGGAGGATGAAGCTCCAGCCACAGGAAACCGTATGCGGCGATGGTAAAGCGATACGGCTGGCGGCCGATGGGAGGGAATTCGACGTAGCCGAGCATTTCGACGGGGACGGAGCCTTCGAGGCCGGAGAGATCGAGATCGACGGGCTGGGCGAAGCGGGAGAGATTGGCGATGCACAGGATCTGCTCGCCTTCGTGACGGCGCAGATAGGCGAGGACCTTGCGATTTTCGGGATTCAGAAATTCGAGAGTGCCGCTGCCGAAGACGCGGAACAGTTTTCGCAGAGCGATCATGTTGCGCATCCAGTTGAGCAGGGAACTCGGGTCGCCCTGCTGGGCTTCGACGTTGACGGCCTGGTAGCCCCACACGGGGTCCATGATGACGGGGCTGAAGAGGCGCGCGGGGTTGGCGCGGGAAAAACCGGCGTTGCGATCGCTGTTCCATTGCATGGGAGTGCGGACGCCGTTGCGGTCGCCGAGATAGATGTTGTCGCCCATGCCGATTTCGTCGCCGTAATAAAGGATGGGAGTGCCGGGGAAGGACAGCAGCAGGCTGTTGAGCAATTCGATGCGGCGGCGGTTGTTGTCGAGCAGCGGCGCGAGGCGGCGGCGGATGCCGAGGTTGATGCGCATGCGCGGGTCCGCGCTGTAGGCGAGATACATGTAGTCGCGCTCGTCGTTGGTGACCATTTCGAGAGTCAGCTCGTCGTGGTTGCGAAGGAACAGGGCCCACTGGCAATTGGGAGGAATTTCGGGGGTCTGGGCCATGATGTCGGTGATGGGCAGGCGATCTTCCTGGCGCAGCGCCATGTAAATTCGCGGCATTAACGGGAAATGGAACGCCATATGGCATTCGTCGCCGTCGCCAAAATAGGGGCGAACGTCGCTGGGCCACTGGTTGGCTTCGGCCAAAATCGCGCGATTTTCGTAATTTTTTTCGATTTCAGCGCGGACGTTTTTGATAATCTCGTGAGTTTCCGGAAGATTTTCGCAATTTGTGCCGTCGCGCTCGACTAAATACGGAATGGCGTCCACGCGCAGCGCGTCGACGCCCATGTCGAGCCAGAAGCGCAGGACCTTCAACATCTCCTCGACTACTTTGGGATTGTCGTAATTCAAATCGGGCTGGTGGGAAAAAAAGCGGTGCCAGAAGTAGGCCTGGGCGACCGGGTCCCAGGTCCAGTTGGATTTTTCGGTGTCGGTGAAGATGATGCGGGCCTCGCGATATTTCTGGTCGCTATCGTTCCAGACGTAGTAATCGCGTTCGGGCGAGCCGGGAGGGGCGTGGCGCGCGGCCTGAAACCAGGGGTGCTGATCGGAGGTGTGATTCATGACCAGCTCGATCATCACCTGGAGGCCGCGCTGATGCGCGGCGGTGAGGAATTCCTGAAAATCGTCGAGCGTGCCGTAACTCGGATGGACGCTGGTGTAGTCGGAGATATCGTAGCCGTCGTCTTTGAGCGGGGACGGGAAAAACGGGAGAAGCCAGAGGCAGGTGACGCCGAGATCCTGGAGATAATCGAGTTTCTGAATTAATCCGGGAAAATCGCCGACGCCGTCGTTATTTCCGTCGGCGAAGGCGCGGACGTGGAGCTCGTACAGGATCGCGTCTTTGTACCACAAGGGGTCGGTGGCGCTGCCGGGACGTTTCATTCAAGCGCTCCGCTGGTTCAGACGCAGGATGTGCGCGGGACGGACGGCGGGAGTGAGCTCGAAATAATTGCGAGGGCCATGCCAGATGTAGAGCTCGGCGGAAAGAAGGTCGAGGGCTTCGAAAGGGTGATCCGGATCGAGATCGAGTTCGGCGAGATCGAGCGTGACAAAGCCGGATTGTCTGTGGAACGGATCGAGATTGACCAGCACGAGGATGGCGTTGCCGCGGGCAGTTTTGGAATAACAGATGACGTCGGGATTGTCGGTCGCGTGGAAATGGAGATGACGATCGGAATGGAGCGCGGGGTTTTCCTGGCGGATGGCGTTGACGCGCGCGATCAGGTCGCGGAGGTTGAAAGGCGAGTCGATATCCCAGTTGCGAGGCTCGTATTTTTCGGAGTTGAGATATTCTTCGCTGCCGGGCTTGAGCGGCGCGTTCTCGGCGAGCTCGAACGCGGGGCCGTAGATGCCATAGCTCGCGCCGAGGGTCGCGGCGAGGATCAGCCGGATCATGAAGGCGGGACGTCCGCCGGTCTGCAGGAACGCGGTGAGAATGTCGGGAGTATTGGGCCAGAGATTCGCGCGAAAATATTCGGACGCGGGCGCGGTTGAAAGCTCGCGGAAATAATCGGTCAGCTCCTGCTTCGTGTTGCGCCAGGCGAAATAGGTGTAGGATTGCGAAAATCCGAGCTTCGCCAGGCGCTGCATCACGTGCGGGCGGGTGAAGGCTTCCGCGAGAAATAAAACGTCGGAATGGTCGCGCCGGATTTCTTCAATCAGCCATTCCCAGAAGGCGAAGGATTTGGTGTGGGGATTGTCGACACGGAAGATGCGCACGCCTTCCGCGATCCAGAACTGGACGATGCTTTTTAATTCGTCCCAGAGTTCGGGCCAATGCTCGGTCGCGAAATCGAAGGGATAAATGTCCTGGTATTTTTTGGGCGGATTTTCGGCGTATTGAATGCTCCCATCGGGACGCGTGCGAAACCATTCGGGGTGGTGGCGCACGTAGGGATGGTCTGCGGAGCATTGATAGGCGAGGTCGAGAGCGATCTCGATGCCGAAATCGTGGGCGCGGGCGACCAGGCTGCGGAAATCGGCGAGGGTTCCCAAGTGCGGATGAACCGACTTGTGTCCGCCTTCGTGGGAGCCGATGGCCCAGGGACTGCCGGCGTCGGAGGGCAGGGGATTGGTCGAATTGTTGCGGCCTTTGCGAAATTTCACGCCGATGGGATGGATGGGCGGAAAATACAGAACGTCGAAACCCATGGAGGCGATGTAGGGCAGGCGCGATTCGCAATCGCGTAACGTTCCAACCGAGCGCGGGAACATTTCGTACCAGGTGGAGTACGCGGCTTTTTCGCGATCGACAGTGACAGCCAGTTCGGGTTCAGAGCGCGTGGCGAATTCGAGATCGGGGTAGTGGCGGGCGAGCTCGAACAAATCCTCGCGAAGCGCAAGTGCTTTGCGGGTCTCGATATCCGGCGCGTCGCGCAAGCGGCGAGCCCAGCTCCACAGATGAGCGGCGTCGAGCGCCGGGGCTCGGCGCGCGGCTTGTTCGATGAAATCCGCTCCGATCAGCAGATCGACCGCGACATCCTGGCCCGCAGCAATGCGTTTGAGCAGATCGGCGCGCCAGGTTTCCAGGTGATCGATCCAGCCTTCGACGGCGTAGCGATATTCGCCCAGGCTGGAGACGGAGAATTGGGCGCGCCAGCGGTCATTGGTGAGCGGCGCCATGGGGATGCGGGTCCAATCGGGGTCGGAATGGAAGCGGTAGAGCAAATGACAAGCGACGTGGTCATGACCGTCGGCGAAGACGTCGGCTTCGACGGTGACCGATTCGCCGACGACGCGCTTGATGGCGAAACGGCCGCAATCGATTTGCGGCTCTACGTTTTCGATGGCGACTCGTTTACAGGCGGCAAGGCTGAGACGAGTTTCGACACCGGAGCGGAGGTCTTGTACTGCACCCATCGCCTCGGTTGGCATTTGCAAATCGGATGCCAGGGTAAGTGGTTGAAAAGAGTTTGGGGGCGGGAGTGAGTCGAGAAGCGGTTACGGAGTAAATGTCGCGCGTGCGCAAAAACTTCAGAGCAGATGTAACGTAGGCACGCGCGGGGTTTGGCTAATTCTCTGTCGGCGTCTTCTCCACGTGGTCGATCACCAGGATGTCCACCGGACCTTTCTTCGCTTCGAGCTTCAGACCGAGCTGCTCCTGGATCGCGGTGAAGATGGTTGGTCCGTTGTCTTCGGGCGTCGAAGGCGCGCCTTTTTCCGCACCGTCTTGAACCTGGACCGGCGCGCCGGGAGGAGGCGGCGGAACTCCGCCCAGCATCCTGAGTCCCACCAGACCGGCGCCGCCGGAAAAAGTGAGCTTGATATCGTATTTGCCCTTGAGTCCGGTGGCGTCGGTCACCGGACGTCCCACCTGCGGCTGCAGTTGCTGCGCGAAATCCGGCATGGATTCATCCACCAGCCGCCAGCGCGCGCCGCGCGGGCTCATGACCATCATCGGGAAGCGGCCCTCGGGCAACGCGGGAGGTCCCTCAGCGCCCGGTTTGGGCGGCGCGAATGGTCGCGGCCCTCCTTGCGGCATTTCCACCGGTCCCGCCGAGTCTCTCAGCTTGGGTCCGTTCTTGGCGACGCTCAATTCATAGATCGGCATCTCCTTGGTATCGTGATGCACGGCGAGCTTGAAACGCTCGATCAGCAGATTCTGGATCATCACGCGAAACTGCGCCTTGGTGGTGTGCTCGGGAACTTTCGCGATGACGTCGAAACGCTGCGAATCCATCCACGGCGGTCCGGAGATCTGGATGAAGTTAATATCGTAGCCCTGCGAGATGAGCATGGTCAGGT
>Ga0335077_10003622_pt1 | contig 18736 bp, 18 predicted proteins | sample Lox_Sample_31_FD_207151 | JGI IMG/M metagenome (GOLD analysis project Ga0335077, IMG submission 207151) | Soil microbial communities from Loxahatchee National Wildlife Refuge, Florida, United States - Lox_Sample_3.1 | ecosystem: Environmental > Terrestrial > Soil > Wetlands | place: USA... | reverse complement strand
CACGGTTCCCGCTTATTTCAACGACGCACAGCGGCAGGCCACCAAGGACGCCAGCCGCATCGCGGGCCTGGAAGTGCTGCGCCTGGTGAACGAGCCGACGGCGGCCGCTCTGGCTTATGGGCTGGATAAGCGGCGCGACGGGATCGTGGCGGTTTACGACTTGGGTGGCGGAACATTCGACATCTCGATTCTCAAGCTGCACGAAGGAATCTTCGAAGTACTCGCCACCAACGGCGACACGCATCTGGGCGGCGACGACATCGACAACCGCCTGGTCCACATCGCCCTGGAAGACATTCACAGCGAATGGGGCAAGGACATTTCGCATTACGGTGACGCCGTGCAAACGCTACGGCGCGCGGTGATCGAGGCCAAAGAGCGGTTGTCGTTCGTGCCATCCACGCAGCTCGAGTTCGCCTACAAGGGCAAGACCTACCACCGTGAGATCACGCGCGAGCTTTTCGAAAAGCTGATCGCGGACATTGTCGACCGGACACTGGGACCGTGCCGCAATTGCATCAAGGATGCGGGCGTGACCGTCGAGCAGATTGACGAAGTGGTATTAGTCGGCGGCTCGACGCGTATTCCCATGGTGCGGAATGCGGTGGAAACGCTGTTTCGCGCCAAACCGCACACGGATCTGAATCCCGATGAAGTGGTGGCGCTGGGCGCCGCGGTGCAAGCGGGCATCCTCTCAGGCACGGTGGAGAACCAGTTACTACTGGACGTGACGCCGCTTTCGCTGGGAATCGAAACCATGGGCGGAGTGGTGTCGAAGCTGATCCACCGCAATTCGACCATCCCGGCGAGCGCCACCGAAACTTTTACCACAGCGGTGGATGGCCAGCGCAATGTTCTGATCCACGTGCTGCAAGGGGAGCGCGAGCTGGCCAAAGACAACCGGAGCCTGGCGCGCTTCGATCTGAAAGAGATCGATCCGCTGCCCGCCGGCATGGCGCGGATTGAGGTGAGATTTCTCATCGACGCCAATGGCATTTTAAACGTCACGGCGCGCGATGCGCGCACGGGTAAGGAGCAGTCCGTGGACATCAAGCCGAGCTACGGGCTCACCGACGAGCAGGTGGAAGCCATGTACCAGGAAGCGGTGGATCGCGCCGAAGAAGATTTTCGCGCGCGCCAAGTGGCGGAAGCCCGCGTGGAGGCAGACCGCATCCTAGCAGCGGTCGACAAAGCCAAACGGAACGACGCGTATCTCGATCTGACGGACGAAGAGCGGAACGAGATCACGCGGGCGCTGAATGAACTGCTGGTGGTATACCACGCCGACGACCATCAACTGATCCGCGCCAAAATCGACCAATTGAACAGCGTCACCATGAAACTGGCCGAGAATATGATCAATACGGCGGTGTCGAGCGCGCTGAAGGGAACGAAGATCTGATGCCTGGACTCACCTGGGATCATACCGAAGATATCGCTCTGTCGCTTTACGAAGCCCATCCGGACGTCGATCCGCTTAAAGTGCGGTTCACCGACATGCACAAGTGGATTACGGAACTCGAAGACTTTGGCGACGACCCGAAGAAGTCCAGCGAAGGCAAGCTCGAAGCGATTCAGATGGCGTGGTACGAGGAGTGGAAGGAAGGGCAGGAATAGTGACTGTCGCAGCGTCAACCGCTCCCTTTGGTCACGGCTCGGTTTCGGGCTGCGCTTGACTGAGCCGCTCGTCGGATGTCATGTTACGGCGGATTTCGATCGGCGCCTGGAAGGCACGCCAGGCGGGCCATGCTATAATCTGAGTTTCCGCAGTTCCCCCGAGGGACATTTTTTATGCCGAAACTCAAGACCCATAAGGGTGCGTCCAAGCGATTCAAGAAGACCGGGACGGGTAAAGTCGTACGCGGCCATGCTTTCGCCCGCCACATCTTAACCTCGAAGGCGCGGAAGAGAAAGAAGAAGCTGCACGAGCAGGTGGTGGCCGACAAGGCCGACCAGGCAAAGCTGCAGCGCATGATTCCTTACTAGCAGTCGAGCGCGCGGACGGAGCGCGTGGCACGTGCCCGAGCCGCCGCAACAAATCCAATCAGGAGTTGAAACGTGCCCAGAGTCAAACGAGGTACCAAACGCAGAGCCTCCCGCGCGAAAACACTCGAGCGGGCATCCGGCTATTTTCTAACCAAAAGCAAACTGCATCGTGCGGCCCAGGAAGCTGTGGAGCGCGGCCTGAAGTTCGCTTACATCGGCCGGCGCCAGAAGAAGCGCGATTTCCGGGCGCTGTGGATCGTACGCATTGGCGCAGGATGCCGCGCGGCCGGAATCTCCTACAGCAAATTCATGAACGGCCTCAAGAAGGCTGGCATTACGCTCGACCGCAAGGTGCTGGCTGAAGTGGCCGCGAACGACGAATCGGGATTCAAGCAACTGGTCGAGCGGGCCAAGGCGGCGCTGGGGGTCGCAGGGTAATGGCTGCCGCACCGCAAGAGATCGACGCGCTCGCATCGCTTGAAGACCGCATCCATAGGGCGGTCGAGCTGGTGGCGCGACTCCGCGCTGAAAGAGAAGCGCTGCGCGAGGAGAACGAAAACCTGCGCGGCGAGAACAAGGCCCTGCACACGTCGAACGACGCCGCCCTGCAAGAGGCCGCAGAGGCACGCGCCCAGGCGGAGCAGCTCGGCGGGGAACTGCAAACGTTGCGCGGCGAGCGCAAGCAGGTGCGCGGCCGTATCGAAAAGCTTCTCGGCCAACTCGACCAGCTCAGCGCCGGCTAGGGCGCCATCCTCATGGATGAGAAACGCCCCGTTCGTGTCACGATTCTAAATCAGCAGTACACGCTGGTGGCGGGCGAGGATCCTCGTGAAGTGGAGGAACTGGCGCGCAGCTTGGACGAACTTCTGCACTCCATTTCTGAAAAGGCTCCTAACGCCGACTCGACGCGCGTTGCCGTGCTGGGTTGCCTGCACCTGGCGGACCGCCTGCGCGAACTCGAGCGCGACCTTGCTGCTCTAAAACAACGCGTGGGCCACAAGAGCAAAGAGTTCGCCGGATTGCTCGAGCGGGCGCTCGAAGGGTGAGCGAGGGCTATCCATGACCTGGCATGTTCGCCCTGCTCTGCTAGCTACGGTTCTTGGGCCAGCGCTCCTGTCTTGCCTTTCCCAGGATTTGCCTGCGCCGCAGGCGGACCGAGTCGGCTTTCCCAAGGGCTACCAGTCTTCGTTCCGGCAACTTCGAGTTACCGATTCCGCCGACGCCAAAACCGTCATTGTGGTTTACGGGAACCCGCCCGCGGCTTCCGCGAAGGGCGGCAGGCACCCCTACGGTTCCGTGATTGTGATGGAGACCTGGAGCACGCTGCAAGATGCCCAGAAAAAGGTGCTGCTTGATGGGGCCGGCCGTTTCCGCAAAGACAAGGTCACCGGACTTCACGTGATGCGGAAGGAGCACGGTTTTGGCGAGGCGTATGGCAAGAACCGAACGGGCGAATGGGAATACGTGGAGTACCGTCCGGACGGCACATATATCACGCCGCCGGCAGCCTCCGCGAAGTGCGCCAGTTGCCATCTCAAAGCCGGGGAAGCGAAGGATTTCGTTTACGGCGGAAGCCGGAAGCCTTAACTTCTTATTCCGAGCGCAGAGCAGGCAGCAGTGGCAAACGCATCATGAGCAGGCTGGAAAGCACCACTGCGGCAAGCCCGGTAGCAAGGATCACCGCCAGCCAGACGGCCATGGAGAGCGCCGCGACATGTCCACCGCGTGATGCGAGGGCAGGCACAATGGCCACCAGCGCGCAAACCGTGCCGATGGCGAGCCCGGCCGCCAGCACCAGCGCGTTCTCAGCTATGATCATCCCGGCCAAGCTGGCACGGCGATAGCCCACCGCGGCCAGTAAGGCCAACTCGCGGCGGCGTTCCAAGACGTTGCGCGCCAGGACCGCGGCCAGCCCAACAGTACCCAGCACCAAACCCAGGGCGCCGAGCGTCTGAAAGGTCGAGATGTAGGTGTTCTCGACGCGATGGTAAGCAGCCAGACGATCCGCGGTCGACGTAACGTCGAAACCGTAGTCGGAGAGTGCGCTCTCGAGCGCCGCGGTGACGCCGGCGGCCTTCGCAGGCGAAGACTCGATCAGGAAAAACCGGTAGCCCGGCACGTCCGGAAAAAGGCGCAGAAAATTACCTTCGGAGATCAGCAGCTCGCCCTGAAAAATGCTGTCAGAGAGCGCTGCGACCATGCGCAAATGGATCGGGGGGCCGCCCGCCGGCTCGATCATGATGTCCTCGCCCAGCTTGCGGTGCAGCACGTAGGTCATCGAGTTGGCGTCGGTAATCGCCGGAATGGCGCGGTCATTGAGGCGCGATTCGAGGAGCAGCCAGGGATTGTCCCTCTGCTGGGAAGTTTTCGCCAGAGAGTCCTGAAACGCGAAACGGCCGCGCGAAAGGAAATCGCCAGTGGGCGCCAGGATGCGCGGCGAACGGGGCTGATAGAGGTTGAGGCAACTGGCATCGTCTCCGGGCCGCAAGCGAAAGCGCGTCAAACGCACATCCCGCAGCGCAGGTGCACCCAGGTTGAGCGCTTCCCTTCCCGGCCCGGGATTGGGATCGTGAATCAGGGGCAGCAGGGACTCAGCCATAAGCGCGAATCCACCGGTACCGGACTTTGGATCGAGTGCCGGCCGTTCTTCGCGGCGAAAGGCGTCCACGGCGATGACGAGGAAAGTGGCAGACGCGATGAGCGCAGTACACAGGATGCTCCGGCCCGGCCGCCATGCCGTGTTCCGGAAGCCCAAGGTCAAAACGCTGTGCAATGACGCGCCACTGCGCCGGCCGAGCCAGGCGCGGCCTTCAAACAGCGCCGCCGCGAGCAAGAGCGTGCCTCCACCGAAGAAACTGCCCGCTGCGCCAATCCAGCTCGACGAGACCAGCAGCAAGACAGCGGCCGCAACCGACGCCAGACCCAGCCAGACGGGCATCCTCGAGTCAAGGCGCCGGGCCGTCATCAGCCCGCGCGGGGTGATCTTGCGGAGGCCGCGCAAGGTCCACCAGATGCAGAGAAGCGCGGCTGCGAGCCCCGCACCGGTTCCCATAGCCAGCGCGGAAGGTGCGACGTGAAGGGAAAGCAGTTTCGTCCCCACGGCCCCGGACCAGCGCGTGCGCAAGCCATGCACCATAAGCGCGCCATAGCCAGAAGCGCCTGCAAGCCCCACGATGCAACCAGCCAACGCAAGCGCGCTTCCTTCCATGAGGAAGAGGTTGCGGATCGCGGCATTCGAAAATCCCATGGCGCGAAAAGCGCCGATCTCGCGCAAGCGCTGCTCGATCCCGAGGCGGAAGAATAGCGCGGCCAGCATCAGAGCGGCGGCCATCAGGAAGAAGCTGAAATAGACGAAGTACTCGCCGAAGTCGGTGGCGCCTTCAGAGGCAGCCAAGGCCTGCGCGCGAGCTGGAAACACGGTGAAACCGGCAGAGGCCGGATCGAGTTTTGTTCTCAGCTGGGCCGCAAATTCGTCTGACGCGCCGTGCACGCGAATGGACGTCAGCTTGCCGAACCGCGATGCCCACAATTTCTGCCCGACGGAAAGCGGTAGGAAAGCTTTAGGTGTGGTTCGGTATTTCTTCCAATAGTCGTCATCGCGCGGCCGCACGCGGCGAAGATCGATGGGGAACGGCGGATCCCAATCACGCAGGCTGTTTGTGTTGCTGATACCCGGATAATCGGGCGCGAGATCGCGGTCGGCCGCCGAGCCGGTAAGCGGCAGAATGGCCTCCAGCCGAAATTGCGCGGACTGGGTATCGAGGCGGCCATCGTTTTTCCAGACGTAATAATCGAGCGTGATCGTGTCGCCGGGGCGCGCACCAAGCTCTTTAGCGGCCCAGTCATTCAGCAGAATGCCGGTGAGATCGGCTGTGGGAAAGAACTCGTCATCGGCCGTGATCAGTGAATACGGAATCTCGCGTGGGCCCAGGCGAAGGGTGTTCGCCAAGTACGTGTAGACCGGCTCGGTGCGGAGGCGGAGTCTTCGCGCGGTAGCCAGGGCGGCAGTGGCAAGCGAATCGCTCAGGATTCCACCGGACGATTCCAGCGAAACACCGCGCTGCGGGTCGAGCGCCCGCACTCTCAGGCCAATATCGTCGAGCGTGAAGGACTCGCGCAGCCGTGCCTGGACGGGTGCAGCCGCGTCTTCGCCCCCAATGAGAATGGTATTCACTTTGCCCGACTGGCGGAGGTCGCGTGCGAGCCTGCCCAGCGGAACAAAGATGGCGCGCACCGGGCCCTGCTGCGGGCGGAGCGAAAATTCGCTCAGCGCCGAAGCCACCAGCGGCTCGCGAGCCGTGAAGCGCAGGGTACGACCCACGTCTTCCTTCCGGCCAAAAAGCGACTCGATGGGAATCGCCGAAGGCTTCTGGATGCGCAGCAGCACGGTGTCGCCGGGGTGGCTGCCGAGTTCCTCCGAAAGCGCGGCACTCATCGCCGGCAGCCCCGGAGCCGGAATGCCGTGAAATCGCCAGAATCGCTCGTCTACTCCGTAAACCTGGACCCGCGATGCCCGGCGGCCGCTGGATTCATGCGTGACCAACCCTTCGAAAACTATGAGCGGAGCGGAAGACCAGTGCCGGCCCTGGGCTAGTTCACCCGGCAGACTGTCATGAAAGAAATTGGCGGCGGAGATGACCACCTCGGTCTTACCCAGGCGGTTGAGGACCAGATCGCGCAGGCTCGCCCGAACCGAATCACCTACGACCAGGGCCCCAGCGAGGACAGCCACGGCCGTCGCGACACCGAAGACCACCGCGACATTCGTCCGCCAAAAGTAAGCCAGATTGCGGCGGATCAGCGTGACGATTCGCATCTAGTAAATGGTCCAGCAACCGGGGGTGATGAGTTCCACCAGATGGCCGTCGGGATCACGGAAGTAGACGCTGTGACCGCCGCGAGGCCAGGAAATGCGGCTTTCAATGGCGACGGCGTTTTGGGCCAGACGCTCTTCCCACGCCGCCAGGTCGGCCGCAGGCACGGAGAACGCAAAATGCGTTTGCCCGGAACCGTCGTGCGGCGGAAGAACGCCGCCCGGCAGCGGCATGGGTTGCAGGGTGCCACCCTTCTTGAAGATCAGGAAGACCTGGCGTCCAGCGACGCTCAGCGCACAGAACCGGTTATCGCCCTCGAGCCGCTCGAAACCGAAAATGCGCCGGTAGAACTCGGCGGATCGCGGAACGTCATCGACATAAATACTGCTTTCCAAAACTCCGGTGATGTTCATACTCTCTTTAGATTTTTGCCGGTTAGTTCCAGCCGAACGGGAAATTTCGCGGCCAGATCGGGGTTATGAGTGACAACGATGAGGATGGTCTGCCGGCTGCGCTGCAAGTCAAGCAGCAAAGTGGCTACCGTGTCGGCTGAGGCGCGATCCAGATTGCCGGTGGGTTCATCGCAAAGCAACAGCAGCGGTTCGCGAATCAACGCCCGGGCCAGCGCCACGCGCTGCTGCTCGCCGCCGGAAAGCTCACCGGGAAGATGGTCGAGCCGCTCTTTCAATCCAACCTGTTCGAGTAACGCCCGTGCGCGGTCGCCAACGCCGTTTTGCGACTCCGCCACCAGCGTCGGCACCAGGACATTCTCAAGTACCGAACATTGTGGCAGCAGGCAGTGATCCTGAAAAACGAAACCAACCTGGCGGTTTCGAAACGCGGCCAGTTGTTTCTCCGGCAGCTCAAAAGGATTGCGGCCATCCAGCGTCATCGTGCCGGAAGTGGGTGGATCGAGCGCGCCGAGGATGTATAGCAGGGTACTCTTGCCGCTTCCCGAAGGTCCCATGATGGAAGCCGCATCACCGCGCGCAAGCGAGAGCGAGACGTCGGAGAGCACTTCGAGCTGTCCGCGCGGCGTGGGGTAACTCTTGTAAAGACGAGTGATCTCGAGCATGAACCGGCTACCCGGCCATTACATCACAGCCGCGGCACCCACGATCGTTCACTCCCACTGTACCCCGCGCGACGCGAGTTCCTGCTGGATCTGCGTGCAGGATTCAAACTGCACGGCGTCGATTCCCTCACGTTTGGCGCCGGCTACGAAGTCCAGAATGTCGTCGGTGTAAAAGCATTCTTCGGGAAGGCACGCGGCGCGGGCGATGGCTTCGCGGTAAATCACAGGCGAGGGTTTCATGGCGCGTACGCGATATGAAAGAATCCTGTCGTGAAAGTGCCGGAATAACGGATAGTTCTGCTCGATCATCTGAAAGTGGATTGCATTCGTATTGGAAAGCAGCAGCAGCCGGTAGCGCCGGCTGATGCCTTCCAGCATCGTCTCGGGAATCAGGGGATCGGGCAGGAAGATGGAACTCCAGACCTGGCAAAACTGGTCGTAACCGATATGCAGGTCCAGGATGGCGGACAGTTGTGCGACGAAGTCCTCGGGCTCCACGAGGCCGGTTTCGAAACGCTTTACCAGATCCGTCGAGCCGATCCGCTTGGGGATTTCGGCGGCTGGATATTGGCAAAATTTTTCCAGGGCCTGGTAGCCTCGCTTGAAATCAAAAGGGATGATGACTTTGCCGAGGTCAAAAATGACGGTCTTGATCACTTTCCTACGGTAGCATCACCAGATTCCGATCAGCTTCCACCAGGCGAAGCCGATGGTCGACCAGATCGCCAGGTTGGCGAATGCCACCACAAATCCCACTCTCCACCAGCGTTCGAACGAAACATACCCGAGGGCAAAGAACATGGGCGACGGCGTGGTGCCGTAGTTTGTGAGCCCAGCCGCAAGATTGGTGAAGCACGCGAAGCTGAAGATCACCAGGCCCGCCGGCGCGCCACGGGCTATGAGGACGGCGGCGAACGGCGGGAACATCGCCAACATGTGAGCCGTGATGCTGGCGAAACCGTAGTGCACATAAAAATACACGAGAAGCGCGAGGCCGAGCGGTACGATCCATCCCGCTCCTGCGAACCATGCGCCCACTACTTTGGCGAACTCGCGGGTCACGCCGGCGTCGTTCAACGACTTGCCAAGCTGGAGCAAGCCACCGTACCAGATGAAAATGTCCCAGGCCGTACGCTCGCTGACCACGTCGTTCCAGGTCAGGACGCCGGTAAGAAGCAGGGCCGCGGAGCCTAACAACGCCGTGAGCGTAATATCCAGGTGATGGAACGGAGTGGTGATCCAAAGTGCGCACACCGAGACGAAAATGACGGCGACGATGCGCTGCCCACGGTCCATGGACCCCATGCGGACGAGTTCGTTTTTGGCGAAGGCTGCAGCTTCCGGCGTCCGGCGGATTTCCGGCGGGTACATGCGATAGACAATCAGCGGCACCACCAGCATGGAGCACAATCCGGGTACGATTCCCGCTGCAAACCACAACGCCCAGGTAACCGGATAGTGAAAGAGTTCGCCGGCCATCTGCGCGGCCAGCGGATTGCTGGCTTGTCCGGTGAAAAACATGGCCGCCGTTACACAGATGCTTTGATACACCCCGGTCATCAGAAATGAGCCGACGAGGGCTGCGGTTGGTCCCGGGAACGAGCCGTACAATTCCGATACGGAGCGGAGAATAGGGAGCACGACGCCGCCTGACCGCGCGCCGTTTGACGGAATGATGGTCGCCAGCACCAGGTCGGTGGCCGATAGCGCGTAACATACGCCCAGAGACGTTTGCCCCACGGCGCGGATGAAGATCAGGGCGATGCGCCGCGCCAGACCGGTCTTAATGAGCGCGGCGGAAATGAAGAACGCCGCCATCACCAGCCAGACCGTAGGATCCCCGTAGCCACCGAGCGCATGCTGAATCGTGAGGCCGCCGAAAAGAGAGGCGAGGATCAAGGCGATCAGAACGGCGGCTCCGCCGGGTATCGGCTGCAGCATCAGCGCGCCTACTGTGGCGGCGAAGATTCCGAGCAGTCGCCAGCCCGCCGGTTGCACCGATTCCGGCCGCGGCATCAAGAACTCGATCGCCAGATAGACAGCCAGCAGCACTGCACCGCTCCGCAACCGGCGGCGCAGCGACGGGGCCCGCACGTGGGCCGGTTGTACGGCGGGACGCTCGGCGATCGAATCCAAGAAGACATCTTCGCACGGTATTGCCGTCTAGCCCACCTGGGATATACGGGCAAATGGTGGTTTCTGGAGGCTTGTGCTGCAGTCGAGGCGGAGAGCACTCCATTGAAGCAGCTGTGCATAGGAATTTTGATGATTGCCGGTATTCTGGCAGCGGAGCCGCGTTACATCGGCATGATTACGGCGGACGGGCGCTTGTGGGTCGATAGCGCCGGAGTCTCGAATCACGCGACCATCTTTGAAGGCAGCGTCGTCGAAACCGAAGAGGTTCCGGCCAAGCTGCAACTGGCCGGCGGAGCGAGCGTCTGGCTCGACGTGGTGTCGCGTGCGGATATATTCCAGGACCACTTGCTTCTGCAGAAAGGCCGCGCGCAACTCGATGGCGGCGCCGCCTTCCGGATCGAAGCCGGAACATTACGTGTCGCCCTGGCCTTGCCCGAATCTCGAGCCATGGTCAGTGTGCGGGATTCCGGCTCGGTCCAGGTCGGGGCGCTGAGTGGCGAAGTGCAGGTCAGGAATGGGCAGGATGTGATGGTTGCGCGAGTGGACCCGGGACGTCCGGTGGAGTTGCGTCCGGATACAGGCGGTGCGTCTCTGGTGACGGGTTGTGTTTCGCGACTCGGGAAATCCCTGGTGTTACAGGATGAAGTCTCCGGCGTCACGGTCGAATTGCGCGGCAAGGAACTGAACAATTACCTGGGCAAGCGGATTCAGGTTAACGGTCCGGCAGCGGAGTTGGGCGGCACGGCGGCGGCTCCACAAGTCATTCAGGCAAGCGCGCTCAAGGTGCTGGGAAAGAACTGCTCGCTGACCGCCTCGAAAGGCGCTGCGGCGGTAGGGTCACGGGAGAGATCCGCGCCCGTTGGTTCCGGAGCGGCAAGTGGCGCGAGCGGCGCTGGTGGCGCCGCGGCGGGAATCATAGCTCCCGCTGCGGTGCTGGGTGGCATGGCAGTTTCGGCCGGTTCCGCGGTAGCGCAGATCGTAGCCGCCAAGAAGCCGAAGCCACCGGTCAGCGGCGGACGTTAGTCCCTTAGCGTCACGCCATTCCCAGCAGCGCATTCACCACTATGGCGCCCATGCCGATCGGGATCATGTATTTCCATCCGATATTCATGAGCTGGTCGTAACGGAAGCGCGGGAAGGTGCCGCGAAACCAGATCAGCAGATAAATGATGAGCGCCACTTTGAACAGGAACCAGAACACCCCGATGGCGGCGTTGTTGAACGGCGGCAGCAGGAACAGGGCGCCGGAGCCGATCAGCAGCAGCGCCACGGCGATGAGCACTTTCTGTTGCAGTGGATCGCGCAGTTTTTTCACCAGCACGAAGCTCGAGGCGCCGGATCCCGCGAACAACAGGAACGGCACCACGAAATTGATGGGCGCAAGCCACTGAACATTTGGAAACGGCCGCAGCCAGCCGCCCCAAAACAGGGTCACCGCGACGCTGCAGGCCACGAAAATGTTGGCGTATTCGGCGAGAAAATAGAGCGCCCAGCGAAAGCCGCTGTATTCGGTGTGGAAACCGGCGACCAGTTCGGACTCGGCCTCTGGAAGATCGAACGGAGCGCGATTGGTTTCCGCGGTAGCGGAAATAAGATACACCACGAACGGCACCAGCATGAAACCGTAGTTCGAGAACACAAACCAGATGCCCCGTGCCTGCTGCGCCTGCACAATTCCCTGCATGCTGAGCGTCCCGGCCACCATCAGGCCGGAAAGCAAGGCGAATGACAGCGCAACTTCGTAGCTCACCAGTTGCGCCGCGCTGCGCAGCGCTCCGAGCAATGGATAGTGGCTGTTCGATGACCAGCCGCCCAAAATGATTCCCAGAATGCCCACCGCCGACATCGCCATGATCACCAGGATTCCCACGTTGACATCCGCCACGAAGAGATACTTGCTGAAGGGAATCACCGCAAACGAGGTGAGCGCGGTAAAAGTGGAAATCACGGGCGCCACCCAAAAGATCGAGCGGTCGGCATCGGTAGGAATGATGTCTTCTTTGAGCAGCAGTTTGAGCGCATCCGCGATGGGTTGCAGCAATCCGTGCGGGCCCACGCGCATGGGGCCGAGCCGCACCTGAAAATCGGCCAGCACCTTGCGCTCGACCAGCGTGAGATACCCCGCCACCAGCGGAAAGACGGCGATGATCACGATGGTGACGGCAATTGGGATGAAGAGAGGATTTTGTAGGATGGCAGTCATCAGAATGTTCATCTCAACAGCGAGTTCTGCGCCAGCCGCAGCACCGGCTCAGGATAAACTCCGACGCCGAGCGTCAGTACACCGGTGACCGCCAACGCCAACTTCAGGCCGAAGCTCGTCGCCAGCGGGGCTTTCTCGGTCAGCTCACCGACGAACATGATCTTGACCACGCGGAAGTAGTAGTAGATGGCCACCGCCACATAGAGCGTCGCGACGACCGCCAGCGCGTAGTGGTGCGTTTCGATCAGCGACAAGAAGATGTAGTATTTGCCAAGAAATCCGGCCGTCGGCGGAATCCCGGCGAGCGAAAGCAGAAAAACCAGCATCAGGATCGCGTATCCGGGGCTCTTGTACATCAGGCCGGCCATGTCGTCCAGATCTTCGCCGATGATGTTCTTGCGCCGCATGGCGATCACGACCAGAAATGCGCCCAGGTTCATGAACGCGTAGACCAGAACGTAGACCGCGATCCCCTGGATGCCGGTTTCGTTGCCCGCGATCAGGCCCAGCAGCATGTAGCCCGCGTGCGAAATGGAGCTGTACGCCAGCAGCCGTTTGATATTCGACTGGCTGATGGCCGCGAGATTTCCGACGGTCATGGTCAGGATCGCCACGGCCACGAGCAACGGTTCCCACGAAGCTCGGGCCGAGGCCAGCGGTCCCATAAAAATGCGCAGCAGGAACGCGAACGAAGCTGCTTTCGAAGCGACCGACAGATAAGCAGTAATCGTGGTCGGCGCTCCTTCGTAGGCGTCGGGCGCCCACATGTGGAACGGCACTGCGGAAATCTTGAACAGCAGTCCCACCGACGTCGTGGCCATCGCGAGAAAGACAATCGGGTCCCACGGATCGCGCGCGCTCACCGCGGCGGTCACTTTGGAAAGCAGGGTCGAGCCGGCCAGACCATACAGGATGGAGAAACCATACACCAGGAAGCCGCTTGAAAAGGCGCCCAGCAGCAGGTACTTCATGGCGGCTTCGTTCGAGCGTTTGTCGCTGCGCAAGAACCCCACCATCACATAGAAGCAGATGGCCATCAGCTCCAGGCCGATGAACAGAGTCACCAGGTCCGTGCCGGTGGCCAGAAAGAACATGCCGCACTGCGCGAACAGCATCAGTGCGTAGTATTCTCCGTGGTGTTCGCCTTCGATTTCCAGATAGTTGTAGGAAACGATGGCGACAATAAGCGTGGCCAGCTCGAACACCCAGTTGAAAAACAGAGCGAAGCGGTCGATAGTGATCGCGCCCTGAAACCCGGTCAGCTCCGTGAGCCCGTTGGCGGTGAGAAATTCCTGCTGCCGCCACAAGCCGTAGCCCGTAAATCCCAGGCCCAGCACCACGAAAAGCAGCAGATATTTGCGCTGTTTCGGATTGGGGAACACCAGGAAATCGAACAGCAGAATCGCGCACCCGAATAAAGCCAGCATGATCGCCGGGATCAGAACGAAATGATCGGTAGTGGTGTAGTACTGGCTCATTGCCCGGCTCCGGCTTGAATCGTCGCCGTGTCACCGCGTCGCCGTGTCGCTGCGTCGGCTCTTACTCCGCCCTGATAATACCCAGGCCGCACTCGCTCCACGATCTGCTGCACCGGCTTCTCCAGCAAATCAAAATACGGCTTCGGATACACGCCGATCCAGATAGCCCACGCAATCAGGGGCAAGAATATGACCATCTCGCGTAGACTCAAGTCCGGCAAGTGCAAGTTGCGGCCATTGGTCACCTGCCCAAGCATGGTGCGCTGATAGAGCCACAACAAGTAAGCGGCGCCCAGAATCACGCCCATCACGGAAAAAGCCGCCCACGTGTGACTGGCTTCGAACGCGCCTTGCAAAATGGTGAACTCGCCCACGAACCCGTTGAGCAGCGGAAGTCCGGCCGAGCTGAGCATGGCAATGGCGAAAACGATGGCGAACTTGGGCATGACGTGCGCCAGGCCGCCATATTCCGCAATCGCGCGGGTGTGCCGGCGCTCATAAATGATGCCGATAATCAAGAACAGCATGCCCGTCGAGATCCCGTGATTCACCTGCTGGATCACGCTGCCCGCAATCCCGTTGGGATTCAAGGCGAAGATACCCAGTGTGCAGAAGCCCAGGTGGCTGACCGACGAATACGCCACCAGCTTCTTCCAATCCTGCTGCATCAGGCAAACCAGAGCGCCATAGAGGATGCCTATGATCGAAAGCACGGCGAGAATCTGCACGATGGTCGTATCCATCGACGCCTTGGGCAGGAGCGGCAGCGAGAAACGGATGAATCCGTACGTCCCCATCTTGAGGAGCACGGCCGCCAGGATTACCGAGCCCGCCGTGGGCGCCTCTACGTGCGCATCGGGCAGCCAGGTGTGGAACGGAAACATCGGCACTTTGATGGCGAAGCCGAGGAAGAAAGCCCAGAAAACCCACTGCTGCATGCCGAGCGGCATATCCAGCTTCATCAGGTCGGCGATCTCAAATGTGTACGCGCCGAACTGCTGGTGATATTGGAAGTACAGGGTCAAGATGCCGAGCAGCATCAGCACCGATCCCGCCAGCGTGTACAGGAAGAACTTGATAGCAGCGTAGAGTTTTCGCGGCCCGCCCCAAACGCCGATGATGAAGTACATCGGCACCAGCACCAGTTCCCAGAACACGTAGAACAGGAAAAAGTCGAGAGAGACGAACACGCCGATCATTCCCGTTTGCAGCAACAGGAACATCGCGTAGTATTCCTTGACGCGTTCATCGATGGCATTCCAGGAGGAGAGAATCGACAGCAATCCCATCAGCGTCGTGAGCATGATGAGCAACAGGCTGATGCCGTCGATGCCGATCAGATACTTCGCCCCGATGCTGGGGATCCAGTCGGCGCGTTCCACCATCTGGAAGCCCGATACCGTCTTGTCGAACCTTGCCACCAGCGGCAGCGAGACCAGGAAGCTCGCGAACCCAACCAGGTTCGCCCATAGCTTGATGAGGTTCTTCTGCGAGCCGGGAATGAACAGCAGCACCACAAAACCGGCCAGCGGCGCAAACAAGACGATGCTGAGTAGGTGCTGGTCCATAGTTTTATCGCGCGATGTAATACCCGAAGAACACCAGCGCCCCCACCACGACGAAAAGCGCGTAGGCCTGCACCCGCCCTGTTTGGACGACGCGCACCGGATAAGAAGACAGCTTGACCAGCAGCGACGTCAGCCGCACGGTGCCATCCACAATCCAGGTATCCCACCAGATGGAAACGATCGAGGAAAGGCGCGTAAGCCAGCCTGCACCGTTCACCGCGCCGTCTACCACGTTACGATCGAATGCGCCGAGCACGGTCCCGCCGCCTTTGGCCAAACCGTTGACAAAGAGAAAGTCATACAGCTCGTCCACATACCATTTGTTCAGCAGGATCCGATGCATCGGGGCGGCCGCGGCTTCGAGCTTGTCCGGGATCTCCGGGCGGTGATGATAAAAGTAGCGCGCTACGCTGATGCCGATGAGGGCAAATGCCACGGAAACACCCATCAGAATCCACTCGGTGCTGGCATCGTGCGCGCCTTCGTGCGCGGCCTCAATCGCGGCCGAGGCGAAGGCCGGCTCCAGCCACTGTTCGAATCCCCGGAACCATCCCGACATCCCCCACAGCTTTGGCGTACCGATCCAGCCCGCGAGCACGCTGCCCAGCGCCAGTAACGACAGCGGAATAGTCATGGTGGCCGGAGACTCGTGAATGTGCGCTTCCACTTCCGGCGTCACGCGCGAGTTGCCGTAGAACGTCATGTTCATCAGCCGCCACATGTAAAACGCCGTCAGACCCGCGGTGATCAGCCCCACCGCGTAAAGAGCGTTAGAGCCCTGTGGCGAACTGTACGCCTGCCAGAGAATCTCGTCCTTAGAGAAGAAGCCTGCGAAACCCGGAATGCCCGCAATCGCCACCGAGCCCGCGAACATGGTCCAATGCGTCACCGGAATCTTGTCCTTGAGCGCGCCCATGCGCCGCATGTCCTGCTCGCCGCCCAGAGAATGAATCACCGAGCCCGAGCCAAGGAAGAGAAGTGCTTTGAAGAACGCGTGCGTGAACAGGTGGAAGATAGCCACCCAATAGGCCCCCACGCCCAAGGCCAGAAACATGTAGCCCAGTTGGCTGACCGTCGAATACGCTAGCACGCGCTTGATATCGTTCTGTACCAGCGCAATTGAAGCAGCCAGGATCGCCGTGAATGCACCGACTGCGGCTACGATCGTGGATGTCTGCGGCGTTAGTTGATACAGCGCGCTTGACCGCGCCACCATATAAACGCCTGCGGTCACCATGGTGGCCGCGTGGATTAGAGCGGAGACCGGCGTCGGGCCTTCCATGGCATCCGGCAGCCAGACGTATAGCGGAAACTGCGCCGACTTCCCGGTAGCGCCGATGAAAAGCAAGAGCGCCATCGCGCTCAACACGCCAAAGCCGGCAGTCTCGGCATGAAACTGGCCGCCGCGCAGGATTTGGTTCACATCTACAAACTTCACCGTGCCGAACACGCTGAACATCAGTAGCATGCCCAGAATGAAACCGGCATCGCCCACGCGGTTGACCACGAACGCTTTCTTCCCGGCATCGCCAGCCGACTTCTTATGGAAGTAGAAACCAATCAGCAGATAGCTGCAGAGGCCCACGCCTTCCCAACCGACGAACAGCAACGCGTAGTTGTTCGCCAGCACCAGCATCAGCATGAAGAAGACAAACAGATTCAGGTAGCCGAAGAAGCGGTAGTAGCCGCCTTCGTGCCCCATGTACCCGATCGAGTACACATGGATGAGGAAGCCGACTCCGGTCACCACCAGAATCATCACCGCGCTGAGCGGATCGAGCAGAAATCCCCAGTCTGCCGCGAAAGTCGCCAGGCGTCCATCGGCCATGTGAAACGGCAGTCCCGCCAGCCAGGTGAACTGGATTACCTGGTGGATGCGTTCGGGGGTTTGAGAAAGCTGCAGCACAGCACCGGCCGAGAAGATGAACGACAGCAGCACCATACCCGGGCAGAACAGGCTCACCAGTCCGCGCAGGGCGCCGTGATGGTGGTGATGCGCGTGGCTGTGATCGTCATCGTGGGAATGCGGGTGATCGTGTGAGTGGCCGTGATCGTGAGCACCATGCGCATGACCATGCCCGTGATCGTGCTCGTCGTGCGTGTGTTCCAGTCCCGCCGCAACGGCCACGTCCGACGGCGGCTGAGGATCCAGCTTCTTCCCGATGAGCAGCATGACCATCGCGCCCAGCAATGGGAACAGCGGGATGAGCCAGATCTGATCGAGAAAATTCATGCGCCTACCACTTGAGTAAGTCCACCTCGTCCGCCAGCACCGTTTCTTTGTTGCGGAACAGAGCAATCAGAATGCCCAGCCCCACCGCCGCTTCCGCCACAGCATCGGTGATCACAAAAATCGCGAAGATCTGTCCGTTCACGTTCTGCCAGTAATGTGAGAAGGCAATCAGGTTGATGTTCACCGCGTTGAGAATCAGCTCGATGGACATCAGGATAATCACGATATTACGGCGGGTGAGCACGCCGATGGTGCCGATGAGCAACAGCGCGGCGCTGAGGGCCAGGTAGTGCGCGGTTGTAATGGGTCCCATGCTCAAATCCTCTTCTTCGCCATCACCACCGAGCCCACCACCGCAACCAGCAGCAGCACGGAAGCAATTTCAAACGGCAGCAGGTATTGCGAGAACAGCACGGTGGCGATCTGCTCGGTATTACCCTCCGTCACGGCTGCCAGGACGGGCGCCTTCGGCAACTGGAAAGCGCTCGCGCCCTTGCGCATGAAGTAGACGATCTCGGCTCCCACGGCGGCAACACACAGCAGCGCAATGAGCCACTGGCGGTTGAACTGTCGCTGCTTGGCGGCCTGATCGAGATTGACCAGCATGATCACGAACAGGAACAGCACCATGATGCCGCCCACATACAGCACGATCTGAACCGCGAACAGAAATTCGGCCTGCTGCAGCAAGTACAGGCCCGCCACGCCGATCAGGGAAACGATTAGGCTGATGGCGCTGTGTACCGCGTTGCGCCGGGTGATAGTGAAGATACCCCCTCCCAGCACCAGCACGGCGAAGAAGTAAAAGAAGGGCGCGTCCGTCATAACCTCCCGACCCTCTCCAATCCGCGCGTCAGCATTTGTATTGAGTGGGCTTCGGACCTTCCTCGAGCATCTGCCGGTCCCAGATGGCGCCGTCGCGCGTATAACTGGCCAGTTCGAAATCCTGTGTCAGTTCCAGCGCATCCACCGGGCAGGCGTCTTCGCACAGTCCGCAGAACATGCAGCGCGAAAGATCGTACGTGAAAGTGGTCAGCTCTTTGCGGCGCGTCTGTTCGTTTCGCTCGCTCCCCACCACAATCAGCGTTTCCGGGCACGCCAGCGCGCACAGGTTACATGCAATGCACAGCGTCTCGCCGTTATCGGGGTTGATATTCAGGCGCGGCGCGCCGCGATATCGCTCGGCCACCTGCGGCCGTTCGGCGGGATACTGCTCGGTGTAGATGTACTTGGGATTCTGATT
>Ga0335077_10003621_pt1 | contig 18738 bp, 20 predicted proteins | sample Lox_Sample_31_FD_207151 | JGI IMG/M metagenome (GOLD analysis project Ga0335077, IMG submission 207151) | Soil microbial communities from Loxahatchee National Wildlife Refuge, Florida, United States - Lox_Sample_3.1 | ecosystem: Environmental > Terrestrial > Soil > Wetlands | place: USA... | reverse complement strand
TGGTCTTGCCGTGCATCAGGCAGGCGGCGCGAACTACTTGCCCGCCGAAAGCCGCACCAATAGCCTGATGCCCCAGGCAGACGCCGAGAACGGGCACCTTGCCTGCGAAATGCCGGATCAGTTCGATGCTGATGCCCGCCTGCTGCGGAGTGCAGGGTCCGGGAGAAATCACAATATGGTCCGGCTTCAATGCCTCGACTTCTGCTGGTGTTATCTGGTCGTTGCGCCGCACCTCAATGTCCGCCCCCAGTTCGCCGAGATATTGGACAAGGTTGTAGGTGAAAGAGTCGTAATTGTCGAGGACGAAGAGCATTGCGGCTGACACGCCTGGTATCAGCTTACCTCATTCGGCGTAGGTCCGAGGTTGAGGCCCGCGCGGCCACAACAGCCTTGACACGCCGCCCGCAAAACGCCATGCTTACATCACTTTAGCGGAGGAGCAATGACTGAAACCCCGCAAGACAAGCGCGTCACCCGCCGCTTCGCGCTTCGGTTGCCGGTATCGGTAAGTGAGGGCGATAACCGCCAGGAGAAGACCGCCCAGACGCGCGATGTCAGCGCCCGCGGCATTTGCTTCTTCGTGGATTCGGCAATCGCCGCCGGATCGGCTATTGAGTTTACCCTCACGCTTCCGCCCGAAATCACGTTGACGGAGAGTATCCGTGTGCGCTGCAAAGGCAAGGTCGTGCGTGTGGACGACGGTCCACAGGAGGGCCGGGTCGCCGTGGCCGCCGTCATCGACGAATACGAGTTCCTCTCCGAGCCCTGATCGGCCTGACCTTGCGAGTACCTTGCTGCTACACCTTCGCTCACTTCTCTCCCCCTCGCGCAGGTGATATCGTTTCTTGAGGGCTTTGTTCTTAGGATTGAAGTTCTTGCCGCATCCCGGTCCCCGAGTGATGGCACTCGTTTTGTTGGCCGGCCTCGGTGTGTCTTCTGTTGCCTTGGGCCAGTCGAAACCCGGCACACCAAACTCCACTCACCCGGACCGGCCCGCCGTCGTTGGTGCCGTTCGCATGGTGGCCGACAAGGATGGTCCCGCCGTAGAAATCCTCGCCAGCCGCCCGGTGGTTCCTGCGATCAGCCGGTTGGAACAACCCCCACGCCTGGTTATTGATCTGCCCAACGCAAAGCTGACCGGCGTCAAGAAACGAATCGATTTTCGTTCGGAGGATATCAGCGGCGTTCGTCTCAACCAGTATCAGGAGTCGCCGCCGCTTGCTCGCATCGTTGTGGACCTTCTCAACCCGGTCACGTACACCTGGGACGCCGCCGGCAACCGGCTCATGATTCGCATGCACCCTGCCCCTCGTACCGCCGCCAGCGCGCCTGCAGCGTCGACCCCGCACGTTCAGCTGGCAGTCTTGCCCGTTACCACCGCCGTGACGAGTGGACGGCTTCCGGCTAACTCATCGTTGACCGCAGGAGCGGATGCGGCTGTCTTTCGGCTCGCTCACGGTGGCGAAGTGCGCGTCTGTCCGGGAACGACAGTCTCGGTGACGTCTTCTCAGACGGGGCAGTCGCTCATGCTGGGCATGAGCACTGGCTCGCTCGAAGCGCACTACACTCTGCAGGCTTCAGCCGATTCCATCCTGACCCCGGATTTCCGTATTCTGCTTCCCGGACCCGGAGAGTTCCATTACGCAGTGAGCGCGGATGCGCGTGGGAACACCTGCGTGCGTTCGCTTCCCGGCAATACGGCGTCCGCCATAGTCGCCGAGTTGTTAGGGGATGGAACCTACCAGGTGAAACCGAATGAGCAGGTGGTGTTTCACGCTGGACGCCTGAGCGCCACTGGAACCGACGTGCCTGCGGATTGTGGCTGTCCGCCGCCAGCCGTTCCTGTCCTTCAGGCCTCCGTGTCCAAAGACGTTCAGGGCACCGCGGTAACCGGGGTTGAGCCGGCGGCCAGCCCCAGCCTCAACTCTAGTCCTGCTGGCTTACCGACTCAGATCACAGCCGCCGGAAACGAAACGGCGGCTCTGCCCCCTTCAAAGCCCAATGATGTCCACGTGGAAGTCGAAGCGCCGTTCGTTTTTCGCGGAGGTGATCCGCCGCCGATTGCCGAAGCCGAGAGCGTTCCGCTGGCCTATGCGATGCGCGTTACGCCACCGCCGGCGACCGTGCTCCCGCCTGCGGCGCAGCACCACGGCGTATTCGGAAAAATCAAAGGCTTCTTCGCGGCGATCTTCCGCTAGCGCTAGTCTCGCCTTAGCGACCTGCCCACTGTTCCAACCTGTTCGCGGGCGCTCTCCTTCACTGAGTCCGCCCATTTGCTGCCGCGTTCGATGGCGTCCTCCACGCGGTCACGGGCTTCTTCGGCGAAATCCTCGACCGCGTCGACAGCGTCGTCGTACTTCCGTCGAAGGTCACGGCGGAGTTGTTTCCCGGACTTAGGGGCAAACAAAAGTGCCGCCAGCGCGCCCGCGCCGAGTCCGATCAGCAGAAAGGTGATCGCTGTGCCCGCCGTGCCGCTATGTTCTGAAGCTTCATATTTTCCAGTGCGCATAAGACCCTGCCTTCTCCCCAAACACAGTGCGAAGTTCCGATGATTTATTCTACGCGCGCCGCCTGCGAAAGCCATCAGGCAGCTCGCTTACGGCAGTTACCGCCATTTCCCAAAGCCGCCAAGCCCGTATAAAATAAGAATTTCGGTCTCCGTGCCGGATGGAAAAAGTGGCTCGCCCGCCCTTCCGTCGGCCTACTAGCCGCAATTTTGCATTAAAGGAGAGTTCAGTCCCAATGGCTATTCCTGCGACCCAGCTTCGCCCCGGCATGATCATCAAGCACAACAATGATTTGCACTCGGTATTCAGTGTCGAGCACCGCACGCCCGGCAATCTGCGGGCCTTCATCCAGGCCAAGCTGCGCAACCTGCGCACTGGCGCGATGTTCGAGCATCGCTTCCGCTCGCCCGATCCTATTGAAAAAATTACGGTTGATGAAGTCGAGATGGAGTTTCTCTACGCCGATGGCGAGAGCTACTACTTCATGGACACCAGCAATTATGAGCAAACCCATCTAACCAAGGAGGTTCTGGGCGATGCGGTGGATTACCTCATTCCCAACTTGCAGATCAAAGTGGAATTCTTTGACGGAAAAGCCGTTGGGATCGAATTGCCGCAGACGGTGGAGCTTACCGTCGTCGAAACGGAACCGGGATTGAAGAGCGCCACCGCGTCGAGCGTCACCAAGCCAGCCAAGACCGAGACTGGCCTCATCGTTCAGGTTCCACCCTTCATCAACGAAGGCGAAAAGATCAAAGTCGATACCGCTGAAGGCACTTATCTGTCGCGGGCCTGACAGCAAGACCATGACCTCCGCTGACCAAACCACCCAAGCCCGCCGTTTTCTGGTGCGAGGCCGCGTCCAGGGTGTAGGATTCCGCTGGTTCGTTGAGCGGGAGGCACATGTCCTTGGCGTCGCCGGTTGGGTCCGCAACAACGCGGACAGCAGCGTGGAAGTTCTGGCCATGGGAACGCGCGAACAGTTGTCCGGCCTGCGGTCCCGTCTGCAGCAAGGGCCGCGCGCAGCCCGGGTAGACGATGTCGAGGAGTTCGAAGCTCAGCCGATTGCCGGTTTAACCTCATTTCGCATTGAAGGAGCCTGGTGATGCCCGTCAAAGCTTCTCCGAGCAAGGCCGGTGTGAACTGCGAGCCGTTGAAGAAACTGATTCGCGAGGTCCCGGATTTTCCCAAGAAGGGAATTCTGTTTTACGACATCACGACCTTGCTGAAAGACAAGCTCGGTTTCGCCATGCTGATTGACGCGCTGTCAGAGCACTATCTCGAAAGAGAGATTGATCTTGTACTAGGCATGGAGGCGCGCGGCTTCATCTTTGGCCCCGCTTTGGCGTATCGCTTGAATGCAGGATTTGTACCTGTCCGCAAGCCCGGAAAACTCCCAGCAGCCACTGAAAGATACGATTACGCGCTGGAATACGGCACGAACACGCTGGAGATTCATAAAGATGCCATTCACAAAGGCCAGCGCGTGATCATCGTGGATGACCTGCTGGCCACTGGTGGCACGGCCGAAGCTACGGCAAAGCTCGCGTCCTCGCTGGGCGCCGAGATTGCAGGCCTGGGTTTTGTTGTGGAGTTGGATTTCCTCAATGGGCGCAAGAAGCTGGAGGGATACGACGTTTTTTCGCTGCTGCACTACGACCACTAGTGCTTCAACGCCTTGCGGGAAACCACCTTACGGTGATTTAGTGCAGCAGAGAAGCAATTAGCGCTGCGATTCCCGCCCATCCTGCCACGCTTACCAGAACAATGGCAGCAAGGCCGAGGGCCATGTTTCCCTGGAAACGCCTCCAGCACATGGCTTTCCACACATCCGGCGTTTGCCCTTGCACGGGCCAGAACCGGGTCTCGAGGGAGGTTCTCATATATTCACTTTCTGTCTGCCCAAATCATGAGCAGACCTACAATCTATAAACCCGCCTTTCACCCATTGGATGCGGCGAAATCTAAAGCGGCACATCTATTTTGTTTCCTGCAGCTTAGGTCATTCCTCAGTCCGTATTCGCAGCTTCGCTCCCTTCGGCAAATAGCTCTTCCGCCGGAACCAGTCATCCATTGCAGTTTCCAGTTTGTCGAGCGGAACGTGACTGCCTGCTTCCATCAATCCATCAGCCAGGGGAAGGGTGTCGTCAAAAACACTGGCGTTGGTGAAGTTACGCATGGAGAAACTGTCGAGCCATTTCAGCTGGCATGGATGCCAGCGGCCCTCCAGTTCGTATTCAACCCGAATCTTGCGGGCGAACATAAGGATTTACGCGCGCAGCCTATGAAACCGGCTGAACCCGACTGTTTTAAACGGCTGTGGTGGTTGCGGCTGGTTCTGCGCCGCCCGTATTCACAAGATCCTTAAGCTCTTTGCTGGGTTTGAAGAACGGGATCTTCTTGGCTGGCACTTCTACGCGGTCTCCCGTCTTTGGGTTGCGGCCCACGCGAGGTTTGCGCTGCCGCGTACGGAAACTACCAAAACCGCGAATTTCAATCTTGTCGCCCACATGCAGAGAGCGCACGATGCTGTCAAAGATGGTCTCGACGATCACTTCGCTGTCCTTACGCGTCAACTCCGCCAACCGGGAGACTTCATCAATCAGATCAGCCTTTGTCATACGCTTTTCGACTCCGTCACCGCTCAATTCGGGCGAGGCTGGGTTCCCCAACGCACCGCGGAACGCGTCCTGTCCTTCATAACCTTCTCAAATTTCAGGGGTTAAATGCAAGTGGGTTTTTGGATCGGCACGCCGGGGCCGTTCCTCGCGTCCGCCGCTACTTCCAGAGGTAATAAAAGCCTACGTGTTGGTCCATCAGCTTTTCCTGGCTGGGCAGCCACTGCGAAAGGTCGCCAAACAGAAGATCCAGCAAGGTCTTACGGTCTTTCTGAGGGCGAACAAGCACGGGTTCGCCCTTGATCCCGACAGATTTGGCGGTATCTTCGACCGCGCTTTGAAAATCTCCAAGCTGGTCAATCATATGCATCGATAATGCCTGTTGCCCTGTCCAGACGCGTCCGTCGGCGATGGCTTTGATGTCCTCAGGCTTGACGTGCCGGCCATCAGCAACAGCCTGTACGAACTGCCCGTACATGTTGTCGATGAGCGACTGCATGTATTGCCTTTCGGCGGGAGTCATATCACGCGTGGGGTCGCCGGTGTCCTTGAACTCGCCTACCTTCAGAATCTCCTGCTTGAGCTTGGCCCAGTGCAGCAGGTCGCCATAATTCACCCATTCGGCAATCACGCCAATGGAGCCCACGACACTCCCATTGTCGGCATAAATCTTGTTGGTGGCGGAAGAAACGTAATACGCGCCGCTCGCGCCTACTGTGCTGATGGAAGCCACGATGCGCTTCTTCTTTTCATCGCGAATGCGCTTCACCTCGCGATAAATTTCCTCGGAAGCGGCCACGCCTCCGCCCGGAGAATTGACCCGAATAATAATTGCTTTGATGGAATCGTCGTCGCCGAACTTCTTCAACTGCGGCACTATGACGCTGGGATCGATGATCACGCCTTCCAGATCCACGACGCCAATCTTGTCGCCAAAGCCGGTCAGAGAAGTCTGCTCAGTGCCGCTCTGCAAGGTGAGATAGACGAGGGTAAAGACGGCGAGTACGAAGAGGAAGAAGGCTCCTCCTCCAATCAAAACCCAGAGCCAGATGCGCGACCGACTGTTTTCCGCCATACAGAGCCTGTAGTGTAGCACCGGAAAGGCGCCACGACTTCTCTCTTTCCCGGATAACCGCAGACTATTCTACGAGCCTGCGAGGGCAGGCAGAACGATCACCCGCAGCGCGTTCGGCGCCACACTGACTTCAACCGGCGACTGGCAGACATACTCGCCGTCGGCATAGACAGCCTGCGGCGTTTCAGTCTCAAGCCGTAGCCGCGGGGCATGAAAATACCGGACCTCCGGCAGCTGCACATGGCGGCCGAAGTAAATCGTGGGAAAGAGACAAAACAGCTTGAACTTGTTTACCTCGCTGACCACGCAGATGTCGAGTTGGCCATCGTCGAGTTGTGCTTGCGGCGCAATCCTCATGCCTCCGCCGTAAACCGGCGTGTTGGCGAACACCACCACCATCGCGAAATCGCCGCCGGCCGAGGCGGAAAATTGCTCCGCAGCCCCCGGCAGGATTTTGACCGAAAAGGGCGTGAACTTCGCCAGGGCGCCCGGCATGCTGATGGCGTAGCCTCCGTGCCCGCGCAACCAACGCGGCAGGCGGTTGGCGCGGCGCGCGATCTCGCCGTCCAGGCCGATGCCGCCGGCGCAACAGAAAAATGCCGGGATCCTAGATGTTCCTCCCTCGGCGCGGGACCTCCCGCTTTCGCGCGCGCCGCCCGCTGGTTCCAAGGGCGTGATCAACCCCAGGTCGATAGTGCGCACGCGTCCGCTGCCGCCGCAGAACCCGCGCCAGGCAGACAGCGCATCCCGCCGATTCCGCAGTCCAAGAGCGCGTGCAAAGTCGTTACCACTTCCACAGGGAACCACCAGCACGGGCAGGGACAACCGCACCAGTTGCGAGAGATGGCGGTGGATCGTCCCATCGCCGCCGAACACCAGAATGACGTCCGCCTCAGAAGCGTTCGCAGGAAGCCCCAGCAGCCAGCTCACATCGGGGGAAGATTGGAAAGGCGTCAGGTTGCCGCTGGAAGAGCCCAGCCCGAGAATGGCGGCAGCGCGCATGATTGGCCGCACGAGCTTAGCAAAGATGAAACCGCAATGAAAAAGCCCCTCGAGAGTGTCTCTTTACGAGGGGGCTTCGTAAACTTGCTGTTGCTGCGAGAAGTCTCGCAGGCGCATTTAGTGTTTCTTTTTCTTCTTCGCTGCCTTTTTCTTTGCTGGCATGAAATTCCTCCTGAACGATTTTCCCTTGCAAGTGGTCTGTAATTCCCAAGGACGCCGCTAATCATCGAAGCAGCAACGTCACTACCCCAAGATATTGGGGTCTCTTATTTCGATTGTCAACATAATTCTGGGAGATGAGCCGCTTGTCTTACACTGTCAGTCTTCCGCACTTCTCTTGCGCGGGAGCGTCAATATGCGTAAACCCCGTACACGGCGCGATCCCATCGAACTGGAAATCTTCAAGAATATCTATCACTCCATCGCAGAAGAAATGGGCGCGGCCCTCCGCCGCACCGCCTTCTCGCCAAACATCAAGGAGCGCCGAGACTACTCCTGCGCCGTGTTTGACGGAGCGGGCGAAGTCCTCGCGATGGGCGACCACATGCCGGTGCACCTGGGTTCGATGCCGATGTCGGTGCGCGCCGCCATCACGCATCTTGATCTGGAGCCGGGGGACGTCGCCATGCTGAACGATCCGTTCTGCGGAGGCACCCATCTGCCGGACATCACGCTGGTCGCGCCGGTGTATCTGGATGATCAACACAGTTCACGGACAAGGCGCAATCGACGGCCCGACTTTTTCGTTGCCTCGCGCGCTCACCATGCTGACGTGGGCGGCGCCTATCCCGGATCGATGGGCTTGTGCCGCGAGATTTGCCAGGAAGGAGTCCGCATTCCTCCGGTCAAGATCCTGTGCAAGGGGACGATTGTTGCCGACGTGCTCGCACTCTTGCTGAACAACGTGCGCACGCCCGAGGAGCGCGAGGGTGACCTTGGAGCGCAGATCGCCGCCTGCCACACCGGCGCAGAGCGCCTGCGCGAGGTGTGCGCCCGGTATGGACTAAAGCGGGCACAGGCCGCGGCGCGGGCTCTACTCGCCTATTCCGAGGAACTGATGCGCGCCTTTCTGGAGCGCATTCCGCTGGGCAGCTATGGGGCCGAGGATTTTCTGGACGGCGACGGCATACGTGAAAGAGTAGTCAGGATCGCGGTTGAGATCCGGGTCCGCGGGCGGGGCACTGCGCGCAGCGTGACCGTCGATTTCGCCGGCAGCGATCCGCAAGTGGAAGGCAGCGTGAACGCGGTGGAAGCCATCACCTACTCGGCATGCTTCTATGTTTTCCGCTGCCTGTTGGCGGAAGACGTGCCGGCGACCGCCGGACTGATGCGGCCGATTCGGGTGATCGCTCCACGCGGAACCGTGGTGAATGCGCGGCCTCCCGCGGCAGTGGCGGGCGGGAACGTAGAGACCTCGCAGCGCATCGTGGACGTACTGTTGCGGGCGCTGGCGCGAGCGGTTCCGGAGCGCATTCCCGCAGCGGCCTCCGGCACCATGAATAATCTGACCATCGGTGGAATTGATCCGCGCAGCGGCGAACCCTTCGCCTACTACGAAACGATTTCCGGCGGTATGGGCGCAGGTCCCACCAAGAACGGGGTCTCCGGCGTGCACACTCATATGACCAATTCGCTGAACACTCCGGCGGAAGCGCTGGAATATGCTTACCCCCTGCGAATTCGGCAATACGGGCTGCGCCCGGGCAGTGGTGGCGCGGGCGAGTTTCGCGGCGGCGACGGCATCGTTCGCGAAATCGAGGTGCTGACGGATTGCGAAGTCACGTTGCTCTCCGAGCGCCGAACTCGCCGCCCCTACGGGTTGAACGGCGGAGACGAAGGCGTTGCGGGAACCGCGTCGGTGATACGGACCGATGGCTCCAGGCAAAGTCTTCCCGGCAAGTTCAATATCCGGCTGAAGAAGGGTGAGCGAATCCGCATTGAGACCCCGGGCGGCGGCGGTTGGGGAGCGATGGGATGACGATTCCGGAGCCGAAACGCGCATGGTCCGCTGGATTTTGCTGTTGCTTTCCAGCGCGGGGGCCATTTCTCGAATCGAGCGCGAAGAGGCGTCACAGCATTTGGCGTAAGTTGTAAGCTATTCAGATCAGGGCCGATTGAAAGGCGAGCTCAATGCCGGATGTCGCATCTCACTATCTCGAAGAAGCCCGCCGCCAGCTTCGCGGGCACAAGCGCATGGCGGAGGCGGCGATGGAGCAATTGTCGGATGATCAGCTTTTCGTCACCCTCGATCCGGAGTCGAACTCTGTCGCCATCCTGGTGAAACACCTGGCCGGGAACATGCGCTCGCGCTTCACCGACTTCCTGACCAGCGACGGCGAAAAGCCCGACCGGTTCCGCGACCGCGAATTTGAAGTAACTGGCGCGACCACGCGAGCGGAAGTGATGAGCTGGTGGGAAGAGGGCTGGGTGCGGGTGTTTAGCGCAATCGATACGCTCCAGCCCGAGGATGTGATGCGGACGGTCGAGATCGGCGGCAAACCGCACACCGTCTTGCAGGCCATTAACCGCCAGATTGCTCATTATGCGCAGCACATAGGGCAGATTGTGTTCCTGGCCAAGCACTTGCGGGGCGCGGGATGGGAGACGCTGAGCGTTCCGCGGGGAAAATCGGAAGAATACAAGATGGGCCCGCCGAAAACACCGCGCAGCTGACTATTCAATCCGCGCATATTAATTCTGGCCTGGCCCAAAATATCTGTAATGTCCGGTAATCTTCCAGTTGAACAGAACGTCCTGCATCTTTGGGCCTTCGCCGATGTTGTGAACCACCATAAAGCGGCCGGTCCGAGGCGACTTCTGATCAATCACAATGCCAATATGAGGTACGCCTCCGCCAAGGTCCCAGGTGACGAGATCGCCAGGTGAATAGTCGTCGGCGCGGCCGGTGATGGGCAAGGTCAAGCCCTTGTGCTGAAAGAAGACCATCAGGTTCGGCACACGGCGGTGGTCGATGTTCGGGTCCGGGTGATCGAGCCGCCAGCGGTGCTGATTTGGGTACGCGTCGAAATGCCTCACCATGTCTTCGTGGACTTCTCTCTGCAAGTCAACACCCACAGCACGATAGGAACGGATGATCTCATCCGTGCAAACCCCTGTATCAGAGGGAACATCGCCGCCGGGGTAGGGGATTCGGACATAGTCGGAAACATAGCGTACCGGGTGATGGGTACGTTCGATAGCGGCGGCAACCAGCCTGGAGAGAGACAGCTGCCGTTCCCCAGAAAGAGAACTATGCAGCTGCGCGTGGCAGTGTGTCAGCAGGATTGCAGCCAGGGTCGCGGATAACCTGCGGCAACGCATATGTACGCTCAGATAGACACCGCCGGCCCACTAAATGTGCCGGACCTCATGTGACGCAGTAGGGTTCAACTCTTTTTGAGTCGGATGCGAAATTCATTGTAGAATCAGGTGTTTTGAGTCTCATCCGGAACTCATAAGGCAGCTACCATGTCTTCCACCATGCTCGCCGTTGTTAAGCCCAAGTCCGCGCCGGGCGCGGAAGTGCGCGAAGTCAAGATTCCGGCCTTCGGGCGCACCGATGTGCTGGTAAAGGTCAAGATGGCCTCTATCTGCGGCACCGACCTGCACATTTACGAATGGGACCGCTGGGCGCAGAACCGCATTCATCCGCCGCTGATTCCCGGGCACGAATTCTGCGGCGAGGTGGTCGCCTTTGGCGATGAAGTCACGAGCGTGAAGGAAGGCGATTTCGTCTCTGCTGAGATGCACGTGGCCTGCGGCAAGTGCCTGCAGTGCCGGACGGGCGAGGCGCACATCTGCCAGAACGTGAAGATCATCGGAGTGGATGCGGATGGAGCCTTTGCGGAATATGTGGTGATTCCGGAATCGAACATCTGGAAGCTCGATCCTGCTATTCCGCAGGAATATGCCTCGATTCTCGATCCCCTGGGCAATGCCGTGCATACCGTGTTGGCGGGCGAGATTGCCGCGAAAACCGTTGCTATTACCGGTTGCGGGCCGATCGGGCTGTTTTCGATCGCGGTGGCGCGGGCTGTGGGTGCAGCGCAAGTGTTCGCCATTGAGGTGAACGAACATCGCGCCAAGCTGGCGCGGGCCATGAAAGCCGATTTCGTTCTCAACCCGGCGAAAGAAGACGTGAACGCCATCGTGATGGAGAAAACGGGCGGGCTCGGGGTGGATGTCGTTCTGGAAATGGCGGGGCATCCGGATGCGATTCGGACAGCTTTCGACATCGTGCGGCGCGGCGGGCGCATTTCCCTCCTCGGCCTGACTTCCAAACCCATCTCACTGAACTTCTCCGAAGACATCATTTTCAAGGGCCTTACGATTCAGGGCATCAACGGCCGCCGAATGTACCAGACCTGGTACCAGATGACGGCGCTGCTGAAAGCGGGCAAACTCGATCTGCACCCTGTAATCACCGACCGCATCGCCATGAAGGACTTCTCCAGCGCCATGGAGCGGCTGAAAACCGGGGAAGCCAGCAAGATCTTGGTCTATCCCAACGGCACGAAGTAGGCCGCGATCCCGCGCCGCATTCCAGCTATGGCCGCCTGATCGGCTACAATCCAAATTTCATGCTGCGCTACTTCACCTCGGGCGAATCTCACGGAGAGGCGTTGGTCGCCGTCCTCTCCGGCATGCCGGCGGGATTGAAAATCGATCAGGCTTTTCTCGACCGAGAACTCTGGCGTCGTCAGCAGGGTTACGGCCGCGGCGGGCGCATGAAGATCGAGCGCGATAGCGCCCACATTTTGTCGGGCGTTCGTCACGGCCAGACGATTGGCTCGCCGATCGCAATTCAACTGGAGAATCGCGACTGGAAGAACTGGCAGGAGGCGCTGCCCGTCGAGACGGGCGATCCGGCCAAGCACAGGCCTGTGGCGTCGCCGCGCCCCGGTCACGCCGATCTGGCCGGAGCCCTGAAATACAATCTGCCCGAGGCGCGGTATGTTCTTGAGCGTGCGTCGGCGCGTGAATCTGCGGCGCGCGTGGCGGTCGGCGGTGTCGCGAAATTGTTTCTGCGGGAACTGGGCATCGACGTTCTAAGCCACGTGGTTGCGGTGGGCGCGGCTGCGATTAATGCAGAAATCTCCTGGGGCCAGATTCAGGCGCTCGCCGGGCGCGATGAAGTGCTTCTAAACTGCGCCGACGCCGATGTGGAACAGAAGATGAAACAGCAGGTGGACCAGGTGTTGAGTTCCGGGGATTCCGTCGGCGGAGTCTTCGAAGTGGTCGCACACAATGTTCCCCCCGGTTTGGGAAGCTACGCGCAGTGGGATGAGCGTCTGGACGGAATGCTGGCGGCGGCGGTGATGTCGCTGCAGGCCGTGAAGGCGGTGGAAATCGGCGCGGGAGTGGTCGGCGCTGCTTCCGTCGGTTCGGCCGTGCATGATGAAATAGGTTACGGATCGGCGTCCGGTTTTACCGGCTTCACTCGCACCCGCAATAACGCGGGCGGAATCGAAGGGGGCGTTTCGAACGGGCAAGAAGTCCGCGTGCGGGGATATCTCAAGCCCATTTCCACCCTGCGGCGGCCGCTGCAGTCGGTGGACTTTGCCACGCGCGAACCCGTGAAGGCCGCGTACGAGCGCTCGGATGTGTGTGTGGTTCCCGCAGCCGGAGTGGCGGGCGAGGCAATGGTCGCGCTGACGCTCGCGCGCTGCGCGCTCGACAAATTCGGCGGAGACTCCATGACCGAAACGCTGCGGAATTTTCAAGGCTACTGCCAACAGCTGAAGAACTACTGAATGATCTATCCCATCGTGAAGTTCGGCAATCCGGTCCTGGAAAAACCTGCTGAACCGGTCACCGTTTTTGATGAAGAACTGAAAAAGCTGGTCGAGGACATGTTCGAGTCCATGTATGCGGCCCACGGCGTGGGGCTGGCCGCGCCGCAGATCGGCATCTCGAAACGCCTCGCCGTGATTGACGTCACCTTCAAGGAAGATCCGGACGCGAAGCTGGTGCTGGCGAATCCCGAAATTCTGCATACGGAGGGCCGGCACACGCAGCCCGAAGGCTGCCTCAGCATTCCCGAGTTTCGCGAGCCGGTCACCCGCGCCCGGAAGGTGCGAATCCGCGCCCAGGACGTCAATGGTCACTGGTACGAAAAGACCGGCGAAGAGCTGCTGGCGCGCGCCTTTCTTCATGAGACGGACCATTTGCACGGCAAGCTTTACATCAGTCACATCAGCGCGCTGAAACGCGATCTCATGAAGCGCAAGATCCGCCGGCTGATGAAAGCGGGGGAATGGTAGACACAGGACTGCTCGCCTTTGCGGCTTTCTGATTCCCATGCCATGGCGCAACCCCTCAATCTCGTCTTCTGCGGCACACCTCGTTTTGCAGTGCCGACACTGGAAAGACTCGCTGAGTCCGGATCGAAGATCAGCCTGGTGATAACCCAACCCGACCGCCCTCGCGGGCGCGGCATGGAGCTTTCATTTTCTCCTGTGAAGGAAAGCGCCCTGGCGTTGGGTATGCCGGTACTGCAACCCGCCCGGATCAAAGAGAACCCGGAGCTGCAGTCTCAACTCACGGCGATTGGGCCGGACGCCATCATCGTCGTCGGATACGGCCGCATCATTCCACAATGGATGCTCGACCTTCCTTCCATGGGCAACCTGAACCTGCATGCTTCGCTGCTGCCCAAGTATCGCGGAGCCGCGCCGGTCCAATGGGCCATCGCGCGGGGAGAAACGACAACCGGCGTCACCACCATGCGCATTGATGCCGGTCTCGATACCGGAGATATTCTGTTACAGCAGGAACTTCCCATCTCAGCCGATGACACCGCCGAAATCCTGGCCCCGCGTCTCGCCTCGATCGGCGCCGAGCTGATGGTCGCGACGCTGCGCGAATTACAAGCCAACAGCCTGCAAGCACGCCCGCAGGATGAAAGCCAGGCCACACTGGCGCCGATCCTCAGGAAGGAAGACGGCCGCATCGACTTTCACTGCACTGCGCAGGAAATCTGCAACCGGCTGCGCGGCTTTCAGCCATGGCCGGGCGCCTACACCAGCTTTCGTGGAAAGCAGTTTCAAGTCTGGGCTGCCAAACCCGTGCAGCGCGTTTTACCCGAAGCCGAGTTGGCCACAGAAGGCGACCATCTGTTCGCCGGATGCGGAGACGGCTCCTCGCTGCAATTGCTGGAAGTTCAGATTGAAGGAAAAAAGCGCATGCCTGCCCGGGATTTCATTCACGGCTATCGTCCCAATCCCCACGAAAAACTCGGAGCAGTCTGACGCCATGGCAGTCTCTCCTGCCCGCGCGGTGGCGTTCGACACTCTGCTCAAGGTGGAGAAAGCAAATGCCTACGCTTCCGAGTTGCTGCACTCCCCACTCGCGGCCGCGCTGTCTCACGCGGACCACGGGCTGGCCACCGAGTTGGTGATGGGCGTGCTCCGCTGGCAGTCGAAGCTCGATTCGCGCATCGGGCTACGTTCCTCGCAGCCGCTTTCTAAACTCGATCACGAAGTTCTGATTGCGCTTCGTCTCGCTGCGTATCAACTGGCATTCCTCGAGCGCGTTCCTCCGCATGCCGCCGTTCACGAAAGCGTGGAACTCGTCAAGCGTGCGCATAAGCGTTCCGCAGCGCCGTTCGTCAATGCCGTTTTGCGAAAGCTGAGTAAAGAAGAAACGAGCCGCGACTTCGAGCGCGAGATCATACAAGCCACGACAGCCCAGAGATTATCGGAGGCTTCGGCGCATCCCCAGTGGCTGGTCGAACGCTGGGCAGCCGAATTTGGTCTGGATCGCACCCGCAGCATCTGCAACTACGACCAACATGTTCCGCAGGCCGCAATCCGCCTGCATGGGCCCGGCATCGAAGATGAGTTCAAGAGCGAAGGCATTGAGCTGGCTCCGGGTGGATTGCTGACATCGGCGCGACGCGTCTTGTCTGGCTTCATCCCCGGCTCGCGTGCATTTCGCGAAGGCCGCGTAACTATCCAGGACGAGGCCTCGCAATTGGTCGCTCTACTGGCGGGCCATGGCATGAACATTCTCGATGGCTGTGCGGCTCCCGGCGGGAAGACGCGAATCCTCGCCGAGCGCAATCCCGCGGCCAAAGTGCTGGCTGTCGAACTGCACCCGCAGCGGGCGCAGTTGCTGCGCACGCGAGTCGCCGCTGCTAATGTGCAGGTGATCGCCGCAGACCTGCGCGAACTCCCCACCACCTCTTCTTTTGATCTCGTTCTGGCGGATGTGCCTTGCTCCGGCACGGGCACGCTGGCCCGCAACCCTGAGATTAAATGGCATCTCCGCGCCGAGGATTTGTCCGAACTCCGGGATCGCCAACTCGCCCTGCTCTGCGCCGCCATGCAGCATGTTCAGCCCGGCGGACGACTGGTTTACTCCACCTGCTCCCTGGAACTGGAAGAAAACTCTGAAGTCGTCGGGCATGCTCTTGCCACCGACGATTCTTTCAGCTTGCTGGATTGCCCTTCTCAACTGGAGCGGCTGGGAACGGAGGGAGAACTGTCGCTGCAGAATCCGGATTCGCTGGTGCATGGACCTTTTCTAAGGACGATCCCGGGTGAGCATTCTTGTGACGGATTCTTCGCGGCGATCCTGCAGAAAGCTCCCGCGAGGAGATAGACACGCCGGCCTAGCGCACCTGAAAGTTTACGACTTGTCCCGCGGTGACTTTCTGGCCCGGCGCTGGCTCCTGCTCCACGATCATGCCAGTCGAACCGGGTTGCGCATTTGCAGCCGGGGTGCCAGAAGAGTTGGCCGTTATCGGAATATTCGTGATGCTCCCCACGCGCAGTCCGGCGGCCAGCACGACCGGGACGACGTTGCTGACCGGCTGGCCAATAAAGCTCGGCATTACGAACTCCGGTGCAGATGGCGGTTCGGTCACCAGCAAACTGATCTTCGGGGCTGACACTCCGCTGGCCTTGGGCGTGGGGTTTTGCGACAACACCTGGTCGGCCGGCGTTCCCGGCAGATTCATTCTGGCCACCGCCTCAATGTCCAATCCTCGCCGCCGCACGTTGATCTCGGCGGCGCGCTCGCTCTGCCCCAGCAAGTCCGGAATCTCCACGCGCTGCGGACCCAGGCTTTCCGCCACCCGCACATCCCAACCCCTCCGCACCCGCGTCTCGGCTACCGGCAATTGCGACATGATCCGTCCCTCTGGCACCGTTGGGCTGTAGTATTGGCGCTCGACATCCATCTGCAACCCGCTTGCCTCGGCAATGCGCCGGCCTTCCGTCGGAGTTTTGCCCACCAGATCAGGTACGGCGACCTCGCGGGTGTGGATGGCTAGCCGCATCGCGGTCAGCGCCGAGACCAGCGCTACCACCAGAAGCACCAGCGCCAGCAGCGCGAATCGGAACAGCGATTTCATGGGAACGAAGGCGATTATAGTCCCTAGTTAAATGTGTACCGCGCATCCGGAAGCCGCACTGCGCCGATCAAGCGCCTGATTTATCATGGAGCTTCGTTGCCATAATCCACGTCCGACCGAGGTTCCCAAATGAGCGCGCCTGTGATTCCAGTCGAAAAGAGCAATCTTTCCCGGGAACAGATCAACCAGAAGCAAAAAGAGTTCATCTTCCCCTCGGTCACCACTTACTTTTCCGAGCCGGTCCCCATGGACCACGCGTCCATGCAGCACGTTTGGGATGTGGAGGGAAAGCAGTACCTCGACTTCTTTGGCGGGATTGTCACCATCAGTGTCGGCCACTGCAACCCGCGCGTGATTTCCCGCACTAAAGCCCAGATCGACAAACTGCAGCACGTTTCCACCTGCTTTCCGAACGAGCCCATGGTCACGCTGGCAGAGAAGCTCGCCCAGATCACGCCCGGCGCGCTGAAAAAGTCGTACTTCACGAACAGCGGCACCGAAGCCAATGAGACCGCCATTCAAGTCGCGCGCATGCACACCGGCAACTTCGACGTCGTGGCCCTTCGCCACGGCTACAGCGGGCGTTCGTCGCTGACTCGCGGACTCACCGGAATGAACACCTGGCGTCGCGCCACCATCGAGGTGGGCATCGTGCATGCCATGAACCCTTACTGCTATCGCTGCCCGCTCGGACTGAAGTATCCGGAGTGCGAAGTCGCATGCGCCAAAGACATCGAGAACACGATCCAGTTTTCGACCTCCGGACGTATCGCGGCTTTTCTGGCCGAGCCCATCCAGGGAGTCGGCGGGTTCATTACTCCGCCGAAAGAGTATTTCAAGCTGGCTTTCAGCATTGTGAAGCAATATGGTGGCGATTTCATTTCTGACGAAGTGCAGACCGCGTGGGGACGAACCGGCCGCAAGTGGTTTGGCATCGAGCACTGGGAAGTTGAGCCCGATATCATCACCTCCGCCAAAGGCCTGGGGAACGGTGTGCCGGTCGGTCTGACGGTCGCCAAACCCGAGATTGCCGATTCCTTTCAGGGACTGACGATTTCTACGTTCGGCGGCAATCCTGTCACCTGCGCCACAGCGAAGGCGGTCATTGATGTGATTGAAGAAGACGACCTGGCCGAAAATGCTGCTGTAGTCGGCGGCTATTTCCGCGGCAAGCTGGAAGAATTGCAGCAGAAACATGCTGTGATCGGAGACGTGCGCGGCATGGGTCTCATGCAGGCTCTGGAACTCGTCGAAGACCGCAAGACCAAGCAGCCTTCTCCTTCGGCCACGAATGCTGTCATGGAAGAAGCCCGCAAGCGCGGGTTGCTCATCGGCAAGGGCGGATTCTACGGGAACGTGATTCGCATGTCGCCTCCGCTGAATATTTCAAAAGCCGATGTGGATGATGCGGTGCGGATCCTGGATGAGAGCTTTTCGGCCGTGAGGCGGTAGCGGCAGGCGGCAGCTTAGTGAGTTTCGTCCTCGGCCGGCGCGGCATCCGGCGTGTCCAGTCTTTGCGCGGCGACGTTCCCGGGTAACTCGGGCGGCGGTTGGAACTCTCCCGGATCTTTTCCTGCCAGCGCCGTTTTCATGAAGTTCATCCATATGGGCAACGCCGCCCTCGCTCCGGTTTCTTTGGCTCCCAGGGATTTCTTTTCGTCGTAGCCCACCCACACTCCGGTAGTGAGTGAAGGGGAGAAGCCCACAAACCATGCATCCGTGAAGTCGTTGGTCGTGCCCGTCTTTCCTGCCAGAGGCAACTTCAGGCTGTTGGCTGCAATCGCTGTGCCGTGCTGTACAACGCCCTCGAGCAGAGAAGTCATAATGCGCGCGGTGCGCGCGCTGACTACGTCCTTCACATCGGGAAAATCCTCTTCGAGCACCCGGCCTTCGTAGTCGGTCACCCGCGTGATGAAGCGTGGCGTGATGCGCACGCCGTCATTGGGAAACACGCTGAACGCCGCCGTCTGCTCGAGCAGACTGACCTCGACCGCCCCGAGGGCGACTGGCAGATAGGGTGGAATGTTCGACGTGATCCCGAAACGATGGGCATAATCAATCACCGTCTTGATCCCCATGCCGTCGGCGAGCTTGAGCGCGGGAATGTTGCGCGACTGTGCCAAAGCCCGGCGCAAAGTGATCGTGCCTTCAAACTTCTCGTCGTAGTTGTGGGGAATG
>Ga0335077_10003619_pt1 | contig 18741 bp, 13 predicted proteins | sample Lox_Sample_31_FD_207151 | JGI IMG/M metagenome (GOLD analysis project Ga0335077, IMG submission 207151) | Soil microbial communities from Loxahatchee National Wildlife Refuge, Florida, United States - Lox_Sample_3.1 | ecosystem: Environmental > Terrestrial > Soil > Wetlands | place: USA... | reverse complement strand
CCGCGGGAACCGTTCCGTTGAGCTGCACCGGCGAAACCGGTGCGGAGTGAAGAATGTTGCCGAAAATCACGGCGCTGGTGGAGCCCGGGAAGGGCAATGCGCCGGTCACCATTTGATAGATGACCGAGCCCAGAGAAAAAAGATCGCTACGCGCATCCAGCACTTCGCCGCGCGCCTGCTCGGGGGACATGTAGGCAATCGTGCCCACGGTGGTGCCGGGGCTGGTTAAGAAGGGTTCCTTGGTGGCGGTAATGGTCTCGCCATCGTAGTAACCTTCCGGCTCCATCAACTTGGCCAGGCCGAAATCGAGAATCTTGGCGTTGCCGCGCTCGGTGATGAAAATGTTGGCGGGCTTGATGTCGCGATGGATGATGCCTTTTTTGTGCGCGGCATCGAGCGCATCGGCCACTTCAATGCCAATCGTGACCGCACGCGTGATTAGCAGCGGACCGGGAGCCAGGATCTTATCCAGAGACTGGCCCTCGAGCAGTTCCATGGCAATAAAGGTTTGCTGATCGTATTCCTCGATGGCATGAATGGTGCAGATTCCCGGGTGATTCAGCGCCGAAGCGGAGCGCGCCTCGCGCAAGAAGCGTTCGAGCGAAGCGCTATCCTTTGTGCTATTGTCCTGCAGAAACTTCAGCGCTACCCTGCGGCCCAGCTTGGTGTCCTCGGCTTCGTAGACGAGTCCCATGCCGCCACTGCCGAGCTGGCGGATAATCCGGTAGTGAGCAATTTTTTCAAGCATCTTCGAGCGCCGTGTGTGCTGCGAACCCGTGCCTTGCGATACTAATCAAGCCGCGCCGGACGGTCAACGCATGGAAAAACAAGGCGGTGGGTCAGTCTCCGAGTGACGCGTTTGTCGGGCACCAATCCGGCGGACAAATCGACAGCTTCCGCCCGTGCCTTGCTCCCAATCCCGAGGTGGTTCGCTATAGCGGGGTGAAGACGTGTCTGCCCGGAGTGGCTAACGATACGCAGCCGCCTGCATACCATACAGCTCCGCGTAGTGCGCTTTCCTAGCCATAAGTTCTTCGTGTGTGCCCACCTCCACCAGGTGTGCGCCATCCAGCACGACGATCAGGTCGGCCATGCGCACCGTCGAGAAGCGGTGGGATACGAGTATGGTGACGCGTCCGTTCTGCTTGTCGGCGCTATCACGTGCCGCCGCAGCATAACGCTCAAACAGGGCATGTTCTGTCTCGGCGTCCAACGCCGCCGTCGGCTCATCCAGGATGAGGAGCAGCGGCTCATCGCGCATGAATCCCCGCGCCAGCGAAAGTTTCTGCCATTGCCCGAACGATAGCTCCACCCCGCCGGGCCACGTCGGGCCAAGCTGCGTTTCCAGGCCCGCCGTCAAACGCGTCACTACATCTCCGGCACCAGCGCGATCGACCGCCACAGCAACCGCAGGCGTGTCCTCGAGTCGGGGTACATCACCCAAACCGACCGTCTGCTGTGCACGGAATTCGAACCGGAAAAAGTCCTGGAACGCCCCCGCAAGGCGCTCGCGCCATTTGCCGGCAGGCACACGTGCCAGCGGTGTCTCGTCCAGGAAGATTGCACCTGACGTCGGTTCGTACATCTTTGCCAGCAGTTTGACCAAAGTCGTTTTGCCCGCGCCATTCTCCCCGACGATGGCCACCACCGCCCCGGCAGGAAAATTTACTGAAATATCTTCCAGCACCACTCGCGACGTTCCGGGATAGGTAAACGATACATGCTCCACTCGAATACCTTGTCGTAATGCGCCCGGAACCGGCCAGTCCCCTGATGCGGCGACGGCAGAAGCATAATCCTCCAGCCACGCCAGCCGCCGCGATCCGTCCATCCAGAATCCTCGCAGGAACGCAAGCTCGCCCACCGTTGCTCCGATATACGCCGAAAGCCGCGCACCCGCCGCCAGCAACAGCAGCACTTGGCTTGCGGATCCGTGAAGCCCCAACGATACGTAGACAACCGCGCCGACGTACGCAGACCCGAAAACCGCCCAAGCCAATGCATGCCAGAACGCAGACCCCCACCGCGCAGACGCCACGCGTCCGTACCAGCGTTCCCAGGCCGCTCTCCGCTCCGTCTCCAAAAAATTTCCGATGCCGGTGACGCGCACTTCTTTTCCGGGAGAAGCCGTCGTTGCGACGTTGAACAAATGCCGCGCCAGGCGGCTCGCTTGCGCTCCGCTCTCCTGGGCGGATCTCTCGACCTCCGGCCTCCATGTGGATGTCCATACCGTTGGCACGGCAAACACAGCGAGCAGGAGGAGGACCGGGTGAATGGATGCCAGAAGCGCCAGCGTCACGCCCAGGCGAAGAATCCACCCCAGCATGGAAAACACCGCCATGTACATGTGGTCAAGGACGAAGACCTGATCGCGCAGCATGGACAACCGGTCGAGATACTCCGGGCGTTCCTGATGCGCGATGGTGGCGATGGACGCCTGCAGCCTTGCTACGTGTGCCTCCAGCGCGATAGTTACCTTGTCACGAAACCGTCGCTGCACTCGCGTGCTGACAGTGCGAAGAAACCACGTAGCCGCCGCCGATATGCCAAGACCGACTGCGGCCCCCACTACCAGCCCGGCCCGGTGCTCCAGCACGCCTTTCCCCAGCAGCATCAGCCACAACGCCAGAAGCGCATCGGGCAAAGCGGCAAGCTGCGAAAGCACCAGCGAGGCTAACATCAGCCGCGGCTCGTGCCGGTACCCCAGCTTGCACAACCGCCACATGGACGACAGCGCGGGGGGCAGAGGCTCGATCGTGTGCGCTCGATTAGGAGAGGACATCATAAGTCGTGCCCTCCTCGTCCGTCGGAACGCTGAAGCGTTCCGCCTGCAGGTCGAACATGGTTCGATAGCGCCCGCCGAGCGCCATCAGCTCTTCGTGTGTGCCGAGCTCGATCACCCGTCCGTGTTCCAGCACGCAGATGCGGTCGGCATGGCGGACCGTGGAGAACCGGTGCGAAATCAGAATGGTCGTGCAGTGCCGCGTCGCTGCCAGCAGGCGGTCGAAAATCTCAGCTTCCCCACGCACGTCGAGCTGTGCCGTGGGCTCGTCGAGCAACACTACACCCGCGCCCATCTTCACCGCTGCCAGCGCTCGCGCCAGTGCTACGCGCTGCCATTGTCCGCCAGACAGGTCCGTGCCGCCGTCATACCCGCGGGCAAGAACGGTGTCGAGTCGCGCCAGGTTCGAAGCTCCCGCGGATTCCAGCGCTGCTTGCACGACATAGTCGGGCGCGCCGGATGGCGCCACATTGTCCCGCAGCGGCAGCTCCAGCCGGAGGAAGTCCTGGAACACCGCCGCGATGCGCGAACGCCACGACGCCAGATCGAATTCACGAATGTCGATGCCATCGATCTCAATCCGGCCGGACTGCGGATCGTACAGCCGGCAAAGTAGTTTTGCGATGGTCGTCTTGCCCGCACCGTTCTGGCCCACGATGGCAAGCGACGACCCGGCGGGAATTGTCAGATCAAAGTGATCCAAAACGGCCGCTCCACCTCCTGTTGGGTAAGCGAAACTCACATCGCGTAGCCGAATCTCGTGCGCGCGGTTCGTGGCCGCCCGACGATTGCCAGACGGCAGCGCGCCGGCAGCCCGCACGATCTTCTCCAGCCGCAGCACCGCCGCCACCGGCGCCGCGGCTCCGTCCAGCGCCCAGCTAAATCCGCCGAAGGCGATCATAGAAACGCCCAGGGCGCTTTGCATGTATGCCACCGCTTCACCGAGACTGATTCGTCCGCTCGCCGCGCTGTTTGCGAGTGCCCAGAACACCGCGATGTTTGCACCCATCACCAGCAGCAAGCTCCAAATCAGCGGGCGCTCGCGCAATCGTGTGGCCACGTATTGCAGCTCGTGCAAACGCGTCCGCCGCGCGATGAAGCGCTCCATTGTCCAATCCACTAACCCGAACAGCCGTAGTTCTTTGCTCGCCGGAGGATCCACCGCAAGCCGGTAGGCGTAGTCCGCTTCTCTTTGCGCGCTGCGCACCTCTTCGGTGTTGCGATCCCACCACACGGCGCTTTCGCGCAAAAGCCAGTGCGTCGCCACCCACGCGCTCACCAGCACCACCGGCGCCCACCAGGCGTATCCCACGAGGATCGCGGCACACGCGATACCACCCACCATCTCCACCATTCCGCTCGCGATAAAGTCCATGGAGATGGTCAGTGGTGGCCCGGTCATTCCCAGGTCGAAGTCGCGCGCCACCGTCAAGTCGGTGGTCAGGTTCGGGTCTTCCAGGTGACCCATGCCGGCCGGGCGTACGCAATCTTCCGTAAGCCGGTCATAGAGCCATGCCGCCGTGCGGTCTCCCAGGTTGGCGCTCACCGCCTGATGAATCGGATTGAGCACTTGCAGCAGAACGAAAATTGCGCCGACAAGCGCCAGCGGGCCCGCCAGAGGAGCGCCGCGTTGCACGGCGCCGACAAGAACACCCATGGCAATAGCGAACGCCGCGGGAAGCACGCCTCTAAGTACCAGAACGAACCACCACGCCAAGGCCAGTCCCGACGCTGCCTTGGGTAGCACGCTGAAGAACCGCCATTCCTTGCGTTCGGTCACCCGCGGAAACATGACCCGCATTCTGCCTCAAATATTCCGCCGTGTGCACAAATTCTCGGCAAAGCGTAGCGCCCTCTGTGATTCGGCAGATCGACGTGCACATTCCGCAGGGCGGTTGGCGGCGCTTGAACAGCAACCAATCGCCATAAGTTCAAAAACAGCCCGCCGGTCGGCAAAACTACACCAGGCGAGTTTCTCTCAAGTCTCAAAACTAGTACGCGATGGTGTGTCTTGTACGTCGGCAAAGTGGAAGCTATACGGCTTCCGCGACGGGATTAGTTCGAGTAGACTGACCCGACTCCGTCTACGCCAACCTACACCAGCTCTGTGGGGTATGTGGCCGGGAAGTCAAAATAAAAAGGCCATAAAGAAATCCGAGTGAGGAGACAACCATGGCGGTCACCACGGAAATCGCACCGAATATCTATCGCATTTCGATCTTTGCTCAATGGGGCAATCTGCAGTTCAACCATTTTTTGGTGAAAGACGATGAACCGCTGCTATTCCACACCGGGCTGCGCGGAATGCACGCGGAAATTCGCGAGGCCGTCTCGAGACTCATCAACCTCTCCGAGTTGCGCCACATCAGCTTCAGTCACTTTGAGTCAGACGAGTGCGGGTCGCTCAATGAATGGCTGGCTGCGGCGCCCAAGGCCGATGTGATCTGTAGCCAGGTTGGCGCCCTCGTGAGCGTGAACGACTTCATCGGCCGGGAGTCACGCGCTCTCACCGACGGCGGGAACTTTGCGACGGGGATGTACCGCTTTCGCTATTGCCAGACTCCCCATCTGCCCCACGGCTGGGACGCTGGCGTCCTGTTCGAAGAAACACAGAGAACGCTGCTTTGTTCGGACCTGTTCCATCAGATCGGCGACGTCGAACCGCTCACCTCTGGCGATGTCGTGGGCCGCTCGCATCAGGCGTTGAAGGAATATCAGGCCGGCATTCTGGCGGACTACGTGCCCTACACACCACTGACCGCAAAGAACTTGAAGAAGCTCGCCGAACTGAAGCCCAAAACGCTCGCCATCATGCACGGCTCGAGCTTTACAGGTGACTGCGCCGGAGCACTCGATGACCTCAATGTCGCGTTACGCGAGGTCTTTGGCCCGCAGAAGTAGAGCGGAAATCTCCAATAAAAAGCTCACAAGGAGGCCGATGAGAATGGTGGCGAGAAGTTGGCTCACCGGAAACTGACCCACCGCCAAAAAAGGAAGGAATCAGCCCTTGGAGCCGCGCGGCGCGTAGTAGCCCTTGCGGGCAAGAACCTTATAATCCTTGTTAGTTGCGTCCACGCGAATCTTGCGGAACTTGCCGTCTTTCGCTGTGTTGGTGGGGTAGTAGCCGAGGGTGTATTGGCTGCGCAGTTCCTCGGAAATCTGGTCGAAGGCTTCTTCGAGTTTTTTTTCGGAATTGACCACAATCATGCGGCCGCCAGTCTCGTCGGTCAGTTTGTGCGCTACGTCGGGCCGGCCACCGCCAAAATTCGCGCGGTCGGCTACGAAAAGGACGTGGATCACCGTGTCCGTGCGCTGGGCCGCCTCGATCGCTTCTTCCAGTCTCGTTTTGCTTCCCGTGTCTTCCGCGTCGGTCACAATCACAATCGCTTTGCGCCCCGCTTCACCGTTTAGTTTGTCACCGCAGGCAAGATAGATCGCGTCGTAGAGCGCCGTGCCCACACTGTTTCCGCTGGGGACCGGGCCGGGGTTCCCGGCAATGTATCCGCCCCCCGGGGTATTGATGCGCGCCTTGTTGATGGCGCGGTCCAGGATGCTGCGATCATCGGTGAAGTCGGCCAGCAGGTCGACGTCCGTGTCGAAGGAGATGATCATGGCCTCATCGCCCTTTTTCAACACGCGGTGCAGGAAACGCGCCCCGGCGTCCTGGATGGCTCCGAGCATGTACATCTCGCTGCCCGAAGTATCGAGCAACAGGCCAAGCGTGATGGGAAGCGACATTTCCTTGGAGAAGAAGGAGATCTTCTCTTCGTGGCCGTCTTCGAAAACCTTGAAGTCGTCCTCTTTCAGGTCGGTGACGATGCGCTTGTTCTTGTCGCGGACCGTCGCGAACAGGTTGACCAGGTTGACTTCCGCCTTGATCGTCGGCGTTTGCCCTGCGGGCTGTTGCCCCTGCGGCAACGCCGGAACCGCCAAAGCCAGCGAAGCCACCCAAGCCAGGCTGCGCATCCAGATTCTTTTCGTCTTTTCCATCTTCCTATTCCCGAATTTCAAAGTTTCCCGGTATCCTTGAGAGTAGATCGGTCCGGCATGGCGACGCTGTCGAACCGACGAAAACGAGTTGAACCGCAGAGCAGCTTCGCATTGTTACGATGCAACGGGCGGCCCAGCGGGATGCGTCTCAACCAGTGCAGCTGTCCGCTCGGCTTAAGTTTAGCCTGAAAAGGCTTGGCCTCCTAACTCATGAAAAGTCCACGAACGCTTGCTTTTCTCGCAGTTGCAGTTGCCACTTTAGGTGGCACGGTGTTGATTTGCGCGCAGGATCCCCGTCCTGACTCGCCGACGCCAAAAGTCCCACCGTCAGCTCCGGCCGAGTCCTCGTCAGGCACGGCTCAGACCTCGGCGCCCCAGAAGCCAACGGCCGCACCTACGCCGTTCCCGCAGGCCCCTGCTCCACCGGGGACGCAGAAAGGTCCCAAGATCAGCACGACGGTTACTGAGGTCATTGTGCCGGTCACAGTCAAAGACCGTAACCACAACCTCGTGCCGGACTTGAAGAAAGACGAATTTCGCGTCTTTGAAGATGACGTCGAGCAGTTCATCCTCAAATTTTCGAACGAGCCGGTTCCGCTGTCCATCGTAATTCTGGTCGACAACGACTTGAAAACCACGGATGAAAGGCAGGTGGAGCCGAGCCTGGTATCGATCGTCGCCGGCCTTAGCAACAGCGATGAAGCATTCGTCTGCCGCTTCGACCAATACTTCCACGAAGGCAAGGGGTTCACCAAGGACCAGGACAAGCTGATGACGGAATTGCGACGCACGGAACTGGCGTCTCACAGCGCCGCTCCGCCGGTGGGAGGACCGTTCGAAGGGCCCACGATCAACAACGCTCCGGCTCCGGGCGCTGATCCGCTGAACTTTCCCTCGACGCGCGCCATTAAAGGCCAGCCCACGAAGGCGCTCGACGACGCGGTCTATGGAGCCGCCGAGTTGCTCAAGGACCGCGACTCCAAGAAGCGCCGCAAGGTCATCCTGCTCATCTCCGACGGCCGGAATGGCGCAAAATTCAATACTCACAAGTACGATGAGGTTTTGGCCGAACTGCTCCGCCAGCAGATCACCGTTTACAGTGTCGCTACCGGTAGCGCTTACTTCGACCGCAAGTTCGACCGGTTGAAGAGCTACGCGAACAATACCGGCGGCGACATCTATTACGGCGCCAAACAAACTTCCTTCTCGGAGTTCTACTCAAGGATTTCCGAGGAAGCCCGCAATCAGTATGTCCTCGTTTACTCTCCACAGGGCGATCGCAAAGTGGACTATCACTCGATTGAAGTGCGGGTCCGCCGCCCGGACATGGAGATTCTCACCCGCAAGGGCTACTATGGCGGAACGTTTGCCACCGAAGCCCCCAAGTAGCGCCGAATTCTCCGTTTTTCCGTGAATTTTCTTGACACTCTCCTTCCCGCCCCGTATACGAGTCTCACTGGGCTGGATTGCACGCCGTACGCTTTCCCCGCCCGAGCAACAAACACGAGAAGGAGAAGGTCTATGGCAAAGAAAGCAAAGAAGGCAGCGAAGAAGGCTCCGAAGAAAGCGATGAAGTAATCCCGGCCCGGCACGATATTGGAAGTGAGGCGCCTCGACTGGGGCGCCTCTTTTTGTCGCTAGTAAGTCGCGTCGCTCAGCAATTCTTCGTGGGCCGGGCAGATCGGCCGGTAGGCGCAACTGCGGCACGCAAATCCCGGCTTCGCCGCGAACTCCTTTGCCCGGATGTCGGCGGCGGTTTCCTGGACGACGGTTTCCGCGGCAGCAATCTGTTTCGCGTCGCGCGTGGTTACCTGCACGGAATTGTTGAGCAGGTAGTAGAACACCAGCCGGACCGGGTTCCACTCGAAAATTTCTTTAGCGGCCAGGGCGTAGATGCTCAACTGCAAACTCTTGTTCGCGTCGGCCTCTTTCTTGGGCTTGCCAGTCTTGTAATCGACAATCTCCACGTCATTGCGGCCCAGGCTGTTCACCTGGTCCATGCGCCCGATCAGGATGACGTTATTGCCCAGAGGCAGTTCGAAGCCCTTCTCCTGCTCCAGTACGGTTGGCGCTTCGGCCAGCATCGATGCATGGAACGCCGTCAGCTGCTCCAGGCCATCTTTCTTGTATTCGGCTTCCTGGTATTCGTCTTCGAAACCCGCGCTGTTCCATTCGGTTTCGTAGATGCGCTGCAACTCATCGAAGGCCAGCTTCTTGCCCTTTTTCACCTGCTCCATAAACCGCTTGATGGTGGTGTGCATCACGCTGCCAAACGTCAGCGTGGCCCGCGGCCCCTCTTTCAGCGACCAAAGATAGCTGAACGCGTATTGTTGCGGGCACTTGCGGTAATTCTCAAGCGCTGAACTGCTCAGCTTCAGCGGCTCGGCACAAGGCGGATGAAATTCCTCGGCCCACTTGGCGATCCGGCAGAACACCCTGGGCGGCCCTTCACTTGCCGCGAAAAGATCCGCTTCGGCCGGCGCCGCAATGGGCTTCTCGCCTTCTTCCGCTTTCCTGACTTTCGGCGCAAGCTGGCGAAGATCGCGGCGTTTCAAGGCCGGGTCCAGCAGCAGGTCTTCAATGAAAATGGGGACCTTGTTCTTCTTCTCGGTGAGCGTGGTGATGGTCAATCGTTCCTGCGCGCGTGTCAATGCCACGTAGAACAGCCGGCGCTCTTCCTGAATGTGAAAATCGCCCTGCGGTAACTCTTCTTTCATCAATTTCAAAGGGAATTCGAATAGCGGAGCGCGGTCTCCCGCCGGAAACGCGCGCGAATTCACGCGCATCAGGAAAACATGCGGAAATTCCAGACCCTTCGCGCCATGCACGGTCATGAGTTGCACGGCGTCACCCGGAACTTCTTCTTCCAGGCTGATCGTCCCATTGGCCTGCTGGAAATAATCCAGGTACTCGAGAAATTCGGCCAATCCGCGTGTTTCGCTCTTAGGCTCCCAGTCCTTTACGAATTGGCCCAACTGGTTGACGTACTTGCGGTCTTGCGTACTGGCGCGCTGGGCGATCTCCAGCCACTCGAGCAGGTCGCCCAAAATTTCCCGCGCTGGGCGCCGCCGCATGGATTTGCGCTGCCCGGCCAGAAATTCCAGGAGTGCCGGAATCGCGCCGTGCGACGGGTCAAACGGCAGTTCGCCTTGCGGGGCCTGCAGCACATCGTAGAGCGCCGTCCCCCGCTTTTTCCCTGCGCGTTCCGCCAATCGCACGATATCTTCGGCCGTCAGGTGCCACGCTGGCGCAGAAAGCACGCGCGCGCACGCGATGTCGTCGTACGGAAACGCCATCAGCCGGAGATAAGCGAGCACATCGCGAACCAGCGGGTGCTCCAGAATGGAAAGCCTGGTGATCACGAAGCGAATCTTGCGCCGCGAAAGCTGTTCCACGATCTGATCCCGGTGCGCATGCTGCCGGTAGAGCACCGCGAAATCTTTCCAGCGGCGCCCGGCTTTGTGAATGCGTTCCAGTTCGTCGGCGAGCCAGGCGGCCTCGCTCTCGGCGGACTCGAGTTCGACGATGCGAATCTTTTCACCTTCCGGAAGATTCGGGCGCAGTGCTTTTTTCGGGAATTCCGGGCTGACTTCGTTCATTCCGATGGCTTGGGTGGCCACTCGCAGAATATTCGGCGTTGAGCGGTAATTCTCCGTCAGCGCCACCCGGTATTTTGTGGAGTCGCGGCCGTCTTTCCAGTCGGCGAAGCGTTCGAGGAAGAGCTTGAAGCTGCCGAACGAAGCGCCACGGAACCGGTAGATGGCCTGGTCGTTGTCGCCCACCACAACGATGCTGCGCGATCCATTGCACAGCAGATGAAGGAGTTCCAGTTGCGCGATGTTGGTGTCTTGGAATTCGTCCACCAGGATGTGCTGGAAGCGCTCCTGTAGTTGGTGGCGTTTCTTGTCGTCCCTCCTCAGCAGCGCGACCGCCGCGGTGATCAGGCCGTTGATGGCCACGCAGCGTTTTTCGCGCAGGATCTCTTCGCTCGCCATGTACGCCCGCGCGATTTCCTTTTGCAGTGCCACCTGTTCCGTGCGTTCCTTGTAGGTGTCCTCGTCGAGCGACTCCTTTTCGGCCTCCAGTTCAACCGCCAGCTGATCGGCGTAGGCCTGATAGTCGGCGCAGGAAACCAGTTCATCCTGGCAGCGCGAGAAAAACTGGATGAAATCCGTCAAGAACTGTCCGGGCTCCGCGAGCCGGCGGTATTTTTCCAGCTTCAGCTTCGCCAGATTCCGCCGCAACAGGATCCAGTGGTCCACGGGTTCGAGCGCCAGCCGGTTCGGGTCGATTTCCTTGAGCAGCGTTTCGCAGAAAGAATGGAACGTGGCCAGCACCACGTCTTTGCCGCGCTCGCCCACCGCTTTCACAACGCGCGCTTTCATCTCCCCCGCGGCTTTCTTGGTAAACGTCAGCCCGAGAATGTTTTCCCCCAGCAGGGAAGCGTCCGATTCAAGCAGATGCCGGATGCGCTCCGTGATCACGCGCGTTTTGCCCGTGCCCGCACCCGCAATCACCAGCAGTGGCCCATCGCCATGCGTGACCGCGCGCCGTTGCGCCTCGTTCAGCAGCAACTCGTCGCTTTCCGGCTTCCCCATTTCGAAGAGCGTTCTGGTCATCGTTGCGATGCCTGGGCGGCGGCGACGCGAGAGTTGAACTCCGCGGATTTGTTGCGTGGCACGGTCAGCGCGGTCCACTTGCCGGATTCGGTGGCGAAATGCTTCGCTAGGTAGGTGATCTGCCCGATGTGGCAGGAATAGTGGGCGATCTGCCGGTTGATCGCCTGCATCACAGAATGCGGCTCGGTGCGGATCGCCACACTGCGCGTCAGGTCCGCGTCGGTCAGCGGCTCCAGCGCCTCGAAAACACACCTCCAGCCCTGCTCCCACATCGCCAGAATCTCCGCGCGCGTCTGCGGCGGCGTTTCGAATTCCGTGTCGCGGCGGCGGTCCGGTTTCTCGCCGTCGGTGGTCAGAAAGTCCGTCCAGCGCGAACGCATGTTGCCCCACATGTGCTTCACGATGGTGGCGATGGAATTCGATTCGCCATCCAGCGTGGCGCAGAGGCCCGCGTCGGGACACTGTTCGATGGCCCGCTCGGCAAGCTTCTTGTAATAGCGGAACAACTCGATGGAATCCTTGATGTGTGAGGTGGTGAACTGGTGTCGCATTTCCGCATTGTCTCGCCGTGATGTGCGTAACGCAAGATTCGCCGAATCGTAGTAAACTCAAATTCCGTCCGCACCTCTGCCAATCCTCGCTAGGAGAAACCCCATGGCAATCGCACAAGCACTGCTTCCGGAATTTGATCGGGAAATGGCCACCACGCGCAAGATGCTGGAGCGCTTTCCCGAAGACAAAGTGGAATGGCGCCCGCATGAAACCTGCATGACGCTCGGCCGGCTCGCCGGACATGTTGCCGAACTCGCAGGATGGACCACCGTCACGTTGAACCAGGACAAATTGGAGATGGATCCCAACAACTATAAGCCCAACATCATTACTTCTCGCGCCGCGGCCTTAAAGCAGTTCGATGAAACCGTGAGCTCCGCGCGGGCCGCGATTTCCGGCGCCAGCGACGAGACGTTCATGAAGCCATGGACGTTTGTCGCCGGCGGCAAGACCGTCTTCACTATGCCGAAAATCGCGGTGATGCGCTCCTTCGTGATGAATCACCTGATTCATCACCGCGGGCAGCTTGCAGCCTTCTACCGCATCGCCGGCGTGCCGGTGCCGTCGCTTTACGGTCCGAGCAAAGACGAGCAAATTTTCTAGCGGGTGTAGGGACCGCCTCTTGCTTGCGCGGACGCAGGAAGGGAGGCGGTCCGCTGCACGTTGATTACGCCCAGTGCGGACGGCCTCAGACGGCCGTCCCTACAAATTCGGAGGTACTCTCGATGGATTCGCCGGTCATTCTCTCTGCGGTACGCACTCCCATTGGAAGATTTCAGGGCGGCCTCGCGGGATTCAGCGCCACGGAACTCGGCGGCAAGGTTGTGGCGGAAGCCATTCGCCGCGCCGGCGTCGATACGAAACAAATCGACGAAGTGATCTTGGGCAATGTGGTGCAGGCAGGCTTGGGACAAAATCCCGCGCGCCAGGCGGCGCTCAAGGGTGGCTGCGATCCAAAGGTAGCGGCCATGACCATTAATAAGGTGTGCGGGTCCGGCCTAAAGGCGGTCGCGCTTGCGGCTCAGGCCGTGCAACTTGGCGAATCGGAAATGGTGGTCGCCGGTGGCATGGAGTCCATGTCCAACTGCCCGTACCTGTTGCCCAACGCGCGCACCGGATATCGCATCGGAGACCAAAAAGTCGTCGACTCGATGATCTGGGACGGCCTGTGGGATGCCTACGAAAACTTCCATATGGGCAACACCGGCGAACTGGTAGCCGAGAAGTACGGCATCACACGCGAGGAACAGGACAAATTCGCGTTCGAAAGCCACCAGAAAGCGGTTCGCGCGCGCAAGTCCTGCTTCTTCGAATGGCAAATCCTGCCCATCGAAGTGCCGCAGAAAAAGGGCGAGCCACTGGTCGTCAAGTACGACGAGTCGCCCCGCGAAGACACCACACTCGAGGCGCTGGCCAAGCTGAAGCCCGCATTCAAGAAGGACGGCACGGTCACCGCCGGCAATGCTCCTGGCACCAACGATGGTGCCGCCGCACTGGTCGTAACCAGCGATCGGGTGGCGCAGAGGCTTGGCAAGCAACCGATGGCGCGCATCGTGGCACAAGCCGTCAGCGGCGTCGAACCGAAGTGGGTGATGATGGCGCCCGTCGATGCCGTCGAAAAGCTGCTGGCAAAAACAGGCTGGGATCGCCACAAAGCTGTCGACTTGGTCGAATTAAACGAGGCGTTTTCCGTAGCCGCAATCGCAGTCACGCGGCAACTTCGCCTCAATCCCGAAATGGTCAACGTGAACGGTGGCGCCGTTGCGCTCGGCCATCCTATCGGCGCATCCGGCGCGCGCATCCTGGTCACGCTGCTCTACGAGTTGCAGCGCCGCAACCTCAAGCGCGGCATCGCGGCGCTTTGTCTCGGCGGGGGCAACGCCGTCGCCTTGGCGGTTGAGCGGGACTGACGCAACTTCGCCGCGTCTATTTGGTCTGTGGTTGTGTGGCGTTGTACGGCACCAGCGCGTACGGGTCGGCTGGAGGACATCCCGCCCGAGCAAACCGGATTACGGCCGGCAATAAACGGAGCGTAACACCGTTTCGTATCGCTGTAGAAGGGGGATTGTTTGCCGATCAGGCACTGACCAAAAAGTGCTAACTGCCTGCAACTGGCGTCGTCTAAGATGCAACGGCTGGGGGGCTCATGAGAACACCTTTTTGTTCCTTGCTGTTCGCAGGCGCGATGATCTTCAATTCGGACGTTGTTGCCGACGAATTGCCCAGATTTGCACAGGAGACCAATCAGAGCCTCGCCGGCAGATGGATCGTTACCGCCGATTTCTACGGCTCGCCGCTGCTTTTCACCCTGGAATTGAAGCAAGAGGGCGAAACGCTGAGCGGAAATTTCGATGGCGACAAGCTGGAAGGAACGAAAAAGGACGACGCGGTGTACTTCCTGGCGAAGGATGAGCACGGCGGCTCGGAGGAAGTCAAAGCAGTCCTGCAAGGCAACACCATCACCGGCAGCGTGGTCTTCGTGAACGGTGACGATCCGTCGCGGCCTGAGACACACACCTTTACCGCCACGCGCGTCCCGCCCAGACCCGCCGGCCCGCCGCGGCGCCACGAATTCACGCCAACGGTCTTTTACCGGCAATTTTCAGCGGCGAACAAACCGGTTCTCACCGTAAATCCGGGGGACACCATTCACACCACCACCGTCGACGCCGGCGGAACCGACGAAAAAGGAGTAACCCGTGTACTTGGCGGCAATCCGGAAACCGGCCCGTTCTATATCGAGAGCGCCGCACCGGGCGACACGTTGGCGGTACATATCACGCGGCTCAGGCTGAACCGCGATTGGGCCATTAGCGATGACTACCTGGTGGATCGGGCCACCGACCGCGATCTCGCCGTGAAGATGAAGGACGCCGGCAAAGATGTCCGCTGGCATCTGGATATCGAAAAGGGCTTAGCGTCCCCAGAAAAACCAGGCGAACGCATGACTCGCTACACCGTGCCGATCAAGCCGATGCTTGGCTGTGTCGGAGTGGCGCCGAATCCGGCGAGCGCAGCGCCGGGTACCGGTGATTCCGGCCGCTTCGGCGGCAACATGGATTTCAACGAGATCGTTGAAGGGGCAACCGTCTATTTGACCGTGAATGTTCCCGGCGCGCTTTTGTATGTGGGCGATGGGCATGCCCTGCAGGGGGACGGCGAATTGAACGGCAACGCGCTGGAAACCTCGATGGATGTCGAGTTCACGATGGACGTAATTCCCGGGAAGCATATTCCGGGGCCGCGCGTCGAATCCGCGAACTACATCATCGCCATGGGGCTGAGCGGCTCGCTCGACGATGCGCTTCGGCAAGCCACGGCGAACATGGCTTCGTGGCTCGAGGATAAGTACTCGCTGTCGCCGTCCGAACTGGCCCAGGTGTTGGGCACCACCTCCGAATATAAAGTCAGTGAAGTAGCGGATCGCAACGTTGGTCTGGTCCTGAAGATCAACAAGGAGCGATTGAAGGGGCTGGAGAGCTCAACGAAGTAGATGGCTCGAAAAAAGCCACGGCATGTGGGCGCGCATGCCGTGGGAGTTCGCGCATCGCCAAGTCGTCAACTGACTATTCCTCGTCGCCGTCCTGTTCCGCCGGAACCGGAGTCAGTGTGCCGAACAGTCCGTCCGCTTCATCGTTCAAACCCGCGCTGAAATATAGTGTTGTGGCGGGCCCTGCGCCGGCTCCGTTACCGAAGGTCAGCGACCACAAACCATCGATCGTGAGAAGCGAATCATCCGGGTTGCGCACGAACCCGATAAACTGGCGCGTGAATCCGTTGAACGCGGCAATCCGGCCGCTGCCGAAATTCCCGACGAGGATCGTGTTGCTGAATTCGCCGAAATCGCGGGGAGCCCAAACCACGCCCCATGGGGAATTGAACCAGGGGCCATGCTGCAGGCGGCCTTCCAGCCGGCCCGTGGTGCTAAATATGTCCACGTAGCCGAATCCCGTCCCGGCGACGTCATCGTGTTTCTGAGCGTCTTGCTTCGCGTAAGTCACGAACAAACTGCCGCCAATGTTCTGAATGTTAAACGGGGCGAAGCCGTGCGGGATCGATTCATCTTCAAAAGCATCGTTGCCGAGGTGCACGGCTTGGAAATTCGTGTCGTAGACCTCCACGCGCCCTTTGCGGAAATTCGTGACATAGAGATACTTCTTATCGTTGATGTCACCGGTGGTCGCACCCTTATACACAGCGCCTTTGCCTGATCCCTTCTCGGAGTTGTCCACTTCGAGGACGGCCTGGATGGACGGAGGCGCGGCTCCCTGCGCCACATTGACCTGCGGGTTCCAGCCGGAAATCGTTCCGTCTTCGGTAACAAAAATGAAGACCGCGGGCTTCCCCATGGGAGTGCCCTTGTTCAAGAGGAAATCAGTGGCGCTACCGTTGAAGACGATGCCGGTAGGGGTGGAGGCGGTGCCGGGAGTTGCAAATCGTGGCGGCGGCACAAAAACGAAATTATCGAAAGTGCTGCCGGCGGGATCTGGGAAATTGCTCGTCGGAGTTCCGGTACCGGAGTACAAGCTCGAAGTGCCTGTGCCATTGTTGTTGACCCACCAGGGGCTCGTGGAGCTGCGTGTGAGTCCCCAGGGATTCTTGAGATTTGGATCAACGACCACCGCCGAACCATCCGAGTTACTTGGTTGCGTAATGTCGGAGACCAGGTTTTTCTGAATGTAATGCTGTGCACAACTGAGAGAAGGCAAAACTGCAGAAACGAACATCGTCAGGGCCAGAGCCTTGAACGAAAACTTCATGGGATATCCTCCTGGAGTGAATTCCGGGCTGGGAGAGATGAAGTGGTTCAGATGCAAGGCGGCGCGGCTCCGAGCAACCCCACATCAACTCGCGCGGCTAAGAATGCAGGAAGGGAGAAAGGAATCGGTCACGGAAAAGTAAAGTGTTTGTCACCTTCTTCGAGGCTCACGGATTCGTGGCAGGAGCGGCGTCGCCTGACGGTTTCGGGCCGTGGATCAGTTCCGTGGCGCAGAAGGGGCAGAACTTGTCATGGTCGGAGACTTCGCGCTGGCACTGCGGGCAGGCCGGGTGCAGGTTGTACTTGCAGTTGGGGCAGAAGTTGAACCGCGCGTTGAACATGTACGCGGGGGAAAGGATCAGCACGAGCAGGGTCCACAGTGCCGGATTCATGCCACGGCGTTTCGCGTCGCGATACACATAGCCCAGCATGAACAGGAAGATGGAAACGAAGATCGCCACTCCGGTGATTGCGCCCGCCAGTGCCAGATCAGAAAGAAATGGCATCGAGCGGAAACTGTCGTCAGGAAAAACCGTGCCGTTCGACCGCATGTTGTAGCCATTGACGGACATTCCGATGATGATCGCAAGGATGTATAGGGTCAGGCAGGTCCATACCAGCCACCTGGGGATTACCCGCAACTCCTGCGTGAATTTGGCCCGCTCGCGCTTGCGGCGGAAGCGGATCAGGCGAAGGCGCTCACTGAATGCGTCAGACATAGTTTCCTCTCAAAACTCCAACTACCCGAAAAAGGCCACGGCAAACTCTACGCGCGGCTGCTGGCGGCACGTTGGTGAAGCACGGCAGCGACCGCGATCAGCCCGGGCACCGCCCACCACAAGACAAAACCGAATTCGAGCACCGGCTTCGGCAGATTCGCCCATTCCCCCACCCAGGCAAACCCGCGCCACACCAGCGGCGCGCTGAAGATGCCGAGCAGCCAACTGGCCGCGGTGATGATCCAGAGCAGCGCACTGCTCGACGAATTTTCACTCGACTGCTGCGCGCGCAGGCGCAGCCGCAATTGCGTCCGTGCGGCAAGGTCGCTTGGCACCGAAACCGGCACGGAAAGCAGCCCGGCGAGCAGTTCGTGCATGGTGGCAACTTCTCGGGCGCAAGCGACGCATTCCCGCAGGTGCGCGTCGAGCCAGGCCTGGTCGGCGGAAGAAATCCGTTCCACGATGGACTGCGAGAACAACTTCTGCGCGTGTGTGTGCGAGGTATCGTTCATGCGGCACCTCCCGGCAGCGCCGACTTCAGCGCTTCTAGCCCGCGATATAACCGCGACTTCACCGTGGAAATCGGCGTCGCGAGCACATTGGCAATTTCTTCCAGCGGCAGCTCTTCGTGAAACCTGAGCAGCAGCACCTCGCGGTAATACGGCGCAATCTTCAGCAGCGAGAGCTGTACCGCTTTTTCGTTTTCGCGTGTCACCAGCATCTGCAGCGCCGAGACCGACCGCTCGTCCGGGGGATCGTAAGACTGCTGCGATTCGGGATCGCCCAAGTCCTCGAGGCTGGCGATTTTCTTCCGCCGCGAAACGTCGATCACCAGGTTGCGCGCAATCGTGAACAGCCACGATTCAAATTTGTTCTTCGCGTTGTACTGGTACCCGCGCTCCAGCACGCGCACCCACGTCTCCTGAAACAAATCTTCGGCCAGCGCCGGGTTGCCGGTCAGGAAGAGCAGATAACGATACAGCCGCTGCTGATATTGCTCGATCAGCCGATCCAGCACATCCGGATCGCGTCGGCGCAGGCCAGCGGCCAGCAATTGCGTGTCTTCGGTCATGAGCCCCGCAAAAAGTAGCGGCGACCTCGAAGCAGTAAGGGTGAATGCCTGTGCGCTCATACTACCTTGTATACGGCTCACACGGTAAAAAAGACGCAACCCCGCAAACGACGTTAACTGTATTGTTTCCAGTTTGTTGTGAAAGCCGATCTGGGCGTGAAGTCGCTGTATGCCAGGCAACGAATCGACGTATACTCTCCGGTGCGTTTTAGAGTTGAGACCGACCGCATTCACGGGGGCAGGGGGAA
>Ga0335077_10003617_pt1 | contig 18742 bp, 18 predicted proteins | sample Lox_Sample_31_FD_207151 | JGI IMG/M metagenome (GOLD analysis project Ga0335077, IMG submission 207151) | Soil microbial communities from Loxahatchee National Wildlife Refuge, Florida, United States - Lox_Sample_3.1 | ecosystem: Environmental > Terrestrial > Soil > Wetlands | place: USA... | reverse complement strand
CAGATGACTGTGGCCAATTTCAGCCGCTTCGTTTCCAGCCAGCCGCGCATCCTCAATCAATTTCTGAAGCTTTCACCCGGTGCGCAAGGCACGTCGTGGCTGCGGCCGCAGTTCGCCGAGCCGCTTCTTTTGCTGCTGGCAATCGCCGGCGTGCTCTTGTTGATAGCCTGCGCCAACATCGCCGGTTTGCTGCTGGCCCGCGCCGCCGCGCGTCAAAAGGAAGTCGCCATGCGCATGGCATTGGGCGCCGCACGATTCCGGCTGGTCCGCCAGTTCATTGCCGAGAGTTTGCTGGTATCGCTGGCGGCCGCGCTGGCCGGAGGCTTCATCGCCATGTTCGCCATCCGCGCCATCATCGGACTGGCCTCCAACCCGAATGACGTGATCTCGCTGAATGTGCATCCGGACTGGCGCATCTTTGCCTTCTCCGCCGGTGTCGTGTCGCTGGCCACGCTGGTCTTCGGGCTGGCGCCGGCCGTGTTGAGCACGCGCTCTGACCTCAATCAGGTTCTGAAAGGGACCGCCGCGAACGTGATGGGTGGTTCGGCTTCCGCCCGCGCCGGCAGAATCGTGGTGGCCGCGCAAGTCGCCTTATCGACTGTCCTGCTGATGGCTGCTGGCTGGTTCGCCCTGACTCTGCGAAATCTGGAGCGCCTCGATCTGGGTTACTCGGCGGACCATTTACTCGAGATTCGTATCGATCCTTTGACCGCCGGATACCGCCGCCAAACGCTCGCGCCTCTCTATCCCGCCCTGCAGCAGCGTTTGGAGCACCTGCCCGGAGTCCGCGCGGTTGCGTTCTCGGATAACGGGCTGTTCGGCGGACACGATTCGTCGGATGTAATCACAGTGGAGGGCTACACTGGGCCGCCGGGACAGGAAGTATCCTCCCGGTTTGATCAGGTTGGCCCCTCTTACTTTTCGGTGATCGGCATTCCGATCTTGGAAGGCCGTGAAATCGGCCCCGCGGATACGGCGGGTGCCCGCCGCGTCTGCGTCATCAATCGCTCATTTGCAAAGAAGTTCTTTCACGGTACCGATCCCATCGGCCGGCACGTCACGGACAACTCTCCGGGATACCAATCGCCGCTCGAAATCGTTGGAGTGGCCGCCGACGCGCGCGATCGCAAACTGCGCGAGAACATCGAGCCGCTGATTTACCTTCCCGCGCTACAGCCGTTGCCGGCGGGCGAATATGCCCCCACGATGCATTATGAGGTCCGGACGTTCGCTAATCCCGCCTCGGTGATCGAAGCTGCGCGAAAGCAGATAGCTTCGGAGAATCCGAACCTTCGCGTCATGTTTGCGCGGCCATTGAGCAACCTGCTGGCGAATCAGACTCTGCGCGACCGCCTGCTGGCGCGTCTGGCGCTGGTCTCCGCAGGGCTGGCGCTGCTCATTACGTGCTTCGGCCTGTATGCGGTTCTGGCGTTCTCGGTGGCGCGACGCACGCCGGAGATCGGCATCCGGCTGGCCTTAGGCGCCCGCCGCTGTCAGATCATTCGACGGATCGTCCGCGAAGCCCTGGTAGTCGCTATGGCTGGTCTCGCCATCGGAGTGCCGGCGGCACTGGCGGCATCGGCGTTGGTGCGAACTCGTCTGTTCGGGTTGAGCGCAGCCGACCCCGCCACGATTGCAGTCGTTGTTGCCTCACTCACGATTGCCTCTGTGATTTCGGCCCTCGTTCCCGCTCTGCGTGCAGCCGGTATCGACCCGATGCGCGCGCTACGCTGCGAGTGAGCCGCTACCAACCCGCTCGATACGCGATATACGTTTTCAACGCCAGCCCGGCCATGAGAATCCAGACGAAGTACCGCAACGTTCCATCCAGCGTGAAGGCAGCCAGGAGCGCCAGGACGGCATAACTCGACATGGCCCAAAACAGCCGCGTGTTCATGAAACTTTAATTCTGGCACGAGCAACTTCTCCTCTCGATTTGCCTTTACACGATCAGGAGGGTGACAGACATGAAAACGTTCCACAGATTCTGGATGGCGGCAATTCTGGGGGCTTCGCTAACCGTGGTTAACGCGAGCGCTCAAACCGTCAATCAGCGGCGCGAGAATCAGCAGGATCGAATCGCGCAGGGCGTGAAGTCGGGCCAACTCACGGCCGGTGAGACGGCCAACGTGGAGAGCAAGGAAGCCGCGCTCAACCACGAGGTTCACAACGACCGCTCCATGAACAACGGCAAACTGACGCCGGGCGAGAGGGCGCAGGTCAACCGCCAGCAAAACCGCCTGAGCCGCCAGGTTTATCGCGACAAACACAACGGCCGCACGCAGTAGGCAGCGCATATCGACCCGCGACCGCGCCCCCGTTACCGACTCGCGACCGCGCCCCGTTTACCGAGCCGCAACCAAAGGGAGCGGTGCTTCTTACCGCCGCGGCATGTTGTAGGCGAAATTGAACTGCAGCACAACCCGCTCTCCTTTGTACTCGGAGGGCAAAGGCGGGAACGGGTTGGCTCCGCTGATTCCGGAGACCGCCGCTCGATCCAGGGCGTCGGTTCCGGAATAGTTCACGATCACCAGCTTGGGAACGCTGCCGTTCTTGGCGATCGCAAACTGAATGGAGACGCGTCCCCTCCGGCCCAGCTTGGCGCTCTCCGGCTGCACCGCCAGCCAATAGCGGCGGACGGCCGCCAGCACTTGCATGAGATACGGTCGGAAATCCACGCCCTGCGGATCACTGAGCAACTCCAGGTTGCTTCCCTGAACACCCGGCGATGGCGGCAGATTCAGCGCCGTCCCCGCTCCGCCTGGTCCGGACATATCCAGATCGCCCACTGTCAATCCGCCCGAAGGCCTTGCGCGCACCGCCTCTCGCAATGCGTCTGCGACGGACGTATTCGGAATCGCAATCTTGCTTTGACCGGGAGCGGCGGGCGGGGGCGGCGGCGCGACATTTTGCAATGCCAGCTTTGGTTGCTCCACCGCCTGGATTTGCGGCGTGACCTGCGCGATCTGTGGCACGTCCGGTTTCGGCGCGTCCACCTTGGGCGGTTCCGGAAGCGGTGATGCCGCTTTCACGGGCGGGGGCTGCGGCAGAGTGGGTCGAAACGCGCGCGGACGCGTCGTGGAAGGCGCTCCTTGAGGTACCTGGATGCCCCGCCGCTCTTCGTTTTCGACCACATCGAATTCTTTGCTAAGCTTGCCCTTGTTGGGCGCCCGTTGCGTGAGTTCCACCGGCGGCGCGACCAGGGGCGTGATCCTGGGCGCTTCCCGCGGTTTTTCCGGCTGCGACCAGTCTCCCGGAATGGTCATCAGCACCACCACCGCCACCACGTGCCCCAGTACAGAATACACCCCCGCCTTGCGTTCGCGAGTGCGATCGCCGGTACTGCCCCAATCGGTAAGTAGATGGAGTTCGGGCTCGTCCGAGGCTGTCCCTACGGTTTCCATCCTGTTGCCAGAGTTTGAGATACGACTCCCGAGTGCTCCTTGATTTTATCAAGAATCCCCAAAGCCGCCCCTAAACTTTGACGTGCCGCGTGCCCGGAAGTTCTCGGTTTTTTGCGGGTTTGGACGCTGTCTAGAAAGGCTTCCAACTGCAGCTTCAAAGGTTCCGCTTTTTCGACAGCGGCCTGTTCGAAACCGATCTGTCCGCCGGTGACCGAGAAGATGGCAAGGTCCTGCCGGCCGTAGTCGAGCGACAAATATTGTTGCGGCTGGAACAGGCGCAGCTTGCGTACACGCTCGGTGGAAACGCGGCTGGCCGTGAGGTTGGCCACGCAGCCGTTCGGAAACTGGAGCCGCACATTGGCGATATCCACTTTCGCCGAAAGGATCGAGATGCCCGCTGCGCGAATCTCCGAAGGCTCGGCGCGGGTCAACGACAGGACGATATCGACGTCGTGGATCATCAGATCGAGAACCACGTCCACGTCCAGGCTGCGCGGGCTGAACACATTCAGGCGGTGAATCTCGAAAAACAACGGCAGCGTGGCGCGGCGTTCCAGTTCGATCACCGCTGGATTGAAGCGCTCCAGGTGACCCACTTGGAGAATCCGCCCCGCTTTCTCCGCGGTTTCATCGAGTCGCTGTGCCGAAGCCATGTCGGGAGCGATCGGCTTTTCCACCAGGAGATCGACGCCGGCTTCGAGCAGGTAGCAGCCGATCTCTTCGTGGACCGTGGTGGGCGCCGCTACGATGGCAGCGTCGATTTGACCCGCGAGCTCACGGTAGTCGCCGAAGCAGCGAGCCCCTGTGGCGGCCGCGGCTTCCGCCACACGCTCCGCATCCGTGTCCACGACGGCGACCAGATCGGCGCGTTCGCATTCGTGCACGACGCGGCAGTGGTTCTTCCCGAATTGTCCGCAGCCGATCACCGCGACGCGAGGCTTCATGCGCTAGCCTTCAAACCCCACAATCGCAATCCGCGCTTCATTCGCCGCTTCGAGCATTTGCTCCTTGTCGAGCATCAGGGTGCGCCCCGCCTCAACAGCCAGCACGGTTGTTCCAGTCTCGCGCATCACCGGGATGGTGCTCGAACCGACCGCCGGCACGTCGAACAGCAGGTGCTCGCGCCGCCGCGCCACCTTCACCAGCGACAGCCGCCGCCCATTCACCAGGCTGGCCGCCCGCCGCAGCATGCCGTCCGTCCCCTCCATTGCTTCGAGCGCCACGCAAGCCCGCTCGCAAATCGCCACGCTTTGCCCCACGTCGAATCCGGCGAGCGCATTCGCCACGCGGCGGCCGTACTCGATGTCTTTCGACTCCTCCTGGTCCGGCTTACGCCGTGTCATCGCACCGGTGTCGGCGAGCAGCGGCTTCAGCAGGAAGGTGGAATCGCGCAAGTGAATTCCTTCGTCTTCGAGAATGCGGACCACCCCGCCAATCAGCCCGTCGGTATTTTTCGAAGGCAGCGAGGCCAAGAGTTTCACCAGCCGCCAGTCGGGCACGATCGACGAGAAGATCTTGGCGTGCTTCACCTGCCCGGCCATCACCACCTCGGTGATCCCGTCCTGTTTGAGAATCTCGATGAGCTTGCTCAATTGCCCGAGCGAGATCCAGTGACAGCGCGGCGCCACAGCCTCCACTTCGCGGGCGGCTTCCTCCTCGATGGCGACCACCGTAACGTCGTGTCCGAGCCGGCGCGCGCCTTCCAGCGCCAACAGTGGAAATCGGCCATTCCCCGCGATCAGACCGTACCGCATTACTTAATGACGCCCCGCTCGGAGGCTTCGATGAAATCGAGCAGTTCCTCCACTTCGGCGCAGGACGGCACCTCTGCGCGAATCCGCTCGATGGCTTGCGTGGTGTTGAGTTGCGAGCGCGTCAGCAGGCGCAGCGCCGTCTGTAGCGCCTCGATCACGCCGTTCTCGAAACCGCGCCGCTCCAGGCCAATGCGGTTGGCGCCGAATACTTTGGTCTCGCGCTCGCTCACGGTGTTGGAAAACGGCAGCACGTCCTGCGTCACCACGCTGTATCCGCCGATGATGGCGTGCCGCCCCACGCGGCAAAACTGATGAATACCGCTCGACGCGCTGATCACTGCCCAGTCGCCCACTACGACGTGGCCGCCCAGCGTGGCGGCGTGCCCGAGCACGATGTGATCCCCCATGTGGACATCGTGCGCCACGTGCGTATAGGCCATCAGCAGGTTGTCGCTGCCGACGCTGGTGAGCAAACCGCCGCCCTTGGTGCCGCGATGGATGGTGACGAATTCGCGAATCTTATTGCGGTGGCCAATGCGCGTCTCCGAGCGCTCGCCTTCGTATTTCAGATCTTGGGATGCGACGCCGATCGTGCTGTACGGATAGAAAATGTTATCCTCGCCGATCCGGCTCGGCCCTTCCACAAAGTTGTGCGCCATCAGCCGCGTGCGTTTGCCGATCTCCACTTCCGCGCCCACAATCGCGTACGGACCAATATCGGCGCTCTCCGCGATTCGCGCGCGCGAATCGACGATGGCGGTCGGATGAATGGGCATGCTAGGAAGACGCGGGCGGCGCGTCCGGGATTTCTTCTTTGTCGGCGAGCTTGCACATGACTTCCGCTTCCGCCACCAGGACGCCATCCACCGTCGCCCGGCCCGCCATCTTGGCGACGCTCGCCTTGCGCTTGACCACGCACATCTCCAGGCGCAGCGTGTCTCCCGGCACCACCGGCTTGCGGAAGCGCGCGTAATCGATCGATACCAGCAGCACCAGCTTGCGGTCGCGGTCGGCAATGTTCTTCAGCACCAGCACGCCCGCCGCTTGCGCCATCGCCTCGATGATCAGCACGCCCGGCATCACCGGAAAATCCGGAAAGTGGCCCTGAAAAAACGGTTCGTTGCGCGTGACATTTTTCAAGCCGACGATTCGCTCCGCTTCCAGTTCCACGATGCGGTCCACCAGCAAAAACGGATACCGATGCGGCAGGATCGCTTGTATTTCGTTGATGTCCAGGATCGGCATGAAAGCCGTTATTATAGCAGCCGTGGATTCGATCCTATCGTTTGTGCAGTCGCGGCAATCCGCCATGATCACGCTAATTCGGCAGTTCGTGGAATGTGAATCGCCCAGCGACGACGTGGCCGCCATCCGGCGGTTTACCGAACTCGTCTCCGATACCGCGTCACCGTTCGCCTCCGTGCGCCGGGTTGGCGGACACCTGGTGTGCCAGATGCGATTGCCGGGCCGTAAGAAGGCGGGCCGGATTCTGGTGCTGGGCCATTCCGATACGGTCTGGCCGCTGGGCACGCTGCGCGCCATGCCCTTTCGTCAGGAGCTCGGACGCTTGTGGGGCCCGGGCGTCTTCGACATGAAAGCCGGGATCGTATTCTTCTTGTTTGCGGCGGAAGCTCTGCGCGTGCTGGGTATCCCGGTGCCCTCGCAGGTGACGCTGCAGCTCAATGCCGACGAGGAGGTGGGCAGCGACTCTTCCCGAGCGCTCACCGAGAAGAACGCCGCGCGCAGCCAGGCCGTATTGGTGCTCGAACCGGGGACGGGCCTCACCGGCAAAGTGAAAACGGCTCGCAAGGGAGTGGGCGGCTTCCGTCTGGTGGTGCGCGGCAAAGCGTCGCATGCAGGCCTCGATTTTCAAACCGGCGCCAGCGCCATAGTCGAGTTGGCGCGCCAGATTGAGAAGATCGCCCGCTTTACGCAATTGAAGCGAGGGACCACCATCAACCCGGGCGTGATCGGCGGCGGAACGCGATCGAACGTAGTGGCCGCCGAAGCCTGGGCCGAGATCGATATGCGCGTGATCCGCGCCCGCGACGCTTTGCATCTGGAACGAAAATTCCGTGCACTCCGGCCGTTCGACCGCCGCTGTGTTTTGGAAATCCAGGGAGGCCTGAATCGTCCGCCCATGGAGCGCTCCGCAGGAACCATCCGGTTGTTTCGGACTGCTAAGAAACTTGCCCGCGAACTCGGCGTGGACCTGGAGGAATCCAACAGCGGCGGAGGCTCCGATGGCAACTTCACCTCCGCCCTGGGTGTGGCGACGCTCGACGGGTTGGGAGCCGTCGGGGAAGGCGCCCACGCGATCCACGAGAGCATCCTGATCGACCGCATGGCCGACCGGACCGCGCTGCTGGCCAAGCTGATGGCAACCCCCGTTACCGAGCCGCGACCAAAGGGAGCGGTGTATTGAATAGGCGCGGAGCCCTTACTGCGACTATCACTTATTGGTCTCTTCTGAGTAGGGCCATCAAGCGCCGGTTTGCGAATGCTGCCCTTCAGACTTGATCCTGTTCCAGAAGTCGGTGAACTCGATCGTATCGAAAAAGGCAGTTGCATTCACAACTCCGGAGAGTGGTGGGCCACGAAACTGGCGCCGGCAACCCTGGAACAATAATCCACGACGAATCGTCTTGTATCATGCGTGTGGATTTTCAGGCCGTCAGTTTAGCGCGCTCCACGCGAAAAGTGGTCGTGTAGTCCACCAATACGTTCCAGAGGTCGCGTGTGATGCCGCCGTCGAGCATGAGCGGGACAATATGTATCGTAACGGGCGCGAACAGTGGGATTGGAAAAGAGACGGCGCTCGGCCTGGCCCAGATGGGCGCGCGCGTGGTGATGGTCTGCCGGAACGTAGAAAAAGGGAAAGCGGCGCTGGAGGAGATCCGGAGGGAATCCGGATCCTCGCAGGTTGATCTGCTGATCGCGGACATGTCGTCTCAGGCATCCGTTCGAGCTCTCGCGGAACAGGTCCAGCAGAAATACCCCCGCCTCGACGTGTTGGTCAACAACGCCGGCGGTGCCGCGCCAGCACGCACGCTTTCCGCGGACGGCATCGAATGGACGCTTGCCACCAATCATCTGGGCGCCGCGCTATTGGTGCTTCTCTTGCTCGATCTGTTGAAGGCCAGCGCGCCAGCGCGCATCGTCAATGTCTCGTCTTCGGAGTCTCAACGCCCTGCACGCCTCGACATGAACGATCTCCAGTTCGAGCGGCGAAAATACCGTGGCCTTGCCGCCTACGGACAGTCGAAACTACTGATGAACGCGTTCACGTTCGAGCTGGCGCGGAGGCTGGCGGGAACGGGAGTCACCGCGAACTGCCTCCATCCAGGCGCGGTAGCGTCGAACTTCTGGAGCGCCAATCCGGCCCCGCTCATCGGCAAGCTGATTCTCGCCGTAGTGAAGCCGTTCATGCTGACTTCAAAACAGGGCGCCGCGGTGTCCCTGTATCTCGCGACGTCCCCCGAGGTGGCACAGGTCTCCGGAGAATACTTCGTCAAGTCCAATCCCGCGAAGTCCAATCCTCTTTCGCGGGATCCGAAATTGATGGCGGAAGTCTGGCGGTGCACGGAAAAACTGATCAGCCTGCCGTTGGCCTGACGCACGGACCCATTACCGAGCCGCGACCAAAGGAAGCGGTGTATTTCAGATGCAACCTGTGCCCGAAATTGAACATGTGTCGCACATGTTTATATGCTGGCCAGCGCGCGAAGGCATCAGTCTCTCCGATTACATTAAGAAGCAGTTGGAGCGCGTGGCAGAGCAGCCGACCATGCGGGAATGGTTGGAGCGTACACAAGAAGCCAAGCCCATCCCCACCAGGCGGACTGCCGCGCAGGTAATACGGGACCTTCGTGAGAAACGATGATCGTTCTGGACGCCTCCGTTGTGGTCGAACTCCTCACCAACGGAGCCGTGGCAGATCGATCAGAAGCGCACTCGCGGGGCGTGACGAGTCTTTTATCGTTCCGCATTTAATCGACGGGGAAGCGATGCGTGCGCTTCGAAGACTGGCAGCGGGCCGGCGAACACTCATCGCATCGGCCAATTTCTCGCGGGGCTCGCGGCGTTGCCGCAGTGCGGTATTCGCACACTCCCTTGATTCGCCGTATCTGGGAACTTCGCCCCGACTTCACTGCCTACGAAGCGGCGTACATCGCGTTGGCAGAAGCAACAGGCTCGATCCTCTTCACCTGCGATGAGAAACTACGTAGCGGCCACCGCGCCCGAGTAGTCCTGTTCACCGCTTGATCGCTGGAACCATCCCGGATGCCAAATCTAATGGGCGTTTTGCGTCAGGTTGACCGCGGCAACCTTGATTTCGTGTACTCGCCTCTCGACACGTTCTTTAGACCGATATCACTCGGAGCTTCGGATCCAGCCGTCTAAGATCGACTGGGTCGCTGGTGATAACGGCATAACCCGCGGTCTGCGCGCATATAACGACGTGGGCATCCGCGATGTCCGACGTACCGGTCTGCGCGAGCAGCGCTCCAACTGCCTGGGCATGCGATCCGTCCAGCGGGACCACCTCCGTTTTATCGAACTGGATCATCCGCCAAAGGCGTACCTGTCTGGCCGGGTTCCGGATGACCTGCGCGAGTGCCGTGGCGGGAACAAGGATGCGGTCCCCGTCCTCCAGGGCCGTATTGAGAATAGAGAAAACCCGGCGGTCATTGCGCTCCAGGGCAATCAGCCCGCCAGCGTCGAAAGTGATTCCGTTCACGCGGCCTTCCGCGGCTTGGTTCGGTGTTTTCGTGCCGAGAGCATCTTCCTTGCCCACGCGCGCTCCCTAGACTTGAGCGGCCCGCCGGTTTCCTTCAGAACTTCCTCCACCACGGCGCGGAACTCGGCGGCATTCTCCAGAGATTTCTGGACAGCCTGCTGAATGAAACCGGAGACGCTTGGGGATTCTTCGGCCGCGACGCGTTTACGAATCTCCTCAAACTGACGGTCCGGCAACGTGATCGTGATCTTGATGGTCGCCATACCATCTACCATACCATGACCGCAAGCCGCCCGGTCTCACGCGCATGGCTGGATTCGACCGCATTCACTTTGACGGTGGATGACCGTTCCTTGTGCTGGCTAACAGGGAAGGATGGTCGACATGGCGGTTCGCGCGTGATACCGCCATGTGTCGGAATGGGCATTTCACGGGGAATCCGGATCGAGAGCTTTCTCCGAGTGGGCGACAACTCAGACGCGAGTCACGATTTTCTACGATAAGATCAAACAAACCGGATGTCTGTGGCGCCTGGCACGCGCATCGGGTATTACGAGATCCTCGCACTCATCGGTGCTGATGGCATGGGAGAGATATACTGTGCGCGCGAACAACTCATTGCGTTCCTGAGGACGCTTTGACGTTTGTAGCCGAGAGACCTATGCGTAGAATTTCCGTGCTTTGCTCTGGCCTTCTCCTTTGCGCTCTCGCGTGTGCTCAGGACAATCCCTCTTCCCGTGCTCTCGTATTGAACCACGTCACGGTAATCAACCCCGGCGTTTCCCGCAGCGAAAGGGACAGGACGATTGTCATTGCGGGAAACCGGATCACCGCTGTCGGCAGCGCAGCTAAAACCCGAATCCCCAAGGGCGCCAACATCATCGATGGCAGCGGGAAATTTGTCATTCCTGGGCTCGCAGACATGCACAACCATCTCGGTACCGGCTACGTACTTCCGGGCCCGCCCGTTCCGGGCGCAGAAGCGGGCCCCGAGGCGCGGAATTTTCAAAGGAGTCTTTCGGAGATGCTCAGGTGGGGATTTACGACGATCTTTTCAACTTCTCACTCAAGCCCGAATTTGGAGGATTTTTCCAATCTGAAGCGTGCCGCAATGAGTGATGCTGCGGCACTGCCGCGCTTCTTCGGCGTTGGGCGGGCGATCTCCGTGAAGGGCGGCCATGCGTCGCAACCAGCCTTCGCCAGTTACTTGCCCGAAACTGCCGTTGAGGTTCGAGAAGAAGTGCGCGCCATGCGCACAGCGGGCGTGGATGCGATCAAGCTGATCTACTCCGACCAGACACACACCAGCCGCCCCCCGCTCCCAGTGATGAGACCGGAGATCATGCAGGCGGCAATCGACGAAGCCCACAAATCCGGCTTGCGCGTGCTCGTTCATGCCCCCACGCTGCAGCATGCGAAGGCGGCACTGCGGGCCGGTGCGGATGGTTTAGCTCACTCCATTGCCGATGCGCCCGTGGATCAGGAATTCCTGGCACTGATGAAACAGAATCGCGCGAGCTACACCACCACTCTGTCGCTGTACTCCGCATTTGCTGACGTCGCGGGCTGGATACGACGTCTAGAAGACATGGACGAGCGAAAAATGATCTCGAAAGAGATTTATGATCGCTATGGAACGCCAGCCGGCGCGAGCAAGTATCACGCGTTTATGGGAACGCTGAAACCAGGAGAGGTAGGGTATATTGCCGGCAATCTCAAGACAGTTCATGATGCCCGCATTCCGATCCTGGCTGGAACAGACACCGGTGTAAGTGGCGTTCTGTTGGGCGTGTCGAGCCAAATGGAATTGGTGTTGATGGTTGAAGCCGGGCTGACACCCATGGAGGCGTTGCAAACGGCCACCATCAACGCCGCGAGGTTCTTGCACAACGAAAAACAATTGGGCTCGGTGGAGGCTGGGATGCTCGCTGACGTGCTGGTTCTTGACGCCGACCCGGTCGCCGACATCCGCAATGTCAGAAAGATCTATCGCGTGATCAAGGCCGGTGTCCTCTACGATCCGGGAAAAGTCGGTGGGAGCGTTTTCGCGGCCAAGTAGGGAATCCCTCGGATGCCCCAGGCAAGTTCTGAATATGCCGCCTCACGGCTAGGCCCGGATGACGCGCCACTCGGAGAAAGCTCGGCCCGGTGTCACGGATGATTGCCCCCGAAACGCGGCTCACGGCATCCGCTTGGACGAAAAGTCGCCCTTGCTGAGAACTGCCCAACCAGGCAAACCCTCAGTCACACGACCCTCCAAAAAAATTCCGCCTGCCTGCGCCCAGATGCCCACGCTCATTCGGACCCGAGCTTCCGCTCCATGCTATAGGTCAGAAGAGAAACATCTTTGCTCATATTTGGGTTTCTCTTTCCGGGTTCGTTCCGTCGTCAAGATCCCCTTTCCTTTCATCCGATTACTCTCGAAATTGGGTTCGTTCTTCACTTTCCACGCGGAACCATTCGCTCCCGCTCCTCACGACCACACCAGCCCCCAACCCACCGCGCGCCCCCGAGCAATGCTACGCCTCCCCTCTGCTAAAATAAAAGAACCTCCCCAAAAAACAGGACCCATGAGATTTGGTGTCATCGTCTTCCCCGGCAGCAATCGCGACCACGACGCTTTTTACGCGGCCGCCAACATCCTCGGGCAGCAGGCGGAATTCATCTGGCACGACGCCACCAGCCTGGGCGATCGGGATGCCGTGATTTTGCCGGGAGGATTCGCTTACGGCGATTATCTCCGCTGCGGCGCGATCGCCAAATTTTCGCCCATCATGAAAGCCGTGAAGACATTCGCAGCCGGCGGCGGGCTGGTCCTCGGCATCTGCAACGGCTTCCAGATCCTGGTCGAAGCCGGTTTACTGCCGGGTGCGCTCATCCGCAACCGCGGGCTCAAATTTGTCTGCCGCGAAGTGGTACTCCGGCCCGGCACCACCGATTCGCCGTTCACCTGCAACGCCCGCAAAGATCGCACCTACCGGGTCCCCATCGCGCACGGGGAAGGTTGCTACTTCGCCGACGAGCGCACGCTCGACCAGCTCGAAGCCGAGGATCGCGTGGCTTTCCGGTACGTGGGCAACCCGAACGGATCGCTGCGTGACATTGCGGGCGTCTTGAGCCGCGAGCGCAATGTCATGGGGATGATGCCGCATCCCGAAGACGCCATCGAGCCGCTCATGGGATCGAGCGACGGCCTCGTCGTCTTCCAATCCCTGCTTGCCGCGACCGCTTCCTCTGGTCGCGGCTCGGTCGCACAGGTGCGGGCGTGAGCGCGGCGGCCATCACGCCCGATCTCATCGCGCAACACCAGATCACGCCTGACGAATACCAGAAGATCGTTTCCATCCTGGGACGCGAGCCGAACTATACCGAGCTCGGCATCTTCAGCGTCATGTGGAGCGAGCACTGCTCCTACAAAAGCTCGCGCCTGCACCTGAAGAAGCTGCCCACGCGCGGCAACCTGGTGGTGCAAGGGCCGGGCGAAAACGCCGGCATCATCGATATCGGCAGCGGCTACGTGATCGCATTCAAGATCGAGTCACACAACCACCCGAGCTTCATCGAGCCCTTTCAAGGCGCGGCTACCGGCGTGGGCGGCATCCTGCGCGACATTTTCACCATGGGAGCGCGGCCCATCGCCGTGATGGACTCGTTGCGTTTCGGCCGCCTGGAGAATTCGCCGAACGCAGCGCGCAACCGGCGCATCCTCGGCGGAGTTGTTTCCGGCATCGCCCATTACGGCAATTGCTTCGGTGTGCCCACCGTGGGCGGCGAGTGCATTTTCGAATCGTGCTACGACGGCAATCCGCTGGTGAACGTCTTCGCGCTGGGCGTCTGCCGGAAAGAGGATATCTTTTACGCCAAGGCCGCGGGCATCGGAAATCCTGTGATCTACGTGGGCGCGCGCACCGGCCGCGACGGCATCCATGGGGCTTCCATGGCGTCGGCCGAATTCACGGAGGAATCCAAGCAAAAGCGGCCCAACGTGCAGGTTGGCGATCCCTTCATGGAGAAACTGCTGCTCGAAGCCTGCCTGGAAGCCATGCACACCGGCGCGGTCGTGGGCATCCAGGACATGGGCGCCGCCGGCCTCACCTGTTCCACTTGCGAGATGGGTAGCCGTGGCGAAGTCGGTATCGAGATCGAGTTGGACCGCGTACCGCAGCGCGAAACCGGCATGACGCCGTACGAGATCATGCTCTCGGAATCGCAGGAGCGCATGCTGCTGGTGGCCGACAAAGGCCGCGAAGAAGAAGTGTTCGCAGTCTTCCGCAAGTGGGGTCTGGAAGCCGTGGAGATTGGCGCCGTGACCAAAGACGGGAAGCTGCGCGTGAAGCAGCATGGCCGCGTAGTGGCCGAGATTCCCAACCGCGAACTGGCGGATGAAGCCCCGCTCTATGATCGTCCGCATTCCGAGCCATTGCGCGGTGTGCCGATGAAGCCGCGGCCCTACACCTGTCCCGACCCAACCAACGCCCTGCTCCAGTTGATGGCTTCCGGCGACCTCTGCTCGAAGCGCTACATCTGGGAGCAGTACGATTACCTCGTGCGCAGCAGCACGGTTGCCGGTCCCGGCTCCGACGCAGCCATTATCCGCATCAAAGAGACGGGCACGTCGGTGGCGATGTCGCTCGATGGCAACGGCCGCTACTGCTACCTTTCGCCCCGCCAGGGCGCAATGCTCGCAGTGGCCGAATCGTGCCGCAATCTCTCTACTGTGGGCGCCCAGCCCGTAGCCGCCACCAACTGTCTCAATTTCGGCAATCCCGAGCGGCCCGAGATCATGGCACAACTGGTCGAAGCGATCGAAGGGATGGGCGAAGCCTGCCGCTTCTTCGACACTCCGATCACCGGCGGCAACGTCAGCCTCTACAACGAGACGCTTGGCGAGGGTATCTATCCTACGCCGGTGATCGGCATCGTTGGGCTGATGAAGACCTCCGCGCCCACCGGCATCGCATTCCGTACACCCGGCCGCACCGTAATGCTGCTCGGCGGCATCGGTGAGAGCGACGAGACGCAGTTCGGCAGCACGCAATACGCCAAGGTAATCCTCGGGCAGCTTTGGGGGATGCCGCCGGCCCTCGATTTGGAACGGGAGAAGCAAGTGCAGAGCGCCATCCGCGAAATCGTGAACGCAGGTTTGGCCGAATCGGCTCATGACCTGAGCGATGGCGGCTTCGCCGTCGCCTTAGCCGAGTGCAGTTTCAACGGCGTTGGCGCTCGCATCGATCTCAACTCCGAAATGCCGCCCGAACAACTGTTGTTCCACGAGGGGCCATCGCGCGTGCTGCTTTCCACCGGGCACACCGATCGTGTAGCGGCAATCGCCGCGAAGCATGGCGTCGAAGCGCCGGTGGTGGGCGCTACAATCGAGAAAGAACTTGAGGTGAGCCAGAAGGGCAAGCGTGTTGCCCTCTGGCAGATCGCGGCATTGCAGCAGGCGTACGAGCAAGCCCTGGAGGCCCATGTTCGATAAATTCCACGAGGAATGCGGCGTCGTTGCCATCTTCGGCCATCCCGAAGCAGCCAAGATGGCCTACTTGGGACTGTACGCGTTGCAGCACCGCGGGCAGGAAAGCGCCGGCATCTGCACCAGCGATGGCGAGACCGTCCACTGCCACAAAGCGATGGGGCATGTGGCCGAGATGTTTACCCCCGAGGTGATCGAACGGTTGCCGGGCGCGCTGGCGATTGGACACACGCGCTACTCGACGGCGGGCGATACGGTGCTGTTGAACGCCCAGCCGTTCTCCGTAGTCTGCAACAAAGGGCGCATTGCGCTGGCGCACAATGGCAATATCGTCAACGCCACGGAGCTGCGGGACGAGTTGGGGCGGCGCGGGTCGATCTTCCAGGCCTCGAGCGATACGGAAGTCATCCTGCACCTGATGGCGCACTCTTCGGAACGCACCCTCGCCGGCGCTTTGCGCGACGCGCTGCTGCAGTTGGAAGGGGCATTTTCGCTGGTGTGCCTGGCGCAAAATCGCATCATTGTCGCGCGCGATCCGCACGGATTTCGCCCCATGGCTGTCGGTGAAATGGAAGTTTCGGGCGGCGGCAAATGCTACGTGTTTGCCTCCGAGACCTGCGCGTTCGACCTGATCGGCGCGGTCTATCTTCACGACGTAGATCCTGGCGAGATGGTGATCGTGGGTCCCGAGGGGATCACGCGAGAGCGCTTTGCGCCCGAACAACCGCGGGCACAATGCGTCTTCGAGCACGTTTACTTTTCGCGGCCCGATTCAATCGTGTTTGGCCGCTCGGTGCAACAGTCGCGCGAAGAGCTGGGCCGGCTGCTGGCGCGGGAAGGGCCGGCCGATGCGGATATCGTCGTGCCGGTGCCCGACTCGGGCGTGGCCGCGGCCATCGGTTATGCTTCCGAGTCGGGCCTGCCGTTTCGCCAGGCGCTCATCCGCAATCACTATGTGGGCCGCACGTTCATCGAACCCTCCCAGGCCATTCGCGATTTTGGTGTGAAGTTGAAACTCAACCCGGTGCGGCACCTGCTGCAAGGCAAGCGCGTGGTGCTGGTAGACGATTCGATTGTGCGCGGCACCACCAGCCGCAAGATCGTGCGCATGGTGCGGCAGGCCGGGGCGCGCGAAGTCCACTTGCGCATTTCGTGCCCGCCCACGATTTCACCGTGCTTTTACGGCGTCGATACGCCCAATCGCGGCGAGTTGATCGCTTCCAACCACACTGTCGAAGAGATCCGGCGATTCGTGGAAGCCGATTCCTTGCGGTATCTGTCGCTCACCTCGCTGCGCGACGCCGTGGCCGACGACCGGCATGAATACTGCTATGCGTGCTACACCGGCGACTATCCCACCGATCTGGTGAAAATCGAGGAGTTGATAGCCTCTTCGCAAAAGCGCTTCTGATGTCCGTCGAACTCGACGGCGAACACCTGTCCATCGCCCATGTGCGCGAAGTGTCGGAGCGCGGCGCGCCCGTCACTCTCTCCACGGCGGCGATCACCAAGATGCTCGCCTCGCGCGAGCCGGTGGAGCGCCTGGCTGCCGGGGACGAACCGATTTACGGCGTCAACAGCGGCGTGGGCCTGCTGGCCGACATTCGCATTCCCCGCGATCAACTGGACCAGCTTCAGGTCAATGTAGTCCGGTCGCACGCAGCCGGCGTGGGGGCGCCGCTCGCGGCCAGCGTGGTCCGCGCCATGATGCTGATCCGCGCCAACGTATTGGCGAAGGGATTCTCGGGCATTCGTCCGGTGGTGGCGGAGCGCCTCTGCGATTTGCTGAATCGGGGCGTCACGCCCGTCATTCCGGAGCAGGGAAGCGTGGGGGCTTCTGGGGACCTCGCGCCCTTGGCTCACATGGCGCTGGTGTTGATCGGCGAAGGGGAAGCCGACTATGGCGGCGCGGTCCTTCCCGGCGGCGAAGCATTAGCCCGCGCGGGTTTGGCCCCCATCGAGTTTCATCCCAAAGAAGGTTTGAGCCTGATCAACGGGACGCAGGCCATGCTGGCCGTCGGCTGCCTGGAACTGGAAGCTTCGCAAGCGTTGGCGCAAACCGCCGACGTGGTTTGTGCGTTGACACTCGATGCGTTACGAGGCACTCCGCGCGCGTTTGATTCCCGCATTCACCAGGCGCGTCCCCATCCCGGCCAACGCGAAAGCGCCGCGCGCCTCGAGCGGTTGCTCGAAGGCAGCGAAATCCGCCAATCGCACATTGCCTGCCGCCGCGTGCAAGATGCGTACTCGCTCCGCTGCGTGCCGCAGGTCCACGGCGCGGTGCGGGACGCATTGGCGGAAGCCCGGCGGGTCTTTTCCATCGAGCTGAACTCAGCCACGGACAACCCGCTGGTGTTCGGCGAGGAGATCATCTCGGGCGGAAATTTTCACGGCGAGCCGCTGGCCTTCCAACTTGACTTCCTGGCTGTGGCGCTTTCGGCACTGGCGAGCATCTCGGAGCGCCGCATCGACCGGCTCGTCAATCCGGCGCTCAATGAAGACCTGCCGCCATTCCTGGCCAGCCATGCCGGGCTCGAATCAGGTTTGATGATGGCCCAGGTTTCGGCCGCGTCGCTGGTGGCCGAAAATCGCGTGCTGGCGCATCCGGCTTCTACGGGATCGATCACCACCAGCGGCAACAAAGAAGACTTCGTCAGCATGGGGATGACCGCGGCTCTCAAGCTCCAGCGTGTGGTGCGCAATACACGCGCCGTGCTGGCGATTGAGGCGCTGACGGCCGCCCGCGCGCTCGATTTGCTCGCCCCGCTGCGCACCAGCCCTGTGCTCGAACAAGCACGCACTCGCATCCGAGGCGTGTCTCCGCCGCTCGTGGGCGATCGCGCCCTCCACCGCGATATCGCTGCTATCGACTCGCTCATTCGAGAGGGCGGTCTGGAACGGTTATGAGTGAGAACGCCGGCTGCACCACGCCGGAACCGGAGCGATCGGCTCTGTTGACCATCGACGTGCAGGAAGACTTTACCCGCTCCGGCGCGCCGGGCGAAGTCCGCGGGACTTGGGAACGCCTGCCAGCCATGCGCCGCCTGTCGGACGCGTACCGCCGGCACCGCCTGCCAATCGTTCACGTGGTCAGGCTTTATCTGCCAGATGGCACCAATGCGGATCTGTGCCGCAGAGAGTCGATCGCGAACGGAAATCGTCTGGTGGTGCCGGGAAGTGCCGGCGCGGAACTGATGGAAGCACTCCGGCCCGATTCGGCAGCCGGCCTCGACGCAGATTTGCTGCTGTCGGGGAAACTGCAACTGCTCGCCGACCGCGAATGGGCGATGTACAAGCCGCGCTGGGATGCATTTTACGAGACGCCTCTCGAACAGCACCTGCGGGCGCTCGGCGTGACGACGGTGGTGGT
>Ga0335077_10003616_pt1 | contig 18752 bp, 14 predicted proteins | sample Lox_Sample_31_FD_207151 | JGI IMG/M metagenome (GOLD analysis project Ga0335077, IMG submission 207151) | Soil microbial communities from Loxahatchee National Wildlife Refuge, Florida, United States - Lox_Sample_3.1 | ecosystem: Environmental > Terrestrial > Soil > Wetlands | place: USA... | reverse complement strand
CTGCGGTATCTGCAGCGGTGGAGTGCGACGCGTCGCAAAGACCCGTTGGTGCAAATGGGCGTGGATGAGATTTACTTCGGCAAGCAGATGAAGTTCATCACCGTGGTCAGCAACTTGAATACCGGCGAACCCTTGTGGTTTGGGCAGGACCGCAAACAGGAGACCCTGGATGAGTTTTTCCGGACGCAACTGGGCGCCACGCAACGGAAACGAGTGCAGGCCGCGTGCGTGGATATGTGGCGGCCATTCACCAACAGCATTACCCAGTGGGCCCCGAACTGCCGCATCGTGTACGACAAGTTTCATATCCTACAGCATGCCAACAAAGCCATCGATGAAGTGCGCCGGGCGGAGTTCTTCCGCAAAGGTGGGCGCATGCGCGGTGTGGTGAAGGGCAAACGCTGGCTGTTGTTGACGCGCTGGATGAATCTGGACAGCCAAAAACGCCAGCAGTTAAACGATCTGTTCGCCCTCAATCGACGAGTGATGAAAGCCTATCTTTTAAAGGAAAGTTTGGAACGGTTGTGGACCTACCGCTATGAAGGAGCCATGCTGCGCTACCTCCAGAGCTGGATCGACCAACTGCGCTGGCAACGCTTAAAGCCCTTTCAAAATCTCGCCTTTATGCTGCTGGATCACCTGGACGGCATCCTCAACTACTGCTGTGCCAAGGTTCCCTTCGGAGTGGTGGAAGCCATCAACGGCAACATCAAAACCCTTCTTCGAAGGGGCCGTGGCTACAAGAATCTCGGCTATTTGTTGCTGAAGGCCCAACGCATGGCGGTCACCAAGACCGAATTCATCGTTCTTCAGAAAGCAGCCTAAAATGGGAGTCTCTACAAATTCTTGTGCAGAGCCGTTTTTTCAATAGTCGCAAAGGCTACGGATATCGCTAGTCAGGCAATTTCTGACTGCCGCGTATCGAGAAGCTGGACTCTACATCAGCCCCGTGGACTCCGGGTTGCCCACCACCTACGGTGACTTTGTAGGTTCCCGCCATAAGGATGTGATCTCCAGCTTCGCTTACGGAACTGAGGCCGCGAGAGCTGAGTGAAAATTGGATGTGTCGAAGCTCTCCTGATTCGATTCTTGCCCTCGTAAATGCACGAAGCGCGCGCAACGGAGCGCCCGGCGCCTTTGGAAACGTCAAGTAGAGTTGCACAACCTCGTCCCCTGCTCGAGCGCTGGTATTTTTGACGTCGAGATCAATCGTCAGCGCATCACCGGCGTTCAATTCCTTTGCAGACAGCGTGAGGTTGAGATACTCAAATGTTGAATAACTGAGTCCATAGCCGAACGGATACAGAGCTTCCCCTTCAAAATATCGATACGTTCGGTTTCGCATGGAGTAATCGTCGAACGCCGGCAGTTGTTCCACACTCTTGTAAAAAGTAACCGGCAACCGGCCCGCCGGATTGTTCACTCCGGCAAGGGTCTGCCCGATGGCTGTGCCTCCTTCTTCTCCGGGGTACCATGCCTCGAGAATCGCGTTTGCCTGCTGCGCCGCCCAGTTAATCGACAACGCGCTGCCGCTCATTAGCACAACAACCAATGGAGTGCCCGTGGCCTTCAGTCCATGGAGCAGTTCTTCTTCTTCCTTCGGCAAATCGAGCGAGGTCCGGTCGCCGCCTGCGAAGCCCGGCAGATCCACCTTCATCTCCTCGCCTTCAAGTTGCGATGTCAAACCCACTACCGCGACGACCACATCTGCCTGCTTCGCCTGCGCGGCCGCTTCCTCGATGACGTTCTCGATGACTTTCAGCCAAACCAGTTTGCTGCTCATTCCGGAACTGCGAAACTCGATTTTCACCGCATAGCGATGACCGGCCTGCAAAGGCACTTCGCCGGTGGCGGCGGTAGGGTCATGAATGGTGTTGTCATCGACGAGCAGCTTGCCGTCGAGCCAGAACCGCAGCATCGAGCCGGCAACTCCCACACGATAAGTTCCGGTTTCAGTGGGAGTGATGAATCCCGTCCATCGTACCGAGAAGTTCTTCATGCCTTCCGGCGGCGCCGCGGCGGATGGATCCGAGCCGAATACGTTTAGGCTCACTGTTTTTTCCACGCGGGCAACCTGGGGCTGGCCGCTGAATTCTCCGGCGAAATATTCAGCGTTTATGCCGGGCTCTCCGTCCGGTGTAGTCAACGCCATCGCGGGAATCAGTATTTCCGGGCGTAGAAAGTTCATGCCCGGAACATAAGTGACTTGAGCGTCAGGAAACGCTTTGCGGATACCGTCCAATGCGTTTGTTGCCTGCGATGGCGTGCCGCTGTAGTTTCCCTCAAGGACCCGGGTGGACTCAGCCAGTGGACCTGCGACAAGGATTTTCTTGATTCCAGCTTTAAGTGGCAACACACCGTCATTCTTCAGCAGCACCATCGAGCGGTTTGCCGTTCGAAGCGCCAGTTCTCGATGGGCCGGACTGTCCACTTCGGAATCTGCAGTCTGCGCATAAGTTACAAGTCCGGGAGGATCGAACAGACCCATGCGGAACCGCGCTGTGAATAGTCGCCTCAAAGCCTCGTCGATGTCTTTTTCACTCAGGAGACCCTGCTTCGTCGCCGCCAGATATTTCACGTAATCCGAATCGCCAATGATGGGAGTTCGATAGTCCGCGCACTCATTGTCCATTCCGGCTTTGATCGCATCGGCTCCGGCTTCAGCCACGGTCTTCTTGAAGGAATGCCCCTCCGCGATGTCCTCGACCGCGCCGCAATCGGAAACCACATAGCCGCGGAACTGCCACGCGACTCTCAATTGATCGCGCAACAGAAATTCGTTCGCACACGCGGGTTGCCCATTCACGCGGTTATACGCGCACATCACTGACCCAGCCTGGCCCTCCACGACCGTGGCCCGAAAAGCGGGCAAATACGTGTCTTCCATGTCGTGCTTGGAAACCGTCACGTTCTGACTGTGCCGCACAGACTCCGGACCGCTGTGAACGGCAAAGTGCTTAGGTGTGGAGATGGCGCGATAGTACTTTGGGTCGGCGCCTTGCAAACCGGTGACGAAGGCCACTCCCATCTTGGCTGTCAAAAACGGGTCCTCGCCGTAGGTCTCCTGCCCGCGGCCCCATCGTGGATCGCGGAAGATGTTCACGTTCGGGCTCCAGAAATCGAGTCCGGTATACAACCCTCGTCGTCCCGTAAGTTGCGCTTGATTGTATTTTGCGCGGGCTTCCGTGCCGATGGCGGTGGCCATTTCGTGGATGAGCGGCGCGTCAAACGTCGCGGCCAAACCAATGGGCTCGGGAAACACCGTCGCGGTACCGGCGCGAGCCACGCCATGCAAGGCTTCGTTCCACCAGTTGTACTCCGGCACCTGCAGTCTCGGAATGGCGCGCGAAAAATTGGTTAGTTGGGAAGCCTTTTCTTCCAGTGTCATCCGCGAGATCAAATCATCAACGCGGACGGGGATTGGTTTGCTGCTGTCCAAATAGACAGGGACTGTAGGCCGCTGGTTTGTCTGCGCTTCCACGAACGTCGCAGTAAGGACGATGACAAATGTAAACAGAGACTTCAGAGAGTGTCGATTCATCGGGTAGACCCGTGGACTGGAATGACTGAATTATGGTTTCCCTTACGGTTCACGACAGGAGTTTACCTCAGAGTCAGGAGCAGTGAGTAATCACAGTTGCAAGGATAACTTGGATTGGACCTACCGCGCCTCTGGATCCGAACAACGACTAAGATGCTTTCGAGATTCCATTGTGACGGTATTCACCCGGTGTCTGCCCCACAAATCGTTTGAAGGCTTTACTGAAGGCAGCATCGGACTCGTAACCTACCGAATGTGCGATTTCAACGAGTTTTCTATCTCGTTCGCGTAGGAGTTGAAGAGCCTTCTGCATCCGTCACTCGGTCAGGTACTCGAGGGGCGTTTGCCCGAGCAGTTCTTTGAACCGGGCGTCGAACGCGGAGCGGGACATGCCGGAGGCTGCGGCCAGCGATTCCACGGTCCAAGGTTTCTTTACGTTTTCGCGCACGGATTTCAGCGCAGCGCCGATTCTCGGGTCGAAAACGGCGCGGAGCCATCCTTGCTTGGAGCTTTCAGCTCCCGAGGCGATATGGGTGCGAATGGTTTGGATAAAGAGAACCTCCCCCAGACGATTCGCCACGACCTCTGACCCGGGCGCCAATTCAACCATTTCAGAAGCAAGCAATTGCAACGTCGTGTGAAGGGCGAGCGTGCGTGCTTGATCGTCCTTGACCAGAATGAGGCTCGGTAAGAGCCGCACCATGGGCTTGAGGATCACAGTCTCGAAACTCAGCAGTCCAGAGATTATCGTCGTTGGCGTTCCGCCACCGCCGTAGTGAATCACATTGTTGACGGCTTTGGGTGCGACTTCACAGAAGCTCCTTGGAGATGTACCGGGATCGTCCCTCAAAATGAAGGCCGTCCGGAGCGGTGGCATCAGGAACGTGTCGCTGGTGAATATCGAGAAGGTCGCCAAGGGTTTGAAGAAGAGCTTGCCTGCTTTCCAATGGCCGGCTATCGGCGCATGTTCGAGGCATTACAACATCCGGGAACTCCAACCCAGGTGGCGTCGCGAGTACTGAAGATCGTCAACAAATTATGGGATGACCGCGCTGTGTCCCGGGAGAAGTGAGCGTACAAGACGCTCGTGGCGAGTCAAAAGATGGGCGCAACTTGGGCGCAAAACTCCCCCTCCGCACCCTGAAATCAGGGAGTGTCGGCGAGTAAGGCCAACGAATTCAACGGGACTTATGGTAGGGGCGGTGGGGATCGAAACGACAAGTACTTAAATAAGGCTTGCGCCCTCAATGTGTTGCAGCCACCGACCACAGCCAACTGGAACAAACGGAACAAGATGCTCTCACGAATCGCTGAAGCATATCCTTTGCTCAGAAGGGGAGAGTCCAACGCATGGAGGGGTGGACTCATAATGAAAATCCAGTCGCTAGACACATTGAAGTTTCAGATGTTTCCAACGGCCTAGTTGCCCGTGGGTTCCTTTCGTTCCCCGTCATTCTCGGTCTTACACCGCGAAAACAACGCACAAATGGCCCGGACCTTTCGGAGCTTTCTTCACAAGGCCATGAGCATTTCGATTACGCTCACCTTTCCGATCAGGTAGACAAGTAATTGTCTGATTGGGCTTGGCAGGGTGACGCCGGTCATAGAATTAGCCGTCTTCCTAGAGTAGCAATTCCCGCAGTTACATCTCCGATGCTCCAAAGCCCTTGCTAGACCAGTAGGCATTCCACTGAGGCAAACATCGGCGACACGGAACGAACGCCTTTCTTGGAAGAATGGGTTTTGATTAAGCAGTACTTTCACTCCGTGAAGGAGGGGCGCCATGCGAGGATTCAACATTCCGTTACTCACCTGGGACTTAGGCAGTGCTAGGTCAGTCAAGTTTCTAAGCGGTGGACCAAGATTGGATGGTTTTCCAAGAAGGGCTACGATGATTCTGGTGGCGCTGGTTCTTTCGGCCAGTTGCATGGCACAGAGTACGAAGTTCGACGAAGTGTTCGGTCCTCTGTTGGCTACTCGCCACATCTCGGAGGTCGAGATTTCCCCCGATGGTCAGCGCGTGGTGTGGATCGAGTCGAGAGTCAAAAACGACAGTGAATATGAGCGCACACTCTACGTAGCTGAAGTGAAGCCTGGGGCCCCACCAAGCAAAGTCGGTCCAAGTGATCCGCGGCCTATGTATGGAATGTCCAGCGATACGTGGTCACCTGACAGCAAGGAGTTTGCATACATTGTGCAACTTGAGCCATCCGAACGGAGCGAACTGCGGATAGCTTCCGCCGTTGACATTCAGTCGCGACCGTTGGCGACTTTCAAAGCGATGGTTTCAAGGCCGCGCTGGTCCCCGGATGGGCGGACGATTTCTTTGGTATCTTCCGAAACGGACGAGACAGGTAATGAGAGCGCCCGCGTCGTAAGTGTCGGCAAGAATTACCGGCGGCAGCGCCTTGCACTCGTGGACGCTATATCTGGCAGCGTCCGAGTGCTCACCGCTCCTGATTTGTTTGTATACGAATACGACTGGTCGGCAGACAGTCGGCAGATGGCAATAACCGCCACGTACTGCTGCACTGACGCCCGGGGAGACGGCGACAACAACTGGTGGACGGCCGAACTGTATCGGTTGGAAGTAGACTCAGGCCGCGCGGTCTCCATCTTCAAACCGCGGTTACAAATCGCGTCCCCACGGTGGTCTCCCGACGGCCGTCGGATCGCTTTCATCGGGGGCTTAATGAGCGATTTCGTCGGCCCAGGCGGGGATGTTTTTGTGATGAGCGCCGACGGTGGAGAACCACTCAACCTGACTCCAAACCTAAAAGCGTCGGTGACGTGGCTGGCATGGACGGGTCCGGAAGAAATACTGACGACAGAAATCGTCGACGGAGAAGGGGCTGTCGCGGTCATGCACACCGCGGATGGGACGCAAGAGAGGCTATCGCAGAGTGCAGTGGGCCCCTTTAACGGCGGGTTTGAGTTTGCCCTCTCCATCGCGAAGGATGGGCGAACAGTTGCAGCAGTCCAAGAATCCTTTGATCGAGCCCCGGAGGTGTGGGCTGGACCGGTTGGCCAATGGCACCAGATCTCCGCAATCAATGCAGATGCCAAGCCAGCCGCGGGCAAGGCCAAGTCCATCCACTGGACGAGCGACGGGATGCAAATACAGGGATGGCTCCTGTACCCCCAACAATATTCGCCTGACCGCAAATATCCGTTGGTAGTTTCGGTACATGGCGGCCCGGCTGGAGCCGTCGTTCTCCATTGGCCCTCGGCCCTCGATAATGTAGGAGTCTTTTCCAGTCTGGGCTACTTTGTCCTATATCCGAATCCACGCGGAAGCCTGGGACAGGGAGAAGCGTTCACCCAAGGCAATGTGAAGGATCTGGGATATGGCGATTTTCGCGACATCCAAGCTGGGGTGAAGTACGTCGTCAAGAACTTGCCAGTGGATCCGCGTCGGGTCGGTATTACCGGCTGGAGCTATGGCGGGTATATGGCAATGTGGGCGATCACTCAAACGGATATGTTCCGGGCCTCGGTTGCTGGACCAGGTGTCTCCGATTGGCAGAGCTACTATGGTCAAACTGAGATAGCAAAGTGGTTGATCCCTTACTTCGGTGCTTCGGCTTACGACAATCCTGCACTCTATGCCAAGAGTTCCCCGATTCTGTTTGTCAAGAATGTTCGGACAGCGACCCTTTTCTACGTCGGAAAGGAGGACGGGGTTTGCCCAGCCCCACAAACCTTTCAACTGTGGCGCGGGCTGAAGGATCTCGGTGTCGAAACTGAATTACGCCTTTACTTGAACGAAGGACACGGAATTAGTCAGCCCGCCAATCAGTACGACGTTATGAAGCAGACGGTGCGCTGGTTTGACGAGCATCTGAGATGAGCAGTGTCCTGTTTTGAGATCAACAACTCGCAAATTTCCCCGTAGGGTCTTCGAAAAACTCATGAATTCCCAGCACGAGACAAGGATAGAACCTATGAAACGACAACTAGCGATCATCATTTTTTGTTGCCTACTGCTTTCTATTCCCACATATAGCCAACCGCCGGATCAACCAAATTCAATTCTTAATCTCTATGACGCTTTTGGTTACGGGAAACGAGACACGACTCTTGACTGGGGCTATTCTGCGCTCGTGCGTTACAACGGCAAGACCATCCTGTTTGATTCCGGAAATGACACCGCAATATTTGAGCACAACGTCAAAGCACTTGGAGTCGACCTCACGAAGGTCGATTTCGCCATACTCTCGCACTACCATGCGGATCACTTCTCCGGTTTTGATTACCTTCTTAAAGTGAATCCTAGGGTGAAGATTTATCTGCCGGACGAGCCTGAGCTTGGATCTCCCAGTGATTTCAAATTCTTCAATGGGCGCAAGGAAGATCTCCAAGGAATGACATCGGAGCAGATGTATTACAACGGTAAAAAAGACTCGATTGTCTACGCCGCGAGTGGAAGTTTCCCTCATGCCAACAGAGAATTTGTGAAGTCTAACAAGGAAATTGCCCCAGGAATCTACATCATTGCAACCCAGGCTCCGATGATGGGTTCCTTTGACGCCTACCCTCCGAACTCCGTGGAGCATCCTGAACTCTACGGCATGCCGGAACTCACCTTGGCACTAAAAACCGAACAAGGAACCGTCATCATTACGGGATGTTCCCACACGAGAGTGGAAGAGATTATTCGAAGTACAAAGCAATATGTGGGGCAGAACATCGATCTCGTAGCGGGCGGGTATCATTTATTCCCCTACGGCCGTAAGTACATCGTTGACCTGGCAAAGTCTATGAAAAATGATCTGGGCGTTCGTCGCGTGGCGCCAGCACATTGCACTGGGAATCTAGCCTTCAAGATCTTTCGAGAAGAATTTGGCCAGAACTATTTGTATGCAGGTCTAGAGTCAGTAGTCCGGTTCTCTCGCTGAGTTCAATAATCCCCATAATCCGTGGCCTTCTGGCTCATTGAAATCATGAAGAGAGATCTGTGGACATTATTGGTGTTCGATATTCATCTTTTTCTCTAACAGCTCAACGGCAAAGCGTGAACTAATTCGTTTGGAACCACACCAGCGCACTCGGTCTACTTGCCTATCGAATAGGTGCCTGTGCACTCCCAGTCAGCGGAGCCGTCTGCATTGACTTTTCCGGAGCAGGTCCCCGAACCCTTGATGCCTTTGTATTTTCCGGTACCGCTCAGAATCTTCCATTTCTGGGAGACAGGTTTCGTGGTATCGACGGGCATAGATACTCCATACGTGTAATAAACCATGTCGCTATTGTCCATCGTCACGTTCATGCGGCCATGGAAGTCGCTTGATGATTTCCATATCTCTTGGAATTCCGTCCACTGATTGTTCTTTTCCGTGAAACCGCTGAGGCTGGAAGTAGCAGTGCAAGTGCCTTGGAGAATCATATAGCTGTGATCGGGTACGTCCCCCACATCGAGCTTATGGTTTACCGATTCTTTCGGGCAGTGCCACTTTGTATCAACCTTGCCCTGAGCCATTGTCAAGGACCCGAACACCAGTAGCGAGCATGCAACGAATGATAGTTTGCGCATCCGTATCGCTCCTTTCTGAGTGTCTGTCGGATAGCCCCTGTCGAGTCGACAAAATGTACATGTTCAGTAAGTGTTCAGTGAGAATGTATTATCGATTTGCCGGAGCAGGCTTGGTCTTCGTTCCCTTGACTGTGAAAGACGTCCAACGTACACCGTCCTGCTCAGCTTCTTGTCTTCCTGAGATGGACATTCCATCAGGGCTCAGGGTCCACGTATTGCGCATTGTTGTGATTTTTCCGTCCGGTCCGGTATCGGTTTCAATTTCCGTGAAGGTCCTCTCGCCAAATTTCACGGTCGCGACCCAAGTTGTACCCCCACTATCAAAGCCGGAATAGGCGTGGATTTTCCTGACCGGATCATAGTAGAGAACTTCCAGAGCGTTCACCACCCGGCCGTTGCCTGTCCAAGTGCTGCTGGCTTCGATATAAAAGTCCGCGAGTATTCTGCGACAGTTCATTTTCCAGACCAGCTTATATTCCGGCTCCGTTGCGGAATCTTTCCCGATCCCTGTCATCGTCCAGTCTCCGAGCCAGAAGTCCCACTGCTTTAACTCGGGTGAAGGTCCTACCGTTGGCGCCTGTGCCCATGCAAGGGGTGCCAAGCACGCACCAAGGATAAGAACCAAAACAGCGATTCGGGTCATGACTCACCTCCAATCGACGAGTCGTATTGAACTTGTTGACACGATTTATTGGGAAATCTGGAACTCGCCTACGCGGGTGTTGCGTCCCACCTTGGGAGTAGCTCTTCGGGGAGGCAGGTAGTGCCCTTCTACCTCAAGTAAAGAGTCTAATGCGGTGACCCATGTCACCTTGACCCTACTCGCAAGGGAAATTGAAGGGTGTGCTCTGAACTGATTGGGTGCCGCATTCCGGTTCCGCGGTTCTGCGGACTGTGACTGATTTTTCCACACAACCTGTCAGTATCATTCCGACCAGGACTTGTGTCGCTGGGCATGCGGTTCGATGCCAGGCATCACGAAGTTTTCGGCAGACCTTGTGCTAAATGGCTTGTGAGGAGGTGTGGGCCGGCACTAGTTCGGCCAAGTAAGTTCCCCGAGAAACTGACTTCGCACAATTCGCTGTAGAGCCGTATCTTCTGGATAGCACGCCGGCCCGATTTCTTGGGGACACTCAAATAAGCAGGGAGGCGCTCTATGAAGAATCCGTTGGTATGGCTTCTACTCGGTTGTTTTCTAATAGTAAGTGCTGTCTCATCGCAGGCCCAGACGACGGGTGCAACTGAAAAAGCTGTAGCGGTACTGGAAGAACAATGGGCTCAGGCACAAAACACGAACAATGCTGATTTGCTAGCACCGCTGTTGTCTGACAAATTTGTTAGCACTTCATGGGACGGTAAGGTCACTGGCAAAGCCGAAGCGCTGGCGGAAGTAAAATCCTTCGTGAAGAACAGTGCCGCGAACTCCGAAATGAAGGTCCTCGTGTATGGCGACACGGCTATAGCGATAGGAATCTGGAAAGCGAGGATGAAGGACCCCTCAGGCAAGATAGTTGACCTCAATGTCCGCTGGACCGATACATGGGTGAAGATGCCGAACGGGAAGTGGCAGTGTGTTGCGAGTCATGGCTCGCCAGCGAAACTGTAACTTATCGCAAAAGGTTGAATCGCGATGGCCGCCCTGCCCTCGGGCGACCGGCGATTGTGACGGCTGTCACGCGCTGACTCCAAGACGCAGGCCTATGCTTTGCCAGAGAAGGTAAATGGGAAGGGAACTTCCCATGCCAGACCAGATCGGTTCATTAGATTCTCTTATCGGACGTGAGTTCTCCCACTACCGCATCATCAAGAAGCTGGGCGGTGGGGGGATGGGTGTCGTCTATGAAGCTGAAGATACCCGCCTGCACCGTAATGTCGCGCTGAAATTCCTCCCTGACAATTTAGCGAAAGATCCATACGCACTGGCCCGTTTTCAGAGAGAGGCGCAGGCAGCTTCGGCGCGAAATCATCCCAACATATGCACCATTCACGACATCGGGGAAGCGGACGGAAGGGCGTTCATCGCCATGGAGTATCTGGAGGGTGCGACGCTGAAGTTTCGCATTGTCGGCCGTCCCATGGAAACGGATACAATTCTGAATCTCGGCATCGAGATTGCCGATGCTCTGGACGCGGCGCACTCCAAAGGCATCGTTCACCGGGACATCAAGCCCGCCAACATCTTTATCACCGACCGGGGCCATGCCAAGATACTTGACTTCGGTTTGGCAAAAGTTGCCTCTAGCACGCCCTCGAACCAAATCCCCGACGATGGCACGGAGACGAGGACCATCGACGAACAGCACCTTACCAGCCCCGGCACGACGATCGGGACGGTAGCATACATGTCCCCGGAGCAGGTGACGGGCAAGGAACTGGACTCACGCACGGACCTGTTCTCGTTTGGGGTCGTGCTTTATGAAATGGCCACCGGAACACTGCCATTCCGCGGCCAAACAACGGGAACAATCTTCGATGGGATTCTGAACCGACCGCCAACCTCAGCCATCAAGCTGAATCCCCACGTTCCCACGACGCTAGAGCAAATCATCAATAAAGCACTGGAGAAAGACCGCAATCTGCGATACCAGCATGCCGCCGATATCCGCGCAGACTTGCAGCGGTTGAAGCGCGATTCAGAGTCAGGCCGTTCAGCCGTAGCAGCAGCACAGACAGACTTGAAGTCTTCACACAAACACGCGTGGCTTTGGTGGGCAGCAGCCCTTTGTGCCACAGTGGTGGTCTTCGGATTGGCGGTCGGTAGCTGGCTGTTCCATTTTCGCAAGACAAGGGTGGTGACCGAAAAAGACACCATTGTCCTCGCGGACTTCACCAACACCACCGGCGACCCTGTATTCGACGGTACCCTTCGCCAGGGGTTGACCGTGCAACTCGAACAATCACCCTTCCTCAGCCTTGTGCCCGACCAGAGCATTCAGGAGACCTTGCGCCTGATGGGGAAGCCAACCGAAACGAAGCTCACGCCAGAGATTTCGCGGGAAGTTTGCCAACGGACTGGGAGCAAAGCTGTCATCGACGGCTCGATTGCACAGATTGGCACGCAATACAGTCTCATTCTCAAGGTAGTGAACTGTCTGAGTGGAGAATCCCTATCGAGCACGGAGGCGGAAGCAAGCGACAAGAGTCATGTCCTGGAGGCGCTAGGAAGGGCGGGTGCGGGAATCCGAATGAAGCTGGGCGAATCGCTCAGCACCGTTCAGAAGTTCGACACACCATTAATGCCAGCCACAACGTCGTCGCTGGAGGCCTATCAAGCCTACAGTCTTGGACGGAGGACCATGGACGGAGGCGACGACACCGCTGCCGTACCCTTATTCCAGCGGGCCATCCAACTGGACCCGAATTTGGCGATGGCATATGCCTCGCTCGGCCAAAGCTATGCGAATCTCGGTCAGACCAGCCTGGCCATCGAGAACACGAAGAAGTCATATGAACTGCGCCAGCGGGTGAGCGAGCGGGAGAAGCTCTACATCGAGGCTCACTATCACGACACTGTCACCGGCAACCTGGAAAAAGCGCGCCAAGTCTATGAACTGTGGGAGAGGGTCTATCCTCGAGATGCTTTGCCGCACTACAACCTGGTTGAGAATTACGCGAATTTCGGGCAGCACGAAAAAGCCCTCGAGCAAGCCCGCGAAGCCCTCCGCCTGGATGTGAGCAGCCGAAGTTATTCTACCCTCGTCGAGTGCTATCGCATCCTAAACCAGCTGGAGGAGGCACGAGCCACGGCCAAAGAGGCGCAGGCGAAAAACTTAGATTCTCCTGGCCTGCACGTCAATCTCTATTTGCTTTCCTTCTTGGAGGATGACCCAGCAGAGACGAAGCACCAGGTAGATTGGTTTGTGGGCAAGCCGGAGGAGTGGTGGATGCTGAATTGGGAAGCCAATACGGCGGCCTACTACGGGCAACTGAAGAAGTCCACTTAGTTATGGCGCCGGGCTGCCGCTTTGGCAGAACAGCGAGAAGAGAAAGAAACACCTGCCGGATACAAAGCGATCTCGCTCTTCTTTGAACTTTCCTTCGGGAAGCCCGTTGAAGTTCGGCAGCAGGCTGCGGCCACGCTCGCTATCTCCAAGAACAGGGATATGCAGTGCACCGCGGCATCACTGCTTGCTTTGGCCGGCGACGAGGCCCGTGCACAAGCCCTGGCGGATAAGATCGCTAAGCAGTTCCCAGAAGATACGAACGTGCGCTTCGACTGCCTGCCAATGGTTGCTGCGCAACTCGCGCTCAATCGCAAGGACCCGGCAGGAGCCATCGGATCGCTCCAGGCTACCGCTCCCTTCGAGGCGGGTTTCGGACATTTCTATCCCACATGGTTGCGTGGCCAAGCCTACCTCATGCAGCGCGACGGCAATCTGGCGGCAGCGGAATTTCAGAAAGTCATTGACCACCGAGGTGTGGTGGCTAACTCTTTCTGGGGTGCTCTTGCTCGGCTCGGCCTCGCCCGCGCTTACGCCTTGCAAGGCTACACCGCCAAGGCTGGGGCGGCCTATCAGGATTTCCTTACACTATGGAAAGACGCCGAACCCGATATTCCCGTCCTGAAAGAAGCCAAGGCAGAGTACTTGAAACTGCAATAGCCATCGAGTCTTCAGCTCCACGGAGTACCGATCCGATCGGTGTTCGGAAATGACCGTGTAACCAGCAGTCATTTTGTGATGTGTATTGACCTGTAACAAGTGCCGGCCTATGCTTCGTCTTAGTAGGTGAATGGGAAGGAGAACTTCCCATGTCAGACCAGGCCCCGTCCTCAGACTCCCTCGCTGGACGACAATTATCCCACTACCGCATCATCAAGAAGCTGGGCGGTGGCGGGATGGGTGTGGTTTACGAGGCGGAAGATACTCGCCTGCACCGTACTGTTGCGCTCAAATTCCTGCCTGAAAACTTAGCGAAAGACCCGCATACGCTAGCGCGCTTTCAACGCGAGGCCGAGGCTGCTTCTGCCTTGAATCACCCGAACATTTGCACCATCCATGATATCGGGGAGCAGGACGGAAAAGCGTTCATCGCCATGGAGCACCTAGATGGCCAAACGCTGAAGCACACGATAGAGGGACGACCTATTGAACTGGAGCAACTACTGAACATCTCGATTGAAGTTGCCGAGGCGTTGGAAGCGGCACATGCCGAAGGCATCGTGCACCGCGATATCAAACCGGCAAACATCTTCATAACCAAAAGAGGGCACGCCAAGATTCTCGACTTGTTCGCGTTCTTACTGACTGCCTTCTCGTTTGCGCTCATTCTGTTCACCTAAACAGCATGAGCTATTTAATATATCAGTAAACATATCGTCAAGGTAATTCGACAGGAAAATAAAGCGATCTTACGTAACTCTACGTTACATGCCGCGAAAACACTGACAATTCAGTGCGCTACAAGGTTTCGTGGTAGGGGACAGGAATCTACACAGGAATGGCGTCAGACCCACACAAGTTTTTTCGCGCCTCGGAGTTCGGGCCATGTGCTACTTGTTCTATATCGGCAGTGCCATCGACCCAAAGAAAGCAACGCTACACACCCATTTGCTGCATCATCTTTTGCACGTTTACCTTGAGGCGTTCGGTCGGATGGCCCTGATTAGACTGCCAGAATGCCCAAGTCAGTTCGGCAAGGATTTCTGTTAGCACATCGAGTCTTCGTGCTTGGATCTCACCTACGGTGAAGCGCCGCTCGACTGAAACAAGATCCGTATAGCATCGAAAATCTTCGGGGTCGTCATAAGACATAGGATCGACTCCAATGAAGCGCATCGCCTGACCTAAAACGTGGTGAAGCGAGATGTTTACTTGTACGCTTCCGTGATAACGACTAGCGACATAGAGGCGTTCTGCCAAAACAACGAGCCTTAGTAGGGCTTGGAATAGACCGGCAAAATAAAGCTGTTTACGCTGATCGTCTTCTCCAGACCAGTTGATGATTGCAAATTGCCGAGCGACGAAGAGAAGTCCATACTTCACCACCTCTACATGTTGAGCGGGTTCTATAGGGCGCTGTGTTTCAATTCTCTGGCTTGCCGTACCATCCGGGATTCTTCTCAGGGAATTGAACGGTAAGAGATTGGCATTGGGTGTCTGGTTTGCTAGAAGAAAGTCCCACACTTCTTGAGAAGAGCAGAGAGCGGCCCTAGGAAATGTCGGGCAAATGCTGATCTGAAGGAAGGATCGGTCCCGGTGCACAGCTTGATGGGACCGTTGCTCCGCAAACTGCAACAGGCGGTGTCGTCGTTCTAGCGGCTCCTGCCGTCTTTTCATCAAATCTATAATGAGTTCCACATCCGCGTCATCGATAAGCTCTGAGGCGTTGCCTGTCCGAATGTAGACTCTCTTTGAATTTTCAATTGCGTGCGGAGCTTCGCCACTTTCATCGACTTCGATGACTAGAAAGACGCGATTGGCCACATCACTATGAACCACTTCAATTCGAGGAAGTACTGGTGGATTGATGTTCTGAAGGCAAATATTTTCCACCGTCAGAGGGAGTTCTTCTCTGGGCGGAGGAGTGAATCCTTCAAACGGTGCCTGTGGTACTCCCTTGTCCGTGCGTATACCTACGATAAGGACACCGCCTTGTGAGTTTGCAAATGATGAGACGATTTTCGGTAAATTCTCTCTAACTTTTCCATCAAGTGAACTCTTGTATTCGACGCGCAGGCCCTCCGAAAATCGACCACACATCTCCCCGATGTGTTGGACTGTAATGGGCCTTTTAAGAAAAATCATTTGATTTTTAATCCGAATGGCAAATTTAACTTCATTCTAATCCCTCTACGGCAGTAGGGATTAGCACTCATCCAACGTTTGTCCTAGTTGACAAGCCAAGCAAGTTCCTTCTGTTTTATAATCCCTGTGTATAGGAGCAATTCACCGACCTTTAGACTATGCCAGCCAACCACACGGAAGTTGAAAAGCGTCTTTGGGAAGCAGCCGACGAACTAAGGGCCAATTCCAAACTGAAATCGTCTGAGTATTCTGTCCCAGTTCTTGGTCTGATTCCAGAACATCAAGCCAGCGGCGTAATGGGCCTATTGGGTAATCTGCTGCGGCGGCTGATTTATCCCCAAGCCAAAGCCGAGTACTCGAAGCTGAAATAGTATCTGCGGGGGGCTGCATTGACCTTTGTTTCTGCCCGACCTACTATTTCCGCCAATGGGGGAATCCACCCAACTTCTGGGGCAGACCATCTCTCACTACCGCATCGTCGAAAAGCTGGGCGGCGGCGGGATGGGTGTCGTTTACAAGGCTGAGGACACCGAGCTTGGGCGCTTCGTCGCCCTCAAGTTCCTGCCTGAAAACCTAGCCAGTGACCCACAGGCGTTGGAGCGCTTCCGCCGCGAAGCTCGCGCTGCGTCTGCATTGAACCATCCCAACATCTGCACGATCCATGAAATCGGCAAGCATGAAGGTCAATCCTTCATCGTCATGGAGTTCTTGGACGGCATGACGCTCAAACACCGCATCGGTGGCAAGCCGCTGGAGACCGAGGAGGTACTGTCTCTTGGCATCGAGGTCGCCGACGCCCTCGATGCCGCCCACGCTGCGGGCATCGTCCACCGGGACATCAAGCCCGCCAATATCTTCGTGACCAAGCGCGGTCATGCCAAGGTTCTGGATTTCGGATTGGCGAAGGTCAGTACACCCAAAAGTGCTACTGGCAGTGAGCCAACACTTGCCACTGCGCAGGTTGACCCTGACCATCTGACCAGTCCCGGCAGTGTCGTGGGCACGGTCGCCTACATGTCACCGGAGCAAGTGCGGGGTAAGGAACTCGATGCACGCACCGATCTGTTCTCGTTCGGAGCAGTGCTGTACGAAATGTGTACGGGCACACTTCCGTTTCGCGGAGACACCTCTGCCCTTATCTTCAACGCCATTCTGGAACGCGCTCCCGTTGTTGCGGTGCGGCTGAATCCCGACGTTCCAGCAGAACTGGAACGGATCATCAACAAGGCGCTGGAGAAAGATCGAAGCATTCGCTGTCAGTCTGCCGCCGAGTTAAGGGCTGACCTCAAACGGGTGAAGCGGGATAGTGAGTCGCGGCGACTCCAACTTTCAGCTTCAGTTTCAGGGGGACGGTCACGAGTCGGTCGATATGGCAAGGCGCTGATGTTGCTCGTAGCAGCATTGGTCGCCGGAGTTCTGGTGGTGATTGCAGTCCGCACTTACGATTCACATGATCACACGTCTCAACGCGGCACTACCCCGTCCCCTTCGCCGCAAACGATTGCCGTGCTTCCCTTTCACGACATTTCATCGACGACAAGTGACAGTTGGGCGATTGGAATCACCGACGCGATCATCAGCCGCCTTACGTCGTTGCAAAACCTCGCTGTAAGACCAACAACATCTGTTTTGAAATATGCAAAGGAGACGCCTGAGCCAGCGGAGGTAGCCAAGTCATTGGGCGTTGAGAGTCTCGTAGAGGGGACGTACCAGCGATCTTCGGGCGTAATCCGGGTGACCGTTCAACTGATCGACGGTCGTACTGGAACTACCAAGTGGTCGCAACGCTACGACCTGCACAGCGCAGACATCCTCACTTTTGAAGATCAGGTCGCAACCAAGGTCGTGGAAGGTCTCCAGATCGAAATCTCCCCCACGGAGCAAAAGGCAATACAACAGCCCGTGACCACAAGCGTGGATGCTTACAACGACTACTTGCAGGCGCGTTTTTATCTCAATGAGTATTTTGTGGATTCACGGCTCGACAGCCTCGAAAAAGGCGAACGTCTGCTCTTGCACGCAATTTCGTTGGACAAGAATTTCGCAGATGCCTACGCGCTGCTCGCGCAGTTTTATGGGTATCAGGGCACGAACTACTCGGAGGATGCCGAGGCGAATCTAAAGCGCGAGGAGGTTGCTGCCCAGAACGCCTTGAGGATCAATCCGCAGTCTGCCGAGGGATTGATCGCGCTAGGGGCTGCTTATAGTGAGGGAGGCCGGGAGGCAGAGGCGATCCACACTGCTAGACAGGCGGTTGGACTCGCACCGAACAATGAGATCGCATGGGAAATGCTGGGATATTCGTACTACTATGCTGGCCTCAATGAAGCCGCCGAGCAAGCTTTCCGTCGCGTTGTCGAATTGAATCCCATGACTCCTCATAGTCACTGGATGCATGCCCGCATGCTCTTATATGCCGGAAGGGCGCGTGAAGCAGAACGGGAAATGCGGCAGGTACTCGCAGGGCATCCTGATCAGTTCAAGGCGCTGGGCTGCTTCGGCATGGTGCTCTATTACGAAGGCAAACTCGACGAAGCCGAACCGAATTTAGATCGGGCGGTTCAACTTGGTCGCGATTCAGGCGATGACGGCTCCCGCTTGCAGGCAGCATTCCTCTACGCATCGCGCAACCAGCGAGAGAAGATCGACCGACGATTGTTCCAATACCGCCCTGAGCAGGTTATCGATGGTGATTATGCGTACTGGCTCGGTGGAGTATATGCCCTGCTCGGCGACAGGGTGTCAGCCATCGATTGGCTCAAACGAACCGTTGCGCTCGGAGATGTGAATTACCCTTGGTTCGAACGAGACAAGAATTACGACAGTCTGCGGGCTGACCCGGAGTACCAGACAATCATGGCTGAGGTTCGCCAGCGTTGGGAAGCCTACAAGAGAGAGTTCGATACGGCTCGATGACCCTGCCTCAGAAGGT
>Ga0335077_10003615_pt1 | contig 18753 bp, 17 predicted proteins | sample Lox_Sample_31_FD_207151 | JGI IMG/M metagenome (GOLD analysis project Ga0335077, IMG submission 207151) | Soil microbial communities from Loxahatchee National Wildlife Refuge, Florida, United States - Lox_Sample_3.1 | ecosystem: Environmental > Terrestrial > Soil > Wetlands | place: USA... | reverse complement strand
CCTGAGCTTGCCTTTTGGTGCCGACGAACAGGATACGGCCGCCTTTCGCGACGGTGTCGCTCACCGCCTGCAACGCGCGATGCAACATCGGCACGGTCTGGGCGAGATCAACGATGTGGATGTTGTTGCGAGTACCGAAGATGTATGAGCCCATCTTCGGATTCCAACGGTGGGCCTGGTGGCCGAAGTGCACGCCAGCTTCCAATAGCTGACGCATTGAAAAGTCAGGAAGCGCCATAATTTTCTCCGGTTGATCCGCCGCGGACGGTTGTGAGCCCTTTCGGAGCCACCGGACGGCCTTTCTGACCCATTGTCGGGGCCTAAAGCCATGCGTCCGCGTGAGTGATGTCGGGGCTTATATAGGTGCAATTTCCGGAATGCAAGCTGGGCCAGAAGGTTAGCGGGCGGTTTGGGCGCTCTTCAGCGCGGCGCGGATGAACGTTTATACGTGAAAGATCTGCGAGTAGCGCCGCTTGAGCCCCTCACCTTGCGTCTCGACCGCCGCAGGATCGTCCTTCCAAACCTTGATTGCAGATAGCGGAACGCGCCCTGGCTTGTCGTTCACCAGGGAATGCAGCGAGCGCAGGCCGCCCATATTAACGAACAGTTCCTGTGCTTCCACGGTGAACAGATAATTCTGGAATAACCGCGCGGCGTTCGGGTGCGGCGCGGCAGAGAACACCGCCGACGGCTGCACGATCGAGGGTGAACCCTCGGTGGCATAGACCACCTCGATCGGTCCGCCTGCCTCCTTGAGCAACAGGACGTTCGACTCATTACCGTCAGCCATGACCGGACGCTCACCGAGTACGATCTTCTTTGGCGTATCGGTCGCGGACTGAATCTGCAGCACCTGCTGTTGGGCAAGCTTCTCCAAATAGGGCCAGCCAAGCTCGCGTACCATCTGATAAGTCGACGTCATGATGGTGCCACTATAGCTGGGGTGCGCCTTGACAATTTTGCCCTTCCATTTCGGATCGAGCAGATCGGCGAAACTCTTCGGAGCATCTTCGCGCTTCACCAGTCCGGTGTTGTAGGCGATCACGCAGAGTGATGATCGGACCGTCGCATAGAACCCGTCGAGGTCGCGATGTTCGGACGGAATGTGTCTGGCTACGTCCTCCGGTACATAAGGCGCAAGCAGGCCTTGCCGCTTCCAAGTTATGAATTGAGCGGCATCGCCTGTGCTCACGGCGTCTGGCACGTGTATGCCCGCGGCATATTCCTGTGCTACGCGCGAAAAGATGCGTTCCCCACCGGCACGTTCCACGCGTGCGTGCATCCCCGAAAACTTCTGTTCGAAAGCTTTCCCGACTTTTTCGGCAAGCTGGAGATCGGCCGACGTGTACCATGTTACCTGCCCTTCCTTCGCCGCCGCGGCAACGAGCGCCGGCGTGATTGCTTCCGCCGCCGGCGGCGCTGCACGCACCGGCGTGGCATAAGCAAGCGGCAGCGCCGCAGCGCCTTTCAAAATGTCGCGGCGTGACAGGCGATGCTTGGGCATGACGCGCAAACCTGAGATCTCGCACCAAATTCTAACACGTGTGCCATTGGCCGGCATAAGGCGAGCAAAGACTGTCGGTTGTGGCTGAACTAAAGCGCCTCGACCTGCACCACGCCCGGCACAGCTTTGATGGCACCCGCGATCTGTGGCGAGACCTTGAAACGACCAGGCAATTTCACCTCGACCTCGGTGCCACGCTTGAGCAGCAGCACCACACTAACTTCGCCATCGCCATTTGCATGGACCGTACGCGTCGCGGGCTCCAGTCGCTTGGCAACGGCCTCAAGCGGTGCGCTGTCACGCAGGAAAACACGCAAGCCCTTTTGCAAATTGGCGGCCGCATTATCGAGCGGCTCGACCGATTGGATGCGCGCACGCACTTCGTCGCCCTGCACTTCCGCCGAGAGAAATAGCAGCACCGCATTGCCGGGCTCGAGAAGATCGCGGTGCTCAGCCAGACCTTCAGAGAAGATGACGGCCTCGAAATGGCCGCTAGAGTCGGACAAGCCGATGATACCCATCTTGCTGCCTGAGCGCGTACGACGCTCGATGCGCGATACGACGGTTGCTGCAACGCGACCCGCCGTTGCGCCGGCCTTCACCGCGCGCGCAAATTCTGCCCAAGGCTGTACGCGCAGTTTCTTGAGTACGGCGGCGTAGTCATCCAGCGGATGGCCTGACAGGAAAAACCCCGCCGCTTCGTATTCCCGACGCAAACGGTCGGCCGGCAGCCAGGGTTCGATTTGCGGCAATGCTATTTGCTCGCGTGTGGCCCCGCCTCCGAACAATTCACTTTGCCCGATCGCAGCAGTGTCGTGTGCGCGTTGGGCGCGGGCGAGAATGGCATCCACCGCAGCAAAGATGCGGGCACGATTTTTCTCAAAAATGTCGAACGCACCGGCGGCGACGAGACTCTCCAGCACGCGCTTATTGATGGCGCGCGGGTTCACGCGCGCGGCGAAGTCAGCGAGATCAGAAAAAACGCGGGTGCCGCGAGCGGCTATAATCGCTTCGACCGCCTGCTTACCAACCCCTTTGAGTGCGGCAAGCGCGTAGATAATCGTATTGCCATCGACGTCGAAATCGATCCCAGAACGGTTCACCGACGGCGGGTCGACGCTGATGCCAAGCCGTTCGGCCTCGGCACGGAATTCCGCCAGCTTGTCCGTGTTGCCCATATCGAGCGTCATGGTCGCGGCCAAAAACTCCACCGGAAAATTCGCCTTCATGTAAGCGGTCTGATAGGCGACCAACGCATAGGCAGCGGCGTGGCTCTTGTTGAAACCGTATTCCGCAAAGCGCTCAAGCAGATCAAAGATCGCGTCGGCCTGATGCCGCTCAACGCCGCGCTCGACACAGCCGGATACAAAGTCGTTCCGCTGCGCCTGCATTTCCTTCCTGATCTTTTTACCCATCGCCCGTCGCAACAGGTCAGCCTGACCAAGGGTAAAGCCGGCAAGAATCTGCGCGGCTTGCATTACTTGTTCCTGATAGATGATGACGCCGAAAGTCTCACGCAGGATTGGCTCGAGCTTGGGATGGATGTAATCCGGTTTCTCCAAGCCATGCTTGCGAGCGCAGTACGTCGGAATGTTCGCCATCGGGCCCGGACGGTAAAGCGCAACAAGGGCGATGATGTCTTCGAACCGGTCCGGCCGCATGTCGAGCAATGCCCGTCGCATACCCGCGCTTTCCAACTGAAAAATGCCAACAGCTTCGGCGCGGGCCAAAAGATCGTATGTGTTCTTGTCGTCGAGCGGAATCCCAGCAAGATCTATATCGGTGCCACGCCGCTTCACCAGTGCGACCGCGGTTTGCAATACGGTGAGCGTCTTCAAACCAAGGAAATCGAATTTCACCAGCCCCGCCTGCTCTACCCATTTCATATTGAACTGGGTGACCGGCATATCCGATTTCGGATCGCGATAGAGCGGCACCAACTCGGACAGCGGCCGGTCGCCGATCACAATGCCGGCTGCATGAGTCGACGCATGACGGTTTAAACCTTCGAGTTTTTGCGCGATGTCGAAAGCACGTTTGACCACCGCGTCACCATCGCGCTCTGCTTGCAGGCGTGGCTCGCCTTCAATCGCCTGCTTGAGCGAGACCGGCGCCGCCGGGTTCTGCGGGACTAGCTTGCATAGTTTGTCGACCTGGCCGTACGGCATCTGCAACACGCGGCCCACATCGCGCAGCACACCGCGCGCCTGCAGCGTGCCGAAAGTGATGATCTGCGCCACCTGATCACGGCCATAGCGCTCTTGCACATAGCGGATGACCTCATCGCGCCGATCCTGGCAGAAGTCGATATCGAAGTCAGGCATCGACACACGCTCGGGATTAAGGAAACGTTCGAAAAGCAGCCCAAAGCGAATGGGATCGAGGTCAGTGATCGTGAGCGCATAGGACACGAGCGAGCCGGCGCCCGAACCGCGGCCAGGGCCGACGGGAATCCCTTGCTTCTTCGCCCATTGAATGAAGTCGGAAACGATCAGGAAATAGCCGGGATAATTCATGCCAGCGATCACACCGAGTTCGAAGTCAAGCCTCTCACGGTATTCATCGACGGTGTGGCCAAGCGCGACGCCGGCGGTTTCGAGACGCAGCTCGAGCCCCTCCTCCGCGCGTTTGCGCAGTTCGCTCGCCTCATCGAGCGTCTTGCCATCATCGGCGATTGAGAAGCGAGGAAGAATGGGTTGGTGCGTGCGCGGCCGAAATGCGCAGCGCTGCGCGATCTCGACTGTGTGCGCCAGTGCTTCCGGCAAATCACGGAACAACCCGACCATTTCAGCCCGGCTCTTGAACCGGTGCTCGGACGTAAGTTGACGGCGGTCGCTTTCGGCCAGCAGCCGCGCTTCGGCAATACAGATCAGCGCATCGTGCGCTTCGTAGTCTTGTGCTGTCGCAAAGTACGGCTCGTTGGTCGCGACCAGCGGCACGCCCTTGCTGTAAGCAAGATCGATCAACACCGGTTCAACGCGCCGCTCGGCTGGCGTGCCGTGGCGCTGCAATTCAAGATAAAGCCGGTCGCCAAACAGCTTGAGCAACACGTCGAGACGAGTGGCGGCAAGATGATTTTGCCCGGCGGCAATTGCTGTATCGAGCGGACCGCCCGGACCGCCGGTGAGCGCAATGATGCCGGCGGTTTTTCCCTCCAGCCACTCGAGCTTGAGGCGCGGCGGTTCATTCGATGGCGTATCGAGAAAAGCACGCGAATTGAGCCGCATCAGGCTTCGGTAGCCCTCCACGTGCGCCGCAAGCAGCACAATACGCGTGCGCTCGGGCTGGCTGTTGCCATTGCGCGGCCCGTGATCGGAGTCGCCAAAATCCAGCGCAAGAGCACAACCAATGATGGGTTGAATGCCGTATCCCGCGAGCTTTTCGGAGAATTCCAGCGCCCCGAACATGTTGTCGGTATCGGTAAGCGCCAGTGCTGGCTGACGGTCAGCTTTTGCCAATTCGGCGAGACGCGCGATCGTGAGCGCGCCTTCCAGCAGCGAATAGGACGAGTGCACGTGCAAGTGCACGAAGTCGAGATCGGCCATGGGTGATTCCTTGTCACCCCCAGAGTGGGGACAGTGGCCCGGCCTGTCCACCGCTCGCTGACAATGCCTCCGACCTTTCCCCGTCATCCTGAAACGGGGCTGCGGCCGTCATTCGTAGGTGCAAATCAAGGCGCGCGTCTCGCGATGACGCGTCGAGACCTTCAGAGGTTGCTTAGCACCTGGGTCCAGATGGCAATCATCCCGACAAACAGCGCCAGCGAAGTCAGCGCCGCGGCCTCCTGGATTACGATCTTGAACATAGCTTCTCTCCCCGAACAGAAAGAGAACATAGTTCTTTGTTTGTTCCTAAGTCAAGAGGCGCAGATGTTCGCTATTATCCCATGAAAGCAATATGTTAGTCGATTACCTGAAGCCCTCCGAGGCCGGCTTGTCCGGTTCAGGCCATCTCGATGATCTTCCCGTCCCGCAATGTCACGCGCCGGTCCATGCGGGCCGCGAGATCCATGTTGTGGGTCGCTATGATGGCAGCAAGGCCAGAGGCCTTCACCAGCTGGGACAGCGCGCGGAAGACGTGCTCCGCCGTATGCAGGTCGAGATTTCCGGTCGGCTCGTCCGCCAGAAGGATGCGCGGGGCATTGGAGACGGCGCGGGCGATCGCCACCCTTTGCTGCTCGCCGCCTGACAGCTCTGACGGCCTGTGGTTGAGCCGCCTGCCGAGCCCCAGGTACTCAAGAAGCTCAACGGCCCGGGCCCGGGCTTCGGTCCGCTTTAGCCCTCGGATCATCTGTGGTAGCAGCACGTTTTCGAGCGCCGAGAACTCCGGCAGCAAATGGTGTGACTGGTAGACAAAGCCGATCTCGTTGCGGCGAATGCGCGTACGTTCATGATCGGCCAGAATCGCGGTCGAACGGCCCTCGATATAGACGTCTCCGTGATCGGCATGCTCGAGCAAGCCGGCAATATGCAGCAGCGTCGACTTGCCGGCGCCGGAGGGCGCGACCAGCGCAACCGACTGTCCGGGCCAGAGCGCCAGCTCGATGCCGCTCAACACATGCAGGGTCTCGTCGCCCTGCCGGTAATGACGTTCTATATCGTGCAAGAACAGGATCGGAACGTCCTCATCCTGCCGCGCTTGCGGCGGTTCTTGCTGCTGCTGGACCATTTCTACCCTGGCGAGAGTGTACGCTTCACTCATAGCGCAACGCCTCCACCGGATCGAGGCGCGCCGCCCGCCATGACGGATAGAGGGTAGCAAGAAGCGAAAGCACCAGCGCCATCACCACAACCGCCGTCGTCTCGCCTGAATCCATATCGGCCGGAAGATGCGACAGGAAGTAGAGCTCAGGTGAAAATAGCTCGGTGTTGGTGAGCCATGACAGGAATTGGCGGATGCTTTCGATGTTGAGACAAATGATCACCCCAAGCATGAAGCCAACAATGGTGCCGACGACGCCGATGGAAGCTCCGGTGATGAGGAATACGCGCATGATCGCACCTTGGCTCGCGCCCATGGTACGCAAGATTGCGATATCCTGACCCTTGTCTTTCACCAGCATAATCAAGCCGGATACGATATTCAGCGCAGCAACCAGAACGATGAGCGTTAAAATCAGGAACATCACATTGCGCTCAACCTGCAGCGCATTGAAGAACGTCGCGTTGCGTTGGCGCCAGTCGATCATGAAAATCGGCCGCTGTGCTGCATCCTGCACGGCCTTGCGATAACGATCGACGCGATCCGGATTGTCCGTGTAGATCTCAATTGCAGTGACGTCGCCAGCCCGATTGAAATAGGCCTGCGCCTCCTTGAGTGGCATGAACACCATGGCGTTGTCATATTCCGACATGCCGATCTCGAAGACCGCGGCAATCTTGTAGACCTTGATGCGCGGAGTCGTGCCCATCGGCGTCACCGCGCCACGCGGAGCAACCAGCGTTATGTTGTCGCCCGAGCGCAAAGAAAGCTGGTCGGCGAGTCTTCGTCCGATCGCAACGCCCTGCTCGTCGTCAAATCCCTTAAGCGAGCCTTGCTTGATATTGTTTGCGACGGACGGAAGCTTTTCCAAATCCATCAGCCGTATGCCGCGTATCAGCACCCCGCCCGCGTTGAATGGTGACGACGCGAGTGCCTGTCCCTCGACAATCGGTGCTGCAAGGCGGATCCCTTGAACACCGGCGACGCGGGCAGCAACCTCTTCCCAATCTGTGAGGGGCTTTTCCAGAGGTTGAATAAGGAGGTGACCGTTAAGGCCGAGAATTTTGTCGAGCAGCTCTTTGCGGAAACCGTTCATCACGGCCATGACGATGATGAGTGTGGCGACGCCCAGCATGATGCCCAGAAAGGAAAACCCGGCGATCACCGAGATGAATCCTTCCTTGCGCCGCGCGCGCAGATAGCGCAACGACAGCATCCATTCGAACGGGGAGAAGGGCCGCGTCCCGTTGGGCTCGGTCATTGAAGATTGGTCCCGCGCTCGACTGTTCATATAGATTCTGGCGGATTCGTGCCAAAGGTGCGAGAGCAAAGTCCTTGGCAACACACAGGATTATAGAGAGGGACTGTCTCAGCGTGAGAGCAGATCGAGAGCGGCGGCCGGGCTGAGGGTCTCCCGGCTGCCATCGGCGCGCTTTTTGACCTCGACCTTGCCCTCAGCCAGGCCACGCGGGCCCACGAGCACCTGATAGGGAATCCCAATCAAGTCAGCGGTGGCGAATTTGGCACCCGGACGCTCGTCAAGGTCATGGTAAAGCACCTCAATTCCCTTCGTGGCGAGGTCACGGTAAAGCTGCTCGCAGGCGGAATCGGTGTCTGACGCACCCTGCTTCAGGTTCAGGATCGCCACCTTGAAGGGCGCCACCGGCTCCGGCCAGATGATACCGGCATCGTCATGGGAGGCCTCGATAATGGCGGCAACCAGGCGGCTCGGGCCTATTCCATAAGAACCCATATGAACCGGCACTTCCTTGCCGTCATGGGTCGCAACCACCGCCTTCATCGGGTCGGAATATTTGGTGCCAAAGTAAAAGATGTGACCCACCTCGATGCCCCGTGCTGACACCTGCCTGTCAGCGGGCACTTTCGCGAAGGCAGCCGCGTCGTGCATCTCCGAGGTTGCGGCGTACTGCGATGTCCAATTGTTGACGATACGCTGTAGACCGGCGACATCATCGAAGTTCACGTCGGCGCCGGGCACGCCCATGTCGAGATAATCCTTGTGACAGAAGACCTCCGATTCACCGGTCTGCGCCAAGATGATGAACTCGTGCGAGAGATTTCCGCCGATCGGCCCTGACTCGGCGCGCATCGGAATCGACTTCAAGCCCATACGCGCAAAAGTCCGAAGATAAGCGACGAACATCTTGTTATACGAATGCGTCGCACCCGCCTGATCGAGATCGAAGGAGTAGGCATCCTTCATCAGGAATTCGCGGCCGCGCATGAGGCCGAAACGCGGCCGCACTTCATCGCGGAATTTCCATTGGATGTGATAGAGATTTAGCGGCACATCCTTGTATGAACGCACGTACGCACGGAAGATTTCGGTAATCATTTCCTCGTTGGTCGGACCGTAGAGTATCTCGCGCTCGTGACGATCCTTGATGCGCAGCATTTCCTTGCCGTAAGCTTCGTAGCGCCCGCTCTCGCGCCAGAGCTCGGCCGATTGGATCGTCGGCATCAGGAGTTCGATCGCTCCTGATCGGTTTTGTTCTTCGCGCACAATCTGGCAAATCTTCTGCAACACGCGAAATCCAAACGGCAGGAAAGCGTAGATGCCCGCGGCCTCCTGTCGCATCATCCCGGCGCGCAGCATCAGCCGGTGAGAGACGATCTCAGCCTCTTTCGGCGTTTCGCGCAGGATGGGGAGAAAATAACGAGAAAGGCGCATGGAGACCTAGATTCGGTGCTGGCCAGGCGAATGAAAGCGGATCGGCTGTGAAAAACAAGAGGCGCGGCCCACAAAACCGCTCACGATAAGCGTTCAAGGCGGCGGACGTACCGGAGGAATAAATCGCGACAGGGCGGGTTATTGGATTGTCCAACCTAAGCAAAAAACGGGAGACGATCATGATTAAATTTGGCGTAAGCACGATTGCGTTCCTTCTGTTAGTCGGAACCGCCTTGGCGCAGATGGCACCGGCGAAAACCGCCGACACTTCGAAGGGCAAAGCGCTGGTCGATGGCAAGGGGATGACGCTCTATACATTTGACAAGGACGCGGGCGGAAAATCCGCCTGTAACGGCCCATGCGCGACGAACTGGCCGCCGTTGATGGCCGCAGCAGATGCTAAGGCATCGGGGAATTGGTCGATAATCACCCGCGACGATGGCGTGAAACAATGGGCGTACAAGGGCAAGCCACTTTACGCATGGGCCAAAGACACCAAGCCAGGTGACGCAACCGGTGATGGCTTCAATAACGTCTGGCATATCGCCGCGCCCTGACAAGCACTCATCCAGATCTTCCTCTTGCTTTCAAAGGCAAGAGGGTAACACAATGCCGGCGGCATATCGGTGAACACGCCTTATCGTGCTCACAGAGTGTCGAGTGACGAGGTGTGATGTGTGGGCCCTGTTTCGGCGAGTGTCGGGGTGGACGGCGATCTACGCGATTGCCTTGCACACGATTCTTTGGGGTATAGCTCCGCTCGCCGGCGGATCTTCGGCTGACACATTTTCGGTAATCTGTCACAGCGGTGCATCGGACGCCTCGCCATCCGATCCGTCGGCGCCGGTGTCCGACCCCGGCCGTGCTTGTGATCACTGCAATCTCTGCAGCGGTACAGCGTCCCTCACCGCGCCCGATGCCGGCGTTTTGAATCAACTCGCACCCGCCGAAAACCTGCCGGTGCTTTACCCCGTCAAAATTGCGTTTCGTGACGGGCTTGCTGCAAGTCCGCATCGCGCTCGCGGTCCTCCGTTCTTCGCATGATGTAACGGCCGTTTATCGGCCTGCAACCATTGCTGTCATTGCGAATACGGAGTTTCTTCCATGTCTACTCGCGATTTGCGCACGGCGCTTTGCGCCGGCTCGCTTGCGCTCGTCGCGTTCGCGCCGGCGGACGCACACGAGATTGTCGGTAACCGGTTCTTTCCAGCAACGCTGGCAATCGACGACCCTGGGGTCAACGACGAACTGTCAATACCGACTATCTCGATGTCGAAAACCGGAGACGACCCATCTTTTAAACAGCTTGATGTCTCAGGAGAGTTCTCAAAACGCATCACCGAGGATTTTGCCGTGTCCTTCGCACCTACTTGGTCACGGCTTTACGCGCCGGGCGGACCCAATATGAATGGCGCCCAAGGATTCCAAAATCTGGAGACAACGTTCAAATATCGTCTGTTCAAAAATCCCGAACATGAATTTGTGATGTCGGTGGGGCTGGAAATCGAATGGGGTGGCAGCGGCGCGCAAGGCGTCGGTGCCGAACGTTTTACGGTTTACACGCCGACGCTTTATTTCGGCAAGGGTTTCGGCGATCTGCCAACCAGCATGAATTGGGCGCGGCCTTTCGCAATCACCGGGCAATTCGGCTATTCGATCCCAGGCGTATCGAAAATCACCACCGCCGCGACCGATCCCGATAGCGGGGAGCAGAGCATCGATACGGAATTCAATGCGCGCGTGTTCAACTGGGGCGCTACACTTCAGTATAGCATGCCATATCTGAAATCCGTCGTCGTTGACCTCGAGTTGCCCGACTTCTTCAACCACCTTATCCCGATTGTTGAAGCTTCGATGCAAACGCCGGTGTCGAATACAACAACCTCCGGGACCGTAACAACCGGGACAATCAATCCGGGGATCATTTATGTCGGCAATACGTTCCAGGTCGCGGTCGAAGCCATGATTCCGGTCAATCGCCAAAGTGGCACCAGCGTTGGCATCATCGGACAGCTACACCTGTATCTCGACGATATCTTTCCCACCACCATTGGGCGGCCGATTTTCGGAAACGGCATTGCCTCATCAGGGAGGCCGATGTTCGGCCGATAATAATCATGCATAGAACTGTCCGTATTTTCGCTTTCATCGCCCTGCTTTGCCTCACCCCGACATTGGCGGAAGCTCACGCCTTTCTTGACCACGCCTCGCCAAGGGTCGGCAGCACGGTAAATCCGGCGCCAAAGGAAATGGTGCTCTGGTTCACGCAAAAGCTCGAGCCGGCATTTAGCTCGATCGAGGTGCGCAACGAACAGGGCGCAAACATGACAGCTGGCAAAGCCACCGTCGGCGGTGACCGCACGCAACTTCGCGTGTCGCTCAAAGCTCTGCCGCCGGGCAACTACAAGGTGTTGTGGCGGGTACTGTCGGTGGACACCCATCGCACGCAAGGTGACTTTAATTTTAGCGTTGCCCGTTAGACGGCCTGCGCGTGCAAGTAAGACCATGAATTCCCAGCCGGGATAGGCAGGTGCCATCCATTATGTGGCGACAACACAAGGAGTCTCGTCATGCAATTTGCGTCGTTGCTTAAATTGTCTGCGTGCGTGCTTGCCCTCGCATCCGTTTGTGGCGGACCCGCATCGGCCCAGGATGTCAAGGCCGGCGATCTCGTGCTCGGGCATGCCTGGGCTCGCGCGACACCCGGCGGGGCCCAGGTTGGCGCCGGATACCTCACCATCGAAAACAAAGGAACGGGCCCAGAAAAGCTCCTAAGTGGGTCGAGCCCGGCGGCCGCCAAGATCGAGGTGCATGAGATGGCAATGAAGAATAACGTCATGACAATGCACCCTGTGAGTGGTGGATTGTCCATCCCGCCCGGGCAAACAGTTATGCTCGCTCCCGGCGGCTATCATCTGATGCTGATGGGCCTGAAGGCCCCACTAAAAAAAGGCGACAAGATTCCAGTGACGCTGAACTTCGAGAAGGCCGGAAACGTCGACGTCAAATTAGACGTGCAAGGAGTTGGAGCATCGGGCGTAGATTCTGGTCATATGGATCACGCTATGCCCGGCATGCAGAAGCCCATGCAGATGAGCCCCGATCACAAGATGTGATTTCATTCTCCGCCTTGAACCAAGGTTTTGCGCGTGCTTGATCCGCTGACGCTGGTACGCGGACTCCACTTTGCTGCGACGCTGCTGGCGTCCGGCACAGTCTCTTTCATCGGGCTGATTGCACTACACGCCGTGAAGATGCCGGCGGATGTCATCATCTTGCGCGGGCGGTTGACCGTGGTGATCTGGCTCGCACTCGCGGCGGCGATCCTGTCGGGCGCGGCCTGGCTGGTTTTGCTGGCGTCCGACATCCTCGGTGCATCCTTCGCCGATGTCTGCCTGCATGGTGGCGCCTGGCCGATCCTCGTCGATACACGCTTCGGCATGGTGTGGTGTGTGCGGTTTATCCTCGCAGTGTTGCTCGCTCTGTTGGTGTTCGTCCGCGCGGCGCGGAGTGTGCAGATTGCCGTAGCATCAGGCTTTGTGGCCCTGCCGGCCCTGGTCGGCCATGCCGGCGCGACACCGGGTATGGCCGGAAACATCCATCTCGTCTCAGACATGATGCATTTGCTCGCGGCCGGTGCATGGCTTGGCGGCTTGCCAGCATTTGTTTTGTCGCTTTGGCAGGCGCAGCGCGCGGCCAGCCCGCCTTGGCGCAATTTTGCGGTTCAAGCGACCCACCGTTTTTCTGTACTCGGCATCCTCAGCGTCGGCATTCTGCTGGCTAGCGGCCTCACCAACAGTTGGTATCTGCTGAGCGGTCCCCGCGATCTCGTGACTAGCGACTATGGGCGGCTGGTCACGCTCAAGATCGGACTATTCGCCGCCATGGTCGCCATTGCCACGGTGAACCGATTTTACCTCACGCCCCGACTTCCCGAACCCGCCGCACTGCGCGCGCTCCAGCGCAACGGCCTCACGGAAGTCGGCCTCGGTCTGATTGTCTTGATGTTCGTTGGGATGCTGGGGACTCTACCGCCGGCCGCGCATGTACACACGGCACCTGCGGATGTCCCGTCTGGGGCAGCCTTCGTGCATATCCACGCGCCTGAGGGCATGGCCGAGGTGACTATCGACCCTGGTCGCGCAGGAATAGCAGAGGTTACGATACGCGTGTTGCGCGAAGACTTCTCCCGTTTCCCGGCAAAGGAAGTCCGGCTTACACTTGAGCCGCCAACTTCGGTCAGTCGCCGGCTCGAGAAGAGCGCAATTCAACAGAGCGATGGGTCCTGGCGGGTTAACGATATTACTCTTGTTGAACCAGGCATATGGACAGTGCGAGTGATTGTTACTCCGGACAAAGGCGACGCGATTCCGCTTGATGCCCCGATCGTTATTGAGCGCTGACGTCACAATGCTGATGACAGCCCTCAGACGATGGGCTAGCGTCGCTCCAGTCCGTACAGCGGATCCGGGGGCAACACCCGGTTCCATACCTGCGGTCCAAGTCTTGGGAGGTAAGCAAGTCCTGGCGCGGCAACCGCGGCCACTCCGGAAAAGAAAAACTGCCGGGGACAAGGACTTATCAATGCAACGAGCAGGGCGTCATGCCCTGCTCGTTTTTTGTGGCGTGCCACGGACAAGTCTAACGGCGCGGCGGCCCGGAAATTGCCATCAGCAGGTCGTAAGGAATGAGACCCTGCATGTAGGCGACGTACAAAATTCCAAAAATCACTGTGGCGACCAGCGTGGTCCAGCCGAGCTTGCCCCAGACCCGATGGATCGCCGGCGCTCCAGGATCGGTTCCCGGCACAACTTCGCCGCTTTCCTCCTGATTGCGCACACCCCATGGCAGCACAGCAAACAGCGTCACCCACCAGATCAGGAAGTAAATTGCGATGACGGTGCTGTTGCTCACGGTAGGGCTCGCAACGTCACGCCTGTTCTAGTTCAACCAGCGTGCCGCAAAAATCCTTCGGGTGGAGAAACAAAACCGGCTTGCCATGGGCGCCGATTTTCGGTTCTCCATCGCCGAGAACGCGTGCACCCTGCGCCTTGAGTGTGTCGCGAGCGACGCGGATGTCGGGCACTTCATAGCAGACGTGATGAATGCCCCCATCGGGATTCTTCTCCAGAAATTTGGTGATCGGCGAACTCTCCCCTAACGGCTCCAGCAATTCAATTTTGGTGTTCGGCAACGTGATGAATACAGTGGAGACGCCATGCTCAGGCTGCGGCACCTTCACCGAAACATCGGCGCCCAGGGTATCCCGGTAGACCGTGGAAGCCTTGGCAATATCACGCACCGCGATGGCAACGTGATTGAGACGACCTATCATGACTGTCCTCACTTCCGCATCATACGGCCAAAACGTGCACGTGGCACATCGGCTTCTTGCCCCAACGTTCCGCGACTGCCGCACGGACCGCACGACGCAGTGCTTCCGCGACCGAATCCGGATCGCGTCTGCGACCACGTGGCAGCGATTCAAAGGTGTCAATCAGCGCATTTTGCACCACCTCGTACATTGATGCGCCGTCGCCATCGCGTTCCGGAATCCCGATCAAATCGAGGGACGGATCGTCAACCATCTCACCTTTGTCGGTAATAGCAATCGCGACAGAAACGGCGCCGGCGAAGCTCAGCCGTCTGCGGTCAGCAACGGTCCGGGCGTCAGCGTCAACCAGCAAGGTCCCATCTTTGTATATTCGTCCGGCCGGAACCTCATCGATCACGCGAATTTCGGGTGACAACTGCACCAGATCGCCGTTGCGACACTGCACGACTTCGCGGACGCCGCAGCGACGAGCGAGTGCAGCGTGCTCGTGCAGATGCAGAGCTTCGCCATGGACGGGGATAACAATCTCCGGCTTGACCCAACCGATCAATTCTTCGAGTTCGGCGCGCCGCGGATGGCCCGAGACATGCACCAGGTGCGTACGGTCGGTAATGACTTCGATGCCCTGCTCGATCAGCAGGTTGATGACCCGCCCGACCGCTTTCTCGTTCCCGGGGATGGTGCGCGCTGAATAGATGACCCGGTCGCCAGGCGAAAACGTCACTTCTGGATGCTGCTCTTCCGCAATACGCGAGAGCGCCGCGCGCGGCTCTCCCTGACTGCCGGTACAGAGCGCCACGACCTTGTTCGGCGGCAAATGGCCGAAAGCATCGGCAGGGCGAAAATCCTGCGTACCATCTAGATAGCCGGTCTCGCGCGCGATTTGCACAATGCGCTCCATGGCACGGCCAATGACCACCACCTCACGGTCAGCGGCCCTGGCCGCATCGGCAACCGTACGCAGGCGCGCGACGTTAGAGGCGAATGTCGTAACCGCCACTCGTCCCGGTGCATTCTTGACGAGTCCGGCAATGGTTCTTGCAACGTCGGCTTCGGAAGGCGAGCGACCCTCGCGCACGGCATTCGTAGAATCGCCAACCAGTGCAAGGCATCCCTCCTCGCCGAGGGCGCGCAACTTTTTCTCGTCGGTGGGATCACGAAGGATCGGTGTTGGGTCGATTTTCCAGTCACCAGTGTGCAGCACGGTGCCGCCCGGGGTGCGAATGATAAGCGCGTTCGATTCCGGAATTGAATGCGCCATGGTGACGAGTTCGATATCGAATGGGCCGACATCAAAGCGACTGCCAACCGCGATGACATTTACGGGAATTTTTGGCGCGCCGGGTTCACCAGCGCGCTTGGCTTCGAGCAACGCGGCGGTGAATGGTGTCGCATAAATTGGCAGCTTGAGACGGGGCCAAAGGTCTAGCAAAGCGCCGAAATGATCTTCATGCGCGTGGGTGAGCACGAGCCCTACGAAATTTTTGCGTTCTTCCACCAGATAGCGAATGTCGGGAAGAATCAGATCGACACCCGGCAACTGCTCTTCTGCCGCGAACGACACCCCAAGATCAACCGCGAGCCAGGTCCGGCTGCGTTCATCGCCGATGCCATAGATCGACAAGTTCATGCCGATCTCGCCGACTCCGCCAAGCGGCGCGAACACAAGTTCCTGGGGCACAGCCATCACGGCTCACCGAAGCCAAAAACTTCGCCGGCGGTAATTGTCGCCATGCCGCTGTCCTGCTTCAGCAAAAGATGGCCATTCTGGTCGAGACCGTCGAAGCGCCCCGAAAGCTCGCGCCCGGGCAATCGAACCTGCAACGGCTCGCCGAGGCCGGCCGCGTGCTTGAGCCAGTCGGCGCGGATGGCGGCAAAGCCTTGCCCGCGGTCCCATTGCGCAAGACGCTGCGCCATGGAAGCCGATAGCGCGGTAAACAGCGCGTCGGGAACAACAAGAGCCCCAGTGGCGGCAAGGTCGGTCGCGGGATAACCGGCGTCATCCGGGTGTACAGCGCAATTGACGCCAATACCGATTGCCACCGCAAAGACGGGCCCGCTTTCACCTTCGACCAAAATACCGGCAACTTTGGCTCGTTCGACCAGCAGATCGTTCGGCCACTTTACGTACAGCAACGGCCTGAGCTGCGGCGCACATAAAGTGACGGCATCATAAAGCGCCAACGCGGCCACAAACGACAGTTGAGGCGCCTGCGCTGGCCGCGAGGGCTCGCTCAACAGCAGCGTTGCGTGAAGATTTCCCGGCAGCGATACCCATTGACTGCCACGACGTCCGCGGCCGGCGCTTTGTATTGTGGCCGTGATCCACAACGGCCCGCGTTCGCCGGCGCGCGCAAGCGCCAACGCCTCGGCATTGGTCGAGCCGAGCGTCTCAAAGGCTATGTGCCGGACCCCCGCCAGGTCCGTGGCTTCGCGGTTCATTTCAAAACAGAGATTTAGCGGCCACCGTCGCTGCGCCCAGAAGCGGCGCCGGATAGGCGAAGAACAGAATATTGGCCAGTCCTGAAACCCCCAGTACCAAGCGTAGCAGCATAGGCATGCGTTGAAAGCCTTGCACCGGCTCATCGAAATACATGATCTTCACGATCGCCAGATAGTAGTAGGCGCCGATCACGCTGCTAAGCACGCCAATGACCGCGAGCGTAAAGAGCCCAGCTTTGATGGCAGCGAGGAAGACGTAGAATTTCGCGAAGAATCCGGCGAGTGGCGGAATGCCGGCGAGCGAGAACAGCAGCACGCCCAGAAAGAATGCCATCGCTGGATGCGTGCGCGCGAGGCCCGCGAGATCGCCAATGTTTTCTACCAGCCTGCCGTCGCGCCGCATGCTCAAGATCACCGCGAAAGTACCGAGCGTCATTGCGACATAGATGCTCATATAAACCAGAACGCCCTGCACGCCCTCGGGTGTCCCGGCGGCCAGGCCGACCAGCGCGTAGCCCATGTGACCGATTGAGGAATAAGCCATCAGCCGCTTGATGTTGCGCTGGCCGATCGCTGCGAAAGCGCCGAGGACCATCGACGCAATCGAAACGAATACCACGATCTGCTGCCATTCGTGGGTAATGCCGGGAAACGCCACAACGGTCGCACGCGCGAAGATGGCTATACCGGCGACTTTCGGTGCCGCAGCGAAGAAAGCTGTGACAGGTGTTGGAGCGCCCTCGTACACGTCGGGCGTCCACATGTGGAAGGGTACGGCCGAAATCTTGAAACAGAAGCCAACGAACAAAAACACCAGCCCGAATATGAGACCGACGCTGGCGCCGTTCTGCGTCGCCTTGGCAATACCTGCAAAATTGATTGTGCCGGTGAAGCCGTAGATCAGCGAAGCGCCATATAGCAACATTCCAGATGAAAGCGCGCCGAGGACGAAATATTTCAGACCTGCTTCGGTCGATTTTGCATTCTCGCGATTGGATGCCGCTATCACGTATAGCGGCAGGCTCATCAGCTCGAGCCCAAGATAAAGTGCGATCAAATCGGAGGCCGAGATCAGCATCAACATGCCGAGCGTGGCGAGCAGGAACAATGCGCCATATTCGAATTTCTGCTGTTTCTCCAGCGTGAGATAATCCAGCGACAGCAGGAGCGCGCCGGCGGAGCCTACCAGCGTCAGCATCTTGAGAAAGCGCGCATAGTCGTCCACCAGGAAACTGCCGTCGAACATGGATTGCGGGCCAGGCGGCACCCAAACGAGCGCGGCGCCGCCCACGAGCAGAACGATCACGCACCAGCCATTGACCATCGCCGAGCTGCGCTCTCCGATCATCACGCCGATCATCAGCATCAACATTGCACCGCAGGCGAGCACCAGTTCCGGCAACAGCGGCATCAGATCGTGCAGGGCGGGAAACGCGTTCATGGTGACTGCTGCGCCGATAACGCGGCCGTCTTGGCCGCGGCGATAGCGTGGTTGTAATTATCAAGCAGCTGGGCCACCGACGCCGCCGACATGTCGAGCACCGGCTTGGGCACAATCCCGAACAAGATGGTCAGAGCGACCAGAGGCGCAAAAATCACCGTTTCGCGCCAACCAATGTCGCGAATGCCTTCGAGCGAAGGCTTGAGATTGCCAAAAATCATCTTCCTGTAGAGCCACAGCGCATAAGCCGCGGACAAGATGACGCCCAGGGTTGCCAGGGTCGCGACCGGTATGTTGGTCCTGAAGGTGCCGATCAGTGACAGGAATTCTCCGATGAACCCGGAAGTGCCCGGCAAGCCGACATTGGCGAGCGTGAACACCATGAAAACAAAGGCATAAAGTGGCATGCGGTTAACCAGCCCGCCATACGCCGCGATCTCGCGCGTATGCATGCGGTCATAGACGACACCGACGCAAAGGAATAACGCGCCCGAGACGATGCCATGCGAGATCATCTGGAAAATGCCGCCGGCGATCCCCTGTGCCGTTGCAGCAAAGATGCCCATCGTCACGAAGCCCATATGCGCCACTGAGGAATAAGCAATCAGTTTCTTAACGTCCTCCTGCATCAAGGCGAT
>Ga0335077_10003614_pt1 | contig 18753 bp, 22 predicted proteins | sample Lox_Sample_31_FD_207151 | JGI IMG/M metagenome (GOLD analysis project Ga0335077, IMG submission 207151) | Soil microbial communities from Loxahatchee National Wildlife Refuge, Florida, United States - Lox_Sample_3.1 | ecosystem: Environmental > Terrestrial > Soil > Wetlands | place: USA... | reverse complement strand
CCTGCATCGAGGAACTCGACGACGGCACATACACCGCCCGAGACGTGCTCGAGGCACGTGAGGGTGACCTCGAGATAACTCTGAAAGCCACAGTAGAGAACGACCGACTGACACTCGATTTCACAGGGACAGCCGACCAGCATGAGGGCAACCTCAACTGCCCCATGGCCGTCACCCGGTCGGCTTGCTACTTCGCGATTCGCGTCCTCACCGATCCCGACATCCCGCCGAGCGCCGGTGCCTACCGCCCGGTCGGGGTGATCGCCCCCGAGGGCTGCCTGCTAAACGCTCGTGCTCCGGCCGCCGTCGTCGGTGGGAACGTCGAGACCTCCTCACGCATCGCCGACGTCGTCCTCAAAGCATTCGGACGGGCACTCGGGCAGGGAACCATGAACAACGTCACGCTCGGGAGCGAGGACGTCGTCTACTACGAGACGATCGGCGGGGGACAGGGCGCGTGTCCGGATGCCGATGGCCCGAGCGGAGTCCATGTGGCGATGAGCAACACGCTCAACACGCCGATCGAGGCACTGGAGCTCGAGTTCCCGATGCGGATGATCGAATACGGGCTGCGGCGCGGGTCAGGAGGAGATGGATCGTTCCACGGTGGCGACGGGGTGATCCGCGAGCTGGAGGCGCTGGCGCCGCTCCGCTATTCGCTGATCACCGAGCGCCGGCGTCACGCGCCCCCCGGGGCCGACGGGGGCGAGCCGGGCGAGCCCGGGAGGAACCTGCTCGACGGAGACGAGCTTCCGCCGAAGGCGATCGGCCGTCTCGAACCCGGTCAGCGGCTACGGATCGAGACCCCCGGTGGCGGCGGTCACGGCCACTCTCAAGGGTGCTAGCTGCTAACTAGTTCAAATCCGCACAAGCAACCAAAAGTTCGGGATCCGGCAAATTGTTCGAGACGCGTTCAATTGCCTGGAACCGGTTTCAAACCCACCCGAACCGGATAGCGGAAGGACGGTAATGTCCCGTGTTCGTTGCGATTCGCACAGGCCCGCGCGGAGTTCTTCAGGCCCAGCACGGGTTCGGCGCGGGACCCCGCCAGCAAACCCACTGATTTGCGGTGACATTTGGCGATTTGCCAAGTCTCGCGTACAATCAGGTCCTCCTGTGCCGCACTTGCACTGCGTGCCGCGCACGGGATTTGTTTCGTTCAATCCCCCCCGTTCCCTTCATTTCTACATGCCTATTGCTTTCAAGGAATGGGCCGTGACTGTGCGAGCCCTTGCCGAGGGAGAGCAGCTTCTCACCCTTCGCAAGGGCGGCATTCGCGAGCCCGACAAGCACTTCAAGCTGGACCACGAGAGGTTCTTCCTCTATCCGACGTTCGACCACCAGTGTTCTGACTTGGTGCGTGAGTCGCATCAACCGGAGCTCACTCGTGCGCTCGAGGAAGGCGTCTGGAGCGACGGTGAACCGTCGCCGCAGGCGCTGCGTCGCAACCGCGAGATTCCTCAGCCCGACCGGGTGCGGATCCGCGCCTGGGCCGAGGTGGCCGCTCACTACACGATCAGCGATCGGCGCACGGTCGACGCGCTGTCCCCGTTCTACGTGTGGACCAGCGACTACGCCGAGAAGCGTCTGGCGTGGAAGCGCCGTCATCCGCTTCACGTGATCCTGCTGCGGACCTACCGCATTCCTCGCCCCGTCACCGTCAAGGTGCGCGACGAGTACGGCGGCTGCCGGTCGTGGCTGGAGCTCACGCGCGACCTCCCGTTCGAGGGCACCCCGGTGTTGTCGGACGACGAGTTCGAGCGGGCTTCCGAGGAGATCGCGTCGATCGCGTCGGACCGCGAGCCGGTCCTGGTCTGACCCCGGGAAACCGGGTCAAGACCGGCTCCACCAACTGAACGTCAGTGGCATGGGTCGAGTCGGCTTCGCCGTCGTTTCGCGCGCGGCACGAGTCGGCCCATGCCGATGACGTAGATCGCGTCCTGTACTCGCTCGAGCGGAGGCGCGAGTACCTCGCGCAGTATTTCCCGCGCGGGGTCGACGGGATGTCGGTCGTGTTCCACTCGGGTCCGGCCTCGCTGTCGATCGCGTGCCCGATGCTGCCGCCGGCGTGGGCGGTCGCCGCGCCCGCGGCGCGCCGGTACATCGCCGGCTGGTCTGGGCGCGACGAATTGCACATCCTGCGCCCCGACGCGCTCGAGGCACGAGCGTCGACGGTCCCGGGCTCGCTCGAGATGCTGGCGGCGACCGCGTCCGCGTTGTACGCCCGCAGGGTCATCATCGAGAACAACCCCGATGTGCCGCCGCGTACGACCAGCCCGCGCCGGATCCGGGCCGAGCTGCGCTGGGCGTGGCTGCTCGACGGCGCGGCGCGCTGGTTCGGCGGTCAGACGGCGCACGCCCGTCCGGCGATTGCTCGCCGTCTGCGCGAGGGGAGTCGACCGGCGTTCCCGCCCGGCGTCCGGGACGCCCCCTTGCTGGGCGGCACCGTGATCGACCTGCTCGTGCGCGAGCACGGCGAGCGCGCGGCCGCCCGGCTCGCGTGCCGCCTGCATCCACAGGGAAGACGAGCCGCGCTGCGCGAGGCCTTCCAGGGCCGGGCGTTCGGCGCAACCGAAGAGGCGTGGCGCAACCATCTCGCGCGTATGGCGGCAGCCGGCTCCGGGCCACAGAACAGCTAGTGAACGACCCGGCTCGCGAGCCACACGACCAGCACACCGATCGCGAGCGCCACCAGCAACCCCACGAGCAGCCGCCCCGGCGCCACCACCCGCGACGGCGGCTCGTCGGAGATCAGCTCGCCCTCGAGCAGCACCTGGCGCGCCGTCGCCACCCCGGTCTCCGGTACGAGCACGTCGCGCGGCCCCGCGGCGAGGAAATCCGGGACGTCGAAGCCGGCGCTCCGGCGCAGCATGCTGGGAACCCCCTCCTCGAGCAGCATCCCCTGGATGAACTCGGCCTCGGCCTGGTTGCGCGCGTAGGCGACCTTGACAAGCTTGCCCTCGGTGAGCTGCGGTTTGATCTTCCGTGCGCGCTCGTGGCTCTCTGAGACGTCGGTGACCTCGCGCACGTGATCGCTGTAAACGAGCGGCAGCTTGCACGTCGCGCAGAACCGCTCCCCCTGCGGATACGACCTCCCGCAGGACGGGCAGACGAGCTCGTCAGCTGCGAGCCGCCGCCTCGCCATCCTCACTCCACGACCAGCTCCGCATCCGTTACCTGTCCGCCGTCGATCCGCCAGGTCTGGACCTCGGCCTCGTCGCCGTCCAGGCCGACGATGATCCACAGCACCCCGGGCCAGAGCTTCGCGAAGTTGATGTCGGTCTGGGACGGCTTTGGCGCGGTACGGGTGTGCGAGTGGTAGATCGCTCCCAGGTCGAGCCCGGCGTCCTCGATCTTCGTGTGGAGCTCGAGCTGCTCCTCGGGATCGATGCGGAAGCGCAGCGGGCTCGCCTCGGCGTTCACCGCGCGGTACACGGCGAGTGCCTGCCCGTCGTTCGAGCCGACCATGCCGCAGCACTCGTTCGGCGCTTCCTCGCGGGCGTGGGCGATCATCTCGTCGTAGAGCTCTCGAGCGATCTTCATGGCCGGTCCGAGGCTACCAAGGCGCCTAGCGAGTCCCGGCGCGGCGTCAGCTGCTGCCGGTCACGAACGGCCACGGCACCGCCTTCACGTACTGGCCGGGATTTCGAAGCCCGCTGACCGCCGTCCAGTGCTGCGCCTCGCATGCCATGATCTGCGCCGCGAGCTGCTGCAGCCCCGGCTTCGAGAGCGTCTTGAGCGCGGTGAAGTAGACGCCCTCGGCCAGGGACTCGAGGTTGACGAGCAGCCGAAGACAGTCGTTCTGCGAGTGCAGGTCGGTGAGGCTTCCCGGGATGTTGTGCTTGGACAGCATGTCCCCGGCCGCGTCCACGCTGAGCGGACCGGTGGGTGCCGCCGAGCCGATCGCCGCGAGTTGCGACGCCACCGTGGAGACGTGCTCTACCTCGTGCGCGAGATAGGGCGCGATCGCCCGCTCGATGTCGGAAGCGAGCGCTCCGGAGGCGAGCACCCGGCGGTAGGCGAGCACCATCAGCCGCTCGACCTCGAGCGCCTTCGAGAGCGCCTCGCCGTCGCTCACGGGCGCATCGGCGTCCGCGGAATCGGCCGCGACGGCGACCCCGGCGGCGGCCAGACCGCCGGCCACCAGCCCACCGGCCACCAACTCTCTTCTGGTCGCCAGACGCCGCATCGGTCACTCCCGTCCGGTCACGAACGCCGACGGAATCGCGGGCTGCCCGAGCGCGGCGCGGACCACGGCGATGTGCTGGGCGTCGTTGGCCAGGATCGAGGCGATTTGCTGCTTCAGCGTGCCTGGCCGCAGCACCGCGATCGCGTCCACATAGGCCGCGATCTGCATGTTCTCGACGTTGTGCAGCAGCATCAGGACTTCCTGACTCGTGCGCGGGTGCCCGAGCGCGTAGCTCGGCGCCGGCTTGATCGGCTTACCCCCTGCCGCCCTCACGAGCCCGGCGATATCGCCGGCGTGGGAGATCTCGTCGTTCAGGAAGAGCTGTCCGGCCTTGTGGGTGGCCGGTGCCAGCAGCGGGATGCCGGCGGTGTAGGCCGCGATCGCCACGTGCTCGAGGTGGAGCAGGTGGTTGAGGAGATCGACGTCGCTGTGCAGCACCGGCCGCGAGTTCTTGACCTGGGAGCGGATCGACTGACTCCCGCAGCCGGCCATGACCGCGCTGAGGACGCACGCCCCGACCGCACGCAACAGCCCGCGGCGAGAGGAGGCGTCCGCCTCCGAAGACTCCTCGCTCACCACCAGACGGTGGAGTCCAGGTTCTCGATCTCCTCGATGGGACGTGTGTAGATCCCGGAAGAGAGGTACTTCCATCCGTCGTCGGCGACGAGGAACACCACGTTGCCCTCATCGAGCTCGCCGGCGATCCGGACCGCGACCCGGGCGATCGCGCCCGAGGAGACCCCGACGAACAGCCCCTCCTCGTCGAGCAGCCGGCGCGTGAACACGATCGCGTCGGTGTTGGTGACGAAGATCTTCCGGTCGAGCAGGGAGAGGTCGATGATCGGCGGAATGAAGCCATCCTCGAGCGACCGCAGTCCCTGGACCGGCTCGCCCTGCATGGGCTCCGCGGCGACGATCTTGATCTCATCGCCGAGCTCCTCCTTGAGCCGGCGGCCATTGCCCATCAACGTCCCGCCCGTGCCGAGTCCGGCGACGAACGCCGCGATGTCGTCGAGCTCCTCGAGGATCTCGAGCGCCGTTCCGTTGTAGTGGGCGAGCGGGTTGGCCTGGTTCCCGTACTGATAGGGCATGTAGTACGAGGCGTCCTTCTGGGCCATGTCGAGCGCCAGCTCGACTGCGCCGTTGGAGCCCTTGGCGCCTTCGGAGTAGACGATGTCGGCGCCGTACATGCGCAGGAGCTCGGTTCGCTCACGGGTCACGTTCTCGGGCATGACGACCTTGAGCGGATAACCCTTGCGGCTGCAGATCATCGCGAGCGAGATGCCCGTGTTCCCCGAAGTGGGCTCGAGGATCGTCTGCCCGGGACGGATCAGCCCCTTCTCCTCGGCGTCCTCGATCATCGCGCGGGCCACCCGGTCCTTGACCGAGCCCGTCGGGTTGCGGGACTCGAGCTTGGCCCACAGCCGGACGCCCGGCTTAGGGCTCAGGCGCTTCAACTCGACGAGCGGGGTGTGCCCGATCGCCTGGACGATGTCGCCGTACCGACCCCCGCAGGGCTTGTTCTCGAGGCGCTCGGCGGCCATTGCTTTACGAAGTGTAGCGAGGTGGACCCCATGCGTTCGGGGCCCACCTCGGTGCTTCTAGTAGCCGTTCGGGTAAGGATTCGTCTGGGTGGTCGTACCGGTCGCCGTGCCCGGCTGCGTCGCCGCACTCGACGAGCCCGAGGCCGTCACGATGTGCCAGATCGAGCCGAACGTTCTGAGCTCATCACCCGTGGCCTGGTGCTTGTTGTGGGACTGGATGTCGGGCGTGAAGTAGTAGACGGGCTGCCCGTTCAGCGTCAGCTGAGTCACGCCATGGTTCTTGAACGTGCCGAGCTTGCCGCTGATCCCGGACTGCTTGGTGGGAGCGCCGCTCCCGGAGGGCGACACCGGCGGCCAGAAGGCCCAGCAGTTGCTGGACATGCTGCTGGTCTTCTTGCAGATGATGTGGTGGGTCGTCTCGCCCTGGAAGGTGTACACGGGGTATCCCGACGGGCCGACCGCCACCGACTCGTGGGTGTTGACCGGCTTCACGGCGAACATCGCGGTCGGCACATTGGTCACGTGGACGTTTTTCGTGACCTTCAGCGTGAACGACTTCGCGACCGCGACTGCGGCCAGCGCGAGCGCGGCCACGGCCGCGACGCCCGCCAGCAGCGCGACGGCCGACCTGCCCGGGTGGCGAGCGGCGGCATTGAGGGGTCTTGGCATTCCTCCGGCTCCCTTCGGTCGTGTGGATCTACGACTAGGGACGCCGGGCGCTGCCAAAGACTTCCCGACGGTTGCCGGCAGCGCCACGGCTTGCGCGGCCACGCTCGGCCTTCGATGCACCCGAAAAGAGGGTCTACAACCGCTCACTCGGCGCACCCTGGAAGTCGAGTGCGCTCGGAGGGCCGCTATACGCACCTGAATATGTATTCGGCCCGAGCGGCGGGCCGAGTGTGGACTTAGGCCGAGCTGAGCGGCCGAGTGGCCGAGCCGAGTGGCCGGGCTGAGCGGCCGAGCAGAGCGGCCGAGCGCGCCCGGGCGCTACGCCGCGCCGCCGGCCATCGCCGGCAGGATCACGAGCGTGTCGCCGTCGCCAACCGACGTATCGAGCCCGTCCAGCACGCGCACGTCCTCGTCGTTGAGGTAGACGTTCACGTACCGGTTGAGCCCGCCGTCGGATGCGAACAGCTGCGACTGAGTATCGGGATGCGAGTCGGCGACCGACCGCAACACTTCTCCCACCGACGAACCGGAAGCGCTCAGCTCCTTCTCGCCGCCGACGGCAGGACGCAGCACGGGTGGAATCCGGACGGTCGCCATACGCATGAGAGCCTAATGCGCCCCGGCGCAGAATGCCTCGTAGTCGGGGAACACGCCGAGCTCCTCGTCGGCGATCGACTCGGGCTCGCGGGAGCAGATCGGGCAGTCGGGGTCGCGCCGGACCTTGACCTCGGTGACGCGCGCCGACAGGGCGTCGTACATCAGCAGGCGCCCGATCAGCGTCTCGCCCTCGCCAAGGATCAGCTTGATCACCTCGGTCGCCTGGAGCAGGCCCATCGTGCCGGGAAGCACGCCCAATACACCGTTGGCGCCGCAGGAGGGCGCGAGCTCGGCCGGCGGCGGCACCGGGAACAGGCAGCGGTAGCACGGCCCGTCGTGGGGCTTGAACACCGACAGCTGGCCCTCGAAGCCGAGGATCGCGGCCGACACGACCGGGATCCCGAGCCGCACCGAGGCATCGTTCAAGAGATAGCGGGTGGGGAAGTTGTCGAGGCCGTCGACGATGACGTCGTAACCCGAGATGATCTCGACGATGTTGTCGGCGCCCAGCCGGACCGGGTACTTCTCGACCTTCACGTCCGGGTTCAGCGCGTTGATCGTCTGCTCGGCGGACTCGACCTTGGAGACTCCGATCCGCTCGCTCGAGTGGATCACCTGGCGCTGGAGGTTCGACAGATCGACCTCGTCGTTGTCGACGATCCCGAGCGTGCCCACGCCGGCGGCAGCAAGGTAAAGCGCGGCCGGCGAACCCAATCCGCCGGCGCCGAGGAGCAATACGCGAGCGTCGAGCAGCTTCTGCTGGCCGTCGATCCCGACCTCCGGGAGCAGGAGGTGGCGCGAGTAGCGCTCGCGCTGCTCGGCGGTCAGGGTGCGAGGCGTCTCGACCTCGTAACCGCGATCCTTCCACAGAGTGAAGCCCCCGGTCATCGACTCGACGTGCTCATAGCCGAGGTCCTCGATCAGCGTCCGGGCCGCCCAGGCGGAGCGGTTGCCCGACGCGCAGTACAGGACGACGTGCTTCTCGTGGTCGGGGACGGCGCCCTCGATCCGCGACTCGAGATAGCTCTTGGGCACGTGGACGGCGCCCGGGATATGCCCGGCGCCCCACTCCTCGGGTTCGCGGACGTCGACGATCACCGCGCCGTTACCAACCTGCTCGCGCACGGCGGCGGGATCGACCTCATCGATCCGGCTCTTTATCTGTCGGAGAACTTCGGCTCCGGACGGGCTCATCGTCGAAAACTCCTCAAATGCAGTAGAGATTCAATACTTCAGCGAGTATAGCGGCACGCAAACCATGTCCGAACCTCTTTTTCCCAGCCTCGCAAACCCCGATTCACGCGAGGCAATCCGTATCGGTGACGACGCGATCACCTATCGCGACCTCGCCCGCGCGGCAGCCGCCACCGCCCACGACCTGCAAGGGGCCGAACGCGTCGCGGTGTGGGCCGAGCCCACGCTCGAGCTCGCCGTCGCCACCGTCGCGGCCCTCGCCGCGGGCGTGGCCGTCATCCCGATCAACCCGGGGCTTGGCACCCGCGAGCTCGGCCACATCGTCAGCGACAGCGCCCCCGAACGGCTGCTCGCGCGGGCCGGCGTCGACCCGCCGAAAGAGCTCCAACACCTCCCCCGCACCGAGGTCGACCCCAAGGCCGGCGGAACCGACCCCCTCCCGGACGAGCTCGGCGACGACGACGTCGCGTTCATCATGTATACGTCGGGAACCACCGGACCGCCCAAGGGGGTCCAGATCCCGCGCCGGGCGATCGCGACCAACCTCGACGCGCTCGCCGAAATCTGGGAGTGGACCTCCGAGGACCGCTTGACCCACGCGCTCCCGGTGTTCCACGTCCACGGGCTGGTGATCGGGCTGCTCGGGCCGCTCCGGCGCGGCGGCAGACTCGAGCACGTCGGCCGGTTCTCCCCAAAGGCGCTCGCCGATGCGCTCGCCCGGGGCGCGACGATGGTGTTCGGCGTCCCGACGATGTACAGCCGCATCGCCAAGGAGGCCGAAACCGACCCCGAGGTCGCGGGAGCGTTCGCAAAGGCCCGCCTGCTCGTGTCCGGCTCGGCTGCGCTCCCGACCACGGTCCACGACGCCATGAAGCGGCTTACCGGCCAGGAGATCCTCGAGCGCTACGGGCTGACCGAGACGCTCATGAACGCCGGCGTTCGACTCGGCGATCCGGTGATCCCGGGGCGAGTCGGCCCACCGCTGCCCGGGATCGACGTGAAGCTCGTAGCCGACGACGGCGGCACCATCGACGCCACCGACGACGAGACGATCGGCGAGGTCGCCGTCCGCGGCCCCAACCTTTTCAAGGGCTACCTCAACCGCCCGGACGCCACCGAGGAGGCGATGCGCGACGGCTGGTTCATGACCGGGGACATGGCCACCCGCAACGCGCAGGGCTCGCTCAAGCTCGTCGGGCGCAAGAGCACAGACCTGATCAAGTCGGGCGGGTACCGGATCGGCGCCGGCGAGATCGAGGGCGCGCTGCTCGAGCATCCCGCGGTCTCCGAGGCCGCCGTCACCGCCCGCCCCGACGAGGACCTCGGCGAGCGGATCGTCGCCTGGGTCGTGACCGAGCCGGACGCCACCACCACCGCCGACGAGCTCACAGACCACGTGGCGAGCCTGCTGACGAAGCACAAGCGCCCGCGCGAGGTGCACTTCATCGATGAGCTGCCCCGCAACGCCATGGGGAAGGTCATGAAGCGCGAGCTTGGGAAATAACTCGGAAATAGCCCGAGTTTCTTCCCAAATGCCGGCGGGGCGCCCTCAAACCCCAAAGAGGACGCCCCGCCTAAGCCGGAGACCCAATCACCGTCACAGCTGACCCGGACGGTCCCACGCCGGGAAATTCTGTGGAGGCTTGCAGTGGGAATTATCGGCCCGCCCGCGTCCGGTCGATATCGGGCCTAGACCCCATCTTGCTTCCGCCGCCGGGCACCGATACCGGCAGCGGGAGCCGCGAAATGATCATGAAATCGCGATCGCTGCTTGCCCAGATCCTGTCCGTGAACCTGCTGTTGATCGCGGGCACGTTCCTTGTGGCTTTGGTCGCGCTCGACGAGCGCGTGGGCAACGCCTTCCGCGGGCGGGAGATGGTCGTGCTCGGACTGGCAGCGGTCGCCACGCTGCTCGGCAACTGGCTGCTCCTGCGGCGACGTTTCATCCCGCTTGACCGTCTGATCTCCTCGATGGAGCAGGTCGACCTCGACACTCCCGATAAGGGGCTCCTGACCTGCGACCGGATCGACAGCGCGGAGGCCGTCCGCCTCGAGGCCGCGATCAACCGCATGCTCGCGAGGCTCGAGGGCGCGCGCCGCGCCGCCGGCCGCGCCGCGATTCAGGCCCAGGAGCGCGAGCGCCGGCGGATCGCGCAGGACCTCCACGACGAGGTCAACCAGGCGCTGACGGCGATCGCGCTGAGGCTCCAGGCCTCGATCGAGCACGCACCGCCCTCGCTCCAGAGAGAGCTGACCGAGACCAAGCGCCTCGCCGGCCAGGCGATGGAGGAGCTGCTGGCCCTCGCCCGCCAGCTCCGCCCGGCCGTCCTCGATGACCACGGGCTGCTTCCGGCGCTCCACAGCCAGGTGCGCGACTTCTCCGACCAGACAGGGATACGAGCCGCGTTCAACGTGCGCGGCCAGGCGCCGCGGCTCACGCCCGAGCAGCAGCTCGTCGTCTACCGCGTCACCCAGGAGGGGCTGTCCAACATCGCCCAGCATTCTGAGGCGCGGAAGGTGGACGTCGAGCTTTCATTTATCGGCCGCACGGTGCTCCGGATCACCGATGACGGCAAGGGTTTCGTGTCCAGCAGGGAAGGCGGGCTGGGACTGTCGGGCATGCGCGAGCGTGCGCTGCTCGTCGGGGGGCAACTGTCAATCTGGTCCGGCATGGGCCAAGGAACGCGCGTCGAGCTGACGCTCGCGTAGCAGTAGGAGAGGAGCACGGATGCGAATCTTGGTTGCGGACGATCACGGGATCGTCCGGTCGGGGATCAGGCTGTTACTGGAGCGCCAGCCCGGGATGGACGTGGTGGCGGAGGCGGCCGATGGGGTCGAGGCGGTCGAGCAGGCGCTGGCATCGCGCCCGGACCTGTGCATCCTCGATGTCGGCATGCCGCGGATGACCGGCCTGCAGGCCGCGCGCGAGATCCGCGCGCACCTCAAGGACGTCCGCGTCCTGATGCTGTCCATGCACGACGACGAGCACTACCTGTTCGAGGCGCTCAAGGCCGGTGCGTCCGGCTACGTGCTCAAGCGCGAGGCGGACCAGGACCTCGTTGGCGCCGTTCACGCTGTCGGCCGCGGCGAAGCATTCCTCACCAACGCCGCCGAGCGCTCGATCATCCGGCGCTGGATGGAAGGCGATGTCGACGGCCCCGCGATCTCGCTGACCCCGCGCGAGGAGGAGGTCGTGAAGCTGATTGCCGAGGCCTTCACCAACGCCCAGATCGCGGAGATCCTCCATCTGTCCGAGAAGACCGTCGAATCGCACCGCGCCAACGTGCTCCGAAAGCTCGGGATGCGCGACCGGGTCGAGCTCGTCCGCTACGCGATCCGCCGGGGTCTCGTCGAGGCGTAGCTAAATTTGGGGCCGCCTGCGGCGGCGTCCGTGGGGCCGTACGGCCGGGCATCCCTGCCCGGCCGGGGGATCGCGACCACGCCCGCCGGGCACGGACGCCCGGCGGAACGGCCCCATGGATGCCGCGCGCCAGCGCGGCCCCCTAGCATCGCCATCCGTGCGCGCCCCGGTCGACCACATCGCCGCACCCCCATTCCCGCCGCGGCTGGCGTGGATCAACGGACGCCCCGACGGGTTCCCGATGCTGCTCGAGTTCTGGGACTTCTGCCGCGTGCAGTCGCTGCGGACGCTCCCGTACATGCGCGCCTGGAGGGACCGCTACGGCGACCTGACGGTGGTCGGCGTCCACGCCGCCGGGTTCCCGCCGTCTCAGAACCCAGACGCCGTCCGTGACGCGGTGGCGCGCCTCGACCTCGGGTACCCGGTCGCGATCGACACCGATTTCGAGGTGTGGCAGCTCTACGGCAACCTCGGCTGGCCGGCGCGCTACCTGTTCGACGACCGGGGAATGCTGCTCCACTACCACTACGGCGAGGGTGGTTACGAGGAGACCGAGCTCGCGATCCAGGAGGTGCTCGGCGTCGAGGCGCCCGTGATCGCCCCCCTCCGTCCCGAGGAGGCGCCCGACGCGCGGCTCGAGCCCCAGACCGACGACGTCGAGGGGCCGTACTCGGGGCCGTACACCGCAGGGGGCGTGTGGGCGGTGTTCGGCGGCAGCGGGTCGGTTGAGGTCAACGGCCGCACGATCGAGGTCGACCACCCCGGCGCGTACGAGCTGATCGCGCACGACCGGAGCACGACCGGCGAGCTCTCGCTCGCGGTCGGCGCCGGCGTGACCTGCTACGCGGTGTCGTTCACGCCGGGTCTAACAGATTGACGAGCTCGGGTGGCCCGTCGTCGGCCACGATCGCGGCGAAACCGGGCCGATAGGGACTGCCCGTCGGATCGTCCCCGACGAACCGAGCCTCGTAGACCCAGCTCCCGATGTTGATGAGGCGCCCCCACTCGCTCCGGTCGTCTCCGGAGAGTGGCCCGGCGCGGTGGGTGTGGCCGAAGATCACGTGGGAGGCCGGCACACGCAGCCGGGTGACCACCTCGGTGAACCCGGCCAGCGCGCCGCGGCGGAGCGCGACCCCGGAGACGTCGGCCTTCAGAGGCCCGATCCCGGCGCGGTTGAGCCCGGCGACGGCCACCGCCAGGCCGACCGCCATCCCCCGGCTGCGGAGGTTGCGCCGGCCCCCGCCGTTCAGCGCCTGCCAAGCCGCGATCTGGAAGCTGCCGCCGCCCCCGATGTGCAGTCCGCCGCTCTGTGCGACCGTGTCGGCCCAGGCGTACATCGGAGCGAGCGCCGCCTCGTAGTCCTCGGCACGCGCCGGACCGCCGGCGGGCTCGCCGGCGACGCGGACCGTCACGCCGGCGCCGAGTCGCTCGAGGATCGGCACGGTGTTATGGCGGTCGCCGTAGTGGCCGTGGGTCGCATAGACCTCGTCGCGGAGCCACACCCCCGGGTATGCCACGCGGACCCGTGCCGGCGAAAGCGCGGCCACCAGCGCGCCGAGCGGCTCGCGCGAATCGGGGTCGACGGCGGATTCCAAGCCCAGCGGCACCGCCGGATCGCGGCGTTCGAGCCAGCCCCGCAGCAGCGCATGGTCGTGGTTGCCGGGCACGACGACTACCTCCCCGACGGCCCAGCCGAGTTCGCGCAGCACAGGCGCGGCGTGGGCGAGCGCGTCGCGGACCGGCGCGTGCCGCAGCTCGAGCGTGTCGCCGAGCAGGACAAGGCGGTCGAACTCGGAGAGGCGGGCCAGCAGCGCCGCTCGCTCGGACTCCCGGCGTAGCACGTCGGGCGCGCCGTTGGCGCCGAGGTGGAGGTCCGAGATGACGAGCGTGCGCAGCGGCTTACGCGGCGCCGGCCTGCCGGATCACCTTCGGGAGCATGAAGCGGACATCCTCCTGCACCACTTCGAGCTCCTGCACATCGGTGGTCCCGCGGACCCGGAAGGACTCGACCAATCGCTGGACCAGCGACTCCGGCGCGCTCGCCCCCGAGGTGATGCCGACCACGCGCTTGCCGTCGAGCCACGCCTCGCTGACCTCGGTCTCGTTGTCGATCAGGTGCGAGTCCGCGCCGTGCTCACGCGCGACCTCGACCAACCGGTTCGAGTTCGACGAGTTGCGCGAGCCGATCACGAGCACGAGATCGCATTGGACGGCCAGCTGCTTGACGGCCGCCTGGCGGTTGGTCGTGGCGTAGCAGATGTCGTCGGTCCGGGGCCCGACGATCGCGGGGAAGCGCTGGCGCAGGCGGTTGATGATCGAGCGGGTCTCGTCGACCGACAGCGTCGTCTGCGAGATGTAGGCGACCCGGCTCGGGTCGGGTACGTCGAGGCGGTCGACGTCCTCCTCGGACTCGACGAGCACGATGCTCTCGGGCGCCTCGCCCATCGTTCCCTCGACCTCCTCGTGGCCGGCGTGGCCGATCAGAACGATCGTGTAGCCGTCGGCCGCGAACTTCTTAGCCTCGACGTGGACCTTGGTCACGAGCGGGCAGGTGGCGTCGATCGTCTCGAGGTTGCGCTCGCGGGCGCCGGCGTGCACGGCCGGGGAGACCCCATGGGCCGAGAACACGACGGTGGCGCCCTCGGGCACCTCGGCCTCCGATTCGACGAAAACCGCGCCGCGCTCGCGCAGCTGCTCGACCACGAACTTGTTGTGGACGATCTCCTTGCGGACATAGACGGGCGCGCCGTACAGCTCCAGCGCGCGCTCGACTGTCTGTACGGCCCGATCGACGCCCGCGCAGTAACCGCGGGGCGCCGCGAGCAGGAGCTTCTCGGGCACCGACCCCATTGGCGGAGAGTGTAGGAGGGAAATGCGAACATACGGCGATGGCGCAGCGACACCTGGACCGCCTGAGCTCGATCGACGCCTCGTTCCTCCATCAGGAGGGGCCGGCATCGCACATGCACATCGGCGGCGTCCTGATCTTCCAGGGGCCGCCCCCGGATTTCGCCGATTTCGTCAACCACATCCGCAGTCGGCTGCATCTGGTCCCGCGGTATCGGCAGAAGCTGGCGACCCCGCCGTTCGAGACCGGCCGCCAGCTGTGGGTCGACGACCCCGACTTCAACATCGAGTACCACGTGCGCCACACCGCGTTGCCGGCGCCGGGCACCGAGGACCAACTGTTCCTGCTGGCCGCGCGGATCGCCTCCCAGCAGCTCGATCGGACCAAGCCGCTGTGGGAGAACTGGCTGGTCGAGGGGCTTGAGGGCGACCGGTGGGCGCTGATCTCGAAGACCCACCATTCGCTCGTAGACGGCGTGTCGGGCGTCGACCTCGCGACCGTGCTGCTCGATCTCGAGCCGACGCCACCCAAGCAGTCGCCGTCCGAGCTCGCGCCGTGGCAGCCCCACCGCGAGCCGTCCTCGGCCGAGCTCGTCGCCGCCGGCGTGCGCGGAATGATCGGCGCTGCCACCGGGATGGTGACGCGCGCGGCATCGGCGGCCACGCGTCCGGTCAGCTCGATGGGAAGGCTTCGGGACGCGGCCGAGGGCGTCGGCGAGATCGTCTGGGCCGGCCTGAATCCTGCCCCGGAGACGCCGTTGAACGTCGAGATCGGCCCCCACCGCCGCTACGCCGTCGTCCGCCACCAGCTCGCCGACTACAAGGCGGTCAAGAACGCCTTCGGCGGGACCGTCAACGACGTCGTGCTGACGGTCGTCTCGGGCGCGCTCGCGCGCTGGCTCGAGTCGCGGGGCGTCAGGACCGAGGGGCTCGAGATGCGTGCGCTCGTGCCGGTGTCGGTGCGAACCGACGCCCACAAGGACACGCTTGGGAACCAGCTCACGGCGATGCGCGGGCCGCTGCCCGTCTACATCCACGATCCGGTGTCGCGGCTGGCGTTCGTCCGCCGCGCGATGGACGGGCTCAAGGAGTCAAAGCAGGCTGTCGGTGCGGCGACGCTCGCGGCGGTCAACGACCTGGCGCCGCCGACGATCCTCGCCGAGGCCTCGCGGCTGAACTTCTCGACCCGGCTGTTCAACCTGCTCGTCACCAACATTCCCGGCCCGCAGATTCCCTTGTATGTCCTCGGGCGCCAGCTCGAGGACCTGTTCCCGCTCGCGTTCTTGCCCAAGAACCATGCGCTGGCGGTGGCGATCATGTCGTACAACGGCGGCCTCGACTACGGCCTGCTCGGCGACTACGACGCGCTGCCGGACATCGACGTGATCGCTGACGGGATCGCCGCCTCGCTGCAGGAGCTGCTCGACGCCGCCCACGCCCGGTCGAGCACCGCCACCACCAACGCCGGCGAGAAGGCTCCAGGCGGGGGCGACGGCGGCGAGAAGAGGCGCAACGGCGGGCCGACGCAGATCCTGCCGACCGCGGGCCCACGCTCCAGGCAAGGCCCGGCGGCGGACATGCGAGCGAAGCGGGCCAAGCGATCCGGACGTCCGCCCAGCGAACCCTCGAGTTGATGTGCGGCTTGCCGTTTCACCTGCAAAGGGCTACGGTTTCGAGCATATGGACGATCTGATCGCCCCCGACGAGACCGCGTACCGGCTGGACCTCACCGCCGCCCAGCTGAAGATCGTCCACACCGCGCTCAAAGCCCTGTACGACGACCTCGGTCACGAAGAGCACGACGTAAAACAGGTCGTCTCGGCCGTGCTCGACAAGCTGCCAGGCGAGCACGAGATCCGCGCGATCGATCTCGACCGCGAGCTCCGCGGCACCGGCCCGGCCTGAGGCGCGTCAGCATCAGAAGCCGAGGGCGAACTTCGCGTCTTCGCTCATCCGCTCGGGCGTCCACGGTGGCGAGAACGTCATCGTGGGCTGGACCTCTTCGACGCCTTCGAGCTCCATCACGAACTCCTCGATCTGCTCGGACACCTGGGGTCCGATCGGGCAGCCGGGGCTGGTCAGCGTGTAGGTCACGCGCACGGTCGGTCCTTCGATCTCGACGTCGTAGATCAGCCCGAGCTCGACGAAATCGAGCCCCAGCTCGGGATCGATTACGTCGCGGAGGACGTCGGTCACGTCTTCGACAGTTGCCATCGGGTGACCAGTTTAGGAGGTGGCGAGGATTGGCCCTTGCGGACAGTGCACCATTTTGTATAAGTTTTGCGCATCGTCGACTTCGATGAACACTCGGCAACTCTGCGTGTTTGCGGAGACGAGGACCGGTCAACGCAGGGCGGCCGGCGACAGGCGATGGCCCGGGCGCTGCGCTCGCAAACGAATGTCACCGTCGACCTGACCGACCTTTCGTTCGCCGATTCGTCGGTGATGCTCGACCTCGCTGTCCTGGCTCGGCGGCTACGGGCCAAGGGGCGGGAGATCCTCGTGCGGGGCGCCCAGCCCCAGGTCATGATGCTGATCAAGCATGTCGGCCTTCACCGGCTGCCCGCGGTCAGATTCGAAGGCATCTCGCCGGCGTTCGCCTAAGTGCGTTCTACCCCGGGACGACCTCGGGTGCGCCGTTGTGCTCGCGCGCGGGCGCTGTCGGCACGGCCGGCTCGCGCAGCAACTCGGCAACCTCTGAGCCCTCCTCGCCGAACCGCGGGAAGCGCTTGGCCTCGGTTTCGCCGATCGCTACGAGCTGCTCTCCGACCGCGCGCATGTCCTCGACCAGGCGACGGCGCTCGCGCCAGATGGTCTCGGCGCTCCGGGCCAGCTCGCGGGCGCGCAGCTCGGCCGACTCGCGCATCTCCTCGGCCTCCCGGCGCGCGGCGGCGAGCGTCTCGTCGGCCTCACGTTCGGTGGTGGCGCGCAGCTGCTTGGTCTCGCGGACGGCTTTCTCGCGGAGCTCGGCGACCTCGCGGTCGGCGGTCGCCCGCTGCTCGGCGACCTCGCGGTCGGCGGTCTCCCGCAAGTCGGTGACCTCGTGATCCGCGGTCTCCCGCAGCTCGCCCGTCTCGCGCATCGCCGACTCGCGAATCTCGGCCGCCTCCTGCTTGGCCGCGTCCCGCGTCTCGGCGGCGCGACGCAGCGCCGACTCGTGCAACTCCTGCGCCTCGGTCTCCGCCTGCTGGAGCCGGTCGTCGGCCTTGGAACGCGAGCGGGCGGTGATCTCGTCGGCGGTCTGGTGGGCGCGCTGGAGGATGTCGCGCGTCTCCTCGCTGACCTCGTCGAGGGCGTGCCGGACCGCCGCCTCGGGCGACGAGGACATCTCGAGCTCCGTGATCAGCCGGCTCATGCGCTCGACATAGCGGTCGACGGCCGTCCGGTCGTATCCGCGAAGCGCCGCCGGGAACTCGACCGAGCGCGCGTCCTTGAGGATCCGGTCGCGGTCGGCCGCGGACAGAACCCGACTCGAGCCGAACCGCCGCCCCTGGCGCTCCTCGTCCCGGGAGTGCGAACCGACGAGCTCGGCCGCCTGGCTCTCGACCTCGGCCGAGATCTCCGGTTCATTCTTCCCGTTCCCGGTCCCCATGTCGGCGGGCGTCATGAGCAAACGCTCCCTTCCTCGCTTGGCAGTCGGGGCGTCGGGTGGCAGGTCACACGCGCCCCCTCAGCATCAAGCTACCTCCCCGGTCAAGGGTGGTCCAGGGTTGAGGAGGATTGGGGAGAAGCTAGCCTTTACACATGATCTTTCTGCTTGTTTTCGTTGTGTGGGTGGTCGCGGAAGTGTTTGTCGCGATCCAGGTTGCCCACGCGATCGGGGCGCTCGCGACAGTGCTGCTCCTCGTGCTGAGCTGGCCGCTCGGATGGTGGGCGTTGCGTGCCCAGGGTCGCGCCGCGTGGCGCCGGCTCGGGGCCGCCGTTTCGGCCGGGCGCTCCCCGGGCCGCGAGGTGCTCGACGGCGCGCTCGTACTGCTCGGAGGCCTGCTGCTGATCGTGCCGGGGTTCATCTCCGACGCGCTCGGCTTGCTCGCGCTGCTCCCACCGACGCGCGCGGTGATGCGCCGCGGACTCGCCCGCAACCTGCAGAGTCGGCTGGTCGTCCAGGCGACCCAGTTCACCGGCGCCTCGCGGCCATACGATGTCGACTCGACCGCCACCGACGTCGATCAGCCACAGCTGCATTCATGACCCCCCCGCCATCTGCCCTCCGGACGCTCGCGTTCGGCGACCTCGAGCGCGGATTCTGGGGCGCGGCGTTCCTCCCGGCGACCAGCGCCTCAGCTTTGGTCGCGCTTGGCGGCGAAAGCGAAGGGGCCGTCGTTTCCGGCGCTCGTCTGTCTGCAGACGGG
>Ga0335077_10003612_pt1 | contig 18757 bp, 17 predicted proteins | sample Lox_Sample_31_FD_207151 | JGI IMG/M metagenome (GOLD analysis project Ga0335077, IMG submission 207151) | Soil microbial communities from Loxahatchee National Wildlife Refuge, Florida, United States - Lox_Sample_3.1 | ecosystem: Environmental > Terrestrial > Soil > Wetlands | place: USA... | reverse complement strand
GAAGGCGTGGCCGGGGCACGCACCGATGCCATTGCGCGCTTCGCCGGTGTTAACAAGGCATTGCTCTATTACTACTTCAAGGACAAAGAGGCACTGTACGAGGCTGTGCTTGACGAGGTTTTTGGTGGCGTGCGAGCAGCTATTCACAACGCACTCTCACAGAAAATTTCCCCTCGCGAAAGGCTGAAAGCTTACGTGCGCGCGCATTTCGATTACATCGCTTCGAATCCGCTGTACCCGCGTCTGGTGCAGGCGGAATTTCTCCGCGCCGGCAACGACAGCACAAGGGTTCAGCGGGTGTCGAAAAACTATTTTTGGCCGACCTTCGCCGATCTTGCCGCCCTCCTCAGCGAAGGCATGAAGACCGGCGATTTCCGCTCCGTGGATCCCATGCAGTTCGTTCCCTCTATGATCGCTGTGATCGTGTTTTATTTCACGGCCGCGCCGATCATGAAAGTAATGACCAATTCTGATCCGTTTGCTCCGGAACGCCTGGCCGAACGCCGAGCAGCGGCGGAAGATTTCATCTCAGCCGCGCTGTTTACCCCCTCACTGGCTTTCAGTACGCCCACAGCGGTTGCACATAGCGCAACTCGCAAGAAGGAGAACGCACGTGAGCGCACGAAATAAATTTCTCATTATCCTCACGGTGATATTTGCCGGAGCGCTGCTCTTCTACTTTCTCTCGACTCCGCACGAATCCGGGCTTGACCTAGTCGGTATTGTCGACGCTAATGAGGTCGTCGTAAGCCCGCAGATCGACGGCCGCATGACACGCCTTTTAGTCGATGAAGGCAGCAGAGTCGTGAAAGGCGATCTCATCGCGGTGCTCGATTCTTCCGAACTCGAGGCGCAGGCGCGCGCCGCCGCTGCCACTATCGACAGCCTGCGTTCGCAAGTTGCGGCTACTCAGGCAACCAGCGTGGCGACCAGGGGATCGACAACCAGCAACGTCTCCAATGCAGAGGCCAAGCTTGCCTCGATGCAAGCACAACTCGTCGAAGCGGAAGCCACTCTGCAACGGGTTGAAAGCGATAGCCGCCGCATGATTGAACTTGCCAAGCAGGGCGTGGAATCCGAGCAGAACCAAGTGCAGGCGGAGGCCAATTTGAAGGCGCAGCAGGCTGTGGTCTCCTCTCTACGCCAGCAGGTCACCGCCGCGCAGGCGGACCTAGATTCGGCGGTCGCGAATACAAATCAGGCCCGCGCCGCCCAGAGCACGGTCGCATCCACGCGCGCGCAACTCTTAAATGCAGAAGCACAACTGAAACAAGCCGAAGTGCGGCTCGGTTATACGAAAATTTACGCGCCCGTTTCTGGCACGGTATCCGTCCGAGCCGCGCTGCAGGGCGAGTATCTGAATCCCGGGCAGCCAATCGTGGTCATCACGGATTTGAGTGACACCTGGGTCCGCGCCGCAATTCCTGAAACCGAGTCCGACCACATCGATCTTGGCGAGAACCTTCGAATCAAATTGCCGGGAGGATCCATAAGCTCCGGCAAAGTATTTTTTAAAGCGCCGGAGGCAGACTTCGCTACGCAGCGCGACGTCAGCCGCCGCAAGCGCGACATCAGAACCATTGTCCTAAAGGTTCGCCTGGAGAACCCCAATTACGCTTACGTGCCCGGTATGACCGCCGATGTGCTGGTCTCTAAGGCGCAGTTGCGCGGCACGGCTGCCACGAGCAGCGCCGAAGCTGTTGGAGTGCAGCCATGAGGAGTTCCGCGGGAAACGGTCTGCAAACCGGAAATGGCCGGAGCAACGGCGTATCCGCTGCGCAGAACGCGATTGAGGTCGACCACATCGTAAAAAAGTACGGCGAGTTCACCGCCGTTGACGACGTTTCTTTTTTCGTAAAGCAGGGCGAAATTTTTGGTCTTCTTGGCCCAAACGGAGCGGGAAAATCCACGCTTATCCGCATGATGACGACGCTGATTCCAATTACTGCCGGCCATGCCTATATCGCGGGACACAATGTGCAAAGCGACCCCGACGGCGTCCGGCACGTGATTGGCGTGATTCCGCAGGCGTTGACCAGTGATATCGATCTCACGGTCGAAGAGAACTTGAGCATTTACGCCAAGCTCTACGATGTTCCGGCAGCGAAGCGCAAGCACAACATCGATGAACTGCTCGAACTGGTCGACTTGACCAAATGGCGAGACGCGCAGACGAAAACGCTTTCCGGTGGAATGCGCCGGCGACTCGAAATTGCGCGCGGCCTTGTGCACAGCCCAAGCATTTTCTTCTTGGATGAGCCCACCACCGGGCTCGATCCCGTCTCCCGCGTTGCCGTTTGGGAGATGCTGATGAACATCAAGAACCAGCGCCAGCTCACGATTCTCATCACCACGCATTACATGGACGAAGCCGACCGGCTTTGCGATCGAATTGCGATCGTCGACCACGGCAAACTCGTCGCGCTGGATACCCCACCGGCGCTGAAGGCTAGCGTGCCGGGATCAAACGTGATCGAAGCGCAGTTTGAAAATGCGCCCGCTGATTGGGAACAGAAACTGCATGGGCTTGATGACGTCACCTCGGTGCAGCATGAAGGCGCCGGGATGTATCGAATTCTGACCGGCAACGGCTCCCGCACTACAACCGAACTTGTGGAAACGGCGGTACAAGCCGGAGTCGCAGTGAAGTCGCTCTCCGTGCAAAACACAACTCTGGATGATGTCTTTGTCCACTACACCGGGCGGCAGTTGCGCGACGAACTGGTGAAGTCCTATTCGTTCGTCATGCCGCCACGTCCGGGAATGCAGCCATGAACCGGATGATGGCAATTGTTGAACGCGAAATGCGCAAATTCTTTCGTTCACCGGCGTTGATGCTGGTTGCGATGGTCTTCCCTCTTGTGCAACTGATTGTTCTTGGCAATGCCTTCGGCGGGAAGATTCGCGACGCCAAGCTGGGCCTGGTCGATGAAGATGGCGGCGTGCAGGCGCTGAAGATTCGCGAAGCATTCGAATCGGTGCGCGCGAATCTGCGGACGTTCGAGCCGGTCTACTACAACAATGAAAAGCAGGCTGTCGAAGACATTCGCAACGGCAAGATTCAGGGTGCAGTTATTATCCCGCCGCAATATTCGCGGCACGTGTACCAGCAGAACCAACCGCGCATCGCGCTCGTGGTCGATAACAGCGACAACTTCATGAGTTCCACGCTCGAAGATGAGATGAACAGCATTGTTACCGCGCTGAACAATCCCGCGGTTGAACCCCGGGTGTTGCAACAGACGGTTTTGCAGATTGTTGAGCTTTATCCGTATATCGAGTACATGAAGTTTCTGCTGCCCGGGTCGATCGCACTCGCGATGTACGTCTCCGTCATGATCGGCGGCGGCATGCTCTACATCGACGACAAAGCCCGCGGGGTCCACGAAGGTTATCTGGTCACGCCAATCACCAAAGCGGAACTGGTGCTCGGACTCAACGCCGCCGGTGCGATTAAGGCCGTGATGACGGGGCTGGTAATCAGCTTTATCGGCTCATTGCTGGCCGGCGTAGGATCGATCTTCCGGCCGGAAACCATCCTTGGGCTTATGGTGATGATTCTGCTGACCTCGGTGGCATTTAACACCATGATGTTTCTGCTGATGGTGCGCGTGGAAGATCCGCTGGTGCCGCGCGCAATGTTCGGAATTCTGAACACGCTTTTATTTTTCCCAAGCGGAGCGGTCTATCCCATTCAGGCTTTCCCGGGCTGGCTGCGGGCCATTGCCAGCGTAGATCCGTTCACGTTCGCGGTACATGGATTCACGTCACTCCTGCTCAAGGAAACCGGGTTTACCGCCATCTGGCCCGACGTGGTTTATCTTTCGGTTTTCGCCATCCTGACGTTTTCAATTGCCGTGCCGTTGTTTAAGCGGAGTTTGTAGGCAAGTGGAGTCCTCGGTGGTTAGCGTGCGGCCTTCCGCGAGTCGGTCTTACGGACCACTAGCCACTGATCACTAGCCACTGACCACTGCTTTTCCATTATTCTTAGAACATGACGCTCATGGATGCGCAGACGTACGACGAGGCGCGCGCCCGCCGTCGCAGAAATCTGATCATTGTTCTGATCATTCTTACGATCATTCTGGCTTGGGTGGCCTATCACATGCGTGACTATCCGGAGCGTCACGCCGCAAACAAGTTTTTTTCCGCCCTGCGGAACCACAACATTGAAGGCGCCTATGCCGTCTGGTTTCGCGATCCTAATTGGAAGCAGCACCCCGACAAATACTCCAACTACGCCTACGGCGATTTCTATCAGGACTGGGGGCCGGCGAGCGAGTGGGGACCAATCAACTCCTACTCAATCGATTGTTCGTATGCGACAGGAAATGGCGTGATCGTGCAGGCCACGGTGAATCACCGCGCCGAGCACGCGTATTTGTGGGTCGACAAATCCGACCACACCCTGCACATTCCTCCCAACGAGATTGACTGCGGAAACTGGTGGGGCTGGGTCACAGAATAACTTCTCTGTGAATGCCTTTGTATAACCCTGTGTTCCGCGGTTTGCTTTCAGAAGTGTTTCACAACTTCCGCAGGCACTTGCGGCAGCGCGCGGGCCACATACTCGGAGAGAATCTCTCCATGATCAAAGTTCTCCCCTGAGATTGCCACGAGCATTGCGCGCGGTGCAGAACCATACAACTTTTCACTCAGTCCGAGAAGAGCGCTTGGTGTCAGATGGTGAGAAAAGCTAAACTCTTCGCGCTTTGGTGAGATGCCTTCGCATCTGACCTGTCCAGGATTCCCCGTGTCCTCAGCATCAATGAACACAACAACCTGGGCATGGCTCATATCCTCTGCCAATTCAGGCATTAACTGGTGAACACAAATGAGTTTCGTCGAACTGGGCAACTGTTGCTGAAGAATCTCGGCTGCGCGCCATGCTGCGCCATCATCGCTGCGCAAGGGATTGCCGCAAGCTATCACCAGAACACGCTGCTCGTTGGAAGTATTCATCATCGCGCCACTTCGTCGAGCACAGTTCCGTCAGCGCTGAGCAGCTGAACTTTGAGCGTCATTTGCCCGGCGGCATGAGTTGAGCAACTCAGGCAGGGATCATAGGTACGAATCACCGCTTCCACGCGATTCAGCATTCCTCGCGTTAACTTTTCCCCACGGACATAATGCTGCGCAACCTGCAACACGCTGCGGTTCATGGCGAGATTATTTTGCCCTGTGGCAATAATGAGATTCGCCCACCGAATCAGTCCCTGTTCATCAATTTTGTAATGATGAAAAAGCGTGCCGCGCGGCGCTTCGGCAGCGCCCACTCCTTCGAGCGCATTCGGCTTGGCAAAGGCGCGGACGTGAGGCGAAAGAATTTCCGGATCGTTCAGCAACAACTCCAGCCGCTCGATGCAATACAGAATTTCTATTAACCGCGCATGGTGGTAATGAAACGAACTCAGCACCGCCGTGCGCTGCAGTTCATGAAATTCCGCCAACTCCTGATCGGCGCGTGGCGTGCCGCAGCGGTCAGAAACATTCATGCGGGCGAGCGGGCCAACGCGATAAATCCCCTCAGGAAATCCCTTCGGCTTGTAATACGCAGACTTGAGGTAGCTCCAGGGCTCGACCTTCTCGCCAAGAAAATCGAAATAGCGTTGTGGGTCGAGATCTTCCGCAACAATGTGGCCCGTCGCATCAACAATACGAATTTTCCCATCGTAAAAAGTCAGGCCGCCGTCGTCTTTCACGATTCCCATGAATAAGGAGGGGAAATTTCCGAATGATGCGATCTCTTCGCGGAAGCGCTCCATGGTTCCTTTCAGCCAGATAAGACTGCGCACAGCAATTGCCAACGCTTCAGGAATCGTCTTGAGAATCGCATCGCGGTCTTCCTGGTTGAGAGGATCGCTGACGCCGCCGGGCACCACCCACGCGGGATGAATGCGCTTGCCGCCCAGGCGCTCAATGATCCGTTGGCCGAATTTGCGCAGTGCAATGCCGTCGCGCGCGAGCGCGGGATCCTTTTCGAGCACGCCGAACAAGTTGCTCTTGTCCGGGTCGGCATCCATGCCGAGCAAAAGGTCAGGCGAGGAAAGATGAAACAGGCTGAGCGCGTGCGACTGCACCACCTGGGCCAGTCCAAAGATGCGACGTAGTTTTTCGGCTGTGGGCGGAATCTTCACCGCGAGCAGCGCATCGCAAGCCTTCGCGGATGCAATCAGATGGCTGACGGGGCAGATTCCGCAGATCCGAGCCATTAATGACGGCATCTCCGAGAATGGCCGGCCTTCGCAGAACTTTTCAAAGCCGCGAAATTGCGTGACGTGAAAATGCGCGTCTTCGACGCGGCCGTGTTCATCGAGGTGAATCGTGATCTTCGAGTGGCCCTCGATGCGGGTCACGGGATCGATCACAATTGTTTTTCGCTCGGGCAAAGTTTCTCCTAGGCTCCAAATCTCGTTCTCGAACTCAGCTCCGGCTGCCTGCCTTCGAGCAGCTCGCTCACGGTGTAATAAATCGTGTCAGCCGAAGGAGGGCATCCGGGGACGTAAACATCGACCGCAACTACCTCATGGACGGGCCTCGCGTGCGGCAACAGCCGCGGAATCACCTCGTTCGGCGTTCCGGGATTCAGCGTTGCCGTTTCCTTATAAGCGCGGTCGTACACCGATTGCACGGGGAATGGATTTCGCATGCCAGGCACATTAGCGGTTACGGCGCAATCGCCGAGCGAAACCAGAATCTTCGTGTGCTGCCGAATCGCCTGAACCTTGTGCAGGTCTTCCTCGCTGCTCACCGCGCCTTCGACCAGCGTGATATCCACGTCCGGCGGAAATTCCTTATTATCCACGAGCGGGCTATACACGAGATCAACCTTCCCGGCCAACTCGATCAAGCGCTCATCCATATCGAGAAAAGACATATGGCACCCCGAGCAGCCGTCCAGCCAGACGGTTGCAAGCTTCTTCTTGCTCATTCGTGCTCCTTGCGCATGAGTGTGAGGTAGGGCAGGAATTGGCGGCGCTTTTCCATCTCGGCAACGGAGCGGCCTTTTTCGAAGAGCGCGCCTGTCGGGCAGACCTGCACGCACTTGCCGCAACCGGTGCAGGTTTCAGACGATCCCCAGGGCTGGTTCAAATCCGTGACCACCTGCGAATTGATGCCGCGGCCCATGACGTCCCAGGTATGCGCACCCTCAATTTCGTCGCATACGCGAACACAGCGCGTGCACAGGATGCAGCGATTGTGATCGATCACAAATCGGTCGTGCGAGGCGTCGACATTTTCTTTCGGATACCGGTATGGAAAATGAATGTGCGTAAGCCCCAACCGTTGCGCCATGAACTGCAATTCGCAGTGGCCGTTCGAGACGCAAACGGAGCAGATATGATTACCTTCGCTGAACAGGAGCTCGACGATCATGCGCCGGTAGTTCTGCAGGTGGTCGGAGCTGGTGGTGACCTCCATGCCTTCTTCCACGCGCGTCACGCACGCAGGCAGAAGCTTGTTCGATCCTTTCACCTCCACCAGGCACAGCCGGCATGCCCCGACATCTGACAGGCCTTCCAACTCGCACATGCGGGGAATAAAAATCTTGTTCTGGCGGGCGACATCGAGAATCGTCTCGTCCGGCGCCGCGCTGAAATCGCGTCCATCGATTTTGAAAGTTTTAACGTCGGTTGCCGGATTCATGCGCCAGCTCCTTGCGCTTTCGGTCCGCAAACTCCGGCCGGGCATTTGCGATTTTCGATGTGCTCCTTGTATTCCTCGGCAAAAGATTTCAGCGTACTGACGACTGGATTCGGCGCCGACTGCCCAAGCCCGCACAGGCTGGTGTTTTTGAGCAGATCGCAAAGTTCTTCGAGCATTTTCAGGTCCTGCGGCGTTGCAGTCATGTTCGTAATAGCGCTCAGGATGCGGTGCATCTGATACGTGCCTACGCGGCACGGAATGCATTTGCCACAGGATTCCGTCATGCAGAAATCCATGAAGTACTTGGCAACATCGACCATGCAAGAGCTTTCGTCCATCACGATCATCCCGCCGGAACCCATGATCGATCCTGCCTTGGCCAGCGATTCATACTCGACCGGCATGTCGAGCGTTTCGACGGGCAAACATCCGCCAGACGGGCCTCCAGTTTGCACCGCTTTGAATTTCCTGCCCTCGGGAATGCCGCCACCGATTTCGAACACCATTTCGCGTAGAGTAATTCCCATCGGCACTTCGACCAACCCCGTGTTCTGCACGCGTCCGGCGAGGGCGAAGACCTTTGTTCCCTTGCTTTTTTCCGTCCCGATCGACGCATACCACTCGCCGCCATTGCGGATAATTGGCGGCACGTTGGCATAAGTTTCGACGTTGTTGATCAGCGTTGGCTCTCCCAACAGACCTTCCATTGCGGGATACGGCGGACGAGGACGCGGTGTGCCACGTTTGCCTTCGATCGATGCAATGAGCGCGGTCTCTTCGCCGCACACGAATGCGCCGGCGCCAAGCCGCAAATCAATTCGCAAGCTGAATTGCGTTCCGCAGATATTTGCACCGAGCAGGCCCAGGCGCTCGGCCTGGCGAATTGCGGTTTTCAGCCGCTTGATCGCCAGTGGATATTCGGCGCGCACATAGATGTATCCTTCCGAAGCGCCGACTGCATACGCTGCAATCAGCATGCCTTCAAGCACACGATGGGGATCGCTCTCAAGCACGCTGCGGTCCATGAACGCGCCCGGATCACCTTCATCGGCATTGCAGATGACGAACTTCTGCTTGCCAACTGCTTTCGCCACGGTGCTCCATTTCAGACCTGTGGGGTATCCGGCGCCGCCGCGCCCGCGCAAACCGCTGGTCATGACTTCGCTGATGACCTGCTGAGGCCTCATTTCGGTGAGGACTTTGATCAGCGCGCTGTAGCCGTCGCGGGCGATGTATTCTTCGATCCGCTCGGGATCAATCACACCCGAATTCTCCAGCACGATTTTTTTCTGCCGCTCGAAAAATGGGACATTGGTCGGGCAATCCAGCCGGTCCAATGGCTTGCCATCAAGGCTGGCGAGCACTTCGGGAGCGTCCGCAGCAGAAACGCGTTTGTACATCTGTCGATTGCTGGTAGAAACCAACGGCCCCTCGGCGCACAATCCCATGCAGCCGACACCTTTTACCTGGCAATCGCCCAAACCTCGACTCGTGATTTCTTCCGCGAGCGCGTTTTTTACCGCATCGCTCTGGCAGGAGAGGCAGCCCGCCGCCATGCACACCCTGACCTGCCGGGTGAAGTTGCCCTGGGCTTCACGTTCCCTTTCCGCTATTTGTTCGAGTTCTTCAGGCGTCATGGTAGGCCCACTTTGCAAGATGTGCTCGCAGAGACTGCGTATCCACTTTGCCCGCGACTTCCTGGTCGTAAACCACGGCCGGCGCCAAACCACACGAGCCGAGGCAACGCGCGGTTAAAAGTGAAACCTGTCCATCGGCGGTCGTCTCGCCGGGCTCCACGTTGTACTCGTGCTCGACTGTATCGAGCAATTGTTGCGCGCCCTTGATATAGCACGCCGTTCCAAGGCAAATGACGCACGTGTGCCGGCCGGCGGGTTTTAGTGTGAAGAAATGATAAAACGTCGCCACGCCAAAAGCCCTGCTCAAAGGTACCCGCAGAGACATAGCAACATACCGAAGGGCTTCCTCGTCCAGATAACCGAACGCTTCCTGCACCGTGTGCAGAGTCTCGATCAGGCTGCGCGAGTGCTGTCCCGTGCGCCGCATCGTGGCATCCACCAGTTTCCAGCGTTTGTCCTGGCTTGGCGGAGCCGGCTTCGCGATGTGGGTAGCCATTGTATCCCCTTGAGTTTGATCGGTTAAGTATCCGCGAAGCTTTAGATTACGGCGTCCTGCGGGAGTGCCCTGTGATTCTAATCACAGAAACCCGTGACAATGTACACCGCGTTCAGTTTATGCGCATACGAGACTTGATATGCAAGTGGAGGTGAGCCGTGGCAACCCTTGAACAAAAAGTCGAAAGCGCGGTTGCGATTAAGAACATATTGTTCGCGACCGATTTCTCCGCAGTTTCTGAATCGGCCCTGCCTTATGTGGCAGCGCTGGGCGTGCGTTATGGCAGCACCGTGCATGTGGCCAACGTGCTTCCCGATGCGGTGCTGCTGCGACCCGGTGCACCCGACCCAGCGGTTATGGGGCAAATTTACGAGGAGGCTCACAGCGTAGCTCAGGAAAAAATGCAGCACCTGGTGAAACGGCTTAAAGGCTTCCCGTGCAAGACGTACTTGCGCCACGGTGGGGTTTACGAAGTGATCTCGGCCATAATTCGCGAGCAGGATGTCGACCTGCTGGTGCTGGGCACACACGGTCGAACCGGCCTGGGTAAACTGATCATGGGATCGGTTGCTGAAGAGCTCTTCCGGCAGGCTCCCTGTCCGGTCCTGACGGTTGGCCCGCGAGTTCCGGTAACGGAGAAGGTGCTGGAATCGCGGCACCATCGCGATCTGCCCCCGCCGCAGATCAAACTCCACGAGATCCTTTACGCCACAGACCTTGAGCCCGATGCAGCGCAGGGCGCCTTTTATGCAACTTCGCTGGCCCGCGAATTTCAAGCCCATTTAACTCTCATGCACGTGATTGACGGATATGGCAAGGACCTGCATGACCATCCTGGCCCAATCGATAAAACGCTGCGCAGGTTGGAGGAACTTGTGCCCGACCGCAGCGGCCTGCGCTACGAACCCGAGTTTGTAGCACAGTTCGGCATGCCTTCAGAATTGATCCTCCAGACGGCGGGCGAATATGCAGCAGACCTGATTGTACTGGGTGTGAGGCCAGCCCCCGGACACCTCGGCGCGGCCACCCACTTCAGCGGCTCGACCGCTCACAAGGTGGTTGTGGGCGCGAACTGCCCAGTGCTAACGGTTCGCAGCTAAGAGTAAACTGCCCCACCTCTCGCGTGACGCGGGAGTGGGGCATTGTTTTTGGACGACTTTATTTGGGGTTTACGCCGCGGCCTTTTCTGCAAACTGCTCCGCAGCTCTTCTCTGCACCGCAAGTTCACGTTTTAGCGTATGCACGAGTGAGAGCGGAATCCGCACTCGCTTTTTCGTTCCGGATCTGCGGTTGATCGCTTCAACTGCGAATCCATCTCCATCGGGAACAGGATTAGAAATAAGAGCAAGTTCCTCCCCATAGAGTCTGATGTGCCGTTTATCGGCAAAACCAAACTTCGTTAACCGTTCACACACAAATTTCACTTCGATAACATTGCTCACAACTACCTCTCAGTCCACATACTGTTTAGTTCGAGCCGGCCTTCGGTGATATGAAAGATTGCTCAGCATCGTAGGACTGCGGACGCTGCAGCCATTTGGTTTTCTCACAGTATTCATAGAGTTCGTTTCGGAATTTGGGATCGGCGATCTCGATGAGCGCTTTCGCTCGCTCACGAATGGATTTGCCATGCAGATAAGCGACTCCGTGCTCAGTAACGACATAGCGGACCAAGCCGCGCGAGGTGACCACCCCGGCGCCGGAACTTAGCGTGGGGACGATCCGCGAGATCGTCTCGTCCTTTGCCGTCGAGGAGATCGCAATGATCGCCTTGCCGCCCTTCGAACGCGATGCTCCTCGCAGGAAGTCCACTTGTCCGCCGATACCGCTGTAGAACTGGTTACCGATGGAATCTGAACAGACCTGCCCCGTGAGGTCCACCTGCAGCGCCGAGTTGATCGCGATCATGTTGTCATTGCGGGCGATCAAGCCAGGATCATTGGTATAAGCGGTCGGGTGAAATTCGAAAATCGGATTATTGTCGACAAACTCAAACATTTTTTTTGTGCCGAGCGCAAAGCCGGAGATGATCTTGCGCGGCTTGAAATTTTTGCGCGCGCCTGTGATCACACCCGCCTCGATAAGCGGAATTATGCCTTCCGTCACCAGTTCACTGTGCACTCCCAGGTCCCTGCGGTCCATCAGGAACGGCAGAACTGCGTCCGGAATTCCGCCAATGCCGGTCTGTAACACCGCCCCATCTTCAATGAGCCCCGCTACGTGGCGCGCGATTGCGACATGCATGTTCGTGACGACTGGCTTCTTTAGTTCGCATAGCGGCCGGGACGATTCCACCACCGCATCTATGTCACTCACATGTATGAAACTATCGCCGTAAGTTCGCGGCATATAGTTATTGATTTGCGCGACCACATAGCGGGCACACTTGGCGGCAGTAAGCGTGGTGTCGACGCCTACCCCAAAACTGCAAAATCCGTGGGAGTCTGGCGGCGAAACTTCGATCAGGGCAACATCAATCGGCATGGCCCCGCTCTCAAATAACCCTTCAATTTCGCTGAGGTAAACCGGCGTGTAATCGGCGCGGCCATCGTTGATGGCTTCGCGCACGTTGGGTCCGATGAACATGGCATTATGGCGGAAATGCCCGGCCATATCCGGCGCAACGTAGGGAGCCATGCCCATGGTCATCATGTGGACGATTTCCACATTGCGCACGTAAGGCGCGCGGCGCATCAGCGCTTCGACCAGCGTCTCCGGCTCGGCACAACCCGGCTGAATGTAAACCCGCATGTTCGATTCAACCAAGCGCAGGGCCTCATCCGCAGTACGAAGCTTTCGTGAATAATCTGCTTCCCACGACATATTTTCCCCTCAGGCAGTGGCCTTTGCCGTTTCTAGTTGCGACTCGGCGCGGGCTTTTTCGTATCCAACCGCTGCATAGTAAATTGCTCGATCAAAGAAGTTGTCCAGCAGTTGCAACAGTTCGAGCTCGCCAAAAGCTTCGACCGGGCGGTCCATTTCCGACTGGCGCTTAAGAAAGGTCCATAGATTGTCTTTCGTCAGCACAATGGCCCACGCGACCTGGCTAAAGGGCACGCCCTGCTGCCCACGTTTCGCTCCGATCTGGATGTACCTGTGTTCAAGATCCAGCTCGTCTTTGGTCATGAGCCACTCGCCTAAGTGGCTGTAAATTTCATGCACCCGCTCCCGCAATTCTTCTTTGGGGACCCGGGAGTACTCTGGCGTAGCTTCGGAATTGTGGACTCGATCAAGAAGACAGGAAGCGAGCTCATTGGAGTGAGTTTCGATGAGGCGGACGAGGCGGTAGAGGGTCATCATGGTAATCTCCTCGGTTTCTTGCTTTAAGTTTCAATGTCAGGTTCTTTTCCGAACATGACGGTAGCCACACGTAACCGTGATTGGCATCACAAACCGTCGCTAAGTGTAGATAAATGACTAGGTGGGCAGCCTGCTTACTGCGGCCCCCAATCCTCGACTCGGCGGATTACTGGCACCGGCGGCCGCTGGATGTAGGTGGAGTCTTTTACCGCTCGCATGTACTGTGCCCGCTCAAATGCGGTCGGATCGGCACAGCGCAGCTGGCTCATGCTGCCCTGCATCTGGTCAACAGATTCATACTCATGTTCTTGCATCCATTCCACCAGTTCGCGCTCGATGGTGCTCAGGTAGTTGGGCCCATTGCGCAGCAGCACCGAGCACAGCATGGTGGCGTCGGCTCCAGCCATCAGCAGCTTAATGACGTCGCCGGCGCTGTGAACGCCACTGGTGGCGGCCAAGCTGGCCTGAACTCGCCCATACAGAATTCCAATCCAGGTCAATGGCAAACGTAGCGCTTGCGGCGTGCTCAGCAGCACATTGGGTCGGACTTCCAGCTCATCCAGGTCGATGTCCGGTTGATAAAAGCGATTAAACAGCACGAGTCCATTCGCCCCGGCTTCCACCAGCCGTTTTGCCATATGCGCCAGGTTGCTGAAAAAAGGACTTAGCTTGACCGCGACCGGAATCTTCACCGACGATTTCACCGCGCGAACAATGTCGATGTACGTCTGTTCGATCTCTGCGCCGGACACGTCCATATCAGCGGGAACGGAGTAGATATTGCATTCAACCGCGTCCGCGCCGGCTTCTTCCATCGCCTTCGCATACTTGGTCCAGCCACCGAGCGTCGCTCCGTTCAGACTGGCGATGATCGGAATGCGGACCACTTTTTTGGCCGCCTCGATATGCGCGAGATATCCCTCGGGCCCGGTGCGGAATTCGCTGCGCATCGGAAGATAAGTCAGCGACTCGGCAAAGCTCTCCGTGCCAGCCTCCAGGTGATATTCCAGTTCCAGCGCCTCCTGCCGCAGCTGCTCTTCGAAAAGCGAGTACAGAACAATCGCGGACGCTCCGGCCCGTTCCAACCGGCGAATGCCTTCGATTTCCTGGGAAAGAGGGGACGCCGAAACCACCAGCGGTGTGCGTAATTTCAATCCAAGATAATGAGTGCTGAGGTCGATCATTTTGCTACCTCTTCGGCGGCGCCCACCAGCGCACCGCGCAAACTCTCGTCGTTTTCAGTCGCAGGCGCATCGTTTCCGTTGTGGAAATCGCGTCGCGCCAGATATTCATAAAAGTGGAAGCGAACATCCGCATCATTTTGGGCTTCCTGCCACAGTTGTTTCGCGTGTTCCGGATTGCTCTTAGTCAGCATCTTGAAGCGTGTCTGCTGCATGAGGAATTCCTGAACCTTGCGCGTGGGCGTTCGCGAATCGAGCGAGAGCGGATTCTCCCCGATGAGCGCCCGCTGCGGGTTATAGCGATACAGCAGCCACTGACCCGATTCGACCGCGACTTTCTGGTCTGACATCGCTGTCGTCATGTTAATTCCGTGAGCGATGCAGTGCGAATAGGCAATGATGATGCTCGGTCCGTCATAGGCTTCGGCTTCCAGGAACGCCTTCAGCGTGTGCTCGTCTTTCGCCCCCATCGCGACGCTGGCGACATACACGTTCCCGTAACTCATGGCCATTAGACCGAGATCTTTCTTCGGCGCAGGCTTCCCCGCGGCGGCGAATTTCGCCACGGCGGCCCGAGGCGTGGATTTGGACGCCTGCCCGCCGGTGTTCGAGTACACCTCGGTATCGAGCACAAGCAGGTTCACATTGCGCCCGCTCGCCAGAACATGATCGAGCCCGCCGTAGCCGATGTCGTACGCCCAGCCATCCCCGCCAACGATCCAGACACTCTTCTTCACCAGCATGTCGGCGAGAGACAGAAGCTGCTTTGCTTCCGGCGAGTTCAGTGTGAGTAGCTTGCCTTTCAGTGTGGCCACGCGTTCGCGCTGCAGATAAACATCGGATTCATCTTTCTGCGGAGTAGCGAGCAAAGCTGTGGCGAGATCTTCCCCGATTAGATACGAGAGCTTTTTCACCAGCTCACGCGCATATTCTGTTTGCTTATCGATCGAGACACGGAATCCCAGGCCAAATTCGGCGTTATCCTCGAACAGCGAATTCGCCCACGCCGGTCCGCGGCCCTCGGCGTTCTTTGCCCATGGCGTTGTCGGCAGATTGCCGCCGTAGATTGACGAACAGCCGGTTGCATTGGCAATCACCGCGCGGTCGCCGAACAGCTGCGAAACCAGCTTCAGATAAGGCGTTTCGCCGCAGCCAGAGCACGCACCCGAGAATTCGAATAACGGCTCCTGGACTTGCTGTTGCCTGATGTTCGTGGTCTTGATCTTGCGCCGGTCGAGCTCGGGAACCTTTTCGAAAAACTCCCAGTTCTCGCGCTCCTGTGCACGCAGCGGCGGTTGCGGCATCATGTTGATCGCCTTCAGCCGCGTCTCTTTCTTGTTTTTGGCCGGGCAGATGTCGACGCAAATTCCGCAGCCGGTGCAATCTTCCGGCGAAACCTGAATGCTGTATTTCAAGCCGCGCCACTCGCGGTCCGTCGCATCCGTGGACTTGAACGTCGCTGGCGCGTTCGCCAGGTGTTGAGCTTCATACACTTTTATGCGAATCACCGCATGCGGGCACACCATGGCGCACTTGCCGCACTGGATGCAGGTTTTCGCATCCCACACAGGAATTTCGAGCGCGATGTTACGCTTCTCCCATTGCGCAGTGCCGGTAGGATAAGTGCCATCGGCGGGGAAAGCGCTCACGGGAATCAGGTCGCCGTGGCCAGCGTATATGGTGCCGAGCACATCGCGCTCATACTTGCTCGCTCCCTCGGAGAACGGAAGCGGAATCTCAATTTGACTGGTTGCCTTCTCGGGAATTTTCACTTCGAACAGGCAGCTCAGGGTTTCATCAACTGCCTTTAGGTTTTTCTGCACGACCTCTTCGCCTTTTTTGCCGTAAGTATCGCGAATCGATTTGCGAATAGCGTTGATCGCTTCTTCCCGTGGCAGCACTTTCGAAATCGCGAAGAAGCAGACCTGCATAATCGTGTTCATGCGCGATCCCATGCCGGTATCGTGTGCGACCTTGTACGCATCGATGACGTAGAACTTTGCTCTCTTCGCGATGAGTTGCTCCTGCATTCGCCGCGGCAGATGGTCCCAGACTTCCTCCGGTCCGTACGGGCTGTTGAGCAGGAAAACGCCACCAGAAACGAGCGCGTCGAGCATGTCATAGCGCTCAAGGAAGATCCATTGATGGCAGGCGACAAAATTCGCCTTCGAAATCAGGTAACTGGAATGGATCGGCTCCGGCCCGAAACGCAAATGCGAAACCGTCATAGCGCCGGATTTCTTGGAATCGTAAACGAAGTATCCTTGCGCGTAATTCTTCGTGTTTTCGCCGATGATCTTGATGGAATTTTTGTTCGCGCCCACCGTCCCGTCAGCTCCGAGGCCGTAGAACATCGCGCGAACCACGCTTTCGGGCTCGATCGAAAACTCGGGGTCGTATACCAGACTTGTGTGGCTCACATCATCATTGATGCCAATTGTGAAATGCTTCTTCGGCTCCGGGCTCGCGAGCTGCTCATAAACGCCCTTCACCATCGCAGGCGTGAATTCCTTGGAAGACAGGCCGTAGCGTCCTCCAACGATCTTTAGCTCGACGGGCGTCCCGGCCCGTCGTTCAAACAGCGCGTTCACCACATCCAGGTACAACGGCTCTCCCGCGGAACCCGACTCTTTCGTCCGGTCCAGCACCGCAATCTTTTTCACGGTTGCAGGTAAGCTCGCTAAGAAGTCCTGCACCGAGAATGGCCGGAACAGCCGCACTTTCAGCAATCCAACTTTTTCTCCGTGTGCATTCATGTACTGAACTGTTTCCTGCGCAGTCTCTGCACCCGATCCCATCATGACGATCACGCGCTCGGCGTCCGGTGCGCCTAAATAGTCGAACAGGTGATAGGCGCGCCCGGTAATCTGCGCAAACTTATCCATCGTCGCCTGCACCTTTTCCGGGCAAGCTGCGTAGTAAGCATTGGCCGCTTCTCGCGACTGAAAGAACACATCTGGATTCTGCGCCGTCCCACGCAGCACAGGATGATCGGGTGACAATGCCCGCTGCCGGTGCTCGAGCACGCGATCCATGTTGATCATGGCCCGCAAATCATCTTCGCTGAGCATTTCAATCTTGTTCACTTCATGGGAGGTGCGAAATCCATCAAAGAAGTGAATGAAAGGAATACGGGACTCCAGAGTTGCTGCATGCGCGATCAACGCCATATCCATGGCTTCCTGGACGGAGTTGGAGCACAGCATCGCAAACCCGGTAGTTCTGCAGGCCATCACGTCCGAGTGATCGCCAAAAATCGAAAGTGCGTGCGCTGCGATCGTGCGTGCAGTCACATGAAAAACCGCTGGGGTAAGTTCGCCGGCGATTTTGTTCATGTTTGGCACCATCAACATCAGCCCTTGCGACGCGGTAAAAGTCGTCGCCAGAGCTCCGGTCTGCAGTGCCCCGTGCACCGCGCCAGCCGCGCCCCCCTCGCTCTGCATCTCGATCACATGCGGCACTGTGCCCCATAGGTTCGGCACATGCTCCGAGGCCCACTGGTCGCACCACTCGCCCATCGGCGAAGACGGCGTAATGGGGTAGATTGCGATGACTTCGTTCAGGCGATAGGCGACGTTGGCAACGGCTTCATTCGCGTCGAGTGTTTTGAACTTACGTGACATTTTGACCTCTCGTTACATCTAGGAGTGTGACGGAAAGCAATTCAGGGGTCGGCATTCGGCGTCACTTGTCTTTGTGCGTGGAATCACAATTCCGCAGAACTTCAAGAAACGATTAGGTTAGAGAGTTCGCTTGCAGGCTAAAGTTGAAGCGTTGCGCGCACCGTGCGCTGCACCCCGAATCCGCGCAGGCGAAAGCCAAGTTTTTTCACAACGCTCTGCATAACGACGTTGTCGCGGAGTATCTCGCCACTCACGTAACTGACGTGTTGGTCCCGTGCGGACTCGATCATGCGTCGCACCAACTCTGTTCCCAGCCCGTGCCCCTGCCAGTCATCTGCCACCAGAGTGCCGATTTCAGCGGACTTGGAATCCGGCAGCTTGCTGAGCCGGCCGACTGCCAGAATCTTTTCCTCGCCCGAAGTTTGGTCCTTGTGCACGGCCACGACAACCGTTTCCTGTGCGGGGTCCGCGAAACAAATTCGTGCCAGGCGCGAATGTGCCGTCCTCGTCTTCAGGCTCAAGGACTCGAAATAACGCATGTAAACTGACCGCTCCGAAAGCCCATGGTGGAACTTCACCATGAGGGACTCGTCTTCCGGAGAGATCAACCGAATGGTCACCTCGGTGCCGTCGCGCATCATCCATCTCTTCGAGGTGGTTGAGGACAAAGATACCCGGCGATCTGGATCATCTTCCACCGATAAAGTCCGGGCAGCCATTCGGATCTCCGCCCTACTGCGCCGGCAAAGCTTCCGCCGGTTCAGCCACCATCGGCGTAGTCGCGTGCACACGCGGTTCGAAGGTCTGCGTCACCGCCAGCGCGCGTGAAACCAGGCACAGGCGCTTCGCCTTCTCCAGCAAGCGGTCCGCACG
>Ga0335077_10003611_pt1 | contig 18760 bp, 13 predicted proteins | sample Lox_Sample_31_FD_207151 | JGI IMG/M metagenome (GOLD analysis project Ga0335077, IMG submission 207151) | Soil microbial communities from Loxahatchee National Wildlife Refuge, Florida, United States - Lox_Sample_3.1 | ecosystem: Environmental > Terrestrial > Soil > Wetlands | place: USA... | reverse complement strand
ATCACCCGGGACGGCCAGATGCCGCTGGCCACCGGGGACACCGTGTTCTTCCTGGCCGCGGACGCGGGCGGCTGAGCCGCGTGACCGCCGGCGGATACTTCGGACGGGCCCTCGTCGTGGACGCGGGCAGCGGGACGGCCAGCGCGCTGCCGCTCAGCGACGAGCTGCTGCGGGCCTACCTCGGCGGTGCCGGGCTCGGCTGCTGGCTGCTGCACCGCCTGGGCCCGCCCGGCGTCGCCCCGCTGGCCCCGGAAGCTCCGCTGGCGTTCGTGTTCTCGCCGCTGGTCGGCACGCCGCTGACCACGAGCGCCAAGTTCGCCGTGGTGGCCAAGTCCCCGCTGACCGGCCTGCTCAACGACGCGCTGTCGTCCAGCCACTTCGCCATCTCCGGCAAGCTCACCGGCCACGACGCGATCGTGGTGCGCGGGGCGTGCCGGGAGCCGTCGGTGCTGCTGGTCGACTCCGGCGGCGCGCGGCTGGCCAGCGCCGACGGACTGACCGGGCTGAGCGCGGACGAGACCGAGCGGCGGCTGGCCGAACGCCTGGGCCGGGGCTGGCGGGTGGCGGCGATCGGCCCGGCGGGCGAGCGCGGGGTGCGCTTCGCGACGATCTCGCACGACGGCCGGCACGCCGGGCGCGGCGGGCTGGGCGCGGTGATGGGGGCCAAGCGGCTCAAGGCCGTGGCGGTGCGCGCGGCCGGCCGGGTCGCGCCGGCCGACCCGCGGGCCGTGCTCGCGGCCGCCCGGGACCTGCGCGCCCGCTCGTTCGGCCCGGCCACCGCCAAGTACCGCGAGCTCGGCACGCTAGCCAACCTGCTCGCCTTCAACGCGATCAGCACCCTGCCCACCCGCAACTTCCAGGCCGCGACGTTCGCCGGGGCGCCGCAGCTGGCCGCCGAGGAACTGGCGCAGATGCGCACCGTCACCCGCAGCAGCTGCGCATCGTGCACGATCGGCTGCGAGCACATCTACGGCGCGCGCGGCGGCAAGAAGGCGCGGGTGGAGTACGAGAACGTTTTCGCGCTGGGCCCGATGTGCGGGGTGTCCGACCCGGACGCGGTGCTCACCGCCAGCGGGCGGTGCGACGAGCTGGGGCTGGACACGATCTCGGCCGGCGGGACGATCGCCTGGGCCATGGAGTGCGCCGAGCGGGGGCTGATCGACGCGCCCTGGCTGCGTTTCGGCGACGCGGACGCGGTCCTGCGCGCCCTGGACGAGATCGGTGCCCGGCAGGGGCTCGGCGACCTGCTCGCCGACGGCAGCCGTCGCGCGGCCGAGCGGGTGGGGGGCGGCTCGTCCGCGTTCGCGCTGCAGGTCAAGGGGCTGGAGCTGCCGGGCTACGAGCCCCGGACGATGCAGGCGATGGCGCTGGGCCTGGCGGTGAACTCGCGGGGGGCCGACCACAACCGGTCCGGGGCCTACGAGGCGGACCTGTCCGGCGATCACGACCGGTTCGCCGGCGGCCAGGGGCAGGTCGCCGCCGCGGTGGAGACCGAGGACCGGGCGGCGGTCATGGACTCGATGATCTTGTGCAAGTTCCTGCGCGGCGTCTTCACCGAGCCCTTCGACGAGTGGGCCGCGCTGCTGGCCGCGGTGACCGGCTGGGACATCAACGGCGTCGAGCTGCGCCAGACCGCGCAGCGGATCGTGCTGGCCAAGCGGGTCTATAACCTCCGTGAGGGCTGGCGGCCCGAGGACGACTGGCTGCCGGAGCGGCTGCTGTCCGAGCCGATCCAGCTCAGCTCCGGCCGGGTCGCGGCGCTGACCCCGGACCGGCTGCGGGCCATGATCGACGGCTACTACGCGGCCCGCGGCCTGGACGCCGAGGGGCGCCCCGATGAAACCAGCGTCGCCGGCCTCCGCCTGGCCTAGGCGCCCGGCCGGTCATTTCGGCCGGCCCGCCGGGCTGGGCCTGCCGCGCGGCCAGCCCCCTCCTCGGCCGCGCGGCAGGCCAGCCTGTTACATGCCTGTCGCCCTGCGATACAGTGTGTCGTAATACGATCTTTTCTGCGGCCGTCTGGCGCAGGAACACCCGCCCGCGCCCGTCGCCCCCGCGCCCGAGGCGGTAGATACTGAGATATGGTCATTCACGCTCCGACCACGACCCGCACCGTCACGCTGACGATCGACGGAACCGCGGTCACCGTCCCGGAGGGGACGACGATCTGGGCCGCGGCCAGGGGGGCGGGGATCGACATCCCGGTCCTGTGCCACGACGAGCGCTACGATCCGGTCGGCGTCTGCCGCATGTGCGTGGTGGACGTGGGCGCGCGGGCCTACGCGGCCGCGTGCGTGCGCCCGTGCGAGGACGGCATGGAGGTCAGGACCAGCACCCAGGACGTGGAGCGTGACCGGGCCACGCTGACCGGGTTGCTGCTGTCCGACCAGCCGCCCCGCGAGCGCGACCCGAAGGAGACCACGACCGGCGACAACGAACTGCTCGCGCTGGCCGACCGGTACGGCCTCGGCGGGGGGACCTGGGGCGGTCCCCCCGGGGCGGCACTGAGCGGGCGAGCGGCGCTGAGCGGGCCGGACGGCCTGCCGGCCGGCTCCGGCCGCGGCACTGACCTGTCGAACCCGGTCATCGCGGTCGACCACGACGCGTGCATCCTGTGCGACCGCTGCGTCCGCGCCTGCGACGACATCCAGGGCAACGACGTCATCGGGCGCAGCGGCAAGGGCTACGCCACCCGCATCGCATTCGACCTGGACGACCCGATGGGCGCCTCGTCGTGCGTGACCTGCGGGGAATGCGTGTCGGCGTGCCCGACCGGCGCGCTGACCAACAAGCCGATCCGCAACATCCCGATCCGGCCGCGCCATGAGCTCGACCAGGTCGACAGCGTCTGCCCGTACTGCGGGGTGGGCTGCGCGCTTACCTACCACGTCGACCGGGAGCGGGGGGCCATCGCGTTCGCCGAGGGCCGGGCGCAACCCGGGTCGCAGGGGAGACTGTGCGTTAAGGGCCGGTATGGCTGGGATTACGCGGCGTCAGCGCAGCGCCTCACCGTGCCGCTCATCCGCCGGGACGACGCCTACCCCAAGGGCGCGCTGTCCGCCGACGTGCGCGGCGAGATGAACGGCGCCCCGGGCGAGGGCCGCGCCCGGGGCCGCAACGGTGACGGCGGCCGGGCCAACGGCGGCCGGGGCGGCAACGGTGACGGCGGCCGCGGCGAGAAGCGGCGGCGCAAGCCCGGCGGCCTGGTCGACTACGACGAGGTGCTGCCGCACTTCCGCGAGGCGACCTGGGAGGAGGCGCTGGACCTGGTCGCCCGCAGGCTCACCGAGATCCACGCCGCGGGCGGCCCGGCTGCGATCGCCGGCTTCGGCTCGGCCAAGTGCTCCAACGAGGAGGCGTACCTCTTCCAGAAGCTGATCAGGACCGGCTTCCACACCAACAACGTCGACCACTGCACCCGGCTGTGCCACGCCTCGAGCGTGGCCGCGCTGTTCGAGGGGATCGGCTCCGGCGCGGTCTCCACCACCTACGGCGACGTGGTCAACGCCGACGTGGCCATCGTCACCGGCAGCAACCCGACCGCGAACCACCCGGTCGCCTCGTCGTTCTTCAAGCAGGCCCAGCGCCGCGGGACCACGATCATCTACGTTGACCCGCGGGCCGACACGATGGCCGAGCACGCCGACATCTTCTGCCAGCTCAAGCCCGGTACCGACGTCGCGTTCTACAACGGGGTCATGCACGAGGTGATCAGGCTCGGGCTGACCGACCCGGAGTTCATCGCGAACCGGACCACGAACTTCCCGGCGCTGGCCGAGACGGTCAAGGAGTACCCGCCGGAGCGGGCCGCGCAGATCACCGGGGTGGACGCCGACGTGATCCGGCGGGTCGCCCGGATCTGGGGCGAGGCCCGGGCCGGCGTCATCTTCTGGGGCATGGGGATCTCGCAGCACACCACCGGCACCGACAACGCCCGCTGCCTGATCGCGATGTGCGCGATCACCGGGAACGTCGGCCGGCCGGGCAGCGGGCTGCACCCGCTGCGCGGGCAGAACAACGTGCAGGGCGCGTCGGACATGGGCCTGATCCCGATGTACTACCCGGACTACCAGAAGGCCGATAACCCGGACGTCCGCGCCCGGTTCGAGGAGATCTGGAACACCCCCGACCTCGACCCCGAGCGCGGCTTGACCGTCACCGAGATCATCGGCTCCGCGCTGAAGGGCGGGGCGGAGGGCGCGGCGGGCGGGGCGTTTGTCAGGGGCATGTACATGATGGGGGAGAACCCGTTCCTGTCCGACCCCAACATCAACAAGGTGCGCAAGGCGCTGTCGGCGCTGGAGTTCCTGGTCGTCCAGGACATCTTCCTCACCGAGACCTCCGAGTTCGCCGACGTCATCCTGCCCGCGTCGTCCTACCTGGAGAAGGAGGGCACCTACACCAACACCGACCGCCGGGTCCAGCGCGGGCGCAAGGTGCTCGACCCGCCGGGCCAGGCCCGGGTGGACTGGGAGGTGATCCAGGACATCGCGAACCGGATCGGGCTCGGCTGGAGCTACTCCTCGCCGCGGGAGATCTTCGAGGAGATCGTCTCGGTGATGCGCAGTTACACCAACCTCAGCTACGACAACCTCGGGCCCGCCGGCAAGCTGTACCCGAACCCCGATCCCGAGCACAGCGACGGCACCGTGGTCATGTTCGGCGAGCGGTTCAACACCCCGGACGGGCTCGCCCACCTGGTGCCCGCCGAGTGGCTGCCCGCCCGGGAACTGCCCAGCGAGCAGTACCCGTTCGTGCTCAACACCGGCCGCCTGCTGCAGCACTGGCACACCGGCTCGATGACCCGCCGGTCGTTCGCCCTCGACGCGATCAGCCCGCGGCCCCAGGTGTACGTGAACCCGGCCGACGCCGCCGAGATCGGCCTGGCCGACGGCGACATGGCCGAGGTGACCTCGCGGCGCGGCACCATCGTGCTGGAGACCCGCCTGTCGCACACCGAGGCCCGGGGCAACTGCTTCATCCCGTTCCACTTCCGGGAGGCCGCGGCCAACCTGCTGACGATCGACGAGATCGACCCGGTCGGGAAGATCCCGGAGTTCAAGTTCTGCGCGGTTCGCATCGCCCCGGCCGCCGGCCGCGGGGCCGTCGATGGCTGACGCCGGGCCGCGCGCGCCGGGCGTCGAGGCCCGGGCCGGGAAGTTCCCCGGGCCCAGCCTGATCCCGGCGCTGCAGGCCATCCAGGAGCGCCGGGGGTGGCTGCCGCGCGAGGAACTCGAGGCCCTGGCCCGGGAGGTGCGCAGGCCGCTGTACGAGATCCAGGGGCTGATCTCGTTCTACCCGCACTTCCGCACCGAGCCGCCCCCCAAGGTCGCGCTGCACGCCTGCCACGACCTGTCCTGCTGGCTGCAGGGCGGCGAGCAGCGGCTGGCCGCGCTGGCCGAGCGCTACGGCGACGACGCCGACGTGGAACTGACCGAGGTTTCCTGCCTCGGCCGGTGCGACGCCGCGCCGGCGGTGGCGGTCAACGAGTGCCCGGCCGAGGCCGCTGACGCCGGCGCGCTCGTCACGGCGGCCAGGACCGGGCACCGGGCCGAGCCGGTGCCGCGCGTCTACGGCGGCGGCCAGCCGTGGCCCAACGACCCGTACCCGGCGGGACAGGAGCGGTACGCGGCGCTGCGGGCACTGCTGTCGGGCCGGGTCAGCGCCGACGAGGTCATCACCAACCTGCAGGAGTCCGGCCTGCGCGGGCTGGGCGGGGCCGGCTTCCCGGCCGGCCGCAAGTGGGGCCTGGTCGCCGCGCAGTCGGCCGCGCCGAAGTACGCGATATGCAATGCCGACGAGTCCGAGCCCGGCACGTTCAAGGACCGGCAGATCCTGGCCGAGCAGCCGCACCTGGTGCTCGAGGGCCTGCTGCTCGGGATGGCGGCGACCGGCGCCGAGGAAGGCTGGGTGTTCATCCGGCACGAGTACGGCCAGGAAGAGGCGGTGATCCGGCGCGAGATCGGGTCGCTGCGCGCCGCCGGGCTGGTCGGGGCGGACGCGGCCGGCTCGGGCCGGCGGCTCTCGGTGGAGGTGTTCACCTCCCCGGGCGGGTACATCCTCGGCGAGGAATCGGCGCTGATCGAGTGCATGGAGGGACACCGCGGGGAGCCGCGCAACAAGCCGCCGTTCCCCGGGATCTACGGCCTGTGGGGGCAGCCCACGCTGATGAACTCGGTGGAGACGTTCGCGCACGTCCCGGTGATCACCCTGCGCGGCGCGGACTGGTGGAAGCGCCAGGGCACCGGCGGCGGCGCCGGGCTGAAGTTCTTCGCGGTCTCCGGGCACGTCGAGCGCCCGGGCGTGTACTGCGTGCCGATGGGCAGCACCGCTCGCGACCTGCTCGAGCTGGCCGGCGGGGTGAGCGGCGGCCGGGCGGTGGCCGCGGTCCAGCCGGGCGGCGCGTCCTCCAACTTCCTCGGGCCGGAACAGCTCGACGTGCCGCTGAACTTCGACACGCTGGCCGCGGCCGGGTCCATGCTCGGCTCTGGCGCGCTGGTGGTGATGGCCGAGGGCACGGACCTGCTCGCGGCCGCCACCAACGTGCTGCGCTTCTTCCGCGACGAGTCCTGCGGCAAGTGCGTCCCGTGCCGGATCGGCTCGGCCAAGGCGCACGAGATCCTGGCCGGCGTGCTCGCCGCGGGCGGCGGCCCCGACGACGTGAACGGGGAGATCCGCCAGCTCGAGGCAACCCTGCGGCGGACCTCGATCTGCGGGCTGGGCCAGGTCGCGCTGGGCCCGGTGGTGAGCGTGCTCGGGCTGCACCGCCGCCGATGACGGCCAGCCCCCGGGGCCGAGAGTTCTTCGCCACCCGCACGGTCGCCGAGGCCCTGGCCGGGTTTCGTCCCGCCCGGCGCACGCCGGCCGAGACCGTGCCGCTGGCCCGCGCGCGGGGCCGGATCCCGGCGGCGCCGGTCACCGCGCCGCAGGCGCTGCCCGGCTTCGCGCGCTCCACCGTGGACGGCTACGCGGTGCGGGCGGCCGACACCTACGGGGTGTCCGACGGGCTGCCCGGCTACCTGGACGTGGCGGGCGCGGTCCGGATGGGCGCCGCGCCCGACGTCGCGGTCGAGCCCGGCACCGTCGTCAGCATGCCCACCGGCGGCATGCTGCCGCCCGGCGCCGACGCGGTGGTGATGGTCGAGTACACCCAGGAGGCGATGGCGGGCACCATCGAGGTGACCCGGCCGGTCGCCCCGGGTGAGGGCGTGGTCCGGGCCGACGAGGACGCGGCCCCCGGCGCCGACCTCGTGCCGGCCGGCCGCCCGCTGCGCGCCCAGGACCTCGGCATGCTCGCCGCGGCCGGGATCACCGCGGTGTCCGTGCACGCGCCGCCACGGGTGCGAATCCTGTCCACCGGCGACGAGGTCGTGCCGCCGGACACCGCGGTGCTGCGCCCCGGGCAGGTCAGGGACGCGACGGCGGTCGCGCTCGGAGCGCTGGTCGCCGAGGCCGGCGGCCAGCCGCTCCCGGGCGGGATCGTCCCGGACGACCCGGCCCGGCTGGAGGCCGCGCTGCGCGCCGCGCTCGGCGAAAGCGACCTGGTCGTGATCTCGGCCGGCTCATCGGTGGGCGCGCGCGACGAGACCGCCGTCGCGGTGAGCCGCCTCGGGCCGCCCGGCATCTGGTGCCACGGGCTCGCGATCCGGCCCGGCAAGCCGACGCTGCTGGCCGAGTGCGCCGGGGTGCCGGTCATCGGGCTGCCCGGTAACCCGCGCTCGGCGCTGGTCATCTTCCGGCTGATCGGGATGCCGCTGGTGCGGCTGGCCGGGGGATGCACGGCGCCGCCCGCCGAGCCGGTGGTGCGGGCCAGGCTCGGGCGTGACCTGGCGTCGGCGGCCGGGCGGCTGGACGTCGTGCAGGTGCGGCTGGCCGGCGGCGTGGCCACCCCGGTCTTCGGCCTGTCGGCGCTGCTGTCGGTGCTCACGGCCGCCGACGGGTACGTGACCGTGCCCGAGGACGCCACCGGGCTGGACGCCGGCACCGAGGTCGACGTCACCCTGTACCGTTGACCAGCATCATGACCGACAGCCCGTTCCTCCGCGACGTGCCCGCCGCCCGCGCCCTCGACGCCTGGCGCGACGCGCGCGCCGCCGCGGGCTGCCCGGCCCGGCTGCCGGCGATCCGGGTCCCGGTACAGGACGCGGCCGGGCGGGTCACCGCCGAACCGGTGTGGGCGACCAGGTCCTCGCCTTCGTTCGACGCGGCCGGCATGGACGGCATCGCGGTCCGGGCGGCCGACACCGTCGGCGCCAGCGAGACCTCCCCGGTTCTCCTGGAGCCCGGCGCGTACGACGTCGTGGACACCGGGGACCCGATGCCCGACGGCCGCGACGCGGTCGTCATGCGCGAGCACGTGCACTACGCCGGGACGGCCGCCGAGCTGCGCGCCGCGGTGCCGCCCTACCAGCACGTGCGCTCGATCGGCGAGGACGTTTCCGCCACTGAGCTGCTGCTGCCCGAGGGCCACCGGCTGCGCGCCGTGGACCTGGCCGCCGCGGCCGCCGCCGGCGCCACGCACCTGAGCGTGCGCCGCGCCCCCGTGGTCACCGTGCTGCCCACCGGCGACGAGGTGCGCCCGATCGGCGCGCCGACCGGGCCGGGGGAGATCCCGGACACCAACTCGCTGATGCTGGCCACCCAGGCCCGCGAGGTCGGCTGCGCGGCGAGCTGCCTGCCGGTCGAGCCGGACGACCCGGCGGGCCTGGCCGCGGCGGTCCGCGGCGCCGTGGCCGGCTGCGACCTGCTGATCATCGTGGCCGGCTCGAGCGCGGGCCGGGACGACTACACGGCCCGGATCGTGGCCGAGCTCGGCACGCTGGCCGTGCACGGCGTCGCGGTGCGGCCCGGCCACCCGGTGGTCCTCGGCGTCGTCGACGGCACCCCGGTGCTCGGCGCCCCCGGCTACCCGGTGTCGGCCGCGCTGACCTTCGACATCTTCGCCGCGCCGCTGCTGGCCGAGCTGGAGGGCGCGGTGCCCCGCCGCCGCCCCCGGGCCCGAGCCCGGCTGGCCCGCAAGCTCGCCTCCCCGCTCGGCATGGACGACTGGGTGCGGGTGCGCCTGGGCGTGGTGGGCGGCACCACGGTCGCCACCCCGCTGCCCCGCGGCGCCGGCGTGCTCACCTCGCTGGTCCGGGCGGACGGGCTGCTGGTGGTGCCGGCCGGGCTGGAGGGCCACCATCCCGGGGACGAGGTCGACGTGGAGCTGCTGCGCGGCCCGGAGGAGATCGCCGGGACGATCGTCGCCATCGGATCGCACGACCTCGTGCTCGATCTCGCCGCCTCGGCGCTGCGCGCCGCCGATCCCCGGGTCACCCTGGCGTCGTCGAACGTCGGCTCGCTCGGGGGGCTGGTGGCGCTGCGCGACGGGCTGTGCCATATCGCCGGGTCGCACCTGCTCGACCCGGCGACCGGCGAGTACACCCTGCCCTACGTGAACCGGATCCTGGCCGGTCATGACGTGTCCGTGGTCCGGCTCGTGCACCGGGAGCAGGGGCTGATCGTGGCCCCGGGCAACCCGCTGGAGCTGAAGGGCATCGAGGACCTCGCCCGGGCGGGCGTGCGCTACGTCAACCGGCAGCGCGGCGCCGGCACCCGGGTGCTGCTCGACCACGAGCTGCGGCAGCGGGGCATCAGCCCCGGCGCGATCGAGGGCTACGCGCGCGAGGAGCCCACCCACCTGGCGGTGGCGGCGGCGGTCGCGGCCGGGCGCGGGGATGCCGGGCTCGGGATCCTGGCCGCCGCGCGCGCCTTCGGCCTGGACTTCCTGCCGGTCACCCGCGAGCCCTACGACCTGGTCGTGGCCACGCGGGACGCCGGCAGCGAGCGGCTCGCCCCGCTGTGGGCGCTGCTGGCCTCGGAGCGGTTCCGGGCCGCCGTGCGCGGACTGGGCGGCTACGGCACGGAGGAAATGGGCCGGCGCGTCAGGTGACTCCGGGCGGCCGGGCCGTGGCCGCGCCAGGCCCGCGCGGCCGCGATCAGCAGGCCGGCGAACAGCGCCAGCCCGCCCAGCACGAACAGGTTCCAGCTGATCAGCTGCACGCCGTGCAGGTGGAAGATCTCGCTCATCGGGTGGCGGCCGACGTAGAACCCCACCAGCCCGTGCGGGACGAAGGCCAGCTTGCCGGTCCAGTGGTACGGCCAGTCACCGAAGACGGCCGCGAGCGCGGCCAGCAGGGCCACGTACCCGGCCCGGGCGGCCCCCCGGGCGCGCACCGCGGCGTCCACCAGCAGCACCCCGGCGGGCACGATCCAGACCCAGTGGTTGTCCCAGCTGATCGGGGAAATCAGCACCCCGGTCACCGCGCAGGTCACCCAGCCCGCGGTCGGCCGGCCGGTCCGCGCGAACACGGCGGCGGCGGCCAGCCCGAGGCAGCCCGCCAGCACGGCGAGCAGCAGCCACAGCGCGGTCACCGAGCCCGCGCCCGCGGGCGTCCGGGTGATCAGCGCCAGCAGCGACTGGTTCAGCAGGGAGCCCTGGCTCGTGTTCGAGAAGTCCCCCGCGTGCAGGAAGTAGCCGGTCAGCCACCATTTGACCGAATCGTGGGGGAGCACGGCGAACCCGGTCACGACGGTGGCGGCGAACGCGGCGGTGGCCACCGCGGCCTGGCGCAGCTTGCCCGCCAGGATCAGGTACGGGATGAAGATCAGCGGCACGAGCTTGATCCCGGCCGCCAGGCCGATGCCGGCGCCCTTCCACTTGCGGCCGTCCGGCTGGCACATGTCCCAGGCGATCAGCGCCATCAGCACCAGCTCGATCTGGCCCACCTGGAGCGAGCGCAGCACGGGCTCGGTCCACAGCGCCACGGCGCAGAACCCGAGCACGGCCGCGGCCCGGCGCCGGCCGGCCCAGCCGAGCTGGCCGAACGTCACCCAGACCGTGACCACCATGGCGGCCAGGCTGGCCGCGGTCATCAGCCACTTCAGCACGGCCCAGGGCAGCAGCGAGCCCGCCGCGAACCCGAGCGCGGCGAACGGCGTGTACAGGTACTGGACACCCGGCAGGAAATGCCAGGTGTAGAGCGTGTCGGGGGCATGCCGGGTGATCAGGCCGGCGTGGTTGTAGATGTTGAGGTCGAACCAGCCCAGCGTGAGGTCGATCGGATGGGCCGCCACGTCGGCGGCGTAGGCGGCGAGCGCGAGCGCGAACGCGGCCGCCGCCCAGGCGAGCGCCCGCGCACCGTGGCGTCCGCCGGCGGGCCCGGCGGTCGCCGGCCCTGCTCCGTTCGGCTGCCTTCCCGCCTGCTCGGCACCGGCCGTGGCGGCCGGGCCGGACTCTGCCCAGGCCATCGGCTTCCCTTCCCGGGGGTAGCGGCCCGCCGCCGCGGCGGGCCTGGCGCGGCACGCCAACTGCGCGCGGCGCACTCCCAGCCACACAGGATAGGGCTACGGGCCGGCTGCCTGCTCGGGGTGCGTCACCACCGGGTGGCCGCGGGCCGGGCCCGCCCGCGCGGCCGCGGCCGTGGCCAGCGCGAACAGCGCCAGGCCGCCCAGCACGTACAGGTTCCAGCTGACCACGGCCAGGCCGTGCAGGTGATACTTCTCCAGCCCGGGATGCGGGCCGATAAAGAACCCGAGCAGTCCCTGCGGGGCGAACGCGCCCGGGCCGGTCACGCGGGCCGGCCAGTCGCCGTACACCAGCCCGACCCCGGCGGCCAGGGCCCAGCAGGCCCGGCGGCGGGCGCCGCTGGCGCGCACCGCGGCGTCGGTGAGCAGCACCAGGGCGGGCACCGCCCAGACCCAGTGGTGATCCCAGCTGATCGGCGAGACCAGCACCCCGGTCACCGCGGCCGTCAGCCAGCCCGCCACCGGCCGCCCGCGCCGGTCGAGCACGGCGGCGGCGGCCAGGCCGGTCGCCGCGATCACGACCGCGAGGGTCAGCCAGGCCGGCGTCGCGGCGCGCGCGCTCCCGGCTGCCCGGACGACCAGGGCGTAGACGGACTGGTTCAGCAGCGAGCCGACGTCGCCCACGTTGCCCGCGTGCAGGAAGTACCCGGTCAACCACCATTTCGCCGACGCCCGGGGCAAGAACGCCAGGCCGAGCAGCACGGTGCCCGCCAGCGCCGCCGTGGCGACCGCTGCCTGCCGGAGCTTCCCCGTCAGGATCAGGTACGGGATGAAGATCAGCGGCACTAGTTTGATCCCGGCCGCCAGGCCGATGCCGGCGCCCTTCCACTTCCGGCCGTCCGGCTGGCAGCGGTCCCAGACGATCAGCGCCATCAGCACCAGCTCGATCTGGCCCAGGTGCAGGGCGCGCTGCACCGGCTCGAGCCACAGCGCGCAGGCCGTCAGCGCGAGCAGCGCGGTGACCCGGGCCCGGCCGCGCCAGCCGAGCGCGCCCAGCGTCAGCCACACGGTGGCGGCCAGTGCGGCCAGGCTGGCCACGGTCATCAGCCAGCGCAGCACGGCCCAGGGCAGCAGCGAGCCGGCCGCGAATACCAGCGAGGCGAACGGCGTGTAGGTGAACTTGATCCCGGGGTGCAGCTGCCAGGTGTACAGCTGCGCCGGCAGGGTCCGGGCGATCAGGCCGGCGTGGTTGTAGACATTGAGGTCATACCAGCCCAGCGTCAGGCCGGGCCGGCGCGCGGCGATGCCGGCCACGAACGCGGCCAGGGAGAGCGCGCAGGCACCGGCGGCCGCCGGCCAGGCCCAGCGGCGCGGCCGGGATGCCGGCCCTGTCCCGCTGGCCCGGGCCAGCCCAGGGCCGGCAAGTACCATCGGGCATCCCTCCTGGTGCCTGCTGCCCTGTCGCCTCGGGTCACCCTACCGACCGTTTTGCCGCCCCTGGGTCAAGCACCGGTCAGGGTCCGGCCGGCGTCCCGTCAGCGCGCAAACTGGGTCAGCCGGGGCGGCGCGTCGTCACTGCGCACGCCTAGAACTGTGGCCAGGCAGCCTTGCGGGACCGGGCGGCGGCATGGTGGCATGCCATACGAGCAGGCATTCCGCGGGGCCAGGTCCCCGCCCGAGGAGGTGGGTCGTGACGGCAGAGATCCTGCGGCAGCGGGCGGACATGGAGCGGGCGGTCTCGCACAACGGGGACACCCTGTGCGGCATGCTGGCGATCACCGCCCGGCAGGCGGCGGACGAGCCCGCGTACTCCGACCGCGATGACGACGGGCCGTGGCAGACCATCACCTGGGCGCAGACCCGGCAGCGGGCGCTCGAGCTCGCGGCCGGCCTGATCGCGCTCGGGCTGCAACCCGGCGAGCGGGTCGCGCTGATGCTGCCGAACCGGGCCGAGCACGTGCTGGCCGACCTCGGGGTGGTGCACGCCGGAGGCGTGCCGGTGACGTTCTACGCCACCCTGGCCGCCGACCAGATCGGCTACGTGGCCGGTGACTGCGACGCCAGGATCGCCGTGCTCGACGGGGAGCCCCAGCTGGCCCGCTGGCAGCCGGTGCTGGCGTCGCTGCCCGGCCTGAAGAAGATCATCGTCAGGGACGCCGCCGGCTGCCCGCCCGGCGATCAGTTCCTAACCTGGGCGGACTTCGCCGCCCTGGGCCGCGAGCGGCTGGCCGCCGACCCCGGCCCGGTGACCGCCCGGATCGCGGCGGTCCGGCCCGACGACCCGGTGACCGTGCTGTACACCTCGGGCACCACCGGGAACCCGAAGGGCGTCGCGGTCACCCACCGCAGCGTGCTGTACGAGGCCGCCACCGCGGACGTCACCGGCTACGCACTGCCGAACCTGCGCTGCGTTTCCTACCTGCCGCTGGCCCACATCGCCGAGCGGGTCCTCAGCATCTACCTGCCCGTGCACCTGGCCGGGCACGTGTACTTCTGCCGCGACGCCGCCGCCGGCCTGCTCGCCACGCTCGGCGCGGCCCAGCCGACGTACTTCTTCGGCGTGCCGCGCGTCTGGGAGAAAATCCAGGCGGGCATCCAGGCGCTGATGTCGGCCGAGCAGGACCCGGCCAGGCAAGCCGCCGTCGAGGCGGCGATGGACACCGGCCGCCGGTACGTGCGCAGCTGCGAGTTCGGCCATACCACGCCCGATGACCTGGCCGAGGAGTTCCGGCGGGCCGACGCCGGCGTGCTGCAGCCAGTCCGCGCCCTGCTCGGACTGGGGCAGGCCGAGGTGGTGTCCAGCGGCGCGGCGCCGCTGCCGCCCGACGTGGGCGAGTTCTTCGCCGGGCTCGGCATGAAGATCCTCGACGTATACGGGATGACCGAGACCGCGGGCGCGTTCACCACGAACACCCCCGGCGCGTTCCGGCTCGGCACGACCGGCCGGCCGGTGCCCGGCGTGGAAATCAAGATCGCCGACGACGGCGAGATCCTGACCCGCAGCCCGCTGAACACCCCCGGGTACCTCAACCTGCCCGAGCGCACCGCCGAACTGATCGACGAGGACGGCTGGCTGCACACCGGTGACATCGGCTCACTGGACGAGGACGGGTTCCTGTCCGTCGTGGACCGCAAGAAGGAGCTCATCATCACCTCGGGCGGGGAGAACATCTCGCCCGCCGCGATCGAGAACCTGCTGGTCGCGCACCCCTTGATCGGCCAGGCGCTGAGTTACGGCGACCGGCGCCCCTACGTGGTGGCACTGCTGACCCTGGACGGCGACGTGGCCCCGGCCTGGGCCAGGGCGCGAGGGATCGAGGCGTCCTCGCTGGCCGAGCTGGCCGACCAGCCCGCGGTCCTGGCCGCGGTGGAGGAGGCCGTGGCGGCGGCCAACCAGCGGCTGGCCCGGGTCCAGCAGGTCAAGCGCTGGCGGCTGCTGCCGGTGGAGTGGACCGCGGAGAGCGAGGAGCTGACGCCGACCCTCAAGCTGAAGCGCCGGGTGGTGCACGCCAAGTACGTGGACGTCATCGACGCCCTGTACGCCGGCTGAGCGACCGCGGCGGCCTCACCCGCCCGGCTACGGCCGGAGGATCAGGCAGCTGCTGGTCGCGTGCGCGAACAGGCGGCCCTCGGCGTCGCTCAGGCGGGCCTGCGCCAGCGCGGTCCGGGAGCCGAGGTGCATGACGGTGCCTTCGCACCGCAGCGGCCCGGCCGACGCGGTGACCGCGCGCAGGAACTTGACCGTCAGGTCCTGCGACGTGTAGCCGGACCCGGCCGGCAGCAGGCTGTGCACCGCGCAGCCGCAGGCCGAGTCGCACATCGTGGCGCACACGCCGCCGTGCACCGAGCCGATCGGGTTGTAGTGGAACTCGGCCGGGGTGAACCCGAAGATCACCCGGCCCGGCTCCACCGAGATCAGCTCGAAGCCGAGCGCGACCGCGATCGGCGGAGGCGGCAGCGTGCCGTCACCGATCGCCCGCAGGAAGTCGGCGCCGGCCATCGTCCGCGCGGCCGCCCCGGAGACGGCCGGGTCCTGCCACTGGTAGCTGCGCTCGCGTCGCGGATCCGGCGCGGGCCCGGCGGGCAGCTCCGTCCCGCCCGGGAGCTGACCCGGCCGGCCGTCCGGCCGCACCTCAGGCGGCCCGGAGCGCCGCGCCACGGCCGTGTCCCTGGTCATGTCCCTGCGCCGGGGACGCGGACAGCCGCACCCGGGCGGTCACCGAGCCGCCGCCGAACTCGTACCCCGCGTCCGCCCACCGGCGGGAGATCATCGCGAGCATCATCCGGTTCTCCGGCAGCACATCCAGCACGAGCACGCTCACGCCGCGTTCCGTGGCGCGGTCGATCAGCCGGCGCAGCAACTCCGACCCGAGGCCCCGGTGCTGCCAGCGGTCGGCCACGACCAGGCCGACATCGGTGGTCCGGCCGCCGTCCGGCCCGGTGCCGTCGGCCGCCATCGCGTGGCCGATCACGGCGCCGCCGGCGGTCGCGACGAGCACGTCGGTGGTGCGGCCCGCTCCGCACATCGCCCGCAGCACGGCCGAGGTGGGCGGCGACGCGGGGGTGAAGAACCGGAAGAACCGGGCGCGCGGCGACAGCCCGGTCACGAACGAACTGATCGCCTCGCAGTCCGCGGCGGCCGCGGCCCGGATCTGGACGGCGGCGGAATCCAACTGAGTTCGGGTCACGGACTCAGCTTGCCTCTCATTGCTAAGTCTGTCAACCAGACTTAGCATGTGACGATGAGCCGCCCCTTCAGCCGCCCCTGGGTCCTGGACTACGACACCGAGAACTGCACGATCGGCGCCGCGCTGGGCATCGTGGGGGAGAGGTGGACCTTCCTGGTGCTCAGGGAGGCGTTCAACGGCGTCCGCCGCTTCGATGACATCCGGCGCCGGATCGCGGCACCGCGGCAGATCCTCAGTGACCGGCTGGCCCGGCTGGTGAAGCAGGGCCTGCTGCGCAAGGCGCCGTACCGCGAGCCCGGCCAGCGCTCGCGCAGCGAGTACCGGCTGACCGAGAAGGGCCTGGCGCTATTCCCGCTGATCGTGGCCCTGCTGGAGTGGGGCAACACCTACGCGGCCAGCCCCGACGGGCCCGTGGTGGAACTGCGGCACCGCGACTGCGGGGCCCCGGTCCGACTGGAACTGCGCTGCGCCGAGGGTCACCCGGTGAGCTCGGCCCGCGAGGTCACCCCGGTGCCAGGACCGGGAGCCCGGCTGATCGCCTGACCGGCGCCCGGCCCGCCCCGCCCACCCAGGCCGGGCATCCGGCCTGCCCGGCTCCGCCCCGGCCCGGGACGGCCGAAGGCGGCCCATCGATAGGGTCGGTCCTGCGTGGAGGCGTCTGGGTGCCTGGTGGCCCCCCCGGTCTTCAAAATCGGTGGACGGCGCGCGGCGTCGTCGGCGGGTTCGATTCCCGTCCGCCTCCGCTGCCACCCCCGTCCCGCACGCCCCGTCCAGTTCCCACCCCGCTGGCAAACGTGTCCGTAAACGGCTGCTATCACGACCGCTCACGGACACATTTCGTTCAGCGGACGGCTCGCGGGCGGGCTAGCCAGAGCAGGGCCGAGCCGAGCAGGGCCGCGGCGCCGAGGCCGAGCAGCCAGCCGATCAGGTGGTCGGCGAGGCCGACCGCGCCGCAGTCCTGCTGCGCGGAGCCGTCCAGGAACTGCCCGATCTGGCCGAGGTCGGAGGAGCACAGCCCGTTCCACTGCGGGACCGTGCCGTCGTGGAACGGCACGGTCACCAGCACGATGCCGGCCAAGGTCAGCAGCGCGCCGACGGCGGCCAGGGCCAGCACGGGCCCGCGCCGGGTGATGTGGTCGTTCATCGGATGGTCCCCTCCTGCGGCCCGTCGCTCTTATTGAACGCCCGGCGCCGAACGAGCGTTCACCCGCCGCCGGGACTTCCAGGAACCCGGAAGAGAGGAGGTGGCGGGCGGCGGGCGCAGCCGGGTAGGCAGTTATAACGGCCGCGGCGAAAGCTGCTGGCAGCCCGGGCTTTACCGGGCGGCGGGGCCGACCTGGTTGAGCCGCTGCCACTCTCGCCGGGCGCCGTCCGCCCAGCGCCGGTGCAGGTCGGCGAACAGCCGGGCCGCATGCAGGCCGCTCCAGCGGGCCGGCAGCAGCTGCCGGGGTAGCGACGGGTCGATGGCCGGGAACCGGCGCCAGGCGTGCACCAGCTCGACCTGCGCGGCCAGCAGGTCGTCGGGCCCGGGGCCGCCGAAGGCGGCGATGAACCGCTCGTATTCCGTCTCGATCGCGGCCAGGTCCCAGGCCGCGCGCACCATGCCGTCCGCGCCGGCCAGCCCGGACCGGGTGGCGATAAACAGGTGAGCATCGCTGTCCAGTCCGGCCTCCTGGAGCACCTGCGCGGCTTCCGCCTCCCGCTGCGGGTGCGGGCTGATCCATAGACCGGGGCCCAGCGAGCCGAAACCTGCCCAGGTCAGCCTGGTGCGCACGGCGTGCCGGGCACTGCGGTCACCGTCAGGTCCCCGCACCGCGACCAGCAGCCAGCGTCCGTCCCAGTTCTCGGTGCTGGCCGTGAACGAGTAGATGCGCTCAGCGCCGTCGGTCAGCAGCCGGCGGCCGGCGCTGGTCAGGTGCCAGCGGGTCCGGCGGCCGGACTTCTCGGCGCGCAGCCACCCGCCGGCCGCGGTGCGCATCAGCGCCTGCCTGGCCGCCTTCTCGGCCACGCCGAGCCGGGCGAAGGTGGTGATTACCGCCGACGTCCACGCGGTGCCGCCACCGGGCAGCACGAACTCGCCGAGCACGGTGAACAGCAGCCCGCGCGCGCTCGGCGCGCCCGCGGCGTGCCGGCGCGAGAGCGTGGGCGGGGCCGGGGCGGCGGGTGGCTGGTGGCTCGGCATGACGTCCCATTATGCTACTGGTACTTGACGAAAAGCGATTCATATGTAGAACATGTGAGGGATGGCGATCGAAGAGCTCTCCGCGCGCGCGGCCGCCGGGCCGGGTGACGAGCCCGAGACGGCGGCCGCCCGGCCCACGACGCCGGGTGGCGGGCCCGGGACTCCGGCCGCCGGGCCAGGTAGCGGGCCCGGGACGCCGGCCGCCGGGCCGGGTGGCGGGCCCGGGACGCCGGCCGCCGGGCCAGGTAGCGGGCCCGGGACGCCGGCCGCCGGGCCAGGTAGCGGGCCCGGGACGTCCGCCGCCGGGCCGGGTGGCATGCCGGCGCAGCCTGACGCCGGGCCGGGTGGTGAGCCGGGGCCCTCCGCCGCCCGGCGGGTCGAGTTCCGGGCCGAGCCGGCCTGCTACCGGCACTGGAGGCTAACCGTCGCCGGGCCGGCCGCGACGCTGGCGATGGACGTCGACGAGCACGGCGGGCTGCGGGACGGCTACGAGCTGAAGATGAACTCCTACGACCTGGGCGTGGACATCGAACTGTACGACGCGGTGCAGCGGCTGCGGTTCGAGCACCCGCAGGTGCGCACCGTCGTCCTGACCAGCGCCAAGGAC
>Ga0335077_10003610_pt1 | contig 18761 bp, 19 predicted proteins | sample Lox_Sample_31_FD_207151 | JGI IMG/M metagenome (GOLD analysis project Ga0335077, IMG submission 207151) | Soil microbial communities from Loxahatchee National Wildlife Refuge, Florida, United States - Lox_Sample_3.1 | ecosystem: Environmental > Terrestrial > Soil > Wetlands | place: USA... | reverse complement strand
GATAGTGGTGCAGTTTGATGAGGAAGCGAGCCAAACGCGCGATTCCTGCGTCGCAGAAAGCGCGACACTTCGCGCGGCTCGCCCAGATCCCTCGCGGCGCAAAAGAGGCTTGCTCGGGATGACAATGAAACTGCACACTACCGCTCGGCCGTCTCTTTCGTTTTCGCCCTGCTTCGCGTTATAGTCCTATGCCGGCTTTCTGGAGGAGACAACATGGCCACGCAATCCCGTCCCGAACACAAAGAAGCGAAGGCGAGAAGTTTTGGCGAGAACATCGAGAGCGATCTGGCATCACGATTTTTGCGCGTGGTAGAGGTCGCAGCCATTGCCTCCGCTCACACCATGGGCCAGGGCGCCAGAAAGCTCTCGGATCAGGTGGCGACGGAAGCCATGCGCCAAACCATGGACAGCATTCCGATGAACGGGACGATTGTGATTGGCGAAGGCGAGCGCGACGAAGCGCCGATGCTCTACATCGGCGAGAAAGTCGGGGCACAGTTTTCTGACGGCACGGACGTCCCCGAAGTTGATATCGCAGTGGATCCACTGGAGGGAACCAACCTCTGCGCTACTGGTGCGCCGGGTGCGATCACTGTGCTCGCCGCCTCGGAACGTGGTGGACTGTTGAACGCTCCCGACTGCTACATGGAAAAGATCGTTGTAGGCCCGTCCTGCAGAGACGCGGTCGATCTCGACGCACCCGTAGCCCAGAATCTCAAAAATATCGCCAAGCGGCTGGAGCGCGATGTCGAAGACTTGGTAGTCATCGTGCTGGACCGGCCGCGCCACGAGAAACTCGTTGCCGAAATCCGCGCAGCTGGGGCTCGCATCAAGCTCATCGGCGACGGCGACCTGTCGGCTGGAATTGCAGCGGCCGTTATTGGAACCGGTGTACATGCGGTCATGGGATCTGGCGGCGCGCCAGAAGGCGTGATCACCGCCGCCGCTATTCGCTGCTTAAACGGCTACATGCAGGGTCGCTTGGTGATTGACAAGCCGGAATTGGAAGAACGCGTCGCGCGCATGGGAATAAAAGATAAGAACAAGGTCTATGAAGCCGAGGATCTCGCGCCGGGCAAACAGTTGATCTTTGCCGCCACCGGCGTCACCGATGGCGCGCTGATGCGCGGGGTGCGCTTTTTCGGCGAAGGCACACGAACTTCCTCTGTGATTATGACTTTGCGTACCGGCAAAGTGCGGTTCATCGACAGCATCCACCTCGAAAAAGGCCCGGATGTGAAAGTAAGATTCTCGTAAAACTGGCTAGTACATAGATCCTTTCTTGGAAGAGTTCGCTTCGCGAACACGTCTTCGTCAGGATGACAGTATTCTGGGGGAGAGTTCATGAGACTGATCTGCACCGCATGTACACACACCGTTGTTGGTGTGCATAAGCGCGAAGTTTTCTAACCGAAGTCACAGCAGATCCTGCTCACGCAAAAGTAGGATATAAGCGTGAAGACTCTGAACGAAGTCTACTCCGCTCTTTCGATGCGGCGCCGCTACGAAGTTTGGTTTGTCCGAATGGGACTGACCGATGGCCGCGGAGCTTGGTGGTTTCGATACCTGCTCATGAATCCCGGGCGCAGGGGCTGCGTGGGAAACCCGCGTGGCATGCCGGTTCAGGTCTGGGCAACATGGTTCCCACGCACCGCCGCGCCGATGACCTGGATTCAGGGATTCGCGGTTAATGAACTGAAAACAAGCGAGCGCGGCAAGAATCCATTCTATTTTCAGGTTGCCAGCAACGGTATCGACGAGAACTCTTGCCGAGGTGACATCATGGTTGATGGCCACAGGATTTCCTGGAACCTTCGCTATCGTTCCACCTTTCGCGTGACGCTGAGCAATAAGGGTTGGATCGGCTTTTCGCGATCGCCGCATTCGGATGCCGTTTTCTCCGGGCGAATTGAGCTCGACGAAAAGCACTTTGAAGGCGATCCGCTGGGTGGCGGAGTTCAAGGACATAATTGTGGATATCGCCACCGCAGCTTCTGGACGTGGGCACATGCATATTTTCTTCGTAGCGATGGCCATCCGCCCAGCACGTTGGAAGCTTTAACGTACGATATGCCGCTCGGATTAGTCTTCCGCAAAGCTGTGCTCTGGCATGATCAGCAGCAATATGAATTCCGTGACTTGAAAACAGATAACCGTGCCTCTTCGTTCGGCTGGAACTTTCATTGCTCGGCAAAAGATAAGACCGAGTTGGACGCTGAAATTGATGGCAGTGGGCCAGCAGCGCATCCGATCTCATACCTCAAGACCGATTGCGCCGGAAGCTTTGCAGTGACAAACAACAGCCTCGCGCGAGCAAGCGTCCGCCTTGGTCTCCCGGGCAAGCCGGTCGAGACGCTGGAAACGGCGAGTGGAGCTGTATTGGAGATGGCTGGGCAGCGAACCTAGACCAGGGCCTGAGCCTTGGCCAGTCGCTCGGCGACAATCATGTATGCCGCCGGGTTAAACGCCATACCGATGTGAGTCCCGGGAACTTCAAAGTCCGCATCCCGATTGCGAGTCATGCAATAACGCCAATCGACGATTCCGTCATGACGAGTGTAAATCGCGGTTTCGAGCATGTGGCTCGGAACCTCGCGTCGCAGTGAATCAATGAAATTACACGTGCACCGTCCCGTGTAGCAGGTAGGAAGGACACCTTGTCCGTGCTCTTGCAGGATGCGCATGCGAACAGCTTCGGCGGCGTGGAGGACAGTGCGGTTGGTGACGGTTCCGCGAAATGGTGATGCCAAGGTGATAACAGAGGCAACATCCTTTCGCCTTTGATTGGCGAGCGAACGTGCAATCACCCCACCCAAGCTATGACCGATCAAATGAACTCTTCGCCCGGTTTCCCGCAATGCGATTTCGATTGTGTCGCGGAGGTGCCGCTGGATCAGCAAATTCGGACACTCGGCATTAATCCCAATTCCAGAAAAATACGGGCGGTACCCGATGCGCGCCAACCAACCATGTAATTCCGTCAAATAGAGATCGGTGCCCAGAAATCCGGGAATAATAATCACGCCGGAGCCGTCTCCATGGGGCACACCGAAACCGTAATAAACCGGCGTGGCGTGCAGGAGCAGGATTTCGGCTCCGAAGAGCGCCTCCGTCCACACGGAGTTATCCGCTTCTGAATGAAGCCGTGGGGTTCGTTTGCGAATTCTGGAAGGCGAAGAGGCCTTGCTTCGTTTGGGGGCTCGCAATTGTAATCCGAGTCTGGCGGGCATTCCCGAACATTGACACTGAAACGGAGTCAACCGTTGCATGCCCGCGCGAATTATACCGCTAAATTCCTAGTCTGCTCCAGAGCAAAAATGTTCACTTGGCACAATGGGTGTCGAAGGATGATGACCTTTCTCACGAACTCTTCTTGCGCCTTCTGCGCACGGTTTTGCGCTCGCCCAATCGCAATTCCAGTTCCGCGATACGCCGCCTCAAAGTTTCGACTTCTGCCGTCGCAGGGAATGGCTCCTGCGGCAGCGGGGGTGTGGAAAGGAACCGCTTCATGGTTTCCAATGGGGACAAAATCGCAGACTGCACATCGCTCAAACGGTTCTGCACGGCGTCCTGGACTTTTTGATAAGTATCAAAGGCGGATTTCAAATACCACATGACAAATTCCTGGCGTACCTCGTCGGACGCAATGATAAGTTGACGAAGCAGCTCCAGCGGCAGGCCGGTCGGCTTGTCCCTGGCATCTTCAGTGATAATTTGCGTGAGAATTACGCGGGTAAGATCGCTGCCACTGTTTGCATCGAGCACCTTTACCGCCTTGCCTTCGCGAATCAAACCAGCAATATCATCGAGATTCACGTAGCGGCTGGCGGTAGTGTCGTACAGCCTGCGATTGCCATACTTCTTGATCGTTACCTGGGAATTCTGGGCCGAATGTTTCTGCATGTTGCTGTGCACAAAACTATATTATCACCTTGACATAAGCCTCTTATACTCCTATAGTTTACTTGATGCTGCAATGCAGCAATTGGAGGTCATTTATGCCGGCAGCCACAAAGACGACGCATCCCAGAGAGTCGTCGTTCGTTTCCGTGCTTTCGGGTTGGGCACAGCAAGGAGTCCAGAGCTTCTTCGCAACACAGCGGATGCTCCTGGATCTTGCCATGAGGCAGAACGCGAACATCATGCACGCTCTGCGGCAGCAACTTTCCGACCCGCACCATTCACCGACCGCGATCTTCAGCGAAGTTGCTGGAGAGGCAATGAACAATTTTATTGAAGGGCAAAAAATACTACTTGATCTGGGCAAACAGCAAAACGAAATCCTCATGAGCGGCGTCAAGGAACGGATGGGGGACTGGCCGGCAGCACATGCCATGGCCGATGTGCTCCGGCGCAGTGTGGATACATTCATTCATATGCAGGAAGAATTTCTCAAGATTGCCGGAAAACAAACTCATACGTGGGTAGAAGCCGCCAAGACGGGCAGAACCTATCAACCCGAGCATCTGGTAGATCTCGCTCGTGAAGGTATGGAGAATTTTGTCAAGGCACAAAAGCAGTTCCTCGATGTAATTGCAGAGGCTACTGCCGAAGCCACGGGAGGCAAGCGGGTAAACGGGGCGGCAAAGAAAGCAAAGAAGACTGAATTGGCCGCGCTCGCGCGCCAGGCAACCGAGTCGCTCATCGATGCGCAGAAGAAGCTCGTGGATCTCGCCGGAAAGCAAATGAACGCAAATGTGAAGACCGCGACGGAGACTCTGGAGCTGGTGCGGCCATTTCCCTTTGTGCCACTGGCGGAACTGACACGGGAAGGAGTAAGAAGCTACGTCGATGCGCAAAAGGCATTGATGGACATGATGGTAAAACCAGTCGGCAAGCACAAGCCGGAACGTCATAAGAAACCGGTGCGCGCCAAGAAGGCTGCCGCGGCGGCCGCGGCGGCTTAAGAACGGAAATCTTGGGCCCGCGCGCCAGCGCGGGCCATCTTCATCGGTTCACATTTCTGCCGAACGCTAAACGCTGGGTTGTCTCCAGATCCTCCGGTGTATTCACATTCCGAAATATCTCGACAGAGAATCCGGCTTGTGTCAACTCGTGCTCAGCAATCGCGCGGCAGGTAACTCGCGAGAAGAGTGGGTCGATCCTGTTTTTTCCGGCCTGCAGTGACTGTTCTGCGATTTCGGCAAATTGTTTCCGATAAACCGCGCAAAGAGGCTGTAATCCACCGCCGGCGTTCGGCACGGTAATCGTCGCGCCTGACTGGCGTGCTTGATTAACAAGGAACACGAGAAACTCGCCGCTCACCAGTGGCATATCGAGCGCAAGCACCAGATTGAGATTTGAATTCGTGGTGCAGAGCGCGGCGTGAATTCCGCCCAGTGGACCTCGATCGCGATACACGTCGGGAATGACGGCGTAATGGAAGGCACCAAATTTATGTTGATCGCCGACAATCCGGACATTCTCGGTGATGGTTGCAGCAACCTGCAGAGCGCGATCGAGCAGGGTCTCGCCGTTCAGTTGCAGAAAAGCCTTGTCCATACCCATTCGACTGCTTTTGCCGCCCGCGAGAACAAACGCACTTAGGTCATGCACGGGAAGATGATACCGCGGCCCGGTCTTGTCCGCTGCGAGCTCGATCCATAGTGGCACAAAAGTGTGATGTAGTTTGCCCAATACCATTCGGGAAGTATCGGCGCGCCCGACGTAATCTACCGCACAAACTTTCGACACCCTAATATCTGCGTCGAGGATGGCACCAGAACATGGTGCAACTACATTGAGGAGGAAGTTTCTATGAAGTTAGGTAAACTCGCGCTGTGTCTGGGTCTGCTGATTGCGGCAAGCTTTCCCGCTGCTGCGCAAATGCAGGAGATGCGGTTGAATATTCCATTTCAATTCGTGGCTGCTGGCAGGACTCTGCCCGCTGGCCACTATACCGTGAGCCGCGTATGGGTTGCTAACAACAACTCATGGCAAATTGTAGGCAGCCAAGGATCGGCGCAATTGACAACTTACGTTGTGGAATCGCCGAAGGTGGAACACACTCCCAGCTTGATTTTTCTGCAGCAGGGGGACACCTACTCCTTAGTGCAAATTTGGGATGCGACACACTTTGGGCGGCAGTTACCACAATCGAGCGTTAAGAAGACCGTGGTAGCGCAAAACACCAAATACGTTGAGATCGGGGCGGAATAATCCCACCGAGTCCAGACACAGGGCCTGCCTCCCTAGGCAGGTCCTCCCTGTGTTACAGGCTGCACGGTTCAAGAGCGCTAGGAAAAACAGAGGAGATGTGAATGAAAAGGGCAAGCATTGTGATGTGTGCGATTGTGCTATTTGGCTCCCTGGCATCATTAACCGGGCAGGCAGTCAGTCCAATCACACGGACGTTCAGGGCGGATGTTCCATTTGATTTCATGGTTCAGCGCACTATGTTTCCCGCCGGAAAATACGTTGTGCGGCAGACCTCCGGTGGCATGTTGTCTGTTAAAGCCGAACACGGGTTGGAATCGGCAACCGTGGTCGGCAAGACAATGCAAAGGGAACCAGGCTCACAAATGCCATCCCTCGTCTTTGTTAAGGAGAATGGACACTTTCATTTGCGGGAAGTGTGGATGACTGCGAGTTTCGGGCGCGAACTGCCGACAAGTAACGAGCAGTTACGCACGGCCTCCCTGTCACGCGTCGAGGTCTCCGCTGATTGCAACCATTGCGAACGATTGTCGCGGAACCTTCAATCCAAATAGGAAGTAAGGATTCTCCTGGTGATCAGTACGGCTTTGTAAAGATTTGTCAGGAACAGCGTCAGTCACTATTCAGTGTCGGTTAGTGTGTTAGACTTCGTTTCTTCTGTATGTCGATTCGGTTGTTGCTTGCTTCAGATTACTCCATGGTTCGAGATGGATTACGCCTCCTACTCCGACCTGCCCGCGAAATTAGGTTAATTGCCCAAGCGGAAAACTTAGCTGAGGCTCCCGAAAAGTTCCGCCACGTCCGGCCCGATGTCGCACTCTTGGATGTGGCCGCATCGGCCAGTGCTGGTGGAGTGCGGGCGGTGCACGACATCCTGAAGGCGTCTCCGGATGCGCGTACCGTGGTTGTAACTAACAATGACAGTGTCTCGTTCGCTCGAACTGTGTTGAAAACCGGAGCTCGTGGGCTTGTGCTGAAACACTCGCCTGCTCCTGCTCTGATTACGGCAGTACGCATGGCGGCTGCAGGAGAGAACTTCGTCGATCCACGGGTAAGCGCCGCATTGGTAACGAATGCCGAGCACAAGCTTCCGTGGAAAAACGCGGCCTTGACGCAACGCGAAAGCGAGATTTTGCGTGATCTGGCTCGCGGTTACACGAATGCGCAAACCGCATCTCACCTGAAACTCACGCTCCGAACGGTGGAGAGTTACCGGGCGCGAATTTACCGGAAGCTCCATCTGGACAGCCGGGCGGATCTGGTGAGCTATGCGATCGCTCACTCATTATTGGCATGACCCCGGCTTCGCTCCTTCGAGCAGCTTTCCGTCCTTCAATGGCCCGAATGGGTAGCGTAGTTTTTCCGACCCATTAAGGGCATTCCTCTTCTCGTCCGAAGTGATTTGTCCTGCCATTACTTCTCTGATTAAGATCGCGTCTGAGGATGGCACTGACGGACAGTGCGAACCCAAAATTCACAGGGGAGATTTCTATGAAGTTCTGCAAGATGTTATTGGCGCTTGCACTGTTTGCAATCGCTTGTCTTCCGGCTGCTGCGCACGCGCAGCAGTTCCAGGTTCCATTCAGCTTTGTCGCGGCCGGTCGTGCTTTTCCGGCCGGTGAATACCGGGTTGAACACCTAACCGGGGATGGCTGGTGGCGGGTCTATAACGACCGCAACTCGGTGATGATGCTTACAAATTCGGTGGAGTCACCAGAGAGAGCCCATCCCTTCAGCTTGATTTTCGAGCACGTCGGTGACACGTACATTCTGCACCAGCTCTGGCCTTCTCAACACTCCGGGCGCGAGTTGTTTCAATTGAATGCCCGAAAGTCTCTGGTAGCGAAAGGCGCCACCACCTACGTACAGATCGGAGCTGAGTAGTCTTTGGAAAACGGGACCTGCCCAGGGTATGCGGCGGGTCCCATCAATGGCGCTACACATCTTCGTTAAGAAGACGCCGCGGTGAAGCAAATTTCAAGATGATTTTGTTCGGGGGCGTGAGCAGCGCTAACTGTTCTTGCCTGATACGCGAGAAGCAGCCGGCGTGACTGCAGAAGAAGCCTTGGTAGGCTCGGTTGCCAAAGCAACGCTCAGGTCAGTAGACCAACAGTCCACCAGAATTTTCCATTCGCCTGCCTGTCGCACCGCAAGAATCACGTATTTGCCGCGCTCTTCGCGGCGCTTTCCCGTCGCGCTCGGTGCGAGCATGCTGCATCGGCCGACTTCGTAAGCGATATCACCGAATACCTCGACGCGCAGTGGTTCCATTTCAACTTCGCCCAACCCCGCCTCCAGAACGGAGCAAAAGAGCTCTCGGATCGCAGGCGTACTGCGAACCGGGGACACGTTGGGGCGGAGCACCGTGGCATCGGAGGTATATAGATCGACGAGATCGTCTAGATGTTTGGTGTTGCAGGCCAGCGCCCAATCCTGAGCCAGTTTGCGCAGCGCGAGTTCGGCGCGGCTGAGGCCGGTACCTGCGGACCGAGGTTTAGAACTGTCGCGGGACACGGGCCCAGTCGAAACGCGGGTTTCCGGAACCGAAGACGTTGTCTCGCTCGAAGTCGAAAAATAGTGGTGATGATAGTGATGATGGTAATGATGCTGGCCTGCGGCAGACTGCAGCGGATTGATTAACTTCACAGCTTCGGGAGCGGGAGCTTCACCGTCCGGCAATTCCGCAAGCGGCACTCCGCATCGGGCACAGAATCGGTTCTCTCGCGGATTGAGCCCGCCGCAAGCATGACAGGTGCGTTGCTCGTAGCTTTCCGCGATGCCAGCGACGGATGCGTCGCTATCCATCTGAAGAGCAAGTTTCTGCGCAGCTTCCAGGGCAGCTTCAATTTTCTCCTGGCCGGGCTTGGCGTGCCCCGAATCTGCTCGCAATCGGCGCAGCACATCCTGCAGGCTGAGGCTCAGAGTAGACGCCGATTTGGGGTCTCTGGGCGGCGCGATCTTGGCTTGGCTCGGTTTCTCGTGATCCACGGCTGGTCCACTAGCGAGGCTGCCTCATTTTATCTGAAAACCGTGGTGACGCGGGAACACGCCCATGTGACCGAGGTCACATCGTGCTATGAGCATTTTTCCGAAAATGATGATGAGACTGCGGCGGCACTCATCAGTTGTGGCGGCGATCGCCAGCAGGTTCCCAGGAGGATGCGATGTTTGAACAAGAATTGGAAATGGAAAAGCAAGAATCGTCGATCGTGCCTCTCCTGCTGATCGTTGCACTGATTGTGACCGTCGTGGGAGTTGCCGGCTACTACCTCGTTCAAAACCGGAAGGTATTGAGCATGCAGGAAGCCACCCAGGTCGCTGCCTCTGTTCTGAAAGAGCAGGGGCCGGTCACGTTCCGTTTTCATACCGGCCTGGTACAGTCGTCCGTCGGCGATAATCCGCAAGGTCCACACTATAAACTTCTGCAGAAGGCGGGATTGGTCGCCATTGGTAAAGCGCAAGGGACTTATGGAACCACGTATCCCATTGCCCTGACGCCCGCGGGGCAGGAATTCTTAAAGCGAATTGAGGGCGTAACCACCAGTACGGAGAAAGATGGGACGCAGGTTTACCAAGTCCCGGTCGCTCAAAGAAATTTGGTATCAGTTTCCAATATCAACATGCTTAGCCCCACACGCGCGAATATCTCGATGACTTGGAACTGGAAGACAACCGCATTGGGCGATCTGCTGGATGCATCCGGCCCCGCCGTACAAGCTTTCAACAGTTGGGACCGCGCAACCTTGATTCAGAAATATGGGGCGGATTTCTATCATGCTGCGCCGACTCAAGTAACCATTTCCCTGGCGAAGGCGGACAATGGCACCTGGCAAGTAGCAACGGAATAGCAACTTCAAAAAATTCTTTCTTTGAGCAGTTGCTGCAAGTAGCGCCCATAAGCATTGTTGTTCATCGAAGCGGCCGCCGCGTGCAGTTGCTCGCCGGAAATATAACCATACCGATAGGCAATCTCCTCGGGGCAGGAGACCATCAATCCTTGCCGCGTTTCAATCGTTTGGATGAAAAGCGAAGCCTCCAACATCGCTTCGTGGGTGCCGGTGTCGAGCCAGGCCATGCCGCGGCCCATGACAACAACATCTAGCCGGCCCTGTCGTAGGTACTCTTTGTTGACATCGGTGATCTCGAGTTCTCCGCGGGCGGAAGGCTTCAACGATTTTGCAATTTCCACGACCTGGTTGTCATAGAAGTAAAGGCCGGTGACCGCATAGCGGGATTTCGGACTCCGCGGCTTTTCCTCCAGACTAAGAGCTCGTCCATCTGCGTCGAATTCGACCACCCCGTAGCGCTGAGGATCTTGCACGGGATAGGCAAATACTCGCGCACCCTCAGTGCTCTCGCAGGCCTTTGCCATGCACTTGACCAGATCGTGGCCGTAGAAGATATTGTCTCCTAACACCAGCGCACAACAAGCAGTGCCGATGAAGTCCTTGCCGATCAGCAACGCTTGCGCAATGCCTTCTGGGCGCGGCTGAACTAGATACTCAAGATGCAAGCCGAACTGCGAACCGTCTCCCATGAACTGACGGAAGCGCGGGAGGTCATCTGAGGTAGAAATGATCAGGATTTCCCGAATGCCTGCCAGCATGAGGGTCGAGAGCGGGTAGTAGATCATTGGCTTGTCATAGATGGGCAGTAGGCTCTTACAAACCGCATGGGTAACGGGATAAAGCCTTGTGCCCGATCCGCCAGCCAGGATGATTCCTTTATAGGTTCGGAGTGACATTTCGCTTATGCAATTAGCAAACCAACCATCAGCACTCAGTTATCAGCACCTTTTCGTCTGCGCTTAGCACATCCAGATGCAGTCCTTACCGAGCAATGTGTTCGTTTGACCACAGGCCTGAATTCTGACTGCTGAGTGCTGAATACTGATTGCTTACTTCACATTGAGTACTGTGTCGCGATCCATTGGCGATAAGCACCGCTCGTGACTTCTCGGATCCAGCCATCGTGCGCGAGATACCATTGAATCGTGCTGCGAATTCCCGTATCGAAGGTTTGCCTGGGACGCCATCCCAGTTCGCGATCAATCTTGGTCGTGTCAATGGCATATCTGCGATCATGCCCGGGCCGGTCTTGAACAAAAGTGATCAGATTTTTGTGCGGCACGACCGGGTCGTGTGGCCTTAATTCGTCCAAAATTGTGCAAATAGTTCGAACAATTTCAAGGTTTGGCTTCTCGCTTTTTCCGCCAATGTTATATGTTTCGCCCACTCTCCCAAGCGAAAGGACAGTTCGGATTGCGCTACAGTGATCCTCGACGAACAGCCAGTCACGGACGTTCTGGCCATCACCGTACACTGGAATCGGCTTGCCTTCACTGGCATGGAGAATTGTGAGTGGAATCAGTTTCTCGGGAAATTGAAACGGCCCGTAGTTGTTGGAGCAATTAGTGGTCAATGTCGGCAAACGATAGGTGTGATGATACGCCCGGACGAGATGGTCAGAAGCTGCTTTGGAAGCGGCGTAGGGGCTGTTTGGATTGTAAGGTGTCGCCTCTGAAAATGGGGGTTCATCGGGCTCTAGCGATCCGTAAACCTCGTCAGTCGAAATGTGCAGAAAGCGAAATCGGGATTTCTCGTCAGTGGCCATACCCGAGATATAGGCTCTTGCTTCCTCCAACAACGCGAACGTGCCATTCACATTCGCACGAATGAAATCGTCGGGACCATGGATAGATCGATCCACGTGACTTTCCGCGGCAAAGTGAACAATGGCAGAGGGGCGATGCCGCGCAAGAAGATTCTGAACCAGTTTCCGGTCGCAAATATCCCCCTGGACAAAGCTATAGCGCTGGTCGCTGGCAACCTGCTCGAGATTGCTGAGATTACCCGCATATGTGAGCTTGTCCAGACTAATGAGCGGAGTGCCCTCTGTGGCGAGCCACTGCAGAATGAAGTTGGAGCCGATAAAACCGGCCCCTCCCGTCACCAAAATGGGTTGGGTTTTTGCCATAACCGCTTCGGTCAGCCGCTGTCGCGGGTAGTATAAACGCTGCGATTGTCAGATTTAGTGGTTTCAGGCGAACGCAAGGTTATCAGAGTAACTTCAGGTGTGCAGTTTAAACGCATGGGTAAGCGAATCGTTCCCAGGCCAATATTGGTGTAAAGTGGCAGACCACGAACCTTATACCGCCCGCGAGGGTATTTCCTTGCAAAAGGTGGCAGCCAGGGAGCTCCGATTCCGGGGATCCAAATCTGACCGCCATGCGAATGACCGGAAAGTTGTAAGTCGATCGGCTTAGCGGAAGCGTGGTCCGCGAAATCGGGTTCGTGCATGAGCAATACAACCGATTCGGTCTGCGGCACACCGTCTAATGCGCGTTGCATATTCGGCTCCCTGTCAGCTGAATCCAGCCCACAAAGCCAAAATCGAGACCCATCCTGTTCAATCGGGAGTGACTGATTACAGAGGACCCGAATGCCATAATCTTGGAGAGCATGGGTCACAAGTTCGGGATCGCTACGGACATCGTGATTCCCGAGCACCGCAATGCTGCCGAGGCGAGAGGTTAACTCGCTCAAAAGTTTTGCACAAGGTTCGGCCGCTTTCGCGCTCTCTTGATGGTCATGGAGCGCATAAATGGGGATCGTGACAAAGTCGCCAGTCAGGACGACGAGGTCGGGATGAAGGCGATTCACAATTTCAATCGCCCGGCGGATCGGAGTGACCGAGAAAATCGGGTCATAATGAAAGTCACTCAATTGAGCAATGGTGAATCCGTCGAGTGCAGGAGGAAGACGGGCCAAAGGCATCTCGAGCCGTACCAGCTCAGGATGGTTCGGCTCGCGAATCACAGTATCTTCCGCGAATACGACGGCGCTGAGAGCAATCCCAGTTGTAAATAGAAACTTACGGCGGCTTACGGAAGGCAATTAAGACTCATCTCCCAAATGGGTTCTGATGCGGCCAGTACTGCAAGTAATTCCCCTTCTATTGTAACGGAGGATCGTTTGAGCTTCTTGTAGCCGGCCCGAACTAATAGCAAGCTCAGGAGCCGGCTCGACATTCGCACATCAGAGTGCTCGGACCGTGAGCACCGGGCATGGCGCCGCGCCGACGACTTCGGAGGCCGTCGACCAGGGAAGATGTGAGGAGAACCCCACCGCTGCACGTCGATTTACTCCCAAAACGATCAGGTCAGACTGGCGATCTCGCGCAATTTGCAAGATTCCTTCCGCCGCAAAGTCGAAGCACACCACAAAGTCCGCAGCGAAAGAAACGTCGTGCGGCATCAGGGCTTGCAGACGTCTGGATGTACTGTCGATGATACTCTGCTTGTACTGGTACGGAACCAGCGGGGCCACATTGGCAAGAATCAGAGTAGCGTGATTTTCTTCGGCAAGAGACAGTGCATAAGGCAGGGCGTGCAAAGACGTATCCGAGAAGTCTGTCGCGAAAAGGATCCGGTTGAGCTGCCAAGACGGGGATGATTCGGTCACTTCTGGCCGCATGGTCAGGACCGGGCATTTGGCTTGACGATAAATCTTCTCCGCAACTGACCCCAAAACCATCTTTTTCAAACCTTGACGCCCATGGGTGCCTGCGATCACCAGATCAATGTTTTGTTGGTCAATGACGGTAGAAATTACATCCCAGAGCTCGCCGCGTTGCAGAATGTCCTGGTGGGGGATTTCTTCCAGAGCTTTCGCGGAAACGAAGTTCGCCATGTTTTCCTTCTCTCGATTCCAGAAGATATCGAGATCGACTGGAATGGGTTCGAGAGGAACTGCCAAGTAAGGCTCCGGTGGGACGACGTGCGTCACGAAGATGGTACTGCCATATGAGCGCGCCAGATTGCAGGCGTACCGCAGCGCGGTTTTCGATGCTTCAGAGAAGTCCGTTGCCAACAGGATATGGGTTAAGGCGATGCGGGTTGTGGCGGGAGATGCGGTTGCCACGGAACACCTCCACAGTACGGGTCGATTGGACAACTTCAAGTTAGCTCGGGATTGAACTTTGCACAGTGACCCTGATCACCAGAGCTTGTGGCGGCCGGCAGGCGAGAAACAAGGTTAAGCACAATGGATTCCGAAGCTTAGGTACTCCCCCACTCAGCAGCGGCGGCCAGGAATAGCCGTCCTCCAGCGCGGAATCCGGCCCAATAGGCACACCGTGGCATATACCGGGGCAGCCGTCCTCAAATTTTCAACAACGGGCGAGAGCGTGCCTGCATCGGATACAGGATGTCCCGCGGTCGAGTCCCTAATCCAAGGAGCAGCCAATGACAACGAGTGCCATAGCCCAGCCGATAGCGAATGCAATGGCATCCCTGCGAGACCGCATCATGGAAATTCGCAGCACCAGCCTGCGAATTACCCAATCCTTGTCTGCTGAGGACCAGATGCTTCAGTCCATGCCCGAGGCCAGCCCGACGAAATGGCATCTCGCGCACACGACATGGTTCTTTGAAACCTTCATTCTGCTGCCGCATCTTCCGAATTACAAAGCTTTCGATCCGCGATACAAATACCTGTTCAATTCCTATTACAAGCAGTTAGGCTCACACCCATATCGCGGGGCGCGAGGACTGATGTCCCGGCCAAGCCTGCAACAGATACATGCCTATCGGGACTATGTGGAACGGGCTCTGTTGAGTTTTGTTGAGGATGCTAATCGCGAGATTCGCGATCTCGTAGAGCTAGGACTCAATCACGAGCAACAACACCAGGAATTGATTGTGACCGACATCAAGCATGCACTGTGGTCGAGTCCACTGAGACCGGAAGCCAACCGCAATAGCAGCTTTACCAATTCCGATCTTGCGCCGATTGCCTGGAATGACTTCGAGGAAGGCATATATTGGATCGGCCACGAAGGTCAGGGATTCGCGTTCGATAACGAGAGTCCGCGACACCAAGTCTTTCTGCAGCCTTTTCAAATCGCTTCGCGTCCGGTGACGAATGGCGAGTACCTGGAGTTCATGAAAGACAATGGTTACACGAGGCCCGAACTCTGGCTTTCGGATGGATGGGACACCGTCTGCACTCAGCATTGGGACGCTCCGCTTTATTGGGAGCGCCGGGATGAGGGTTCATGGTGGCAGTTTACGACAAATGGTTTCAGAGGACTCGATCTGAGAGAACCGGTCTGCCATGTCAGCTTCTATGAGGCCGACGCGTATGCACGGTGGGCGGGGGCGCGGCTACCGCGAGAAGAGGAATGGGAAGTGGCTGCCGGGAACGTGCCGAGGCGGGGCGCTTTCCTGGAAGATCATGTTTACCATCCACAGCCCGCGAGCGGAGGAGGCAATCAGCAGATGTTTGGCGACGTGTGGGAGTGGACCGCAAGCCCATACGTGGCCTATCCGGGATTTCAGCCGGCGGCTGGTCTGATCGGCGAGTACAACGGCAAATTTATGTGCAATCAGATGGTGCTGCGTGGTGGGTCATGTGCGACACCATCCAGTCATATTCGCGCGACCTATCGAAATTTTTTCCCGCCCCAGGCCAAGTGGCAATTCTCGGGCATCAGGTTGGCGAAATGATTGCTCGCGAACTGGTTGCTTTACCTGCATATGCCGAAGAGGTGCGCGAAGGGCTGGCGAGCTATCCCAAATCGCTGCCCTGCAAACTTTTTTATGACAGTAATGGCTCGGCGCTATTTGAGGAAATCACGGACCTGCCGGAATATTACCTCACGCGGACCGAACTGGAAATTCTGCGTGAACGCTCGCGAGAAATTGCCGCAGCAGCGGGTTCTGGGACAAGCATCGTAGAACTCGGCGCAGGCACTGCAGCAAAGACCTGCACGCTTTTACAGGCATTCTTGCGCCGGCAGATACGCGTGCCCTATTTTCCTGTTGATATTTCTGTAACTGCACTGAATGAGGCCCGAGAACGAGTCGAGGAGGAATGTCCAGGGGTGACGGTTCGTCCTGTGGTAGCTGATTTCAGTTGCGGCTTCGCTTTTCTCCGCGACATCCCCGGCAGAAAAGTAGCCTTGTATCTTGGGTCAAGCATCGGGAATTTCGACCCCAGTGCAGCGATAGAAATGTTGGCCACGATTCGCCAACAGCTCACGGATGGCGATGCCCTTCTGCTCGGAACTGACCTGGTGAAGGATCAATCGATTCTGTTGCCGGCGTACAACGATGCAAAGGGAGTGACGGAGCAGTTCAATAAGAATATGCTTTGCCGGCTGAACCGGGAACTGGGAGCGAATTTTGATTTGTCCAGCTTCCGGCATGTGGCGCTGTGGAATCCGGCAAAATCACGCATTGAAATTTATTTAGAGAGTTTGCACGCCCAGAGCGTCAATATCGACGCACTAAGTATGCGCGTGCAGTTTGCACATAGCGAGCGAATTCACACCGAAAACAGCTACAAATACACTCTCCCGATGGTGGCAGAGATATTGAAACCCGCCGGATTTGAACTGACCCGAACCTGGTTTGATCACCGGAAATGGTTCGCGCTCCACTTGGCACGACTCAGGTAGGCATTTCTACCAGACCCTGCACTGATTTTTTCTCACCATGGGCGATCCTGCCTTGCACGAAAATGCCTGCTCGAATTCGGGCATATTCGACACTACATTATTGACACGGTACTTGGGAATCGAGTGCGGATTGGTCAGCACCACTGTGCGCATCAGTTCTGGTCTGTACTGACTACACCATTCATTAGCGTAGGAGAGGAAGAATTTTTGTCGGGGCGTCCAGCCATCTGAATCTTTGGTATCGAGCGACTTGCCTTCCGTTTGCAACTTGGTCGATAGCGCGAGGAGCGCCAGGTGTGCACCGCCGTTGTCCGCAGTGTCTTCACCCGCTGTGAGCTGGCCATTCTGTTTTACGCCAGCCTCGGGTATCTCCGCCGTATATTCATCGATGATGCACTGATCGCGTTGTTCATAAGCTTTGGCATCTTCGGGAGTCCACCAGTTGCGGAGATCTCCTTTTGCGTCGAATTTGCGGCCTTGATCGTCGAAGCCATGTGTGATTTCGTGTCCAATAATCACTCCTACAGCTCCGTAGTTCACGGCATCCTCTTTTGAAGGATCAAAAAACGGCGGCTGCAGAATGCCCGCCGGAAAATTGATGGAATTGAGTTGCGGTTGGTAGTAGGCATTGATGGTAGGTGGCGTCATTTGCCATTCACTGCGATCGACCGGCTTGTCGATCTTACTTAACTGCCGATGGAATTCGAAGCGGGTTGCCTCATGCACGTTATGGAGGTAGCTGTCGCGGGTGATTTTCACGCTGGAGTAATCCCGCCAATGATTTGGATATCCGATGTTGTCCTGAATCGCGTGCAGCTTGATTTCGGCTTGCTCCTTAGTGGTCGGCTGCATCCAGTTCAGGCCCATAATGTCCTGGTCGAGGGCATGTTCGACATCGTGAACTAGCGCGAGGGTACGTTCTTTGCTGGAAGGCGGGAAGGCGACTTTTACATAGGCCTCGCCCAGGGCCATGCCAAGGTCGCGATCGGCGGCACGAACACAGCGTCTCCAGCGGGGCAACTGGGCCTTCGAACCTAACAACGTGTGACTGTAAAACTCCCAGTTCTCGTCCGCGAGAGCCTTGTTCAGGTACGGCGCCGACCCGTGGACTAAATGCCAGCGAAGATAAGCCTTCCAGTCGTCAACCGAATGTTGCTGAATTAGCTGTTCCAGTTTTTCGAAAAACGCGAGAGAAGTCACCAGATAATGCGGCTGGGATGGCGGAGCACCGATATCGGCAACGTACTGTTTCCAGTTGAAGGAGGGCGTCAGCGCCTCTACTTGTTCGAAACTCATTTTGTTGTTGAGGTTCTTGGGATCGCGGCGAGAGATGTTGTCCATCTGCGCTTGAGCCATCGCGGTTTCGATTGCCAGAACTGTCTTTGCATCGACGGCCGCCTGTGTTGCGCTTTCGCCGGCCAGGGTCAGCATCTTTGTGATATGTGCTTCATACTTTTGCCGGATCTCCTTTGAGGTGGGGTCGTCTTTGAGATAGAACTCGCGGTTCGGCATTCCTAGACCACCCTGATCAATACCCGCGACTACACGGCTGGCATCGTCAAAATCCTGCTGCGGGCCAAAACCCAGGAGAGCGGCGTTGGTCTGATTGTCCTCGCCATCCCATGCACCGGGAATGAGCGTATGAATGTGAGCTACCTCCTCGGCAAGTTCAGCCTTGGTTTTCATGCCATCGATCCGGTCAAGGTCGGGCTTCAGATCGCGAATGCCGGCGCTCTCAAGTGCGGGCTCGTTCGTGCATGCGCCCCAATAGTCGCCGATTTTCTCCTCGAACTCAGATCGGCCGGTGGTTTGGGAGGAAGCTTTCTCCATCGCCTCGCGGAGAATGTTCTCGTTCCAGTAGCTCAAACCGCTTGCGGTTCCCCACGCGACTTCATCGGCAGGAATGGGATGGGCAGCATTCCATTTGCTACAGGTGAATTGGTAGAAGTCCTGACAAGGGTCCAGCGTTTTGTCAACCATGTTGGGATCGAAGTGCTCAAGCTTGGGGGCTTCTTCAGAGGGTGATTGCTGCGCTAGAAGGAATTGAGCGTTGCCAAGAAGAATAAACCAGACGCACGGAACTATGACTTTCCAGTTGCACATGAGGGCTCCTGCAGAGAATGGATTATACGATTCCGCGGTTT